>Ga0307375_10003964_pt1 | contig 14332 bp, 11 predicted proteins | sample TR1MG_FD_202531 | JGI IMG/M metagenome (GOLD analysis project Ga0307375, IMG submission 202531) | Soil microbial communities from Risofladan, Vaasa, Finland - TR-1 | ecosystem: Environmental > Terrestrial > Soil > Coastal area > Acid sulfate soil | place: Finland: Risofladan, Vaasa | collected...
CAGCTCGAACAGGTTCACCGCGCTCGGTGCACCGGTCGACTGCAGCACGAACACTTCCTGGCGACGCACATTTTCCTCGATTTCGATCTGCACTTCGCCGTCGCTGAACGTGCCGACCAGCGCCTTGCCGAGCGGCACACCGAGCCGATGGGCGACTTCCTCGGCCAGGGCACGGTTCGCGTTGCCGCAAAAAAGCATCATCCGGGTGGACGTGTCCACAGATTGTTACCTCGGAATCAAAGTCAATTTCTGATGAATGGCTGGGGCGGCAGGATTCGAACCTGCGTATGCGGGAATCAAAATCCCGTGCCTTAACCAGCTTGGCGACGCCCCAGTAATATTTTGTGTTCGCTAGCGCTTGTGTTGGTACCTGTCAATTGCCGCGCGACCGCCAGTGGCCCGCCATTTTACCGTGTCGCTCAAGACGCGCCGCGATGGCGCGCAAGAGCATGCTGCAAGGGTGAAACATCGACGCCCGCGGCAATCGTGGCCGTGAATGCCGCCGGGCATTGTCCGGCAATCTCCATTGCCCGATCAGATGACCTCGTCTCCAGAAACACACAGCCGCCGCTGCCGGAGAGCCGTGCCTGGCCGAAACCGCCCAGCCAATCGAGCGCCGCAGCCACCCGCGGATGACGCGCGCGCACCACCGGCGCAAAGGCGTTTTCCGTCGTTTCGCCCGAAGCAAAGGATGAAATTGTCGCCCGCGGTGCATTTCGTGTCAATTCAGGCGCTTGAAAAAGCGCGGCAGTCGGCACCGGCTCGTGCGGGTCCACCACCACGTAATGCCGCCGCGGCAGGCTCAGCGGCGTGAGCTTTTCGCCGATACCTTCGGCCCACGCCGAACGCCCGCGTACGAACACCGGCACGTCGGCACCGAGCCGGCAGCCCAGCCCGGCCAGCACACCCTCGTCCAGATCCAGCTTCCACAGCAGGTTCAATGCCACCAGCACAGTCGCCGCATCGGAGCTGCCGCCGCCCAGGCCACCACCCATGGGAATGCGCTTTTCCACCTCGATATCGATACCGGCAGTCGTCCCGGCATGCTGTTGCAACAGTTGCGCCGCGCGCACCACCAGATCCCTGTCCGCAGGCACCCCCGGCACGTCGCCCAGCCGCCGGATCCGGCCGTCGTCGCGCAACCGCAGACGAATCTCGTCACCCCAATCGAGCAAGCGGAACACGGTCTGCAGCTCGTGATAGCCATCCGCGCGGCGATTGCAGATACGCAGGAACAGGTTCAGCTTGGCCGGCGCCGGCCAGACCGTCCATTCGCCGGCAACCGGGGCCGACAAGGGCCGGCTCATGAACACCCGCAGGTGGTCGGGGAAGCCATTTTCCCGATCCCGCTGGCAAGCCCAGGCGAACTCGGGCGCACGCTTGTCGACGATCTGAAAACCATGTTTCGCGTAGAACGGCGCATTCCACCGCACATCGGCCAGCGTGCCCAGGTCGACCCGCCGGTACCCGGCCGCGCGCGCCCATTGGCAGGCATGTTCGAGCAAGGCTGCGCCGATGCCGCGCCGGCCATGTTCGGGCAGCACGTCGATTTCGGCGATGCCGATGACCCCGTGGTCGACCAGATCCGCATCAAGCCAGACAAAGCCGACCGGCTCGCCCGCCTCGCTCGACGCCACCCAGACCAGCCCCTGACTGACCGCCCGTTGCAGCAATTCCGGTGGTATCGACATGGCCGAATAGCTCGGCCATGCCGGATGGCCGCGAAACAGCTGCACCGCCTTGCGTTCGATCGCGCACAAGGCATCGATCCGGACCAAATTCGCACGTTCGATCGAGCAAGGCATCGTGGCTCCAGGAATCACCGTGACGGCCGCACTTTCCGGCGGGCCGCAAGAGGCCGCAAAGCCTAACCCATCCGGCGGTACGGCAACCTCACTGGAAACGCCACGATTCGATCGACAGTCGCACCTTGTACGGCAACTTCTCGGCGTATACCTTTTTCGGCAACGGCGGCTGGCGCACGGTGTCCCATTCGCGATAGTCGACCACCCAGCCATCCTGCTGCAGCAGGGAAGGCAACCGGTTCGTGCCGAAACTCAGCCTGGCAGCACCGCTGTCGGCACGCAGGCCCAGCACCCATGCACGCAGATCGTGCAGCGGCACTTCCCAGCCCAGCGCCTTGCGCATCAGGGCCTCGGCATCCGGGCCACGCAACGGACCGGGTTCAAGACCTTCCAGCAATGCGCCCGCCGGACCACCGCTCAAGCGGAAGCTCTTGCCGGTGATCGGCGCATGCAGAACGAATTCATAGTCGTCGCCATCCTGGGTCCAGCTGAAACTGCCGCTGCCGCCATTCCTGCCGTCGGAAACCCCCAGCCGCCCCTGCAGCACCCAGTGATCGACATGGGCCAGTGCCCGCTCGCGCGCCAGCTGGTCATGCTGCATGCCGGCATCGCCCTTGACGCGCGCCGCGGGCACGCAGGCGGCAAGCAACAGCGGCATTGCAGCCGCGAAGAGCCAAATGCGTCGTCTCATCGGAGCAGACGTTTCAAGGTGTCACGCAGACTGCTGCTGTGCGGATCGATCTTGCGCACCTCGTCAAAAACACGCTGCGCATCCTGCCGGTTGCCCTGTTTCCACAACACCTCGCCCAGATGCACACCGATGTCGGCGTCCTTGCGCGCCAGCCATGCACTGCGCAAGGTCTGAACCGCCTGTTCCAGATGACCAAGGCGGTACTGCAGCCAGCCCCAGGAATCGGCGATCGCCGGATCATCCGGCTTGGCCGCCCGGGCCGCACCGATCAGGCGCTCGGCCTCGGGCAGGTCGCGATCGGCGTCGGCCAGGGTAAAGCCCAGTGCATTGCTGGCATCGACATCGCCCGGCTTGATTTTCAGCAGATGCTCGAAATCCTGCACCGCCAGATCGACCTGACCCGCTTCGGCATAGGCAAGACCGCGACCGTACAGCAGGCCCGGATCGTTCGGCATCACCTGCAATGCCCGGTTGAACGCCACGATCGCCTGGGTGTAATGGTGTTCCTGCAGATACAGCTCGGCATCGACCTGCCATGCCTGACGCAGCTGCACCGGCTGGTCGATGTAATCCAGTTGCAACTGGCCAAGCAATTGATGCGCATCGGCCACCTTGCCCTGCGACTGCAGGATCATCGCACTGCGCAGATCCGCATCGAATGCATGCCCGTCGTCATCGCCCACCTGGCGATACCAGGCCAGCGCCTCGGCCTCGCGATGCTGCATCTCGGCCAGTTGCCCGAGCAGGTAGGCGCTCTGCTTTCGTATATCCGGCGCAGCGTGTTGCAGTTGCCGATACAGCGCCGCCAGCGCCTTGCCGTCCTTCATGTGAGCGGCCAGCGCCGCTCGCAGCGCGTAGGTATCGGCGTTCTGCGAGCCGTGATCGAGCAGTCGGGAGGCTGCCGCGTAGTCACCCGCCTGGCTGAGCAGGCCGGCATAGGCCAGCCGCAGCGGGATATTCTGCGGCGCCTTGACGATTGCCTTCTGCAACAGCGTGCGCGCACCGTCGCGATCGCCGTCCTTGAACTTCATCTGGGCCGCCCAGGCGTACGTTTCGGCGGTCTTGAAATGCTGCATGGCCGCTTCGGCAATCCGCACGGCATAGGCATGCCGGCCGAATTTTTCGCCCAGCTCGCTCATCGCCAGCCACGCCTGGGCATCGGCAGGCAAGCGCTGCGGCACGGCCAGTTCCTCGAGCAGGCGGGCGGCCTGGGCCTGATCACGGGCACCCAGCAGAACGCGGCCGAACTGCCGCCAGGCATCCTTGGTTCCACTGCCGGTCAGCAGCAGCAGCTGACGGCGCGCGCCATCGGCGTCACCGCGATCAAGCGCCAGTTCGGCGCGCGCCTGGGCCATCTGGGCCGGCTGGGCACCAAGCGCCTGCCAGCGTCCGAGCGCCCGCCCGGCGGCGGCGCTGTCATGCACGGCGATGGCAAGCCGGGCGGCACGCTCGGCCACCTGCGGATCCTCGCTCAGCATCGTGGCCCGGCCATAGAAGCCCGCCGCGGACTTCAGATCGTTGTGCCCCAGCGCCATTTCGCCCGCCAGCAGCTGCGCCAGCAGATCATGCCGGGCGTCGGGCGTGGCCACTACCAGCTGCGACAACGGCTGCGGTGTGCCGGCTGTCGTTTGCGCCTTTCGCAACGACATGCTGGTGCAGGCACTTGAAACCAGCACCAGCACCGACACTGTCGTAAAATGCCGCAGCTTCTTGTACTTGGCCGCGCTGCTCCCCACACTACTCTCCAATCACATGTCTGTTTCGACCGTGCCTGTCACCACACGGGACGCTGCAGCAAGCTTAGCCTACGCCACCACTATCGCCGTGACATTGCCCACACCATGCCGCTGATCGCCCTCGGACTCAATCACCTCACTGCGCCGGTCAGCCTGCGCGAGCAGGTGGCGTTCGATGCCGTTGCCGCCGGTCCGGCCCTGCTTGAGCTGACCCGCGAGCCGGGCGTGGAAGAGGCGTTGATCCTTTCCACCTGCAACCGCACGGAATTGTATGTGGGCGTGAGCTCCGGTGCCGAAGGCATTCCGCGCGCGTGGTTGAGTCGTCATCACCGTCTGACCCCCGGCAAGCTGGATGAGTTCCTGTATCAGCATGACGAACAGGATGCCGTGCGCCACATGTTCCGGGTTGCCACCGGGCTGGACTCGATGGTGCTGGGCGAGCCGCAGATTCTCGGTCAGGTGAAGGATGCCTACCAGCAGGCACGCGAGGCCCAGGCGTTGCGCGCGCCGATGGATCGCCTGATGCAGCAGACCTTCTCGGTCGCCAAGCGGGTCCGCACCGACACCCGCATCGGTGCGCATACGGTGTCGGTCGCGTTCACTGCGGTACGCCTGGCCGAACAGGTATTCGCCGACCTCAAGCAGGCCTGCGTGCTGCTGATCGGCGCCGGCGACACCATCGAACTGGCCGCGCGGCACCTGGCCGACAAGCAGGCTCGCCGCCTGATCGTCGCCAACCGCACGCTGGAAACCGCGCAGGAACTGGCCGGGCGCTACGGCGGTTACGCGATCGCGCTGGCCGACTTGCCGCAGCATCTGGCCGAGGCCGACATCGTGGTCTCCTCCACCGCCGCGCGGCAACCGGTGCTGACCCGCGCCATGGTCGAACAGGCGATGGCGACACGTCGACGCAAACCGATGTTCATGGTCGACATCGCAGTGCCCCGCGATATCGAAGCGAGCGTGGGCGAACTGCCCGATGTCTACCTGTACGGCATTGACGACCTGCGCCAGGTGATCGACGACAACGTGCGATCGCGCGAAGCCGCCGCCCGCGAAGCCGGCGCGATCATCGATCTGCAGGTGGAACGCTACATGGCATGGCGCCAGGCACTCACCCTGAAGAATCCGGCCATGGACATGCGTCTTCATGCGGAAAACTACCGCGACGAGGTGCTGGAAAAGGCCCGATCCATGCTCAACCGCGGCAAGTCGCCCGATGAGGCGCTGGCGTTTCTCGCCAACACGTTGACCAACAAGCTGTTGCACCACCCCAGTGCGCGGTTGCGTGCCGCGGCGCTGAGCGGCGACCTGGACCTGCTGCACGCCGCGGGCCAGCTGTATGGGCTGGACGACGACGAAATGCCGCCCTCAAGAGACTCCCAGCGGCCGTAGCAGCACACCTTGTGCGCAAAGACCCCTCTGCACGGTTGACGTGAAAAGCATTCGCGCACAAGGTGCGCTCCTATCCCTACGCCCGCGCATCCAATGACCCCATCGATACGCCGCAAGCTCGAAGCATTGGCCGAACGCCACGAGGAAATCGGCTTGCTGTTGTCGCAGCCCGACGCGCTCGCCGACAACACCCGTTTCCGCGAGCTGTCGCAGGAATACGCCAGGCTCGAACCGGTGACCGCCTCGCTGCGCGAGCACGACCAGGCCGCACACGAACTGGCCCAGACCCGCGCCATGCTCAGCGACCCCGAGCTGCGCGAGATGGCTGCCGACGACGCCCGGCGACTGGAGCAGCGACTGCTCGATCTGGACCATGAACTTCAACTGCTGCTGCTGCCGACCGATCCGCGCGACGAGGCGAACCTCTATCTCGAAGTGCGCGCCGGTACCGGCGGTGACGAGGCGGCGATCTTTGCCGGCGACCTGTTCCGCATGTATCTGCGTTATGCCGAGAGCCGCCGCTGGCATGTCGAGATCCTCAGCGAACATGCCGGCGAGCATGGCGGCTACAGGGAGATCGTCGCCCGCGTCGAGGGCAAGGGCGCGTACTCGCAATTGAAGTTCGAGTCCGGCACCCACCGCGTGCAGCGCGTGCCGGAAACCGAATCGCAAGGGCGCATCCACACCTCGGCAGCGACCGTGGCCATCCTGCCCGAACTGGACGAGATCGACGAGATCGAGATCAATCCGGCCGACCTGAAGACCGACACCTTCCGCGCCTCCGGCGCCGGTGGTCAGCACGTCAACAAGACCGACTCGGCGATCCGCATCACCCATCTGCCCACCGGCACGGTGGTGGAGTGCCAGGAAGAACGCAGCCAGCACAAGAACCGCGCCCGCGCGATGAACCTGCTCAAGGCACGCCTGCTCGACGCCGAGCGCAGCAGGCAGAATACCGCCCAGGCCGAATCGCGCCGGCTGCAGGTCGGTTCCGGCGACCGCAGCCAGCGCATCCGCACCTACAACTACCCGCAAGGCCGGATCACCGACCACCGCATCAACCTCACGCTGTATCGCCTGCCCGAAATCCTGCAGGGCAATCTGGATGAATTGATCGACGCACTGACCCGCGAAAACCAGATCGATCAATTGAAATCGCTCACTGCCGGTTGAATCCGGAAGCCGGCCGGTTTTTTGCAGGGAATCACGGCGCGAACGTCCGATCGTCATTCCGCCAGAACCCGAATGTGGAATCAAAACCGGAGGCACCGGGTGGCCGGCCGCAGAATCAACCTGCAAGCCAGTGCCTGCAAGGGATACCGCGCCACCATGCTGGGCTCGCACCGGAAGAGCGTGGTTATTTCGGATGCCCACTTGCCTTGACATCAGGGCCATGCGCTAGTAACCATGTTGTCTTCCCGTTAACACTATGTACTCAAATTGTCGCGAGCACGCCGAATGCAACTCGCGGCTCTGAGCTGGTGTTGAATGTGGAACGAGGGAGGGGAGAAGGGGAGTTTCATCAACCAAGGCTTGAACTCAGCTATTGAGTTCAGTCTTCATTGCTTTTTACTGGGGAGTAAAACATGCAGGCATCCGCATCAAGAAAATTGCTGGTCCGTCGAACTGCGCTGGCACTGGCAGTGACTGCCGGCTTCGCCATGGGCGGGCAGGTATTTGCCCAGGCCACCACCGGCAGCATCTACGGCGATGTGCCGGCTGGCGCAGGCGAATCGGTTCTGATCCAGTCCAACAGCGGCATCAGCCGCCAGGTGCCGATCGGCTCCAGTGGCCACTACGTCGCCGGTTCGCTGCCACTGGGCACCTACAAGGTCAGCCTGCTGCACAACGGTGCCGTTGTCAGCGAACGCGACAACGTGACACTGACCGTCGGCGCCGGCTCCCAGGTCTCCTTCACCAGCGGGACCAGCACCACCACGCTGGGCGTACTGACCGTCAGCGCCAGTGCGCTGCCGCCCATCGACGTGAGCCAGGTCGACTCGCGCACTGTCATCACCGCCTCGGATCTGGCCAAGTTGCCGCTGATCCGCACCGCCGAGGCCATCGCCACCCTCGCCCCCGGCGTCAACCAGGGCAGTGCCTACTTCACCAGTCCGACCGGGCAGGTGGTGAATTCCTTCGGCGGCTCGGCCATTTCCGAGAACGCCTATTACATCAACGGATTCAACACCTCTGACCCGCTGCACAACTTCGGTGGCATGACCCTGCCCTACGGCGCGATCGATCAGGAACAGGTACTCACCGGCGGTTACGGTGCAGCCTATGGCCGTTCGGACGGCGGCGTGATCAACATGGTGGGCAAGCGTGGCACCAACGAATGGCACTTCGGTGCCCAGGTGCTGTTTACCCCCAACTGGGCCAAGCCGTCGGAGCGCAATACCTATTACCCGACCGGGTCGGATTTCCTGGCCAATGCCGACGGTGGACGCCAGGGACAGCTTTATCAGTACCGTGCAGACAACAACAACACCACCACGATTCGCTATGACGCCTACGTCGGCGGCCCGCTGATCAAGGACAAGCTGTTCCTGTTTGCCGCAGTCGAAGCCGAAAAAGTCCACAATGGCATCAACGTCACGTCGCGCGATACGCAGACGCAGACCAACTACCAGAGGCAGAATCCCAAGTGGTACGCCAAGCTCGACTGGAACATCACAGACAACAACATTCTTGAGCTGACCGGCGCCTCCAACAAGTCCGAATACCAAGGCAACATCTACAAGTACAACTACGTCAGCGCGCCCAACGGCGGTGTGGCCAAGGGCAGTCAGGGGCAGTTCCTGAGCCCGGACACCAGCACCAAGGACGCCGTCGACATGTGGGTCGCCAAGTACACCGGCTACATCACCGACAGGCTGACCGTCAACGCACTGTACGGCCGCATGCTGCAGACCAACTACAGTCAGGCCGGCAGTGGCCCTTTCCCGCGCATCCTCGGCTCCGGCAACCAGAACCCCGCCCTGAATGGCGGCGCGGGCATCGTCGGACCGCAGACGGTAAGCAGCGTCAACAATCCCGATGCACATGACCGCACTCGGAACTTCCGCGCGGACATCAACTACAAGCTGGGCGATCACTCCATCACCGTGGGTGTGGACAACATCGAGATCAAGGCGTTCGACAACGGCTCGGTGCGTTCCGGCCCGGGTTATTCTTGGGAATACCGCAAGGGCGACCCGAATCTGCCGATTCAAACACTTCCCGGCCAGGAAGTGGGTGCCCCCGGCGGGCAGGGCTATTACGTCGACAAGCTGATCTTCACCACCGGTGCGCCGAAGGTGCGCGTGCGCCAGCGTGCCCAGTTCATCGAGGACAACTGGCAGGTGAACGACCGCTGGCTGCTCTCGCTGGGCCTGCGCAACGACCAGTTCACCAACTACAACTCCGACTCGCAGCCGTACATCAACCTCAGGACCCCGCAGTGGGCACCGCGCCTCGGTGCCACCTGGGACGTGCACGGGGATTCCAGCCTGAAGATCTACGCCAACGCGGGCCGCTACTACCTCGCTGAGCCCTCCAACGTGGCCATCCGCGGTGCCTCGGGCAGCTTCTTCACACGGCAGTACTTCACCTATACCGGGATCGACCCGACCACCGGCATCCCTACCGGGTTGACCCAGATTCCGCAGGGCCACCTGCCCGGCGTGTCGGCCAACAACGAATTCGGCCAGCCACCGGACCCGAAGACGGTGACCACCCGCAACGTGAAGTCCGAGTACCAGGATGAGCTGATCGCCGGCTTCGATCAGGCGATCACCATGTTCGGGCAGAAATGGACCTTCGGCGCCAAGGCCACCTACCGCAAGCTGAAGCAGATGCTGGACGACAACTGCGATGCCAGCGTGTACGACGCCGCGGCGATCAAGGCGGGTCTCGACCCGACAGCAGCGGAAGGTTCGGGCTGTTACATCCTGAATCCCGGCCGCGAGGCACAAATCAATGTGCCCAACGCCAATGGCGGTTATGACATCCTGACGATTCCCTGGGCTGACTTCCATCAACCCAAGCCCAAGCGCTCGTATGCAGCAATCGATACCTACCTGGAGCATCCGTTTGACGGCACCTGGTATGGGCGCATCGACTACACGCTGGCGCACAACTACGGCAATACCGAGGGTGGCGTGCGTTCGGATATCGGCCAGACCGACGTGTCGCAGACCGAGGATTTCGACAACTCGGGCGTGATGGTGTACTCCGGCGGCGACCTGGCCAATGACCGTCGGCACCAGATCAAGGTACGTGGCTACTGGCAGGTCACTCCGGAATGGCTGGTCGGCGGCAATGCGACAATCCTGTCCGGTACACCGAAGCAGTGCCTGGGTTTCTTCGGTCCCCAGCAGTCCGATCCGTTCGGCTATGGCGTGGCCTATCACTTCTGCGGCGTCAACGGCACGCCGGCACCGGGTGGCTCCACTGGCCGCACCCCGTGGCAGGAGATTGTCAGCCTGAACGCCGAGTACCGGCCGGAGTTCGCCAACAAGAAGCTGGCCTTCAGCGTGCTGGTCTACAACATCCTGGACCAGCAGCGGGTTACCCAGTACACCGTCAGCTCGGAATCGGGTCCCGGTACGCTGTCGAAGAACTTCCGCCTGCCGGTTTCCTACCAGACGCCGCGTTACGTGCAGTTCGGCGTCAGCTACGATTTCTGACCCGACCCGGCAGGGTTTCCCGCGCAAGCGGGAAGCCCCGCATGATGCAAACCTGGCCCTGCGCAAGCAGGGCCTTTTTTTGGCCTATGCTGGCGCCAGCATAGGGCGTGACAGGGATTCGGCCACTTCTGGACCAAGCCTTCACGCCCTGTCAGGTTAGCCTGCAGATCCGACCGGCACCTGACGTACCGGCCGAAGCCACCCCGCGAGGCACGCATGAGTACTCGTTATCGCAAGGCGATCAAGGATCTGCAGCTCGAGCTGACCCGGCTGCAGCAGACCCTGCACAGCACGCGCAAGCGGCTGGTGGTGATCTTCGAAGGGCGCGATGCGGCAGGCAAGGGCGGCGTGATCAAGCGCATCACCGAAAGCCTGGATACCCGCGGCTATCGCATTGCCGCGCTGCCCAAACCCAGCGAGCGCGAGGCCACGCAGTGGTATTTCCAGCGGTACGTGGCACAGCTGCCGAGCGCTGGCGAATTCGTGCTGTTCGACCGCAGCTGGTACAACCGCGCCGTGGTGGAGCCGGCGATGGGTTTCTGCAGCAAGGCCGAGTACACGGCGTTTCTCGAAGCGGTGCCGGCGTTCGAGAAGCTGCTCACCGACGACGGCATCATCCTGCTCAAGTACTGGCTGGCGGTGGATCAGGCCGCACAGGAGCAACGCTTCGCCGAACGCGTCGACAACCCGCTGAAACGCTGGAAAATCTCGCCGGTCGATCTGGCCGCACGGCAGAAATACAGCGAGATGGGGCGGCTGCGCGACGTGATGATCGAACGCACGCATACCGAAAAGGCGCCCTGGTTCGTGGTCGACTTCAACGACCAGAAGCGCGGTCAGATCAACCTGATCCGGCATCTGCTGCAACAGCTGCCACAGCATGACGGGCCGATCGCCAAACGGAAGCTGCCCAAGCTCAGGGGCACGCCGAAACTCGAGCACGTCACCGACAGGGCCCTGTGGGTGCCCGATACGATCTGACCCCAGGAGCCTGTCGGACCGTTGGTTGGTCAGGCTCCTAGCCGACGTGGAATCCGTGCAGTTCCTGCTCGGGCATATCCTCGCGGGTGACCGCCTCGACACGTGCCGCTGGCGGGCCTTGCCGCAACCAGCGCTCGAGTGCGTCCAGCGCATCCGCTGCACCGCTGGCCAGCACCTCGACCCGGCCATCCGGCCGGTTCCAGGCATGACCGGCCAGACCCAGTTCCAGCGCCTGCGTGCGGGTGCCGCCACGGTAGAACACTCCCTGCACCCGACCACTGACGATGAACCTCGCGGCGGGCATTATTTGCCGTCGATCAGCTTGGTCAGTTCGGCGATCGTGATCGGCCCCAGGAAGCCCTTGGCCACCTTGCCGTCCGGGGCGATCACCCAGGTGGTGGGCAGGCCGCGCGGCACGTCAAAGTCCTTCACCGGCTTGTCCAGCGTGACCTGGGCGATCGGGTAGATCACCGGATGATGAACCAGGAAAGCCTTGATATCGGCCGGCTTGCTGTCATCGAACGCCAGCCCGATCGCGGTGACATTGTCGTGGCTGGCGACAAAGCGGGAAATATCCGGCATTTCCTTGACGCAAGGTCCGCACCAGGTCGCCCAGTAGTTGACGATCACCCACTTTCCGCGCTGCGCACCCAGATCGAACGTCTTGCCATCCAGCGTGGTGACATGCAGTGTCGGTCGCACGGGCATCGCAGCATGTGCCGGCACGACAAGGGTCAGCACGGCGGCCAGTACGATGACGGATTTGACGACGGCGGATTGCAACACGGTCATGCGGACAGGTCCTCGGTATTGGCCACACGGATGGCGGCAGGGGGATAAACCTGGTCGAGTGTGGTGCCCAACCGGGTTTCCATGGCCTCGGCCAGCGCGGCCAGCAGCGCCAGCAACGTCGGCGGCAATTCGATGCCGAGCGCAGCAGCCTCTTTCACTGGATACAGGGGCAAACGGTAACGGGTATGTCGGTATACCCGCAACAGCTCGGTACTGTCCAGGCTTCGGCTGAGCAGCCAGCCGCCGGAATCGCCGCGCTGGATCAGATCGGCCTGCTGCAGATCCTCGAAATAGTTGGCCACCGAGGCGCTGCGCAGGTACGGCTCGCTCGCCAGCACGCCGGCCTGGTCCACGCTCTCGCCGGTGCGCTGGGCATCGACGAAATGCCGCAACACCACCAGCAGGCCGAGAAATTCGGCACCTTCCGGCAGCGTGGTGCTCGGCGGGTGGTATTCGAACGCCGACACCGAGGCCGCAATCGACGCGGCCAGGATCACGATGACCCATGCCAGATAGATCCACAGCAGGAAAATCGGAATCGACGCCAGCACGCCGTAAATCTGCTGGTAGGTTCGCGCGCTGTGCACGAACAACGTGAAACCCCAGCGAACGATCTCGAACAGCACGGCACCGATCAGTGCACCGATCGCCGCATCGCGCCGGTTTACCCTGCAGTTCGGGACCACGATGTAGGTCAGCCACAGCGTGACCAGGGTCACCCCGAATGGCAACACGCTCAACAGACGCTCGCCATCGCCGAACTGTCCCGCCGCAGCATGCAGCAAGGGTAGTGCCGTGACATAGGATGTTGCCGCGATGCCGCCGGCGACCAGGATCGGCCCCAGCGTCAGCGACGCCCAGTACAGCAGCAGCCGCGCTCCCCAACTGCGCGCCTGATGCACGCGCCAGACACGGTTCAGGCGATCCTCGATGCTGACCATCATCGACAGCGCGCTGAACAGCATCACCAGGATGCTGATGCTGGTGAGCTTGCTGGCATTGGCGGCGAAACCCAGCATGGTTTCCTGCACCTTTTCGCCGGTCGCCGGCACAAAGTTCGCGAACACAAAGTTGATCAGCGTGTTGCGCGCATCGGCAAACATCGGAAAGGCCGAGAACATGGCGAACATCGCCACCGTCAGCGGCACCAGCGACACCAGCGTGGTGTACGACAGCGCACCGGCCGTCTCGAAGCACTTGTCATCCACAAAGCGCCGCCAGCAGAAGTGGCCGAAGCTCAACGTGCGGTCGTGTTTGATACGCCAGGCCATCGTCATCCTCTCGTCCGCCGGACATGCGGTCACCGACGTGTCGTCGGCATCGACCGGTACACTAGTGTAGGCAGTGAATGCCTCAAACGCATGGGTCACGTCGCATGAATCAAGCCGCATTGAATCAAGAAATTCTGGTCCTGTACTACAGCCGCAGCGGGCATACTGCCCAAATGGCACGGCTGATCGCCCGCGGCATCGAGGAAGTGCCCGGCATGCGCGCGCGCCTGCGCCAGGTGCCGCCGGTGTCGCCGGTAACCGAAACCGCTCAGCCACCGGAACCCGAGGATGGCGCACCGTACGTGAACAAGCAGGACCTGCTCGACTGCGCGGCTCTCGCCATGGGCAGCCCCACGCGCTTCGGCAACATGGCCGCGCCGCTGAAACATTTCCTGGATACCACCGGCACCGAATGGGCCAGCGGGGCCCTGGTCGGCAAGCCGGCCGCGCTGTTCACTTCCACCGGCACCATGCATGGCGGACAGGAGTCCACCTTGCTGACGATGGCACTGCCCCTGCTCCATCACGGCATGCTGCTGCTCGGCCTGCCCTATACCGAGCCGGCGTTGAGCGCCACGCACACTGGCGGCACGCCGTATGGCGCCAGCCATGTGGCCGGCGCCCTGGGCGAAAACCCGATCAGCGAACACGAACGCGAACTGGCCCGCGCCCTGGGCCGCCGGCTGGCCGAAACCACCCGCAAGCTGGCGGCCGGCGCATGAATTCACGCATCCTGCTGCCGACGGCACCGGAACAACGACTGGGCCTGCTGACCTGGGCCGCATTGATCGTGCTGCAAGTGGTCTGGCACCTGTGGCTGCTGCCGCCGCAAACCGTGCCGGTCGCTCTGGTGCTGGCAATCACCGTGATTCCGCTGTTGCTGCCGCTGCTGGCGATCGGCGACGCACGCCGGGCCCTGCTGTGGGTCGGCATCCTCAGCCTGTTCTACTTCTGCCACGGCATTGCCGAAGGCTGGAGTTCGGCCAGCGCC
>Ga0307375_10003966_pt1 | contig 14329 bp, 12 predicted proteins | sample TR1MG_FD_202531 | JGI IMG/M metagenome (GOLD analysis project Ga0307375, IMG submission 202531) | Soil microbial communities from Risofladan, Vaasa, Finland - TR-1 | ecosystem: Environmental > Terrestrial > Soil > Coastal area > Acid sulfate soil | place: Finland: Risofladan, Vaasa | collected...
GGTCTTCCAATCCGTTGTCGTAGAGAAACAACAGACTTGCAGGCCCCCGCCCTTCGCTAACTCCTAAACGCCAACTCCCTGAATCTCAAGACCACGCGCATATCCGAAGATCCATATTACTTTGCTAGTTGAACGGTCGTACCTTTGAGTTGAGTTGACGAGTCAGTAAATAAAACAACCTTCTTGATCGCGTCTCCGCGTGGAATCTCAAAATAGAGGTTGCCCGAGAAAGAATACGATGGGTTGATCGTTTGACCAAACATGCCGAATGCCGCGTAGTTACCGTACACGTCGGCTGTGACGTCATCGGTGTTCCAAGCAAACTGCCGACCTGCTGAGTCAATGGCGATATCGCTTCTCTGGTCGTACGTAACGGCGACCTTTGAGATATTCGTTAGCGTCAAAAGTATGGCGCAAAACTGTCCTTTCGCAGTGATGGTGGCGACGCCGGTTCCTAACCTGCTGATACCGCAATGCACGTGATGAATCAAGACTCGTAGTTGTCCATCAACAAATGGCTTACCAATCCCCGGAAGGCGCGCGGTTCGTGGGCCTGCGATGGTCGAATTGGTTTGTGCCTGGGTTGAGGTCGATTGATGGTGGAAGTGTTGATAGAAGAAGATAAGTCCCATCATCATCAAGACAAGCGACACCAACTGGTACACAACTTTCAGTAATTGTCTTCCGGGAATGTCACTCGCCACAGAATATCTTTAGCACGTGAATCTAGTTCTTGACATTGGCCGTATAGCAGAGGTTCTGACTCTTAAGGTGCACGGTGAGGTCGCCCCGTCTTCGTTCAGTAGATGAGCGGGAGCCCCCCGGGAGTTTCGGATTCAGTGGTAAGCAGGTGCGTCCCCGAATCACAGCACCTGCAAACTGCGATTAAACATTCTGCGGCTGAGTCCGATAAGGATCGGCTGTCAAGCAGTCGACTACTCCCAAGTCGTCAAGAAAGTGGCGGCGTCAACTCGCAGTCGACACTGACGCGCCCACGGATGTCGCCGGCTCGACCGGCTCACCCGTCTTCATAAACAGCAGAAGATGGGCCCTTACAACGCGAAGGTTAAGGCCAATCTTCAATACCGGCACCGGGAACTCCCCGCGTTTGTGCAGCGACCACGCAGTCGTTCGATGTACGCCCAGGACCTCGGCGGCTTCAGCGAGAGTCATCGTGACGCGAGTCGCCACTTCGACCTCATGTCGTGCGGAGGATCCTCTGAGTTGAGTGGTCGCCTCGATGGCTTTCATCACGAATCCCTTCGTTGGTTAACGGAGGTTTGTCTCATTCGAATGCGGGCCTGATGTTGTCACCAACGAGGAGGGCCGTGTCTGCGTCCAGTGAATGCTCGGCGCTGGCTCGAGTCTGCTCTTCGCGAGCTATCACCACTTCGAGATTCGCCGACTGATCGGTCCCGACGGTGATCGCTTCCACCTCGAAGGTCTTCAGCACCGCCGACGTGGCTCTCTGGATGCGACTCGTTGACGCCTTGATGCCCTGGACGGCTTCGGGAGCACCGCCCGCCCAACCGGCGACGTAACCGAAGGAGTAGTCGCTGGTGTCCATGCCGAGTGCCGCACAGATGACGTAAGCCGTGGACTCGGCTTCGAGTTCCATGAGTCCTCGCGTCAGCTCCTTGGTCGTAGGGACCTCCGGGTCGTGCAAGAGAGCGTGACCAATCTCGTGCGCGAGGGTCTTCACCTGTTGGGCTCCCGAGTTGCTCGCGAGCACCCGGATCCTTCCGAGCGAGTGCGTGGTGTCGCCGTTCACCCCGCTCTCGAGCGCCTCGGGCAGCTCGACGCGAAAGCCAATGGTGCTCGCGAACGCACTGAGTGTGGCGAAGACGCCCTCGGGGGCGAGACCAGTCAACTTGTTCACGACGTCGGGTAGTTCCGGTCCCTCGGTCTGGCTGATGTCAAAGACCGGCACCAACTTGAAACCTCGAACCTCGCTCGCCCGCTCAGCGTCCAGCACGTCGTCCTTCTTGTACCTCATCGGCGCGAAGATCCGCAGCGCCTGCTCGGTGGCCATCACTTGACGACCGAGTTCCTGCCACTTCTTATAGCCCGCCACCCGGGTGGCGTGGGGGTTCTGGAGCATGATGAGCATCACGTTGTTGGGGCTGTACGTGTGGAACCGGCTCTGGACCTCGAGGTACTGCGTCCACTTCTCGCTCGTGACGAGACCCACGACTCCGTTGCTCAGTGATTCGAGCAGGTGGTCGTGGTTGCGCACTGGTCGTCCCCGCTCGCTCGACGGCGCCACCACGCTCGCCGGCGCGGGAGCGTCACGAAGCGTGTCGTCGGGCGGCGAGGTCACCCCAGTGGGATCGGTCACCACCAGTCGGGTCAGATAGCCCGGCGCCGACTCGTCACAGAGATACGCACCGCGCACCGCGCGCGCATCAAACCTCGCCCCGCGCAGGTCGGCGCCGATGAGGGCCGTGTCGGTGCTCAGCGCGCCGAGCAGGTTCGCCCCGCGAAAGTCGGCGGCGTTGGCGTTGGCCCCCGAGAGATTGGCGAAGGCGAGGTCGCTCCCCGAGAGGTCGGTGAACCTGAGACTGGCCCCGCGCAGATTCGAGGACCTCAGGTCCAGTCCCGCGAGGTTGGCTCCGGTGAGGTCCGCCCCGGCGAGGTCCACGCCGTAGCCGAGAAGGTAGGTCGTCTCGTTGATGGACTCGCGCCGGTAGGGTCGTTCGCGTCCGTCCACGTGGAGGGTGAAGACCTCGGTCACTCTCCCCCCTCTCACTCTCCAGTGGACGCGACGTTCACTGTCCCAGCGCAACGGTCGCGGCCCGACGACGCCGGCGCGCAATATCTCGCGCCACGAACTGCTCGATCTGCTCGATTCGTGCGTCCTCGGGTCCGTGCCCGCAGCGCAGCTCCGCGACGAACTGGCGCAGCATCGCGGTCAAGTCGCGCAGCGCCCGGTGCCAGTCGGTCGCCGCCGTGCCCGGGGCGTCGGGGCCGTAGGCGACGCGCTCGTGGTCCTTCAGGGCCTGGAGCGTCATGACCAGCGCCTCGTGCTGGTACCAGCACCCCGGCACCACGTAGCTGTCGAGGCCGCGGTAACGAATGCGCAGCTCCTCCACCCAGGTGACCAGCTCGCTCCACGCTCGCTCGGCGACGAAGGGTCCGAGGCTTGGCCAGTGCAGCGGAGGGTTCGGCGAGCCGGGCGGCTTTTCTCGAGCTTCACTCGGCGTCGCTGAAACCCCGAGTGCCGACACCGGAGCGTTCAACAGGTCAGTCATCAGGGTCCGCGCTGCGAACACCAATCGACGCCAATGGGGTCGCCGCGTGCGTCGCGCCAACACGCAACGCCTCTTCCACGTCTCCCCGCTCGGCTCGCAACCGGTCCGCGTCGCGCCGAGCGGTCCAGGGTCGCAGCGTCAGGACGATCGGTCGCGCCGCGCGCAGCAACAACAGTCCGTGTCCGACGCGCAGTCGACGGATCACGCTGGGCTCGAGGACGTTGCGCTGGCGGGTCGACTCGGTGACGTTGCGTCCCCCGGCGCTCTGGCGAGTGGTCGAGAGTTCCACGTGCTCGCGCTCACCGATCAACTGGGTGAGGTCGCGCAGGTCGCCTGCGTTACTGGATCCTCCGAGCATGACCTTGAGGGTGGCCGAGTCCCAGATGGCCTGAGCCTGCTCGTGGCCCCAGCGGTCGCGGGCTTGGGCGAGGGACTGCAACACCGCGACCGTCGTGATCCCCGTGCCCCCGCCCTCGCTCATCAGCGCTCCGAGTGAGGGCAGCGGGTAGTTCGCCGCCTCGTCGAGGATGAGCGCCAGCGGCGGATCGAGCCGGGCCCCGATCGAGGCGCTCGCGAGGCGTCGGGCGGTCTCGACGATGTCCTCGATCAGCGCCGAGACGATGTTCGCGCTGCCGAAGGCCCCCGAACTGGTGCCGAGCAGATACAGCGTGCCGCAACCTCGCAGGAACGTCGCGGGATCGAACTCCTCGCCCGGGGCGGGGCTCAGCTGCTCGAGGACCCGAGGACTCGCGAGTGGCGCGAAGACGCCGCTCACGACGGACCATATGTTGGCCAGCGCCCTCGACTCGAGCCCGACGATCGCGCCCAACGTGCTCCCCCACTGGGGCGTCGCGCGCGTCGAGCTCTTCAGTATTTCAACGGCGTCTTTGGCCTCCTCGGGCGAGACGCTCCAGCGATAGAGATCACTGACGGTGCGGTCGTCAACCGCGGCCGCCTGGAGGAGACAGCGCACCACCACCTCGGTCTGGCGCTGCCAGAAGCTCGCGTCGGTGATCGCGCCGGCCGCTCCCGCACAGAGCGCCCCCGCGCGCATCATCGCCGTCTGGGGATTGTCACAGCCCCGCACCGGCGACCAGCGCAGCCCCCCCACAACGCCGACCGCGAGCCCCTGGGGATCGAAGACCCCGACCGGGCCCCGTCTCGATCGCGCGGTGATCGTGGCCGCGAGATTGTCGGGCCGGGTACTGGTCGTCACGACCGCGCCGGGCGCGTCGAGGATGAAGGGGATGACGAGGTTCATCCCCTTACCGCTTCGCGGGGGACCGAGCAGGACCATCGAGTCCTCGACGCTCGCGTAGCACGCGACCGCGCGACTCGTGCCGAGAAACAGGCCGAGATCGCTCGCCACGGGTCGATCCACCATGGGGCGAAGGATGGCCCCGCGTTGGCGCAGTTGTCGCACCCCGGCGACGAGTTGGACTTCGCGCCGCGCCGCGAGACCCTCCAGGCGCGTCGGGTCATCGCCAGTCGCCCGGTTGTCGCGCCGCAGATTCTTCGACGCGAACACCGCACCGGTGAGGCCACCTGCGACGACGACGAACGACGTCGTCCAGTAGAGCCAGGCGGGGCCGACCGCCACCCGCCACGCGAGCGACGGACGAGCGACGTGAGCGAAGGCCCCGACGGCGCCGAGCAGGTGACGGGTCGGCAGTCCGTGACCCGAGAGCCACGCGGCCAGCAGTCCCCCGCTCGCGAGCAGAAGGAACGCCGCCACCGCGCTGGCCAGTAGTCCGAGCGCGAGGTCTTCGCCGCTGCGGTGACTCATAACATCCTCTGGTTGGTATCGAACAGGGCCAACTCGCCCGGGGTGCAGACGTGGCGCACGACGAAGGAACGCTCGCCCACCCGCCAGAGTCCCTCGCCGCGCGCGAGACTCGAAAGCTGATCGACTTCGGTCGAGGACAACCCGAGGGCCGCGCCGGTCTTGGCGTCCTCACCCGACTCTTGGGCGTAGACGATCTTGGTCGAACAGTCCGCGAGCAGCCCCAGGGCGAGGTTGCGAGCCTCGGAGTCTCGTTCACCCACGGCATCCAGGTCGCTCAGGCGGTGGATGACCATCAGGTTCGCGATGCCGAGCGAGCGGCTGAGCTTCCACTGTGACTGCATGCGGCTAAGCAGCGCGGGTTGTCGCAGTACCCGCCACGCCTCGTCGTAGATGACCCAGCGCGGACCGCCCGAGGGATCCTGCAGAGCGCCTTCCATCCACGAGCTCGCGCACGCCATGACGAGACCGATCTTCGCGTCCGAGCCGGCGATGCGACTGAGGTCGAGGCTCACCATGGGTAGCTCCGGGTCGAAGCGCACCGTCGAGGGCCCATCGAACAGTCCGCCCAGGTCCCCACCCACCAGCCGGTTGAGCGCGTGGGCGACGTCTCGTCCGTCCTCGAGCAGTTGGGTGCGACTGGACCCGAGCACGTCACCCGAGGGAGAGAACATGGCCGCGACCACGTGGGGCAGCGTCGCGACCGTGTTGGTGCGCACCGCGTCGTCCAGGGCCGAGAACAGGGCCGTCGCTTCCACCGGCGCCATCGCACGTGCGAGTGCCGCTTCAGTGATCGAGCGCAACAGGTCGCGACGGCGCTGGCGCACCATGGCCGCCCACTCATCGTCGGAGAGCGAGGTCACGGCGCCACCCTGATCGATCAGCGACCCCGGACGCGGTCCCTCGTCGAGCGGGTTGAGGCGCGCCGAGGTGGCACCGAGCTCGATGGCCTGGCCCCCGACGCTGCGCGCGACGGCCGACCACTCGCCCTTGGGGTCGCCGGGTACGTAGCAGCGTCGCCCGAAGGCGATGCTGCGCACCGCAATTGACTTGGCGAGGGTGGACTTACCCCGACCGACGACGCCGGCGAGCAGGCAGTTGGGGTTGGTGAGGACCCCTAAGCGGTAGAGGACCCAGGGGTCGTAGACGAAGCCCGCGCCGCTCCAGGCGTCCTGGCCAATGAGGACGCCCTCGCTGCCGAGCCCGCTCTCGGCGAGGAACGGGTAGGCGCCCGCGACGACCTCACTGGTCGCGCGGTGCGGCTCCACCCGCAGCCCGCGGTAGCTGCGCAGCGCGTCCTCGCCAGCTTCGCCGTGCTTGGGTAGGTAGGCCGCCGTGGTTCGCTCGTCGCGCGAGGCGCGTCGGGCGCGCTGCGCCTCGTGGCGCTTCGCCACCTGGTCCGCCCGCGAGATCCGAATCGCGGCGCGCGCCAGGGACCTGCGCTCGGCACCCGTGGCGTCGTCGGCCACGTACAACGCCGCGCCCAGTGACTTACCCCCGTCGAGGATCGCCGGGGGCGTACCCGCTAGGGAATCGGACGTGGGCTCGCGAGCCTCGTCAGTCATTTCACTTCTGCTCATGCGGGTGACCTCTCTCTTTTGATGGACTGGCACTCACAGTTGAGGAGACGACCTCGATGGCGCCTCAAAAGACACCGCGACCCAGGGGTAGCGCCGCGACGACAAAGCCCTGGGACTGGCGTCCGTAGAGGACGCGCGTCTCGCACCCGGACTGGCCGGCCGATCGTTCAATCAGCGCCACCGCGGCCGTCAGGCCCTCTTCGCTGCTCGACGTCACGGTGATGAAGCCGGCGAACTCCACGTCGGCGTGCCCGTTGAGTAGCGCCTGCTCGCGCGCCAAGAGGTCGTTGAACTCCTGGACGTCGCTCAGTTCCTGGATCTGTCCGACCTTGGCCTTGTGCTGGGCGTCGGTCACCGCCTCGGTCTTCTCCTTGCGCAAGGCCTTGAGCGCATCGGCGGTGCCGAGCGGTCGAGCGAGGAGACTGAGGGATTTTCGAATGTCGGGGGCGAAGATCAGCGCGTGCAGGAAGTGCGGGGCCACCTCCACCCTGGGCCACTCACTGATCCAGATCACCGTGGAATAGCCCGAGTCGTGGCGCAGGAACGACCAGTGCTCGGAGAGTGCGACCGGACCCGAGCTCGCGAGCGTCGCGGGTGCGTGGTCGCTCGTCTCGCTCGTGACGACCGATCCGGGGTCGTAGGCCTGGCGCACCAGTGCGGCGATGGCCCCTTCGTCCAGCCACTGGCCCACGCGAAGGTCGGCGTCGCGCAGACCCTGTTCCAACACCGACATGTCGATGCGCAACACCTTGGCGGCGCCCTTCAGACCACGCCCGGCGCTGCGAATGGCGCCGGCGGCCTTCTTCAGATCCAACGACAGCGTGATCGTGGTGCGGTGGGTGGACGAGCCGAACGAGGACTGGGCGAGGAGGCGCTGGTACTCGAGGTTCGCCCAGTCGGGCGCGTGGGTGGCCTCTTCCTCGTACCAGTGGGCCACCTGGGTGCCGGGATCGGGGACGGTGGATTCGAGCACCTGGATCAGCGCGCAGGTCCCGCTGCGGGCGAGTGACGCGAGGACCCGTCCCCACGTCGAGACGCGCTCACGCTGGCTGGCGGGGGCGAGCAGGACGTAGGCCGGATGCGACACGCTAAGCACCGCGGACAGGGTCTGGCGGTGCGGGTCGTGGATGAAACAGGCCCCGGTCGTGGGATCGTTGTAGAAGCGCAGCGACGCGGCGTCGCCGGGTAGCGCCATCGTGCCGACGGGTCGCGGGGGCGACACTCGAACGAGGTAGGTGGTCTGGCTCGTGACCCGGCGCAACTGCCAGTACAGCACCGTCGGCATCCACTCGACGACGACGCGACCCCGCACCGGCACGAAGGCGCTGGCGAGCAGCCCGCTCCACAGTGGCGTAGTCGCGAGGAGGCCGACTCCCCCGCCAGTCAGGAGTCCCGTCAACAAGACCAATACGGCGAGCAGGATCACGCCACAGCGCAGTGCCGAGAACCCCAGCAGGAAGCCGCGCGTCGAGCGCCGGGCGAAGCGCACCGTCGGGGGTCCGAGGCTGAGGGTGCTCACGAGCTCTCCTTTGGTGTCGAAGACTCTGAGCCGCTCAGTCGCTTCGGCGCCACCGTCGAGGGGAACGACGTCGACGGCGCGGTTGGCCCGTCGACTACTTGGTGCGCCGGCGCGTCCGATAGCGACGCCGGGCGACGAGGGTTCGACGCGGCGACGTGACCGGCCGGCGACGTCGACGGTGGGATGAGATTTTCCCGGGGGGCCGCGGCGCCATCGCTGCTCGCGGTTGTGGTCGTGGTCGTGGTCGTGGTCGTGGGCGAACCGGCACCAGTGCTGACGTCGCCATTGGCCGCGTGACCAGCGGCGCCGGAACCATGTTGCACCCCGCCCGAGACGGTTCCTCCCACGCTCTTAACGACGTGCCGGGCGGCACTGGCCGCCACAGCCACACCCGCGGTCGCCACACCCGCATCGACCGTGGCAACGGATCCCGCACCAGAGCCTACTGCGCCACTCGCCCCGCTGGTGGCGGTTGGCGCTCCCCCTGACGCCCCAGACGCCGTGGGTACCCCACGACCCATCGGCGCGCTGGACTTGTGCTGGGCACCCCCGAGGCTCTGGGCGGCCCACTTCATGGACGCCATCTTCTGGGGCGCACCGATGAGCGTGGACGCGCCCGAGGTGGCGTGGGCCGCCGAACCGGCCAGCGTCGCCATGTGCTCACCGGTGAAGTGCACGATCTTGAGCGCCATCCACGGCGAGAGTCCCGCCACCAACAGGATAAGTAGCCCCGTGATGTCGTTGGTGATGGCCGAGAGTCCCCCCGTGTTCGCCGGCGATCCCATGCCCGAGAGCACGCCGAGCCCGATCACGAAGATGAGGATCAGGATCAGCTTGGAGAACACCAGGGCGAGCATGGCTTCGAGCCACGTGCGCACCCAGCCCCGCGAGAGGTCCGCGACCCCTCCCGCGAAGGCCAAGGGCGCGAAGATCGCGGTGATGATGATGAGCATCTTTCGAACCACCAGGGCGAACCACACGACCGCGACCGCACAGATCGCGACGAGCGACAAGATGAGTATCGTCCCGGGTCCCGCGACGAGTCCCGTGAACATGGCGGGCCCGATGATCTTGGCCCCGAGGGTCGCAATGGAGCCGCCGGTTGCCACCTGCACCACTCCACTGCAGAGCTGGTCGACGGCGGCCAAGAGCAGGTCGAGCGTCGCCAGCGTGATCGCACAGCCCACCGTCGCAATGGCGAGACCCCGCAGGGCCCGTCCGATGCTGGCGCCATCGCGCTGTAGCGCCGAGACCACCAACTGGATGATGAACAGTCCGAGACAGAGCACCGCCGCGATCGAGGTGACGAGGCCCAGGTCCAAAGCGAAGCCGGCGCCACCGAGGGTGACCGACGTGGACGTCGACATCTGGGCCCACAACCAGTTGATCGCCGAGTCCGCGGTGTTCCCGAAGGCCGTCGCCACGCTCGAAAAGACCGAGCTGGTGACCGAAGAACCGAGCGAACCAATGGACCGCACCACGAGACAGATCGGGTTGGTCACATCGACGCCGGCACAGGACACCTAGTTCACCGTCCAGTAGTTGAGGGCCACTGCGCCATAGCCCGGGTGCAGCGACGCCCCACCGAGGGTGAGCCCGAAGGCAATCGACTTGACGACCGGTGGGTGACCGGGCGTCGTCACGGTGAGCAGTCCCGACACGTCGTAGATGACCATCAGCGGATCGATTGACGTCCAGCCGCTGTTCATGGCCCCGGTCCAGGTCGGGTTCACCGACACCACGAGTCCACTCGCGCGCCACGTCGTTCTGGACTTCGCGAGCAGCTTCCACGCCGTAGTGCTGGGCACCGGGGAGGGACCATTCGTGAGCGACAGACAGAGCGCCTTGGATGACAGCGACGCGGGCAGACCGGTCAAGGTGTTGGGCGCGTTGTTGTAGTTGGCCCACGCCAACAGGTCGTCTCTGGTGGAGGTGGCGAAGTCGATATCGAGCAGTTCTTGGGTAAAGGCCATCGCGTAGAGCGTCGCGGACGCCGAGTCCGCGGCGTTGATGGACCGCAGCGTCGCACTGGTGGCCGGTGGTGGGAACGACTCGGTGGCGAGCGTTGCGCGCCCGGGCAGGGAACTCTTCGCCATTGCCTGATTGACCGCCCGCTCGACGGCCGACTGGGGTGGCCGCACGCGCCGCGGTTGGTAGTCGGGGTTCGAGCTCGGTGACGAGAGAACCGTCGTCGTCGCCACCTGCGGCCGGGCGACCGGTGGCGAACCGCGAGTGGGCGTTGGCCGACCGGCACCCAGGAAGGAGGTGAGCAGGATCACTAGCAGTACGCCGTCGAGCAACACCACAGAGACGGCCACGAGCAACGTGGGGCGTCGCACTCCGCGCAGGTACATCATCAGCGCAGGCTCGATCCCAGGTGGAAGAACGTGTTGACGAGCAGGTTCGAGCCACCGATGAGGAGTGCCGCGACCAGGCACCAGAGCAGGCCGGACTTGCCGCGACTGGAGAACTGCGGGTTGCCGCTGTGGTGACCGATCGCCATTGCGACCGCGCTTACGACAAAGCCGCCGAAGGCGAGCACGAGGCCGAAGGCCATGACCGATCCCATGAGGCTGGACAAGGTGGCGAGACCCGGGATGGCGGTGGTGTTCGGTGTGATGTTGACGTCCGCCTCCAGGACCTTGATGGCTGCGAATTGGGTGATCATTTCTCTCCTTGGTAGTTGGATGGGGTCGACGACGAAAGAACAACGGTCGCTAGCCCACGTGGCGAATCCCGGAAAGTCCGCCACTGATGAACTGCGGGTAGGGCTGGACGATGATCCCGTACTGAACATCGAGCGCCGACTCGACGAGACCCTCGCCGAGGTAGAGCCCCACGTGACCGGGGTTGGCAATCGTCCCGTCGCTGCCCGGTACGAGCACGAGGTCCCCGGGCGCAATGGTGGCGAACGAAGCAACAGCGCTGCCCTCGTGGATCTGGTCACCGGTGTAGTGCAGCAACGCGACACCGGCCTGGCGCCACGCCATCATGGTGAGTCCCGAGCAGTCGTAGGCCGCGGGCCCGGTGCCACCCCAGAGGTAGGGCTTACCGAGTTGGGCGAGGGCGTAGGAGACGGCGACGTCTTCCGCGGTTGTGGCCTTGGCGGGGAGAACGAAGTTCGTTGGCAGGCCATTGTTGAGTACCGTCGAACTAGGCAACGTGGCGACTGCCGCCGCCCCGCAGTCGGGGCTTGACGCGGACGCGACCGTTGTCGTCACGGAACCAGGTTTGGATGGCATCCGGATTCTTGAGGCCGCACAGGAGACCGCCCGTGCAGTGCCGCCCACGGAACTGATCAGAGTGACCAGTCCTAGGAGCGAAGCTGCGGCAAACACGAAGAGCGTGACAATCGCGAGGACAACCTTCTTCACCTCAGCACTGATCTCTCACTTGACGGTTCAGGACGCAGCGGGTCAGACGCAAACACAACAGTTTCCAGTCCGCTTGTTGGGTCGATCGTCCGCGCATGGTTCTACCGATGTTGCGGTTCCCGTCGCGGTAGCGGCTCCGAGATCGAACAGTGAATGATGCAAGGCGTCCTTCCGCAATTCTGCTTCGCAAAGAGTCCGCCGAAGCAGTTGAATGAATGACAGTACAGTTCTTCAGACTTCCGATATCGGGGACGTCGATGCTACGAATTTTGGGAATTGCACATACGAAATTCGAGTGGAACTCTATCGAATGCCACTCGGTCATGAGGGGTCTCTGGCGTATGGCACGAAGCTCATAGGTCGCGCCAGTGGAGATTTTGTGCGGAGGTATTTCTTGGAGTGCCGATATTTCTCTGTCATTCAAGAGGACTTATGGCATTGATTCGAGTACTGCCCACGCTTGTCTGAACGAGGCCATAAGACAAGCAATGAGCCGTGCAAGGCTCACCACGAGGACTCGTGATATCCAGATTCCAGCCATACGTGTGATTTTGAGGTGAGGACAAACCCGCACACGGGCGTGAGTTCGGAGCAATCCAAGATTACCGGAATGCGTATTCTGGCCTTATGCGGAAAGAGTTGATTGCTTGATGTCGTTACGATTTGCATCGTGATAGGTGGCTACCTAGTCGTATTCGCCGGCACCCTGAACTACGGCGAAGCCAATCACGAACTGAGCCAGCATCGGAAGGCACATCGGTGACCAAGAGCGGTTTGAACTGGTGCAGCGCAACAGACCTCTTTGGCGCGAAACTCATCATATGAACGAGTACACAATTACTTCAGAAACTGTGGTATACCTACACTCACTGAAGTTGCAGTACATCGATCTGGAGGGGCGATGCGGGGGCACGGGACTACAGAATCGAACCTTGCAGTTCCAGCGCGGGCTGACAAAACTGACGTTGGCAGTCGGCTGCGCGAGGCTCGGCGCAGCCAACATCGAACCCTACGGGAAGTAGCCGCCACCGCGGGGGTTAGTGAGAGTTTTCTAAGTCAAGTTGAACGGGCGAAAGTTAGCGCTTCAGTCGCCACGCTGCGTCGCATCGCGGTGGCACTGGGCATCACGATTGCGGATCTCTTTGAAGATCGACCAGTGCGGCAGCCTTCGGTGCTTCTGGCCGAGAGTCGGCCCGCACTCAAATTCGGACAGCTCGGTCGAAAGTTTCACTTACATACCGCTCCCGATCGCGCGTTCGACAGTCTTCTTTGCGAATTCGATCCTGGCGGCTCGACGGGAGACGAACCGTACGCCCATGGCGACTCCGAGGAGTTCCTACTAGTTATTGAAGGCGCCGCACAGTTTCAACTTGGCGATGACTTTATGAGTCTCAAGCCTGACGACTCGATCGTCTACCGCAGCAGCACGCCGCACCGTTTACTAGCCGATCCAAAACTGGGCGCTCGGATCCTTTGGATAACCAGCCCGCCGAGTTTCTAGGCGCATATTCGTGAAGCCGCTCTCGTTCCATTCCACACAGTGGTCCGACGTGCGACGTACGGATCCGCTTTCGAGGCACAGTGCTCATTCGCTCGTGCAGAACTTCGTATTACAACTTCAACCGATCCAGGAGGCATTCCATCATGTTTGAGGAAATACAACCCAGCATCATCGATCCATTCCATCTCGATCAAGGTGCCTTCAAACGAACGCTCACGGCGCGAGGTGGAGTCATTCTTGCATTAGTCATTCCGATGAGCGGATTCACGCTCATCGGCTATGAAATCGGGGCGCTTGGAGCGTGGGGTGCACTCCTCATTTGGGGTGGGACGAGCATAATTGCACTCCTGCAGAATTTCATCTACGCGGAGATGGCCGAGATGTTTCCCAATGCTTCGGGCGGCATTGCGATGTACGCCAGTAAGGCGTGGCAGCGATTCGCTAAACCGCTAGGTTCGATTCTCGGTATTGGCTACTGGGCGGGTTGGTCACTGACACTCGCCGTGGTGTCATTGGTAATTGGAGATCTCGTCCAGGCCGAGTGGTTTTCTCACTCGACGTGGACTTTCGTGATTCTCGGTAATCACGTTGGACTACCAACATTCATCGCCGCAGCGACGGTGATACTCGTCTACGTGATGAATATCTCCGGCCTACGAGTGGTGATCAATTCGAACCTGGCGATAGGAATCACGCTCGCGATTCTCGCGGCCGTCTGCCTGGTCGGACCGTTAGTGACGGGAAAATTCCACAGCTCTCTTCTGACCTTCACCGCCGGTAACGGTAACTGGTCGACCTGGAAACTGATGCTCACCTGGGCATTCGTCGCGTCCTGGACCTCGTACGGTACGGAAATCTGCGCGATGTTTGCCCCCGAGTACAAGCGCCGTGGCGATGTCACTCGTGCCATGTTGAGTTCATCGCTCTTGATGATCGTGGTCGTGGCCGCGAGCACGACGGTGATGACGGGAACGGTCGGCATTGGTGAGATTCAGCGCAATCCGATTGGATACCTCGTTGCGGTTGTCTCGAAGGTTCTCCCCTTCCATCTCGGTGGATTGGTCATTGCCATCATTTGTGCAGCCCAGTTCATTGCCCTGGGATCAGCCACCAGTGACTCCGGGCGGGCACTTTACGGCATGGCCGAACACGGGCTGACGATTCGCCAACTCGAAAAGTTGAACCGTCACAATCAGCCGGCGAGGGGCATGACGGTCGACCTGGTCTTCAATCTTCTCGTACTTTTCTTGGTCAGCAACGTCGCAGGGATCATCTTTGCGAGCAATCTGGGCTACCTGCTGTCGGTCTTCTTTGCGCTGAC
>Ga0307375_10003967_pt1 | contig 14328 bp, 14 predicted proteins | sample TR1MG_FD_202531 | JGI IMG/M metagenome (GOLD analysis project Ga0307375, IMG submission 202531) | Soil microbial communities from Risofladan, Vaasa, Finland - TR-1 | ecosystem: Environmental > Terrestrial > Soil > Coastal area > Acid sulfate soil | place: Finland: Risofladan, Vaasa | collected...
CGGCGCGCCCACCGGCGACAAGCACGTGCTGCTGTGGAACCCGCCGGTGGTCAATCCGGATCTGGGCCTGCGCGCCTCGGCGCGGTCGCAGACCAATCGCATCGCGCGGCTGGCGATCAAGTCGGGCATGAAGACGCTGGTGTTCGCGCAGTCGCGCACCATGGTCGAAGTGCTGACCAAGTATCTGAAAGACGTGTTCGATAGCGATCCGCGCAAGCCCGCGCGGATCCGTGCCTACCGCGGGGGTTACCTGCCGAAGGAGCGGCGCGCGGCGGAGCGTGAGATGCGTGCCGGCACGATCGACGGCATTGTGAGCACGTCCGCGCTGGAGCTGGGCGTGGACATCGGCGGCCTCGATGTCGTGGTGCTCAACGGGTATCCCGGCTCCGTCGCCGCCACGTGGCAGCGGTTCGGTCGCGCCGGTCGCCGGCAGCAGTCGGCGCTGGGCGTGCTGGTGGCCAGCTCCGACCCGCTCGATCAATACCTGGTGCGACACCCGGAGTTCTTCCAGGGCGCGACACCCGAACACGCACGCATCCAGCCTGATCAACCCCTAATCCTGCTCGACCACATTCGCTGTGCCGCCTTTGAGCTGCCCTTCATCGGCGAGGAGATGTTCGGCACCAACGTGGCGACGCCCTGGCTCGACGTGCTGGGCGAGGAAGGCGTGCTGCATCGCGAGGGCGATCGCTGGGAATGGATTGCCGACAGCTACCCGGCCATCGCGGTGTCGCTGCGCTCGGTGGCGGACGGCAACTTCGTGGTGGTTGATCGCACCAACGGACGCCAGACGATCATCGCGGAAGTGGACTACACCGCCGCGCCGGTGACGCTCTACGAGGGCGCCATCCACATGATCCAGTCCGTGCCTTACCAGGTGGAACGGCTCGACTGGGAGGGCCGCAAGGCCTACGTCACGCGCACCCACGTGGACTATTACACCGACGCCATCGACTACACGAAACTCAAGGTGCTCGACTGCTTCGACACGTCCCACGCCGGCTGTGGGCAGGCCCACCATGGCGAAGTGCATGTCGTGCGCCGCGTGCCGGGCTACAAGAAGATCCGCTTCTACTCGCACGAGAACATCGGCTACGGCCCCGTCAACCTGCCCGATCAGGAATTGCACACGACGGCGGTGTGGTGGCAGCTCCCGCAGGTGGTGCTCGATGCCGCGTTCGAGGAGCGCCAGCAGGCACTCGATGGCTTCCTGGGTGCGGCGTATGCGCTGCACATCGTGGCGACCGTCGCGGTAATGGCCGAAGCGCGCGATCTGCAGAAATCGGTGGGTAGTGGCGACGGCGCGTGGTTCGTCAGTGCGGATATCGGTGGTCGCGGGCAGATCCGCGGCATCGACGGGCAGCCGGCTGCGCTGGCGGCCGACGCCCCGTTCACGCCGACGGTTTACCTGTACGACGCGTTCCCCGGTGGCATCGGTCAGAGCGAACCGCTGTTCCACCGGCGCGAGGATCTGGTGGCGCAATCGGTGACCCTCATCGAACGCTGCGACTGTCGCGGCGGCTGTCCGGGCTGCGTGGGGCCGGTGCTTGCTGCCGATGAGGAGGCGGCCACGACGCCCAAAGCCTTGGCGTTGCGCGTGCTGGCGCTGCTGGTGGCCCTGTGAGCGCTCTGGCGGCGCGGTTGCGCCAGCTGCGCGTGCAGTCTGGTCAGCCGCCTGCCGTAGCCCCGCCAAAACCTGCTCTTTCGGCTGACGTGCTTCGCCTGATCCAAGCACGCTCGCGCATCCAGGGCGTGGCTCAGCGGGCCGCAGCGAGTGACCGGTTTGTGCCGGGGACTGAAATCGCACCCGGGCTGTTTCTCACCGAGGCGATCATGGACTGGGGACGCCCTGCGCCCTTGATCGACACCGCCTTTGCGCGCTGGGACCAACCCGTGGCTCATCGTCGGCTATTGCACTTTGATACCGAGACGACGGGCTTGGCTGGCGGCACGGGTACGCGCGCGTGGATGATTGGCGCCGCCGACTGGCTGGCCGATGGGCGTTTTCGGGTGCGCCAGCTGACGACGGCCACGATGGGAGCGGAAACCGCGATGCTGCGAACCTTTGCCACGTGGCTGCAGCCCGACACGGTGCTCGTCAGTTACAACGGTAAGTGCTACGACGCACCGCTGCTGAAGACGCGCTACCGCCTGGCCCGGCTACAGGATCCATTGTCCGGACTCGGTCATCTAGATCTGCTCCATCCCGTGCGCCGACACTGGAAGGGCGTATGGGAGAACTGCCGCCTGATCACCGCCGAGCGCGAGCTGCTGGGTGTGGTGCGGGAAGACGATTTGCCGGGCTCGGAAGCGCCGGCCGCCTGGCTCAGCTATCTGCGCGGCGGGTCTGCACTGAACCTGAGACGGGTGTTAGCGCACAACAGCCAGGACCTGAAGAGCCTGGCTGGCGTGCTGCTCCGCCTGGCCCGGTTGCCTCAGTAAGCAACCAAGCTCAACAGGAGCTAGACCAACTCCATCTCAACACCGTTCCAGGCGATCTGCGTGAGTGGAGCAGTTTCTGGTGGAAATATCGCAACAGGCCCGGCCTTCCTCGCCGTGGATTCCCCAGCGGTCATGTGTGGGAGCCAGCTGGCAACGTCTGAGCGGTAGAACTAAGCTTAAACCCGCTCCTGGTCGGTGTGGCATCGACGAGTTGCTGACACTAGGGCCGAAGACAGCCAACCACCCGCTGCGATTGCACGAGTCGCAGTTGAAGAACGAGGTCGGAGGGAGCCATGTACCTGAAGACGTTGACACTCAGCAATTTTCGCTCGTTCGAGCGAACAGACATCCCGCTATGCAAAGATCTCACCATACTCGTCGGAGAAAACAGCGGCGGTAAAAGCAACGCGATCGACGCCATTCGACTTTTGACAACACCGCTGGGCGGTAGGCGCGAAATCTACTGCGAGCCGTCCGATATTCGGTTCGGCAGCGCGACGCGTCAGTTTGAACTCGTCAGCGTCTTCGAGGAGCTATCCCCCCCGCAACAGGGACGCTTGATCACGGCGGCGACCGATTCAGCAATCACTGGTTGCGTCTTCGGCCTGCGCTATGACGAGAACAGTGGACGCATTCCTGCGCGACCCGTCCTGTGGGGTGGTAGCCATCAAGGCATGCCAGAGCCGGGCTGTCATGAGATGGTTCGACACGTCTATCTGCCACCACTCCGTGACGCCAAACGAGCACTCGCCTCTGGAAATCCCACGCGAATCTACGCTCTCCTGAACCACTTTCTAGATGGTGGTAATCCTGATGTCCTAGCGCAGTCTCTTCGCCGCGGCGCATCCCCCGAAATACTGGGAAAGGTTGGAGGCGCCGTCGAGGTTGGCCTCAGCGCGCTCACTTCAGGTGTGCGCAGGCAGGCGGCGACGTTGGGCTTCGCCGATGATGAGAAGCTGATAGATATCGCGCGTGATCTGCGCTTCAAGCTTGCTGACCATGGCATTGAGCCAGAGGATCTACGCTACTCGGGTCATGGCTATGCCAACTTGCTCTACATGGCGACGATCGCGGTTGAGCTAGAAAAGGTCAATGATGCCGACCTAACTCTGTTTCTAGTTGAGGAGCCCGAGGCGCACCTCCACCCGCAGCTCCAAGCCGCAGTGCTCAGCTTTCTCGAAGAGCAGGTCGAGAAGTCACAGCAGCCAAGGCCTGGACACGACGGTCCTGCTGGTCAGTTGCAGGTTATCGTAGCCACCCATTCACCCAATCTCTCGGCATGGGTAGAGAGTAAGAAGCTGGTGTTCTTCCGGTCCTTCCTGCCTTCGGAAGTTGAACAAGCTAGTTCGGTTGCGGATGCGGCGACTGAAGTGGCGTCACCCAAGCCGCGTCAGCGGCGCGTGACGCGATGTATCCCGCTGGCTTCGCTCGCGCTTGACGCGGTCGAACGCGGCAAGATCGACCGTTATCTGGACGTCACCAAGTCCGCTTTTTTGTTCGGCGGGCGCGTCCTTCTGGCCGAAGGTATCGCCGAGGCGCTTCTCTTGCCTGTCATTGCCAAGAGGATCGTACTGAGCAATGACATCGAGAAGTATCGCCTGTTCCGTTCCGCCGTCTTCGTGCCGATTGATGGCGTCGACTTCGAGCCTTATGCAAAGCTCCTCCTCACTCCATTCAACGATGTTCGTATTGCGGATCGCCTCGTGGTTCTCACCGACGGTGATGGTGGCAATTTGGCTGAGGGCGCAGTGCTCCCAGGCGCGAGGCGCAAGGAGAGCCTGGAAGCAACTGCAGCCAAACTCGGCGCCATCGGACTAATCGAGGTTGTGATTAACGACTATTCGCTTGAAACCGAACTTGTCCTTGCTGGCAACGGGGCTTTACTCAAGACCGTCTACCTTCAACTTCATCCTCGCTCAGGAGCAAAATGGGATGCCGCTGTCGCAAAGACCGGTGACGCCCAATCGCTTGCGATCCAGGATCTTTTCAAATCGAGCCGCAAGGGCGACTTCGCCCAGCTTCTCGCCGAAGAAATCAATGCTGGTCAGGCGTTTGCCGTGCCCGCCTACCTCAAGTGCGCCATCGAGGCGCTCGTCGAGTGAGCGCTGGGCTTTTCACGCCGACAGACGAGCAAATACGCGTCATCGCTCATGCCGGATCGGCATTCATAGCTGCCTGTCCTGGTTCGGGGAAGACCCGCGTAATGGTGGAGCGCGCCCGGAGGCTGTTGAGCGATCACTCGTCTAATCGTGGCATTGCCTTTCTATCCTTCACGACAGCGGCTGTGTCGGAGCTTGACGGGCGGTTGCGCCGGGAGCGGCTGTTCAATATGCCCGCCTTCCCCCATTTCATCGGAACGTTCGATGGCTTTCTTTGGCAGTTTCTGATCGCGCCGTTCGGAATGCCAGGATTCGCGACGCGGCCTCGGTTGATTCCGGACAAAGGCCACCACCTCGTTCAACCATACGCTAGTGCCCGGGCACTTCCGCTTGAGTGCTTTGATCGCTCGACTGGCTCTGCGAAACCAGAAATGTTGGCACGGCATCGTTTTACGGGAAATATCGCGGCTCATGAAACCGCAGCGCGAAAAACGCGGGCCCGCTTCATAGAGCAAGGTGAACTGGATTTCGACGACGCCCGCGAAATTGCGCTCGCTCGTCTGCGAAATCCGGTCTCGTCACCCGTGTTGGCGAGCGCACTTTCGAACCGCTTTCAAGAGCTGATAGTTGACGAGGCACAGGACTGCAATCCGGTAGATCTTGAGATCATCGACTGGTTTCGCGCCGCTAGTGTCCCAGTGAAGGTGATCTGTGATCCTGATCAGTCGATCTACGGGTTTCGTGGGGGCGTGACCGAAGAGCTCTTTGCGTTCGGTCGGAGCTTCGCAACGGATGAGCAATTGCCGATGACCGGAAATTTCAGGTCAAGTCGCCATATTGCTAAGGCAATCGTGGCGCTCCGTGCGTCGAAACCTGGTGCAACGCCAGATGAAGCGCTCGGCGAACATCGTGATGAGCCAGCTCCGGTATACATTCTTGCGTATCCGGGCATTAGCGTGCCCGCCAGTGTCGGCGCCAAGTTCCACGAGTTGACTGAAGCGCTGGGCCTCAGGGAAGGCGAATGCCCGGTTGTAGCGGCAACTCGGCTTAGTGGTGCCAACGCGCTCGGCCATCCGACGGAGAGTGGGGTTAAGGATCTTACCTACCGGCTGGCCGTCGCAATCAGTGACTATCACTTCTCATTCGAAATCGGTGGCCGGAAGCATGCACTCGAAGCTGTCCACAAGCTGATTCTTGAGCTCGAAGGACACACTTCAGACAAGACCTATCATCAGCACATTTCGGACGCAGCGATCGAGCCTAGAACCTGGCGGCCACGAGCACTCAGCTTGGTTGATGCGCTCCGATACGACCCGGTCCGATTTTCGAACGCGGATGCTTGGCTCGACTTTGCGCGAATCCGCCTGGCACCGCTTCTGCCTGCAGACGGACTGTCAATCAAGCAGCGGCTCCGAAGTAACGCTGATCTTGGCAAAGCGCTCTCGTGTGCACCGCCAACTGGGCACAGTGCACGGACAATTCATAACGTGAAGGGCATGGAGTTTCCGGCAGTCTGCGTGGTTATGTCGACGCAAACGGCAAAAGGAATCCTCGAATATCTGAGCACCGGCAGTCGTACCGATAGTAGCGAAGAGGCAAGAAAGATCTATGTCGGCGCATCGCGCGCCCAACGTCTGCTTGCGATCGCCGCTCCCAAGTCACAGGCCGCGCACCTGAAGAACCTCCTACAAGCGACGGGAGCATCCATCTCTCTAATCTCACTGTAAGGAGCCTATCCGCTGCCATCCTTAATCCTTCAGTCTCGGTGGCAGTAAGAAAGAGCTCCTGTCAAATATCGTCGATCAGGTGTAAGCGGTAACTGAGCGGCGTTGTTCCGCCTAGCCGGCGTCGATGGCGTAAAGATCGCGGCATCACCAAAGAAATCGAAGGCCCCTCCTTTGGCATCGAGACGGGTGGGCGCTTCGGCGCACGGCTGTGCGTTAAAACGCCCAGGCCTTCCTTTGGCATCGAGACAGGTGGGCGCTCCCGCGCACGGCTGTGCGTTAAAACGCCCAGGCCTTCCTTTGGCATCGAGACGGGTGGGCGCTTCGGCGCACGGCTGTGCGTTAAAACGCCCAGGCCTTCCTTTGGCATCGAGACAGGTGGGCGCTCCCGCGCACGGCTGTGCGTTAAAACGCCCAGGCCTTCCTTTGGCATCGAGACGGGTGGGCGCGCCGGCGCACGGCTGTGTGCGTTAAAACGCCCAGGCCTTCCTTTGGCATCGAGACAGGTGGGCGCTCCCGCGCACGGCTGTGCGTTAAAACGCCCAGGCCCCTCCTTTGGCATCGAGACGGGTGGGCGCGCCGGCGCACCACTGTGCGTTAAAACGCCCAGGCCTTCCTTTGGCATCGAGACAGGTGGGCGCTCCCGCGCACGGCTGTGCGTTAAAACGCCCGGCCCTCCTTTGGCATCGAGACGGGTGGGCGCTCCCGCTCACGGCTGTGCGTTAAAACGCCCAGCCCTTCCTGTGGCATCAAGGCAGTGGGCGCTTCGGCGCACAGCTGTGCGTTAAAAAGCCCAGCCCTTCCATTGGCGCCGAAAGGGTGAGGTGACGCGATCTCCAACCTCGACAAACATGTCTTCCCCGTTGGCCGAGACCAGTTTCTCCAAGACTGCGCTATCGGCGGATCCATCCACCTCGTCGTCGGGCTCATGCCATTCGGCCTCCGTTGGGTCTTCCGCCAGACTGACGTTTCTGCGTTCCGCGAGGAAGGCGGAGAGCCGCTCCGTCTCGCGTCTCGGGTTGTAGCACCAGTCGGTCGACCAGATGCTGTGGATGCGGCCCTTCCATCCGAGGGATTCGAGTATCTCCTGGTCACCTTGATCTGCGTGGGCCGCCGGTTGATGAACACAAACAACTGCCGCTCAGCGGATCCCGACCCAGGGTGTGTGTGGCCAGTGCCGACAAGCCATCGAACAACTTGCGCATGTCCAGCGGTAGAAGCTCGCCGGGCTGACCGGGCTCGCGCTGGCAGAACACCCTGACCGTCTGGCCACTGCACGCAAACCGCGTCGACAGAACACGCCACTCGTCCGAACTTCGCCGCTGTCGCCTGATACCTGGCATCGCTTCCTCTCCGATCATTGAACCCAAGAGTCATTGTTCTGACCGCGCCGCTAAACGGAAGAACGCCGCTCAGTTACCGCTTACGTACCAGCAGAGCATGGGTCACGGGTTGCTGCACCTCTCGCCGAGCTTATCCAAGTGCCCAACCGCGGCCGTGCGTTCGTTGTCCCGCACTAGATGCTGGCTTAGTAGATCCCGCACGACTGAGGCCGTTGACGGGGCGCGAAGGACTTCCCGTTCCATCGCCACGCCCCACAACACCAGTGCGCGATTTCGGGAGCGTCGAGTCTCATTGATGGCACGTAGACGCTCACGTGCCGCCGCGGCCTGCTGACGGGCTTTCAGTGTAGCCAGGCGAGCAGCTGTGCGTTCGATGCGCTGTTGCAGCGTGTAGCTTTGTTTATCCATATTTATCTCCGTTTATCAAATGGACGTCTAGCCGTCTACTTACTTGATTCACGCTATCAGTATGGATATCGTCCGTCCACCGTTGAAGGGCATTCGAGCCGCCGTTGAACGGCAAGGGCGCACTTACGACTCACGCTACGCGTGAGTCCGTGCGACCCTCGCCGGGCGGCAGATGCAAAGAGCCAGAGCAACAGCCGAAGCCGAGCGCGCCGTCATCGCCATCTTCCACGCCACCACGAAGCCGCTTTCCCGCAGCGCGGGGCGTTCATCCGTGGCTGCGGCGGCTTATCGCGCTGGCGTGAAGCTCGAAGACCACCGCACCGCGATGGTCTTCGATTTCACGCGGCGCAGTGGTGTGATGTCGGCGGACATCGTGGCGCCGGACGACGCTGCCGAATTTGCCAGCGACCGCACGTCACTCTGGAATGCCGCCGAGCAAGCGGAGAAGCGAAAGGACTCGCGCACCGCGCGGGAATGGATCGTCGCGCTGCCCGCCGAGTTGGATGCAGAGCAACGCACTGACTTGGCCCGCGACTTTGCGCGTGAGCTGGTCAAGCGTTACGGCGTGGCGGCTGATGTAGCGATTCACGCGCCGTCGCGTGGTGGAAATGATCGCAATTACCACGCGCACATCCTCTGCACTACACGCGTCGTCAGTGGCGATAAGCTCGGCGAAAAATCGGAACTTGAGCTGTCCGACTCGAAGCGCAAGACGCTAGGGCTTGTCCCCGCTGCGGATGAAATCAGCACGCTGCGCGAGCGATGGGCAGCGCTCGCGAATGCTGTCTTGGAAAAAGCAGGCACCGCAGCACGCATCGATCATCGCAGCCTTGCCGCCCAGCAAGCTGACGCCTTCGAGCGCGGCGACTTGCCCGAGGCGCTCGCTCTGGATCGCGAACCCCAGCGGCATGTCGGCGTTCACGCCACGCATCTTGATCGTCGCAGCGGTGCAGTCGTCAGCGAACGTGGCCAGACGCGGGAACGCGCTGTCGCCGCTGCACATCGTGCAGCCTATTCGGCCGCGAAGCGGTCGCCCATCCTAATCGACGCGCAGCGCGCTGCCGCACTGGAATTGGTGCGTGCTGAAGTCGGACCGGTGTGGGTCGGAAACGACCCAGCACCGGCGAACGATGCTTCCGGGTGGGTCGCTTCCGACCCAAACCGGGCCGAGTCCGACCCAGTTGCAGCAGAAAGCACCCTTCACGCCGCTGCTGGCGGCTCAACTCGGGTCGATTCCGACCCACACGAGGAGGCATCCATGATTCAGTGGCACGAGCGTCCGCGACCTGTCGCGGACCTCGAAAGCGAAATTGGCCGGCTCTCGCGGGGGCTGGAAGCACGCCTGGACGAGGCGATCCCTGATCGCCGTCGCGCCAGAGAGGCCGTCGCGGTAGCGAAGTGGCGAGACGCTTCGGTTCGCGACGCACAGGAACTGATCGCCGCGGGCGAGGCGGAAATCAAACATTGGGATCGCCAACACCGCTGGCAAAGCCTGCTGGATCGCGTCGGGATTAGACAGGATTCGGAGCGCCGCACGTTGTCCGCATCGCTCGCCGAGTGGCGCGCGGCGCTGGAAGAAGCACAGACACAGGCGGCACGAGCCAAGAGCGAGGCGCGCACCTTGGTGAGCGCAGTGCAGGAGCGTGACCGTGTTGAGCGCCCGGCCATCGAGGCGGCAGACGCGGTCGAAGCGGCTGAGGTGCCGAGCCTGCAGAGGGAACTGGACAAGGCCAAGGCCAAGGCGTTCGAGTCGGCGCAGGAAACGCACCTGCAGGAGCGCGCGCAGGCCCAGCAAACCTCCCAAACAGAAGCTGCGCCTGTGCCCAAAGTGGCGCTCAATCAAGAGCGCGTGGCCGCGTTCGAGCGCCGGCGCGTGGATCGCGCCGGCCCAGAACACTCTTACCAGGTCGAGTTTGATCGGGCGGCACGCGTCGGCCTTCTGGTCTGGGACAACATCGCCGTTCGCGGCACCGCCGCCGCGCTGATTCACAACACGCCGGGCCAGTGCCGCGCGGCGCTGGCCGCTTGCTGGCCCGGCAATCCGGCTCGCGTTGATGATTTAGTTGAAGAGGGTCGTGCTCAGCGCGTGGTTGATCAAGTGCGCGAGGTGATCGAGACCGGGGCCGAACCTTTGACCGTCGAAGGGGAGCAGTTGATGGCGCTGGTGGCGGGGCAAGATGACGCGGCTGCGAGGACGGCCGTTGGCGAAAATCTCAAGAGCTACCTGCTTGCGCTGGCGAGCGATCCCGGCCTGCGCCCCGAACAGGAGTCTGATCGACCCGCCCCCAGGCCGTCATAGCTTGGGGGCCAAGCCGTTTCCATGACGGCACCGGCGTAGCCGGCCAGAAACGAATGCTCGCTTTGCGGGCTGCCATCGACCCACCCGAGGAAGCAACCATGCCCATCACCGCGGACACCAGCGGCGGCACCATTCCGCCGCGTCGACGCACGATGTCGGCAATCGAAGTTGGAACAGAGGATGCCAAGGCGTGCGAGGCAGCACAGGCAGCACAGGCAGCGCGTTCTCAGGAGCGAGGGCTAAGGATCCTGCGGGAGGCTGTCCATGCAGGAGCCGCCGTACCAGTTAGCCCGTGGCTTGTTCATGCCCAGCCCGGCCATTGTTACCAGCAGGAATTTGACCGACAGGCAAAATGTGGCGACTTTGTCGTATGGGACAACGTGGCAATTTATGGCACCGCCGCGGCGCTGGCGGCTGGCAATCATGTGGATGAGTGTCGTCGCGAGTTGGCCATGTGGTGGCCAGGCGATCCTCGGCGCGTGGAGGAATTGATCCAGGAGGGGCGGGCTCAGGATGTTGTGAATATCGTGCGAGAAGCGCTATTGCGTCGCACCAAAGCGGTCACGCCGGCGGGGGTTATCCTGCTGGACGCCGTCGAAGCGGCGGGCCTGGATAACAGGGCAGCTAGGTTAGCCGTGGCGGTCAATTTACGGTCGAATCTTTTGGCAGTGGCCCTTGATCCCGCGCTGCGTGGGTGGCGGTCATGGTTGCGGCTTTGATAACGGCGACGGCGGCCCGGCCAGAACACGGAGAAGCCCAGCGCAGTGCGGTCTTTTTCTTATCGGCGCTCAGCTGGCTTGCGCTTGCAGCCCTGCCGCCATTGCTGCGGTGGGTGCGCCGGCGAAGAGCATTCGCAAAGCAAAGAGCCAGAGCACGATCCCGATCGGCGGGATGATAAGCAGAACCGTCCCGTAGATCATGGCCTTCACCCCTTCGATCTTCGCGACGGCAACGGCCTTAATGACCTCGCTCCTTGCGTCGTAAAGATAGCCGTTTTCACACGCACAGCGTAGACCATATTGAAGTGGTTGCCTCCCAGCACCTTCGGGGATTTCAGCGGGACGATGTAGAAAGTTTTTTCGTTGCCGTTGAGCAGCGATTCTGTCATCGGAACTGTGGTGGCTTTTGGCAAATAGCCATCCACACCCGGCGCTGATGGTTGAATTCGAAGAAAGTCGTACAGCTTTACACCGCCTTGAGACTGCCAGCTCCCGAAGGCGACAAGTTTCCCTTTGATTACTCTGGCTTTTGCACCGATGGCAGCATCCCCCTGTTTTGTCAATTGTGACGCGTCACGATATACTATCCCTAGTTGATTGAGTTGGGATGTATGGATGGTAACTAAAAATAGGAAAAGGCAAGGCCGGCCGCCAGCCGGTGCGTCAGCCATGACCGCAGCGGAGCGTGCGACCAAGTATCGGGCTGCACGGCGGAAGGCGGCGACAGCGGTAGCGCGCCGGCCAGAAAGATCGGCCTCGACGGCATCCGACGCTGCGATTCTTGATGCCCTACGCCTCGCCGTGTCGCAGCGCAGCTCAGCGCATGTTTGGACCTTGACACAGACCTTGAGGGATCGTTACCCTTCGTAAAACGTGACGCGTCACTATATTAACAGGGGGATTTATGCTGCATCAGATTAGAGGGATTACTTCGTCGTTTTTGCAGGTGGTGGCAGCAGACTTGCTGGGCCTTGAGGATTCGCCGGAGGATTTGGCGCAGCTTCGCCGTGTGGCGAGGCTAGTTCGGCCTCACGCCCGGCGCTGGGCAGCGGCTGACGGAGGAAGCAAGAAAGAGGATTGGTCGGAGCTCCGCCGGGTCAAACAGGGCGGAAGCGCACCGAGGCAGCAGCAGCACGGCCAGCGGCGCGGCTGGGCTGAACTCGAACATGGCGCCGCGGTGCTCCGTGGCGAGCCAACTGCACGGGCAGTTTTCCTGCATTTCGTGGGTGAGGCGATGGCTGCCAAGGGCGGCTGAACCCAAAGCTCAGGCCTCAGGCATGCGTGGGTGGACAAAGGCCGGCAGATCGCCGGCCTTTGTCGTTTCTCTACGGGCACTACCCCGGAATTGGTTTGCCTAGAGCACGGCAGGCAGCCTCCAACGCCTCGCGGCAGCGCGCCTGCGCCGCTGGATCATTTCTCTTCGCTTCGGCCGCGGCCTCGTCTTCTCGCTTGTGGATGGCCTTGGCGGCCGAGCGAATCCGCTGCTGAATTCCGTTTTCCAGGGTAATACCGGCGGACAGCTTGAATTCCCCTCGTTGCGCACGCTCAATCAACGCGTGAGCCAACCCCACAGGGCTCCTAGTGCTCTGTGCCTGGATCCGCGCGATGATCTCCAAGAGGACATGACGCCTCAGATCTGGCTCAAACTGCGCCTTTTCGATCGCTACTACAACCGCCCTTGGGGCCTGCTTCAGCAGGCCCTCGATGAAGGTAAGAGGTAGGCCCCACTCCACCTCGCCATTAGTAGTAGTGATGGTTATTGACGGTTCTTGGTAGTTAGTGTCCGCCTGGCGGACTGGTCCGGTTCGCCAGGCGGACTGGTGCGGTTCACCTGACGGACCGGTCCGCCTACCGAACCGGTTCGGCTCGCGGACTGGTAGTCGCCCAGGAAGAAGGATATAGCGGCTGTGCCGGCCGTTGCTCCGATCGACCTGAAGGAGGCCCGCATTTTCCAGCTGCGCGATTGCAGTGATGACCGCCGTCCGACCCAGACACGTCCGTGTGCACATATATCTAACCGAGGGCCAGCAGTGGCCCTCGTCGTTCGAGTTGTCAGCAAGGCTTATGAGCACCGCCTTCTGGCACGGCGGCATGACAAGGGGCCAACAGACGGCCATCACGATGGTGCTCATGGCCCCACCGCCTGTTGCTTCACCTTCCTAGGGCGCCCTCGCCGCCTAGGTGGCGAGGGTGTATCGCTTGGCACCGGCGGCTGGTTAAGGGCAGCGATCCATGCCATGACGTCCCCACTTCTCCAGCCAATTCGGTTTGTACCAAGGCGGCGACAAAACAGTCTTGGGCACGAAGGGGGACTCATGTCCTCGCTCCCGCCACCCGCGCCCTAGACCCAGCCTTGGGGGGCCTGCCGCGATGGCGGCGGAGCGGCGGGGCGGCAGCCGACGTCACCACCGCAGCGGCGATCCACTCCATGACATCCTCTCGCCGCCATAGGAGGCGGTTGTGGCCAGGCAGCCGGCAAATCGGCGGCAACCGAGAAGGGGCGCGCGAGGCATCAAGGCGAACCGTGTGTGGGCTGCGGTGAAGCAGCGCGGCAACTTCAATCACGCCATACAGTGGCGCTTCCAGATTAGGCAGGCTGACAGATGTAGCTGCGGTCATGTGCGATCTCCAGCCGCGCCTCTGGCGCGGCGATGGTGAGATCGCAGACCTACCCTCGGCGGCCCCTAGGCGTGCTCCATGACGCACAGGCCGGGTAGGAGGCGCGGCGGCTAGCCACAACGCCGAGACAAATCCATGTCACTAGATGCTCTCCCCGCACGGCCACTTGATAGACCCGGTTCTCAACGGGTGGGCTGGGTACTTTCAGCCGCCCATTTCCGGCGGCGTGGGGCGGCTGGCAACGTATGCTAGCCCTTTCTTCGCCGCACGGGCTCTGCTTCCCGCACGGTGGCTGGCATCGCTGCCCACCAGCAGGGCGTTACTCCCGGGCAGGCATTGCATGCGGTTCCAGCTGCACATCTTTACTGTGCACCAACGCGCATCACGCCGCAATGGTATGACGTGGTATGACTACCGCCCTATCACCCGCCACACTCGCCACAAATTTGCCACACCAACGGAGGTTAATCGTGATGCATAAAGAAAAACAGCGATAAACGCTGATGTGGCGTAAATCGCTGCTTTTCTTGGATTTTTATTGGAAAAATTGGTGCCGGAAATAGGAATCGAACCTACGACCTACGCATTACGAATGCGCCGCTCTACCAACTGAGCTATTCCGGCAAAGAGCGGTGGATTTTACGGTGCGTGGCACCATGGCGCAAGCAAAGAGCG
>Ga0307375_10003969_pt1 | contig 14328 bp, 26 predicted proteins | sample TR1MG_FD_202531 | JGI IMG/M metagenome (GOLD analysis project Ga0307375, IMG submission 202531) | Soil microbial communities from Risofladan, Vaasa, Finland - TR-1 | ecosystem: Environmental > Terrestrial > Soil > Coastal area > Acid sulfate soil | place: Finland: Risofladan, Vaasa | collected...
TACTTTCTATACATACTTCCTCTTTTTATCCCCGATAGGGCATCTAACGGAAGTAGCATAGCCCAAGGTTTTCCTAATTCAAAGCATCTTTCGATAAATTTGTCTTTTTCACTATACGGTGGGTTAGTTACAATTATATCATAGTTTATGTTTGGTGTGTAGACGAAAAAATCATATCCTCTGTTAATGTCTGTAGTAATCATTGCATGTTTTTCAGTGAGTATTTTAGAAATATTCCCTGTACCATTGCAGCACTCCCAAATTACTTTTTTTCGCCCCAGATAAGGGATTAACGGATATATAGCTTCTGGTGGAGTATATAAATCATCAAATGCTCCATTAATCATTCTATCTTTCATTGGCTGTCTAGGCATCGAAAACTTCCACAGGTGACTTTAGTGAAATTAGTTCTAATTCACTGTGGTTCTCTTTAACGTGTATTGTTCCCTTATTTAGAGCATCAACTACTGCTAGTGAACTAGCTTCTCCCTCTATCAGGTTCTCAGCTTCACCTACACCTTTAGCATCACAGTAGATACACTCCCACTCTGCTCGAAATTTATGTAAGCTCTTATTATCTTTTTTCATCTAATCTCCTTTAAGTTAACTTTATAAAATATACTTAAGTATACTGTATCTGACCCTTTGGGTCTTATTTAATTATAACAGGTTTTAATAGGTTTGTCAAGCGTTTTAGGAAAACTCGTTAGTCTCTTTTTGTCATTTTTTACTACTTGACAAGATTTCCGTTATGTGGTATAATTGATTTACAATTAAAAAGGAGACCTTATGGAAACTTACTTAGTAAAAAAAGTAAATGATATGTATGGAGTACCTAATTACTATTTAATCCCTACTGCACGTTATGGAGAGTTTTTAGTAGACATGTCTAATAAACCAGTTTCTAAGTTCTTATCTAAGTGGTCTGAATTTAAAGTTGACCTTGATGGTTTAGAGTTAATTATACCACAGGACTTTGAAAAGTACAAGGGTAATTTACAAAGAATTTTATACGATAAGCTAGATGTTGGAGTTGACCTTGATTTAGACACTCTGGAGTATATTTACTAATGAGCGTTTTATATGAACTAATTGAAGACGATTTTACAGTTATACCTAAAGGTCGTGGGGGTAGATGGTTTACTACCACAGAACATGATTCGTTAATTATTGATGAACAGAGTGAGGCTTTCTTCTGGAACAGTAAGGATTTAGTGGGTGATGCGTATACTTGGCTAACAAAAGTAAAAGGGCTAAATCATAAGGTAGCTAAGGATAAAATCTCTTTATTGGAAGGTAAGCCACAAATTTTTACTGAGATAACTCATAGAGAACAGGAAATAGTTATTTACCCGAAGCTCGTGGAAATTTTCTGGGAAAGAGGAAAAGAAGAAAGAGAATATTGGTATAAACGTGGTCTTAGTGATAAAACTATAGACCAATTCCAGCTTGGGTATAATGATGGGTGGTATTCTATTCCTATATATGAGTATGGAAATTTTATCAACTTTCAGATGAGGCGAGATTTACCAGAGAAAAGAATAAAGTTTTGGTATGGAAATTTCTCCCCCACGATTTTCAACAAGGAAATTCTTAGAATTTCTGACTATGTGATTATTGCAGAGAGCCCTACAGACGTTATGTTGCTCACTCAATACGGGTATTCTGCAGTGTGCTCTACTAATGGTGCAGGGAATTGGCAGAAAGAGTGGTTCAAGTACTTTATCAAACAAGAAGAGATTTTTGTAGTTTATGATAATGATAAAGCTGGGTATCAGGGAATAAAAAATGTTGCAAAGCACCTTGGTGAAGAACGTTGTAAAACATACTTTTTCTCTGGATACCCCACAAAGTATGACCTTGGAGACTGGCTAAAGAATAATGACCCTTGGTTTCTAAAAGAATTTTTACAAGAACACAGTCAGAAAAGTTACATGTGGACTGTGTTTGAGGAAGGTTCAGATGGCTAAGAAAACTGCACACTGTGCACAATGTAATACTCTTGTGTACGAAGATGAACAGCTATATGGATATGGACTCAGGTGTGGCTGTCTAAAAAGGTACATTATGGGATTGCAAAAAAAGTTGAAGGAGAAATCTAATGGATTGGATGGACATTGAGATTGGGAAACACTATACTTATGAAGAGGGGAATTACCTGTATATTAAAGAAGTTTTAGTAACTGAAAGAAGACTTAGAAACTCTTGGTTAGAGTTTGACCTGAAAGTTATAGATTCTGCTGGTCAGTCTACATTTAAAAAAGGGGCTACACTAACTGTTGGTAAAGATTTATCTATTCCTGCATATATGTCAGGAAACATGATATTTAAGGAGCTTTAAATAGGATGAAAATTCGACAAGGATTTGTAAGCAATAGCAGTAGTTCAAGTTTTGTTCTTGCATATAATGGAGAAGTAGAGGATGCGCAAGATAAAATTTTAGAGCTTCTTGGTGTGCCAGAAGATTCTCTTTTGTATAACTTTGCAGTAGACTGTTCAAAAGTTTTTTCCTCTGCAGAAGAGTTAGACGTAGAAGACCCGTATTTCAAAGAGGACAAAGAAAAAGGGTGGCTGAGTTGGGAGCAGGAAAAAGCTCTGGAACTGCGTGAAGAGTATTCTGTTGTTCTTATGGGGAGCGTATCAAATGAGGGTGATGGTAGTGCAGAAGATGCTCTTGTACCTATGGAATTTTCTCACGAAGATGAAAATTTTGCACTACATAAACACGGGTATTTTTAATGAGAGTAGGAATCGATTTAGATGGTGTAATGTACCCATGGCAAGAAGAAGTTTGGGAGTATATGAAGCAGGGGACTCCACAAATGCCAGATAACTATACTTGGTTTTGGACAGTACATAACAGGATTAAATTCTTCGGGTATGACCCATTAGAGTTTGTTCTTGAGATAGAATTCCTTTACGTTAGTGGAAAGATTTTAGACCCTGCAACAAAAACCATCCTGCTTGCGCTAATAAACAACCACGATGTTTTCTATGTAACTGCTAGACCAGAATCTACTTCTGGTGTTACTGATTTTTGGCTAAAAAAGAATGGGTATTGGTCAGGAAATGAGGTTATTTTTAGCGCAAGAAAAGCACACATATCTCAAGAGCTAAAACTTGACTATTTTATTGAGGATAGAATATCCAATTTAGAAGAGCTACTTGAAACTAAAACAAAACCACTTGGTATTAAACAGGTGTGGAACACTAACTTATGGAAGGGAAATAACATACCTATGTTTATGACCCTCTATGGGGCTATACAGTATATACTAAAATAGGAGTATAGATGAAAAAACAAACAGAGAGCATACTGCTCAAACGATATGCACATCCACGTGAGAGTACGTGGGAAGAAATATGTGCAAGGGTATCAACACACATAGGTAATGGTAATGTAAAGGATATAGGTAACTTTTATCAGGTAATGGCTGATTTTTACTTCGTGCCTGGTGGTCGCATTTTAGCGAACTCTGGGAGTGGGATTAAAAATCTTGCAAATTGCTTCACCCTACCCCTAGAGGACTCTCGTAGAGGGATTTATAAGACTTTAGGGGACGCAGCAGACATATTTGCTTGGGGTGGGGGAGTGGGTTACAACTTTTCTACCCTTCGAGAAAAGGGTGCTTTGATTCATTCTACTGGGGGAAAGTCTTCTGGAGTGGTAGAATTTATGGAATTATTCAACTCTACTGGTGATATCATCCAGCAAGCTTCTCGCAGAGCGGCGCAAATGGCGATTTTGAATGTAAATCACCCAGATATAGTCGAATTTATCACACATAAGAGCTCTTTGAACACAAAAAACCACAGTTTATATAACAAAGTAGAGCAAGAAACGATAGCTGAGCATAAGGCAGTAAAAGAACTTGGGTATAAAGTAGATACTTCACAAGAGAAAACTGTTTTGGGGAAACTAAAAAGTGCTATGTTGGAGTATCAACTAAACTACTTTAATATTTCAGTAGGCATTACCAATGACTTTATGGAAGCGGTAAAAAATGATGCAGAGTGGAACTTAGTTTCACCAGACACAGGAGAAATTAAGAAGACTTTACCAGCAAAAGAGCTCTTTACACTGCTTGCAAAAACTGCTTGGGCAACCGGAGACCCTGGTGTTGTGTTTTTAGACCGTGTAAATGAAGATAACATGACACCCGAGTATGGTTATTTAGAAACAAGTAACCCATGCTCAGAGATTTTCTTATACCCCTACGAATCTTGTGTTCTTGGAAGTGTAAATCTTAAAAAGATGTTTGATGCAAACTTGAAAGAGGAAATAGACTATGAACTTCTAGAGCATGTGGTAAGAACTGGTGTGCGTTTTCTGGATAAGGTTCACGATATTTCGTACAACAATGTACCAGAAATCAATGAAGTATCACAGAAGTTTCGTAGAATTGGTCTTGGTGTGATGGGGTGGGCAGACCTTCTGGTTCTTATGGATATTCCCTATTCATCAGATAAAGCAAAAGAACTTGCTAAACAACTGTCTAGGGTAATTAATCTATTTGCTTGGTCAGAGAGTATGCGTTTAGCAGAAGAGAAGGGAATGTTTCCTTACGCAGAAGAAAATTTACCACTACTTGACTTTACTATGATTGATAAGATGGCTAAAGATGATTTACTCGGGGGAGAGATATTACGTTCTGGGCAGTATAGAGTACGTAATGTTGCTGTCACTGCGATTGCCCCTACTGGTGGTCTAAGTCTTATCGCAGAAGTAAACAGTGCTATTGAACCATTTTTTGCGCTGGGATACAATCAACACTTAACTGATGGTGATGCAGATAATGTAAAAGAAACTATCTTCCACATCAACCCTTTACTAAAACAGAAGATGAAAGACCGTGGATTTGAACAAGATGTACAAGCAAAAATTATGGAAGCTGTAGAGAAAACTGGGAGTATACAAGCTGTGAAGGGTATCCCACAAGAGTTTAAAGAGTTGTTTAGAACTTCACATGAGATATTACCAAGCATTCACATAGATATGCAGTCAGCTTGGCAAACATACTTCTCTAATGCCATATCAAAGACAATCAATTTATCAGAAGATGCTACGGTAGAAGATGTGGAAAGTGCTTTCACGGAAATGTGGGAGAAGGGGTGTAAAGGTGGGACTATCTATAGAGATAAGTCTAAAAGTTTTCAAATAATGAATAATGTTTAAATGAAAAATCCCCCTAGATTTTAGGGGGATAATTTTTTAGTAGGTTCTCCCAGCAATAGCCCGAATAATTTTAGTCTCCATCGTCAGCCTCTCCTCCCATGATTACCACACGGGGGTATAGTTTCTCAAGAATATTTACTGTAACACCTTCTTGAACATACATAACATCCTCAATATTTTTATAGGCGTGAGGACTTTCGTCTGGAGCAACCCCATAGAAATCAACTCCATTTTTCTTCATTGTTTCCACGAAAACGTCCTTCTTGAAAATTTTCTCAGAGTCTTTACGAGAGCGCAAACGTCCAGCACCATGACTAGCAGAACTAATCGATTTAGGATTACCTACACCTTCCACAACATAAGCTGGAGTTGCGCAAGTCCCAGGAATTATGCCTACTATACCAATATCTGCAGGAGTAGCACCCTTACGATGGATAACCTGACCAGCAGGATTAGACCAAGCATAGTTATGGCGATTCCATATAGTACCAACAGCCTGTAATCCAGACTGCTCTAAGAAGTGGTCGTGGATAAGTTCATGGTTAGCTAGAGCGTACTGACCCATCAAGCGCATCGCACTCTGGTATTCTTTTCCTTCCTCAGTGTCTAGAGATAACCATGAGTATTCTTTTGGAACTCCTCTAGCAATTCTACTGGTGTACTCCTCTGCAAGTTTTATGTAGTGTGTAGCAAGCTTGTGCCCAGTACCACGACTACCTGAGTGGGTAAGTAAGCCAACATTACCAAACTCTGTGAGCACAATATCAGCAAAGTGGTTTCCACCACCTGATGAACCCAATTGTTTTTGGGCTAGGCTTCTAAAGCTCCTTACTTTAGTAGAAATATTCCAATTAGACTCATCCATAACCTCATGTTCACGAAGTCCTGTATCAAAGTCTGAGCCAACACCAAAGGAAGTTACATTACGTAAAACACGAGTGAACAGGTCTACACGTTTTTCAAAGTCTTCTGGAGTAATATCAAGTACAGTAAAATGCATCATGCATGAAATATCAAATCCTACAGCACTTGGTGAAATAGCATTGTTTGTAACCCAAACACCACCTATAGGTAATGCGTACCCAAGGTGAGCATCAGGCATTAGAGCACCACGAACGGCTACAGGAACTTTCATAGCTGTGTACATCTGCTCTAGAGCACTCTCTTCAATCAAGTCCCGTCCGAAAATTTCCAGTGGACGTGCGTTTTGGAGCATTTCCAATTTTTTTGGCACTGCACCATAGGTAGTAGCAATTAGACGTAGAATTACTTCATCTACATATCCAACTCTAGCATACTCTGATGCAGACTTACAGATATCTCCAAAGTTAGGATGCCCTTTATAGTCTTTTACTATTTCATGTGGTTTCATTTTCCTCTTCCTCCAACATTTCCTTAAACTTTATTGTTTCACCACACCAAGGACAGCAGTTGAATGGTGGAACATCTGCTTCGGAAGCGTTCCTTCCTGAAATCCTTAGCTTTACTGGTACACCTGTACCATCTTTTACCAAACAAACCGAAGAATATTTCCAAGCTTTTTCCATAGAGCGACAACAAAACTTATACTCAAGGAAAGATTTTTTATACGCAAACACTGTAAAAATTGCCATTTTACTTCATTCCTTTCAAGATGTGAGCAATGACATCAACTGTCCAACCATTACCAATCATTTTGTAGCGTTGGGTATTGCTGACACCCTCAGTATAGTTATCTTCTAAAGTTTGTAAACGTTCACATTCAATTGGGTGAAACTTACGAATAACATTCCAATCCTTAAAAACATTATATGGAACACCTTTGAAAAAGTTTGCAACAACACACGCAGACTTATCACTACGAATATCTGAGTAGTGAGCAAAGTCCCAGCCAGTACGACCATCTTTACGCTCTCTGTCCATGTACGCTAAAGCTTTTGCGCTGTGCACCAAGTCTTCAAGGACAAATGAAGGAATATGACCTCCACCAGCAGGTGTACGAATAGTAGGTGACTTACCCTCAAACACACGCACCTTCTTCTCTTTGAACCCACCATAGAGATTGTGTAGTGCTACTGGGAAGGTGTGGTCAAGTACAATATCTTTCAAGAAGACTCCCCTATCTTCTGGTTGAGTAACGTTAGGAATATTTGTCCAGTAGTATCTTTGACGGTTTTGTGCAGATACTAACGCTGAATTTATAAGAATAGGTTCTATTCCTAAACGTTCAGTAATAACATCCACCCATTCCTTTTGCATTTTTACATTTTCTAGTAAGATATACTTTGGGTTAAACCAACCTACTGCCATTTCAAATTCAAAGTATAACTTAGACCTCGGGTCGTCAAAGGCAAGACCACCACCAGCACGAGAAAACCCTTGGCATGGAGAGCCAGCTAAGATAAGGTCAGGCTTTTCAATCAACCACTCTCTCCACTTAGTTACACTACCTAAGTGAATAATATCTGGATGATTTTTTTTCGCAATCTGAATAGCATATTTATCTATCTCAGAAGCATAGTACCTATCAACCTTGATGCCAGCACGTTCCAAAGCCTCATAGCCACAAGCCATACCATCAAACAGTGATAACACAATCATGTAGGATTCTCCTCAAACCTGAGTAGTGTACGTCCTGTACGACTAATGCGTAGAAGACCACGACCAATAAGGAATGGTTCTACTTCCTTTGTAATAATGTTTTTAGGAACTTGCATCAAACTTTCCAGTAGTGCCAGAGAAGCAGTACCTCCACACTTTTCTAAACATTCGATATAGTTGCGGTCATAGTGGTTGAACCCACCTCGCTCAATGTTAAGGTATTCTTTGATTACCCCGAAAACATTTTCCGCAGTGATGGTATCGCTATCCTTGTTTAGAAGTAGAGCAATCCGAAGAGCATTAGTCTTACTAATTCTAGGATTATTACGACCATACCCAGCAAACTCATACAGCCAATCATCGCTCAATTTACCAAGACCTCTTTTCTCAAACACAGGTCTAATAATCTTAGTGATATCGTCTAAGGTGTATGGTTCAAATACAAAAGGAATACAGCGATTTACTAAAGGTTCTTTCAGCTTATCAAACTCATTAGTAGCTAAGATGAAGATATACTTACCGCTAAGCATGAGTGGATAGAACTGCTCCACATCCTTTAGTTGATGAGCCTCATCTATAAAGTGGATTGTTTTCTTTTTATCAAAAGGGATTAGACCATCTGTAGGAATGTATAGTTGTGAATGCTCTCCATCTGCGTCTAGGTATCTAATCATCCTCTCTGCCAGAACTGTCTTACCATACCCAGAGTAGGCTTGAAAGAGAAAGTTATGGTAAGTACCATCAAAGATATCTTCCACAAACAAATCCAACTCTTTGAGAATTTTTTCTTGGGCAATGAACCCATCAGTTACTGCAAAATTCTCAAAACCAACTGGAATGTACTTCTCAGGCTTCCAAGGTTCTAGGTCTTCCTTTCTTTTTTCAGGCTTACTGTCGTACAGTTTTAATTTTTTCATAAGTATCCTTTTATAATAGTTCTTTTAGAAATTCAATCATTTACTCCAATCCTACAGGTCGTTTGCGTAAATGTACTCACGCTCAATATTGTACCCAGCTTGCCAGTAATAGGCTTTGTGAATACTCCCATCAGCATTGTAAGAAGTGTCCTGTCCGTAGTCAACTTCAAAAGAGCCACCTGCTGGAATAAGGACTACCTCTACAAAGGGATTTTTATACCCATCTTTGTCATTGGGAGTACCTCTAACAATAACTCTTCGCAGTGGGTTATTTTTCCTGTTTTTGCCTTTTATACCAAACATAGTTTCAGCCTCCTTTAGACTGTGTAAACTGGACAAGACCTGCACTTTGAGAGCAGTTTTTCTCTCCACTCTACTAGACTAGTATTATACCACACATCTTGTAAAAAGTCAAGCCCTTCTTTTGTCAGGTCAATCCCTTCTCCAAACTCAGTGAACGAGCAAGGGAAAGCTTTCCCTTCAACATTGACATAGATGGAGAACAAACCAGACTCACACGGTTCTACAAACGTTTCTAGGTGCTTGTACTTTTTGTTCTTTTCCAGCACCCTCATAAATTTTGTAGCAGAGCACGAATCAAACCCAATAGGAACACCATTGTCTAGAGCATACATAACCAAGTATTCAAACATATTGTACGACATGATATTCATAGATGTACCACGCCCTTTTTGTTTCAAAGACAGCAGTACAATTGCATTCAGCCCTTTCAGGCGTGGGTCAGTCTTGTAGTCAGTAAACAGGTCAAAAATCTGGCTAAGAGTTTCCTCAGCAACCAACTGGTGGATGTTCACTTGTTTTAGCCCAGCCTCAGATAACATCTGGACAGCATTGTAGGTCACATCTTTGTCGTAGTTGGATACTGCCACTGCTCCACACCAGTGTGCGTACATTTCAGCAATCTCTGGAGTAAGACCATACCCATTTATGGTGACATTAGGAACTACACCATACATTCTAGTGTAGCTAAAGATACTCCACATTTCAGGATTTCCCCCATTATAGGGGTCAAGGTCACCAATCCCAAAGGCAATCTGCATAATATTTTTGGGCAGATTATGGAAAACCTTTTTAAAAGTTTTCAAGGTCATGTGCTCACCTTTAGGTGTGTTCGATTTATAGCAGAACTTGCACACCTTATTCTCTACACCATGACAGATGGTAGAGATTTCAATGTCAGCAATCTCTGCACCAACCGGAGAGAAGATAGCTTCATCTTCCATAGTCTTTCCCCAGCGAGCAAAATTCCCGTTGGTTTCATCAAACACATAATTGTAACCTTCTGATTTATGAACTTTAATCTTTGTCATACCAACTCCAGTCACGAACTCTAGCTGTCTCTGCACCATTCCACAGGATATCCAAATCATCAACCCCAGCTTTGTGCAGGAACAGTGCCATATTAAAATTGTTCATATAGGTTTCCCCCCACAAAACCCCAGCCCCATCATTGACTCCAATATCCCACTGGTCAAGGGTAGTATCCATCTTCCACGCTTTAGCATACTTTACGTGGTTCTGAATCTGCTCGATTTGTCTTGGGCTAAGTGCATGCAAATCAATCACAAAGCTACTGGAACTTGAATTGCTTACAAAACCTGTTCTAATCTTCATCCTTCCTCCAATTCTCCACACCAGTCTACTGCTGGATTTACCTCTGCCCAGCGTTGATTTGCCCAACCAGTACCGCTCCCATGTAGTACCCTTGGAGCATATTTTCGGCACTGGAGAAGGTCAGAGTCAGCACTAGACCATGCACCCTTTTCCACTACCTCAACACCAAAGAACGTACAGTCTTTACAGGTAAGTTTACTCATCTTCATCTTAGTAGAACTCCTTTATAACAGCACCAGTTTCATCTACAATTCTGGCTTTTGGAAGCCTCACACAAGCTTTTGTGTAGACAGGGTAGCTATCGAAGAATGCACACCCTACTGCTTCATCTAGAGCAGAAAGGTAATCTTCTGTTCCATCTGGGAAGATGCCAGTTGCTCTCTCGAACTCACCATCTTTAGCATTACCCTTTTTAGGGCACTCAATAAAGTAAGTTGTCATATTTTTGCTCCTGCTTCTAGTTGTTCAATAATATAATCCATTGCAGTTTGTCCTACTCTTAGACCAGCACCACTAACAGTAAGTGCCCTAGTTGCTTTGAGAGACTGCACAAAAGTTTCTTCCATACTCTTATACAGAATTTCAACCTCACATTGTGGGCACTTACTGTCAGGGTCTTGAAGATAGTGCTCAACACACGCTACTTTAGTACGAAGCTTATCTAGTGCATCACTCACAGTTTCCTCCGAAGAAATCCTTAGTAATTTCGATTACATCCAGCAGGTATTCCCGAGTATTTCTTTCGGGCACTGCAATAACCAACCGTACCAAGTATTCAAGGATATCACCAACAACCACACCTGCAGGATATCCAGCATTCAACACATCAGTACCATTCACAGCAAGCTTTGCTACAGAAAAGCACTCATCCAAAGTAAGAACTTCTTCGTAAACGTCCAAGACCTTACTAAAGTTACCTAAACGATTAGCTACACTTGAATTAGAAAGGTTCTTTGCACTATCATCAGCGATTTGTACAGAGATAAGTTCTCTGAAACTAAAACCACAACCATCAATCTTATTTAGTGCTCTCTTTACAGACTTTGCACTAGGTACAACTCTAAGCTGGTGGTGTCTTACCATACCACTTACCCTAGAAACTACAGCACGTCCGTATCTCAGTCTGTTCATCACTCTACTAGTCATATCTGCAGAAAAATCTTCGTGCGCATAGAAATGGTCATATCCATTTTCGTCTACGGTATGAGTAAGTGCCTTACCAAGGTCATGAAAAAGGACAGCTAAGCGCACTTCTAGATTGTTTGGAGCAAACTCTAGTGCAGTCATGGTGTGCTCGAATACATCGTAGCAATGAAACCTGTTGTTTTGTTGTAGGTCGTACAGGTCGCACAATTCAGGAATAAAAGTTTCCAACAAACCGTAGTAGTGAAGGTTTTCAATATGTTCTCGTGCAAATTCAGTCATGAGAATCTTATTGAATTCACTTTGAATACGCTCAAAGGAAATAACACGTAGTAACTCGCTGTTTTCCTTTAGTGCGTTCCTTACAGAAGGATGTAAACGGAAGTCTAATTGTGCACTAAAACGAATTGCTCTAAGCATTCTCAGCGGGTCTTCTTGAAACCTATCATCAGGAAAACCTACACACCAGATAGCCTCCTGCTTTAGATGTTCTTGTCCATTGTACAGGTCAACCAGACCTACTTGAGGATTGTATGCCATAGCATTGATGGTAAAATCCCTGCGTGACAGGTCTTCCTCTAAACTTTCTGAAAAGCTTACACTATCAGGATGCCGACCATCAGAGTACCGACCATCAGAACGGAAGGTAGTAACTTCAAAACCTTCTCCATCAATGATTACAGTTACAGTACCATACTCTAGACCAGTAGGAATAACTTCATAAAACATTTCCATTACCTGATGTGGTAAAGCATCAGTGCAGATATCCCAGTCAGATGGTTCTCTACCTAACAGGCTATCTCGAACACACCCACCAACAACATATGCCTCGAAACCAACGTTGCCAATAGACTCTAGAATTTCTTCTACGGGTACAGGAAGTGCAATATTTACATTATTTTCCATTATCTAACTCCACGATTTTGAACCCACGCTCTATAATGAGCATTCCAACAAACTGATGTAGAGAATCCATAGCTGTAAAAGGATTAGAAAACTCATTGATAGTTCTGTGTTGTCCACCTAAGTATTCCTCTAACTGTGTATATCTGTACACAGAGTAAGAAATTTTCTCCAGTGTTATCTCATAACTATCTTGGTTACTTACTAATTTTATTCTGTAGTTCATCGTCTATATCCTTTAGTCGTACCCATTTAGGTATCCATCCACAGTTTGGGCATTGCTCTGCTATGATTGTTTGTTCTCCAGCAAAGTTTAGACCAATCTTCAAGTCTAGTGGAGCATAGCACTTTGGGCAGAAGTCAAACTCAGTAGTAGTCCAGTAAGGAAATCCTTTACTCGCCATAGCTGTTCGCAATATCCTCAGCAAATTCTTCAAGGAACTCGTCTGTTTCTTCTACAATGTAATCATCACCACCAAGTTCTTCTTTGAGTACTGCTAAAGACCTATCAAGAATTTTACGCTCCTCACTATAGATACGCAGTGGGCTATCCATTTTTTTGCGCAGTGCATAAAGTTCTTGAAATACATTACTAAGATTTTCGTTCATGTTGAAGTTCCTCATAATTTTCATATGTTATAAGCTCATCAAGCTCATCATCCGAGAATTCCTCAGAACAAGCTACACAAGTATATTTCTCTAGGGTATTAATATCCTCTGACTCAATCATTGAAATACTTATATACCCATCATCATCCCGAGAAATCATAACTGTTTCTATTGCAGAAACTTTTGTGGTAAACTCATCACACCCACATTCAGTACAAACTAGTCGTGTCATGTTAACTCTCCTTAATTGTCAGTATTATACCACACAATTTAGTCTTTGTCAAGACCCAATATTTTCGCCAGCAATGGCATTACAAAAGCAAGTGCTACAAAGAACAGTATTCCTAGTTGTGCATTACTCATCTTTACTCTTTTCCTCCATACGCTCTCTAAACTCCCCTGCTCGTTTATATCCAACTAACTTAGCCCTATAAGCGACTCTGCACATACCTCTGATAAGTTCTACAACAACCATTTCACAGGCATTGCAGATGTACATTCCTTCACTACCATCTATATAAAGTGGTAGAAATCTGCACTCTTTATCTTCTTTACCACACACCCTGCAAGTAGTAATTATCGGTTCAGCCATTCGGTTCTCCTATCGGTAGTTTTTCGGCAAAAATTTACCGAAATCTTACAAACCTGGTCTTATTTAGCCTATTTAGTGCTTGAAAACCAAGCAAAAAGAGGGGTAGAACATCCGTTCTTGAAGAATATTCTAGCCCATCGGTCTTCGGTTAACCTAACCCCATAAATTCACCTGTTTCTAGGTCAAAAGCCATAGATAAATACCCACCATCACCACTAATAAGTAGTGCTCTACAACCTCTAATTGTAATCAGTTTAGTTTCAAAGACAATACCCTTTGATTCTAATTGACCAACAACCTCTATCACCTGTTTAGGCAATTCTTTAGCACCAATTTGTACCATCAGAAAATTAGTACCTGCATTTAGTGCTAAAACCTTTTCCTGAGAATACAGTCTATGTGCTTCTTCAATATGTTTGCAAGAAAGTGGAGCACGAGTTACAAAATGTGGGCAGGTACAAGACCAACTAGAATCCTGCCAACGTGCTACTTTGTATGTAATACCATCAGTTGAGAAACTACTAATATCATATTCGTGTGTTCTTTTCATAACCTTATCCTTTTTAGTTTACTTTCTTTACAACAATATCACAATTGTCGCAGGTGTCCTGTTCACCATCACTTACAGGTTCAATATCATGGCGCACATTCAAGCACCCACATTCTGGACATTCCCATTCATGTCCTGTATACTGTACTTGTACTTTAGGCATAGTTTATAATTCCTGCTCTACAAATAGTTTACCTCTTTCTATGTACCCCTCTATTGTGCA
>Ga0307375_10003971_pt1 | contig 14325 bp, 10 predicted proteins | sample TR1MG_FD_202531 | JGI IMG/M metagenome (GOLD analysis project Ga0307375, IMG submission 202531) | Soil microbial communities from Risofladan, Vaasa, Finland - TR-1 | ecosystem: Environmental > Terrestrial > Soil > Coastal area > Acid sulfate soil | place: Finland: Risofladan, Vaasa | collected...
CGAGAGAAGTCTCTCGAAATGCTGACGAACAGTACTGGACGCCACGATCTGAATGAAATAGCAGTTTGCCTTCCGGCCGTCTCCTTATCATCGCCATGGTGAAGGCGTCGATGACGATGGTCGAGGTCATATCAGTCTGCATGGACCACCCGACGACCATACTGTCAAACAAGTCCGGCGCCCGATGAAAATGTTGGCAAGCGCCCTGTTCTTTATGTCCATGCTGACCCTAATGCCGCGTGACTCGAGTGCCCTGACAAAAGCACCACCGTGACGATGGTCGAAATAATGACCGCGCCAGTGAAGACGCTCACTCCCTTCATGCTCGTGAGGATATCGATCTCCGAGAGGAAGGGAGCTGCAGACTAGAGGATGAGATCGGTGAACTCGGCGACCTTGACCTCGAGGAATTCGAGCAGATCGAAGGACAGCGACAGTTGGGACATCCTTTGATTCGAAAAAATAGTGAAGGAGTCCAAGGTTGACGCGCGCCTCCTTGGTGACCAGGTGGGTCGTGAGGGATTCGAGGCCTTCCCGACCCGTGATCTCCGTGGCAGCAGCAAAGATGCGTTCGCGGGCGCCCTTGGCGCCTGCGGCATCGTTTCCGTGATTCATCGGACAGCCGCTATGGCTTCCGCAATGGGAAGTCGTGCCGCCCGTCTTGCTGGAAACCAGGAGCCTAGGAGGGCCGCGCCTACGCCAGCGATAATGGCACGTAGCGCGTCGATTACCGAGTACGAGGCGTGGAGGACGCTGCCGAAGGGAATGGGTATGTCGCGGGGCATGATACCTGAGATGTCGATGCCCCAGACACCAAGCCAAAGGCCGACGGCGGTCGCAGGTACTGCGGCAATGATGCAGCCCATGATTCCCATGATGCTTCCTTCTAAGAGAAAGATGCGCTCGAGGCCGGCACGCCTGATTCCAATGGCTCTGAGTGTTCCGATTTCGCGCCAGCGTTCCTGCACATTCATCGCCATGGTGTTGAAAATGCCGGCGATGATGAGGGAGAAAAGAACCACCAAGATGCTCAGGAGTAGCTGAAGTCTTGTCTCAATGGTTGAAACTAAATTCTCTGCGAAGGTCTTCCATTCGTAGACGGTGAGGATTTTCCCGTTTTCCTGTGTAGCGCTGCCGTTCTTCGCGACTGCGGCCGCGATTTCCTTCGTGAGCGAGGCGCTGGCTATCGGGTCTACGCCGCGCACCACGAGTCGTGTTGCAACCTTTCCGAGATCGAGGAATTGCCTGGCCTGGTCGATATCGAGGTAGATCATATAGTCGTCGAGGAGGGGAAATCCGAATTCAAAAATGCCAACAATTGGCGCCGATTCGAGGTTGCGTACCGAGTGGCGATCGAGGGCGGTGAACCAGGCGGCGTCACCGATCTTGAGCCCGAGTTTCGTCGCCATGCCTTTGCCTATGACGAGGCCAGGCTCGCCTGGTGCGAAGAGGCGTCCTTCGACGATGCTCTTGCCGAGGTCGGTGACTCTGGCCTCGTCGTGACTCACCCCGCGGGCCTGGACGCGCACGCCTTCCTTCCCGTTGGTGATTTCGAACGAGGCGTCGATTCGCTCGGAGACCGCCTTGACGCCGGGAAGGTTTCGGATCATCGAGGCAAGGGCTGCGGGATTGTCGATGGTCTTGTCGAGGGGAAGTCGCCTCGCATCGACTCGGTAGGTGGCATTTTCTATTTGCACCTGCGCGGTATCCATCGCCATCATGTGACCGTAGATCGTCGTCGTGAGGCCTCGGTAGATTCCTTGCATGTTCATGAGGATGGCTACGCCGATGACGATCGTAATTATGGTGAGTCTGCTTCGTCTTTCGTTGCGTCGTATGTTCCTGACCGCGATGTTCAAAAGTTCCATAGCTACTCCTGTGGTGGCCTCCCGCCTCCAAATGCTTTCGGCTGATTGCGAGCCGGCTACGAACTTGTGGCCAGGCTTTCGGCGACTCCGAGGGCGCCGACGGATCGGGCCGCCTTCGCCGTCGCGAGGAGCGAGACAATGAGGCTCGTCACGGTGCAGAAAGCGAACCACCAGAAATCGAGACGTGGTCTGTTGAAGCGTGAGAGTCCAACGCTTTCCATTATGCCGCCGAGATCGATGCCTCCTTTCGAGAGGAAGGCCACGATGACGAAGCCGATGCCGATGCCGAGCGCCGCTCCCAGGGCTCCGAGCATCAGTCCTTCGATGAGGATGAGGCGCTCGAGCGAGCGGGCCCTGAGTCCCATGGCGCGCATCGTGCCGTATTCTCGAATTCTCTCCATCACGGACATCAGAGAGCTGTTGGCGATGATGGTGCCGGAGACGATGGCGAAAAGGGCCATGATGATTCCGAGGAGGATCTTGACGAAGAGCAGCAGGGCGAATATCGATGCGTTGATTTTCTGCCAGGTCTGAATGCGAAGCGTCGCGGGGGCCTGTGGGGAGCCGTTGCTTTTTCCGGAAATAGCTGTAGTTATTTCCTTCGCCGCGGAATCGGCATCATCGCGATTGGATAGAAGCAGGCGGATTTCGCGCGCCATTCCGGCTGCGTCGAGCATTGCTGCCGCCTTGCTCTCGGCGATATAAAAGGTCGATTCATCGAAGTCGCTGCTTTCCGTTGCGAACAAGCCTGTGACGACAAGTCTTTCGTACCAGGGTTCCCCATTGCGATCTTGTACGAGGACGAGGAGGCCTGTTCCGAGTTTCGCGCCGACGAGTCGGGCAGCGCGCTCGGAGAGGGCGATGCCCTGTCCGTCAGGGAGGAAGGAGCCCTCCTTCATGGTGAAGCGGACGTTGTCGGCGAATCGCGTATCGGGGGAGACTCCCATCCCTCGCATCGCGAGGTTGCGCGGATCGATGTCGTCGCGGTCTTCGACTAAGAGTGCGCCGAAGGAGAGTACGGGCTCGACGTCTTCGATTCGCGAATCCCCGATGGCCTTTATTCTGGCGACAAGGCTATCTGCGTCGGGTAGCAGCAATTCGAGGCTGAGAGGATTGAGGCTGTCGGACATTCCCGCGTCTTCGATGCGGATGTGGCCCGAATTGGGGATGACGGAGTCGTAAAAGGAGCCGGTGATGCCGTTGAGGAGGCTGCCTATGGCTATCATAACAGCGCAGGCGACGGCGACGGCTCCGGAGACAACGAGGGAACGTTTCCAGTGCTTGACCGCCGATAGGAAGGCGAGGCGCGGAATCATGTCGCGCTCCTGCCGGATTTAGCTTGGGCCATCATGGCCGCGGCATCCTCGGCGGAACCACTCTTGGATCGTGCTCCGCCCGTGTTTCGTTCGCCGGTGATGACGCCGTCGCTGATGAGGAGGACGCGTTTCGCGTAGCGTTCGATCAGTTCGTTGTGCGTTGAGAAGATGAAGGTGACTTTTTCATCCTCGTTCAAGGCCTTCATGGCCTCCATGATCGTCGTGGAGGTCGTCGAATCGAGGTTGGCGGTGGGCTCGTCGGCAATGATGAGGGATGGTCGGTTGACGAGGGCCCTCGCGATGGCGACGCGCTGGCGCTGGCCTCCCGACAGCTCGTCGGGCTTGTGTTGGACGAACTCGCCCAATCCGACGAGTTCGACGAGGCGGTCGACGCGCTTGGCCCTCTCGGCCCTAGGTACCTTGGCGAGGATGAGGGGGAACTCGATGTTCTCTCGGACGTCGAGGACGCCGACGAGATTGAAGCTCTGGAATATGAAGCCGATCCGCGCGAGGCGGGTGTCGGCTTCGCGGTTGTCGTCGAATGTCGACACGTCGAGACCGTCGAGCAGGACGGTTCCCGAGGTCGGTTTGTCGATGCAACCAATTATGTTGAGGAGGGTCGTCTTCCCGCAGCCGGATGGTCCGACGATGGAGACGAAGTCGCCCGGCTCCACGGAAAGGTCGATTCCCCGAAGGGCGCGGATAAGTGTCTGGCCGAGGCGATAGTCCTTGGTTACTCCGCGGACCTCGAGGAGGGCGTGCTTGCCTGTGTCCGGCATCGTGACTGCTCCGTTTTTCAAAAGTGCACCCTCGCGTCGAAGCCGACCTGGGTCGAGAGCTTCCCCGCTCCGGGCGAGGCGACTGGCGCGAAAGATGAGAGGGTGGCGAACTCGGAATCGCTCGTCCCTGAACCGAAAAGGGCCGTGAATTCGAGATCGAATGCTTGGGTGGGGTAGAGGGTGAGGCCGAGAGAAACGAGGGCCGATGCGTCGTCGAGGCCGATCAGGGCGCGGGCGTAGGCGTTGAGGACGTCGTTTCTCGTGTAGGATATCCAGGGAAGAAGATAATTGGTATGTTTTAGGAGGCCAGCCCGGCCGTTGTAGTCGTAATCGAGGGCGATGCTCAGGCTGTCGGAATCTCCCGAGGCCATCCAGTGAATCCCCGCGGTCCCGTACCAGTCGGGGTTCGTGGGGGCGGCGTTGCCGTAGGCCGAGAACTCAGCGGCGCCTTCGCCTTGGAGTATGAGGCCGTCGAGGTCGTAGGAAAAGCCGAATGAAGGCCGCTCGACCGAATCGGGGCGGTAGACGCCTGCCGCGGAAAGCTGGAGGCTGCCGAGCTGGGCGTCGGCAGAGCCGGCCCAGGTGATCAAACGAGGGTCGGCGGGGCCCGATGCGCCGTCGAGGGCGCTGGCGTAGGCTTGGGCGAGGGCTGCAGAAGTGGAGGCTGTCTTCGCCCGAACCCCCGCGGCCCAGGCCTCGAAGTTGCGGTCGAGGCTCAGCGCCATGCGAAGGGCGATATCGGAACCAAGGCTCGCGGCGAAGTCGAGGCCGCGGAATCCGGTCTTCTGGTCCCAAAAGCCGCTTCGCGGATCGACAAGATCGCCCGGAGCGAAGGTACTGCCGATTCCCAGACCCATGCGGCGCTTGCCGACGAATAATTGTCCCCAATTGCCCATATCGAGGCGGGCATAAGCTTCGTACACGGTGATGAGGGGCGCGAAGGAGGGGAGGGCGGTTGTTCCGCCTATACCGGAGGCCGCCGCGGCGATGCCCGAGAGGTCGATCGAGTCGGAAAGGACGAGGCCCCATCCGGGCGAGTCGTAGCGGTGGAGAAAATTGGCAGTCAGGATCCAGAGGGCAGCCGAGTCCGAGGAAGCAGGGTTGATGCCGTCGCTCGCGAGGCTGAAGCCGGCCGCCGCGTCTGCGGACATCGACCAGGCGCCGCCTTCGGTCTGTCCATGAACCACGGCGGGAAGGGTGAAGGCGAGGAGTGCGGTAAAGATCATTCCGAGTCGACCCGCACGGAGATGATCCCGGGCTCGTGGCTGGAGGGGCGTGGGTGAGGTCTTCGGAAGACGGAAGGGAATGGTTCCCCGATGAGGCCCCTGTTTTGGCTTCATCGTTTTATCTCGTAAGATAATTCTTGTTGAACACGGAAAGGGGGACGTCCTTCCTTTCGATCGCCTCCATGGTGAGGGTCGTGAAGGTGCCTATCTTGTCGAGGCTTTCCATCCGCATGACGGATGGCCTCGTGATGCTCCCGAAGTCGCGGATCTTGGAGAGGGTCATGCGTTTGAACAGCAAGCCCGATTTCGCGTAGTACTCCATAGAGAGCGGCATGAGGTCGGTCTTTCGCACGTACATGACGATCCTCCCATAGGCAGACTCATCGGTCTTCGCCGCCGCGTCGATCACGAGGCATTCGACCTTGCCGAGTTCGGGGTGATCGATGACCGCGTCGGGCGCGAGTTTCGGGATGTAATCGTCGGAGAACTGGCTTTTGCCGACATCGGCATTCGAAAAGGTCGATCCTTGGAAGGAATCGCGCGAGGAGAGTCGGAGGGCGTTGGCCGATCCGGCCTTGGGGTTGTACATCCAGAGGCTGCCGTCGAGCTGGAGGAAACGGATGCCCTTGGTCCGCGCTGGCGCGAGGATTTCGAGATAGGTTCCCTTGTCCTTGCGGCTTTGGCCCTCGAATGTCATCGAGGTAGGCGCCGCCCCCGGTTTAGTCGTCTCCATCGTGACTTTGGAGACATAATATTGAAGGAACAGTCGTGAATCGACGGCGGCTAGGATTTCTTCGGCGCTCGGCGCGGCGAAAAGTGAAAGCGTCGCGGAAAATGCTGCCATAGCGAAGAGAGAGATCCAGCTACGCGGAGAGGCTTTCATCGGAGCTCCATTTCGGCCCGAGCCGCTACTCGCTGTCTCGAGCTTCGAGTAGGTTAGTCCGTCGCCGCACATTGGTCAAACGACTCGATAGGCCATCCATAAGGGTCTATCCTTGACATTTCATTGAAATCCTTGCATTATTCTGCATAATTCCGGGATCACTCAGGAGTTTTTCGCATGGATGACGATATTCTCACAATAGAGGAAGTTGCTCGCTATCTTCGCGTATCTGAGCGGACTGTCTACGATTGGGCCCAAAAGGGCGAAATCCCTTCGGGCAAGATCGGCACGGTATGGCGTTTCAAGAAGAGCGAGATCGAGCACTGGGTCAACGAGCGGCTTTCCTCCGGTAGGAACGGCAGCGCATCTTCGACCGTTCAGGTGCAGAATATCGTTTCCCCAGATCGGATCCTCATCCTCAATTACGCGAAAAAGAGGGACGCCCTCGTGGCCCTCGCCGAAAACCTTGCCACCGCTCCGCAAATCAAGAATCGTCAGGAGCTTCTCGCCGAAATACTCCGTCGCGAGGAGCTCATGAGCACGGCGATCGGCCGCGGAATTGCCATTCCTCACGTTAGGCTCTCCTCGGTCACGGACCTCGTCGTTTCGGTCGGCATCTCACATTGCGACATCATCGACTTCCAGAGTCTCGACGACGTGCCCGTCCGCCTCCTCTTCATGATAGCGGCCGCGTACAATCAGCATGCCTACTATCTTCAGACTCTTTCCTTCTTTTCATCCCGTCTCAAGGCGACGGAACTCCGCGAGGGCCTCTTGGCCGCAGCAAGCCCGGAAGCCGCCTATGGAATCCTTGTGGGTCTCGATCGAAGCTGAGGCAGCCCTTCCGAAAGGCGCCGTTCTCGGCGACAAGCCGGTCCGGAGGCAGCTGCCTCGGGCCGGCTTTTTTATTTTCTGATCGGGCTCCTGCCTGACCGGCGATGTTCCGCCTTCATGCGGTACATAGCCTCATCGGCCGCCACGAGGAGGCTATCGGCGGTGGCGCTCGAGGCCGGGTCGAAGCTCGTCATGCCATAGGAGAATCCGAAGGACCAGCCTCCTTCCTGCTTCGCGTTCGCCTCCACCACGAGGGCGTCGATACGGGAAACGATGCTCTCGGCCTGACCGGGGTCGCAATTCAGAACGAGCACGAATTCATCGCCGCCGTATCTCAGTGCCATATCGCCAGCTCGGACCGAGCCGGCCACGATTGAGGCGAAACCGGAGATATAGCTGTCTCCTGCTTCGTGCCCGAGAACGTCGTTGACCGTCTTGAGTCCGTCGAGGTCGACGAAGACGATGGTGAGGGGGCTTCGAGCTCGTCTGGCCTTGTCCATTTCATGCTCGAGGAGGAGCCCGGCGCCTCGATTGTAGAGTCCCGTCAAGGCATCGTAGGTCGCCTGCTCCCTGAGTTTTGCCATGGCCTTGTGAAGGCTCTGAAAATACCCGCTGATCTGCCTTTCCGCCGGTCTGAAGATGAAGAAGGCCTCCATCACCAGGGCGACGAGGGTGAGCCCGAAGAGGATGTATTCGATATCGCGGATGAGGGATCGCCGCTGGGATGCCTCGGCGTCGTATTGAAAGACGACCTTGTTCATGCCGTCGAGGAATTCTCCCTCCATCGTAAGGATATTCTCCGCCAGATCGAGGAGCTCGGTTTGCGTACTGTCGGCCGCGGTCGCTCGCTCGCGCAAGGTCGAGGCCGCCTTGAGAATTCCATAATACGCGGGCTCGATTCGGGCATAGAGTTCGAGGATTCTCGCGCTATTGCGGCCTTTGACGTTGAGGGTTGAGCTTCCCTTAAGCAGGCCGTCGTGGGTGCCTTGAAAGGTCATAATGGCCCCATAAAGTTCTCTGACCGGCCCTATCCTGCCCGCCATATCCTTGGCGTAGGAGATTTCCAGGGCGAGCTTGGCTATTTGCTGGCTGAGCATACGCTGGCGTCCCGACACATTCACGAGGCGGCTATCGTCGTCGCCTTGGGCGAGGGTCAACTGGGTGACGATCTGACTGGCGGCGAGGAGGAGCGCGACGAGCAATAGCGCTAGACTGTGGCGTTTTCGGATCAATATGGCGGGATCGACATTGGGCGCTTCGAAATCATCCATGCGCCATCCTTTCATGGGCCGATCCGAGCGACAAGAGGGAGTGGTCGGAGCGGGCGAGGCCGGTCGGAACCGCCGCTTTGCTTGTTCAGAAGACGCGAGCCGTGCTACATTCGCCTCTCAAGACCCAGCCAACGAGGGCAATCCGTGTTCCTGAAAAGCATCGAAATCTTCGGCTTCAAGTCCTTTGCCGATCGCACTCCCATCGTCTTCGCCGACGGCATCACGGCCCTCCTGGGCCCCAACGGTTGCGGCAAGTCGAACGTCGTCGACGCGATCAAGTGGGTCGTCGGCGAGCAGTCGGCGAAGAGCCTCCGCGCCGAGTCGATGGAAGACATCATCTTCAACGGCACGGAGACGCGCAAGGCTCTGGGCGTCGCCGAAGTCACCCTCACCATCTCGAACGAAGATTCCATCCTCCCCATCGACGCCCCCGAAATCGCGATCAAGCGCCGCCTCTACCGCTCCGGCGAGGGCGAGTACTTCATCAACGGCAAGCTCGCCAAGCTGAAAGAGGTGCGCGAGCTGTTTTGGGACACGGGTGTCGGCAAGTCCGCCTACTCGGTGATGGAGCAGGGCAAGATCGACCAGATTCTCTCCTCGAAGCCCGAGGAGCGGCGCTATCTCTTCGAGGAAGCGGCAGGCATCACCAAGCACAAGGTGAAGGGCCGCGAGGCCGAGCTCAAGCTCGAGCGCACCGAGGAAAACATGCGCGTGGTCTCGGTGACGGTGGCCGAGGTCAAGCGGAGCCACGACACGCTCAAGAGCCAGTCGGAAAAGACCCTGAAATACCGGGCTTTCCGCGACGAGATATTCGAGAAGGAGCTCGACCTCCATCTCCTCCGCCTCAGGCAGTTCGTCCAGGAAAAGGATCGCCGCGACGAGGAGATCAAGGGCAAGACGAAGGCTCGCGATTCCCTCAAGGCGGAGATCGACGGCATCAACCTCTCGCTCGAGGAAAACCTCGACATCGTCAACGGGATGGAATCGAGTCTCGTCGAGCATCAGAAGGCCGTCTACGGTCTGGCCGTCGAGAAGGTGGGCAAGGAAAAGCAGCGCAAGCTTCTCTCCGAGCGCGTCGTGGAGACCAAGGCCAAGATGGCCCAGTCCGAGCTTCGCGCCAAATCGACGAGGGACAAGATCGAGGGTTTGCGCGAGGACGAAGGCGAGAAGGAGGGCGAACTCTCCTCCCTCAAGGCTCGGCTTCGCGAGATCGAGGCGAACATCGCCGAGTTCGAGAAGAGCATCGCGGCCACCGAAGGAAGGGTGCGTGACAACGACGACGCCATCCGCCAGGCGGAGGAGGAGATCCTCGGTCTCGAGGAGGCGCGAGCCTCGGCGAGGGTCAATCTCGACGCGATCACCGAGGATATCGTGGCCGAGCTCGACGCCCGGCTCCGCGACTCGGGATATTCCTCGCACGAACGCGCTCGGGTCGAAGAATCCATTGAGGGGCTTCTCGGTCTCCTCGAGACGAGGCTCGGCGGCAAGGCCGCTCTTCTCGAAGACCTCGAGCGGGCCAGCGATCTCAACGGTTCCGGGGTCCGCGCCTCACTCGCCTCTGCCCGCGAATCCTTCGCGGCGGCACTCTCGACGGCCTCGGAACTCCGCGCCCGCTTCGAGGAGTACCGCCGCTCGACGCCCTCCTTCATCGACGAGTTCCTTTCGCCCGAAGGCATAATTACGAAGAAAAGGGCTATCGACCGGGAGATCGCCTCCTGTGACGAGGGGATCGTGAAACGCCGCGAGAAGATCTCCTCGCTTCGCGCCGAGAACCTCGCCCTCGCCGAGAAATTGACCGAATACCGCGCGACCCTCGGCGAGCTTCGCGGCAATCGCATCCGCGTCGAGACCCAGACCCAGGCCGGTGCCGAAGCCCTGGCCGTCCTGCGCCGCGAGATAGCCTCGCAGGAGGCTTACCTCAGGGAGCTCGAGAACGAGATCTACCTCGAGGGAAAGCGCCTCGCGGAATCGGAGGAGGAGCTCGGCGAAATAGATACTGAACTCGCGGACATCGAGAAGAAGGGCCGCGAGCTCCAGTCCGAGGTCGAGCGTCTCGAGCGCGAGATCTCGCTCAAGAATTCTGACCTCGCCAAGCGGCAGGACGAGGTGAGGAAGCGGATCGAGAAGCTCGGGGCCGTGCAGTCCGAGCTGGAACGGCTCCACATGGGCCTCGCGCAGACGGAGACCGAGATTCGCAACGTGAAGGAGAACTTCACCGAGCAGTACTCCCGCGATCTCATGGAATTCGAGACGCGGATGTTCGAGATCCGCACGCCCGTAATGGAGCTTCGCGAGGCCCTCGCGGGCCTCAGGCAGAAGCTCAAGGACCTCGGTTCGGTCAACCTCATGGCGCCCGAGGAATACGGCGAGGTCAAGGAACGCTACGACTTCCTCTCCGCCCAGCTCGCCGACCTCGAGGCGGCGAAGGCCGACCTCAAGCGCATCACCGACGAGATACGCAACGAAAGCGCGGAGCTCTTCCTCGACACCTACAACCGCATCAAGAAGAACTTCCACAACATGTTCCGCAGGCTCTTCGGCGGCGGCCGCGGCGAGCTCAGGCTCGTCGACCCCGACCATGTCCTCGAGTCGGGCATCGAGATCTACGCCCAGCCACCAGGCAAGAAGCTCGAGGCGATCTCCCTGCTTTCGGGCGGCGAGAAGACCCTCACCGCCATCGCCATGCTCTTCGCGACCTATATGGTCAGGCCCTCGCCCTTCTGCTTCCTCGACGAGATCGACGCGGCCCTCGACGAGCAGAACGTGATCCGCTTCGTCAACCTTCTCCGCGAGTTCGGCCGCACGAGCCAGTTCGTCGTAATTACCCACAACAAGAAGACCGTCACCGGGGCTGACAGCCTCCTTGGCGTCACCATGGAGGAATCCGGTGTGACCAAGGCCATCGGCGTGCGTCTCGAGCGCTCCGACGGCGAGGCGATCCGCGTGCCCGAGCCGATCACGAGCATGGACGACGAAGAAGTCGAATACGAAGAGGGGAAGGAGTTGCCTCCCGTCAAGGCGACGAAACCCGAGCCGGAGACGGTCGCTCCCCGCGCACTGGAAGGGGCCGCGACTCCCGCCCAGGACGGCGATGCCGCTTCCGCCCAGGTGGCCCCGACGCCCGAGACCGAGGAAGCCGTCCCCGGCGGGGACGCGAGATAGGACATGGCCGTCCCGGCCTTCGTCGCGACCCTCCTCGAGCGCCTGTCGCCCCTCCTCGACAAGCTTCCCTTTCTCCCGAAGCGGAAAAAGCCCGAAGTCGCGGAGCCCTTCCACGAACTTGTGGATCACAGCTCCGAGGACGACGACAGCTTTTCGCCCAACGCCATCGCGGCCAGGAGCCATGAGGCGAAACGCGCGAAACTGGATTTCGCCGCCGTCGCCAAGGACCTCCTTTCGCGGCGGGCTGTCATCGCCGGACTCGCGATCCTATTGGTCTTCGCGGCGGCCCTCGTGACCGTATCCGTCGTGGCGAACGCCCCCCCGCCTGGAAACCCCTCGCAGGCCTCGTTCCGCCCATCGACGCCCGATGGCAGGGAGGCGGCGCGGCGCCTCCTCCTCCCGCCCGACCCGGCCCTCGATCTTTCGCCGCCGATGGAAAGGCCGCCTCATTTCCCCTATACTGACGAGGACATCAGGCGCCTCGCCCCGACACATTCGGCGAGCGAGATCGCGCCGATTGCCGAAAGGAACGATCGGGCGATGGACGCGATCTTCGGGGCAGTGCCTTGAAAGCCCTTCCGCGAGGAGGAGTCTTCCGCCTCGTGCTGGGGCTTTCGTGTTGTGCCCTTGTGGGCCTCGGCTCCTGCGCCACCCGTCCCGCAGCTGCCAAGCCTACCATCGTGGCGACGACGCCTTCCTCGGCGCCTGCGCCTGTCGCCCCTATCGCTCCTCCAGATCCGCCCGTCCTTTCCGAGGCGCAGCGGGGCGCTCCACCGGCCCCCTCGATTCTCGTCCTCGGCCTCCCCTCGGCTGAGCCGGGAGTCTGGCTGAACCGGCCCGATCTGGGGCAGCTGCAGCGGAGTGCGCCGGCCCTTGCCGGCGCCCCGGGTACGCCCGAAATCCTGACCGAACCGGCCCTCCCCTCGAAGCTGCCATCTGCCCCTGTCTCGTCCAAGAAGTCCGCCGCGCAGCCCGAACCCAAGCCATCGTTCGAGTCGAAGGCAGCCGCGGCTTCGCCTGCCTCGAAGCCCGCAGCCGCGAAGGAGGCTGCGAGCGCCAAGAAGCCCGTGCCGATTCCCGCCCCTCCCGCTCCGACCTTCTCTCCTGCCGCGACGCCGGCTCCGCAGCCAGCCGCCGCGGAGAGCCTGCCCTCAATTCCTCCCTCCCTCGTGCCCCTGGTCGACCTGAGCGCCTCCGCTGCTCCGCCGCAGCCTCGAAGCTTTCAGGTGGAAGCGGGGGGCCAGGCCCTCATCCCCTTCGTGGGCGCCGGATGGACCTATTTGGGAGAACGGGACGGGAAGGACGGCGTCCTTTACGATTCGCGTCGATTCGAAGGGGCTGGGGCACTCTTCGCCATCGTCGGCGCGAAGGTCGGCGAGTACAATCTCCGTTTTCTCCGCCAGGATCTCGTTAACGGAACGAGTAGCGAGGAATTGGTACATCTTTCGGTGTTGCCGAAAGGCAGCCTCGTGCCCTCGGCGGCAAGCCAGGCTTCCTCGCCCCCCGCCGCGACGTCGCCCACCGCCGCCGCCATTGGCGCAGCCAATCAGGGGGCCGCGTCGACGAGCATGGCCTCATCGACGGGTGGGGTGACGGCGGCATCGGCGGGGGCTGCGGCTTCCGGGGCGATCTCTGCCCCGGCGTCCGCGGCTCCTTCGGCTACGGCCCAGGCGGCCCAAGGCGTTTCGTCACTAGGCGCGGGCCAAGCGACGATTCCGGCCGTGGGCACGGGCCCTGCCACCACCGCCCCTTCTCCCAACCCAACCGCGCCGTACGGCAACTCCAATCCTGTGTACGGCAACTCAGGCGTCGCGACAGCATCGCCCGCAGGGACGGCGAGCGGATCCAGCCCAGCCCTGACGACGGCCGGCCCTCCAATGGCAGCCAGCGCCACGACCCCCGACGCGACGGCGACGCCTCCTCCCGCGCCGGGGACTCCCGCCGCCTTTATCGCGACCGCCCGCGCGGAATACGCGGCAGGTCGGGCGCCGACGGCTATCGCCGCCGCCCAAAGCTACCTCGCGCTTTCGCCGAAGGGCGACGCGGCCGACGAGGCCCTCTTCCTCGAGGCCCAGGCACTCGAGCTCAATTCCCCCTCGCGCGACGTCGCGGCAGCCCTCGCTCTCTACCGCCGGATCGTCAGCGACTATCCACGCTCGGATTTCTGGTCGAAGGCGAACGACAGGGCGACCTACATCCAGCGCTTCTATTTCGACATACGGTAGCGAAGCCTTGACTGACCATATGGATGCCGCGATGAAGAAGGCGCGTCGCTTCAATCTGCGCCGCCGGCCCTGGTGGCCCTGGGAACTCGTTCTTGCCTCGGCCGGAAGGGCCGCGGAATCAAGGCTCGCCGGAGACCCTTCCCCGATGGAGAGGCTCCTGTTCGGGAAGGCGCCGCCGGAGATGGCCCTCACGGCAACCATTCCGAAGCCCGCGCTTCGGCGCCTGCCGCGGCGCCTCGCCTCCCTCGCGCTCAGGCTGTTCATCGCAATTCACATTTTCTGGATCGGGACTACGTCGCTCCTCATATTTTCGTACAAATACATAGAACCCTCGGCGACCGTTCTCATGGCATGGCGGAAATGGGCGGACGGCTGGAAGATCCAGGCGCCGCGGCCCGTTCCGCTCAAGGCCGTGCCCTTCTGGATGCGCTCGATGCTCATCTCGGTGGAGGACCACAAGTTCTATTCGCACCACGGCTTCGATTTCGAGGCGATAAAGCAGGCCTACGAGATCGACAGGCGCCTCGCCCAACCCCTGTACGGCGGCTCGACGCTTACGATGCAGGTGGCGCGTACCCTCTTCCTCGTGCCGGCGAAATCCTACGCGAGGAAGTATTTCGAAGTCATCGCGACCGTCGAGCTCGAGGCCATTCTCGGCAAGGACAGGATACTCACCCTCTATTTCGGCTACGCGGAATGGGGCAAGGGGCTTTTCGGCGTCGACGCCGCGTCACGGCGCTGGTTCGGAAAGGGCGTACGAG
>Ga0307375_10003973_pt1 | contig 14322 bp, 6 predicted proteins | sample TR1MG_FD_202531 | JGI IMG/M metagenome (GOLD analysis project Ga0307375, IMG submission 202531) | Soil microbial communities from Risofladan, Vaasa, Finland - TR-1 | ecosystem: Environmental > Terrestrial > Soil > Coastal area > Acid sulfate soil | place: Finland: Risofladan, Vaasa | collected...
CGAATGCGCCGTCTCCATTTCTGAAAGTACTACCCGATCTGCCGCCTGGCAAAGACCTGATCCTCTTCAACTCGTCTGTTCACTGGATTTCGGCGACCGAACTCTCTCTTCGCCTCCTCGAGCATCTCGCCACGTTTTACTCGGATCTGTTTCGCGTGATGGCCTACGCTTCCTCCACTCAACCTTCTTATGCAGTGCCCCTGCCCATCATCGCCACCATGGTCGGAAACGCCCTCATCGAAGTCTTCACCACCACTTCCACCCTTGCCCCCATCGTCCCCTCAAACTCGCCCATCGTCCCTCCCTCCTCGACGTCCTCTACATCCTCTCTCCTTGTGGGCAATAGCAACGGCCTCATTGGAGGTGGAAGCGCGAATTCAAGCTCTTCTTCGCTCTTCGCCCCACCTTCGCCCTCTACTCACAGAGAACCCTCGCTGCTCTTTGGCCCTTATTCAAATCCCAATGCTGCTCACGCTGCGAACAACTCACCTTTGGTGGCATGTTCGAAGAACGAGAAGGATCTCACGCGACCTTTCGACACGCGACTACCTGAAGTGATGCCCATCCTTTTCGACTCTCCTGTGGCATTTGAGGAAGTGTTTGCGATAGCTATGTACATTGTGCACTTCTTGGTGAGCGACAAGATGCAATTGACGGTACTGAAGATGCCTGGACTCATCACAAAGGTTCAACAGCGCATTCGAAAACTCTTCTCCAAGGCCTCCAAAGTGTCTGACTTCAAGGCTTATGCTAGCAAGGCTGTAAAACCTACCACTGGCGAGACATACGAGGATGCAGTCGCTCACAAGGCGGCGCTATTGCAGGCTATTGTCACGCAGTCCAGCGAAGAAGAGGCACATGACGCCATCATCTGCCTAACTTCCATTTTGAACGAGGAAGAAGGCAAGATCATCGCCAATATCAATGGAGGACAGCCACAAGGACAGCAACAGCAACAGCAGCAACCGCAGCAAGGTCAGCGCTCGCCTCAACCTCGACGCCAATCTCCCTCTTCCCCTCGCTCTACGATCGGCAAGACTCCTTCATCGTCTCCCCCTCCTTCTGCACGACGTATCTCTTCGACTTCTTCAAGTACAGAGGGCAACTCGTCTCGACCATCTCCCGAACAATCTCCCGCCAAGGTTCGAGCTGGAAAGAAACTCGCCCCTGAGAGCCCTGGGCGTCGTAGAAAGTTTGGTGCGAATCAACAGAGTGGCTGGCTTTGGCTGCGCCCTCATATTCCGCAACTGATCTCAACTCTGATGAGCGGAACCAAGTACGAGAATCTCTCCTTCCTGGTACCACACATCGTCGAATCTCGTCTTTTCGTAAACTCTTTGCTGGGACTGGTGGATACATTTGTAGTGAAGGTCACAGATGGCATTTCAGATGTGGATAGCGCCGTGCGAACTTTGGATCGCCTCAATCTCTCTTCTCAATCCCCCTATTCGAACTATGTTGAATACTTGAGATTGAACAACTCCATTGCAGCTGGCCACATGCTTCACATCCTACTGAGCGCAATGCAACATGAGCCAAAGCCGCTGCAAGACGCGAGCAAGCCTTCACTCCTCTCACGTCTTCTCGAATGCGATCTCATCACCTCCGTCACCCCTCATTTCGAACTCCTCACGCGACAGAACCTTGGGCTGGCGTACGACCTGCAAGGGGCCATCATGGAACGCATCACGGACCTACAAGGTTTCCAACTCTCTGCCTCGAAACCCGAGCATCTCAAGTACTTCACTGGCTTCTGGCGCGCCTGCTTCGGCGAAAATAGTCGACCGCTCACGGGCGCGATTTCGAAACAATGGCATTTGCTTGGATTCAAAGAGGAAGACCCATCGAAGGTGCTCAAGAATCCTCTCCCGTACCACTTCCTCTTGTACTTCAACGATCATGCCCCGGAACGGCTCGAGGCTGTCCTAGAACGATTGCTACTGCGAAGCGAAGACTACCCATTCGTAGCGGTACTCGTGGAACTATCAGAAATGGTGATATCGGTCACACAAGCTTGCATCGTCCACGCCCAGCTCCTTCCTGTGCTCTTTTCTCACAACTACTTCTTCGAAGAGCTCTGCCAAGAGTCCCTTTTCGCATTCGAAGAGATTTGGAAACAACAAGGCTTCAAAAACTCGCAAGACAACATCAAGGCATGCCTACAACACATCAAGAAGACGCTCTTCGAAAGTCTCCAGGCGGAGACCAAGATGGCGAACCTCACTCCCAGACTACACGCCAGCGTCAAAAAGTTTGGATCAGATGAAGCATTGGAACTACCAACGAGCCAAGGCACACTCACATACACCGAGATCATCGAGGAGAAATACAAACACTTCCAGGAGGCGCAGGCAGAGATCGCACGCATCAGAAGAGAAAGACTACAACAACAACACACTGCAAAGGTAGGAGGAAAGCGAAAGTCAAAGAGAGGATCGGAAAAGGCAACAGTGAATAGCGCGAAGGCCACTGCTGCTGCAGCAGCAGCAGCAAACGCGAACGCGAACGGAACTCCAGGTACTCCAATCTCGCCTGCGGAGAAGGCGATGAGGAGGAAGTCTGTACGTAAGTCAAGAGCTCTCAGCTCTCTATCAACCGACACAAGGGACTCATAATTTGATCGAAGTGTTGGTGACAATCTGGATGAAAGCAGTTTGGAGCTCGGTGGTGCAACTTCTAGTCCACGTCAATTGTATGATAAAACGAATAGTGTAGCGCGCAACATCATTTGATCCACTGCTTGCCGACGAGGTTCAGCCCCGTCCTATCCAGAGCCGGGCTCGTCGCAGCTTTTCACGGTTATGCAGACTGCTGAGCCAACGCGCAAAGTATCCACGGACGTTTGGCAGACAAGAAAGTTGCCAAGAAGCGGAGAGCTACTGTCAGCGGTGCACAACCCAAGCAGAAAGCCGAGACCAGGGCATGGGGATAGCTCCTGAATCGGTTGCCTCCGAGGCGGAGTCGCCATCCCTGTCCCTCCCTATATGCGACACATGTGTATCACTCTCTAAGGTGGTTTTTTTTAGCCTACAATTGTGGACGAAAGGAGAGAGAAGTGAAGGATGATGATGATGACGACGACGATGACGAAGAGTGTGGGGGAGATGGACGCAGCAGAGAGAATTGCTCTGTTCTTACTTGCGCTCATCGGCGAGAGAGTAGTTCATGAACTGAGGGGCGAACATGGGCACGTAGGGGGCGGCACCAGGTGCGACAGCGACGGCGTTGTTCGGCATGAACTGGGGAGGGACGAAGACGAACTGGGGCGCAGCGGTCTGGGGAACCTCAACGACCTTCTGCTCATCGGACAGGGAGCGCTCAATGGCGAGTGCGAGATCCTGTGCCTCCTGATCCTCAGAGACGGGTGCCAGCTCGACGGCGTCCTGCGAGACCTTCTTGGTGCAGCAGCACCTGGCAACGATTCTGCGAATGATGACAAGGATGCAACCAATGAGGGCAATGATGGCAGTGATGAAGAGAGCCTTGCGAACGATCATCATGATGTGAAGCACGTAAGAGGCGCGAGCCGAGGCGGCGGAACCGTCCTGATTGTGCTCCTCAAAGGCGCTCTCGGACTTGACGCCGAGCACGGACTTGCAGACATCCTCAGCTATGAATGATGAAGAAGGAGCACGGACAACAGAAGAGGGCAACAAAGGGTGGGTTGGGTTAGAGAGGTGTGCGAGTGTTGGGGAAAGGGAGGGAAGAAGACACAAAAGCAGCAATCTCTCTCTCTCTCTCTCTCTCTCTCTCTCTCTCTCTCTCTCCTCAGAAATGAACGCCCTTTGCCAACAAAGCACACGAGCCATAAATCATGGATGGAAAGGGAACGTACCATTGGCAACGTCATGCATGGTCTGAGCAGACACGCGAACGGAGATCCAGGAGGGCTTTTCACCGACGATGAATCCGGAGACGGTGCCGGCCTTGACGAGCTCGCTCGTGGCGTACGTGAATCCTTGGGTAGACGTGGAATCGTGAACCAACCAAACAGAAGAGCTCTTCTTGCAGTCCTTGTCGGAGGCGGGGGTGTTGGCAAAGTTGTTGAGGGGAGAAGAGTCCAACTTCACAGTCAAACCACTCGAACGGCGGGGGATGTGCAACGAGAGGTCCTTGGGAAGTCCCTCGGCATATTTACCAACAGGGATGCAGAAACGATGCAAACCAGGCTCCACGGTCACAAACGTCTTCGAGGAGGCGTAAACCTTCTTGTTTCCGCCCTTGCCAGCTTCGGCACCGGCCGCCAAGGCCACCAGCGCGATGAGCGCAACAGCGTAGATGAGTTTCATGATCTATGCACAATTATACAACTCTCTCGATGGGTACAACACGGGTACGGAGTCCAACGAAAGCACAAAAACGAGTGGTCGTCCTTGGACAATTCGCGCTGGCACACGCCGAGACCATCTGTGGGCTTCTCTAGCCACTTTGCCCCGTTGACCAATGCTGTTGTGTTTGCAAGGGTGTATTGCGGCATGTACATATGTTCATTGTATTGCTATCTGTCCAAAAAAGACATGGTGCGTAAGGATGCCCGATAGGTGGGGAAGGAAGGATGAAAGGGGCTAGATACAGGGAGGCGGCTCAGAACGGGTAGTGTCTGTGAGCGTCCTTGGGAAGCGGAATGTGCCACCCCTTCTCGTCGATGATGGAGAAGAAGGCCGAGAGCAGATGATTGTAAGATAGGGTAGTTCGACTTCCGATGATGATGAGTTTGCGCTTGGCGCGGGTGAAGGCGACGTTGATGCGCCTCCAGTCCTTCAACAGAGTTCCAACGTTTCTGGTTGAGTTCGACCTCACGAGCGAGATGATGACACAGTCCACATCAGAGCCTTGGTACTTGTCGACCGTATGTACATCGATTGTTGATGAAGCTTCGTGTTTCTTGATGTTGGATTGTGATGATGACGATGATGAACTGATGTGAAGTGATGCCAAGCTTGCGTGAATCTGCTTTAGCTGAGCCCTAAGAGGAGAGATGATTCCAATCTGGTGTCGATGGACTCCAGCTTTCAAAAGACTTGCGGTGATCTGTGCAACGAGAAGTGCTTCGGTTGGATTTCTCACCACCTCCTTAAGTTCCAACTTCTCCTCAGTGGCAGGCACAAAGTCTGTGTTCAAAAAGCACACACTGCGAGAAGGCTCCAATAGGCGCCGCATCCAGTCATCCAGAGATGGGGAGGAAGGGCGAAGGAGCCTGTCGAAGTGGGGAATCTGGAGCAGTCGGTTGGCCACGGTTTCCGATCCACAAGTCAGTTGATGTTGATAGATGAGTGTGTTTGATAGACTCATGATATCACTGTTCATGCGATACTGAATGCGCAGCTTCGATAGTGCGGGCGGATGAGCTTCGGAGAGGCGAGAAAAGAGCGATTGAGAGAGCCCGCTGGCTTTGGCGTTCTTCACGACAGGTGGTAATTGATAGAGATCTCCGACGAGAATACAAGTCTTGGCAAGCCGCATAGGTCCCAGAATGACGGGGAGCGTGATTTGACTCGCTTCATCGATGATACAATAGTCGAAAAGGCGGTTGATTAGCGCGGGGTGATTCGTTCCCATGCACGTTGCTCCGACGAGATTGTACCTCTGACTGCCAGGACCGCACAGTTTGTTCAAGTCGCTGATAGACTTCACGTGTTGAGATTCGAAGACCAGGGTTTGACTGCGAAGCTCGGGATGGACCATTTCCGGCTGACCCAGACGAAGGAATTGAAGTCCGTAACGCTGACATTGTATGAGCAACCCGTCCACAGCGGTATGCGTACCAGCAGATATCAACACGGTTTTGCCACGATGGATGAGAACACTGACAATGGCGGCGATGGTGGACGTCTTTCCAGTTCCAGGCATGCCAAGCACCAGTGCGTAGTCCTGTGCTCCCATCACCTTGTGCAACACTCTGCGCTGATCCGCATTCATAGAAAAGCCTCCTTCTCTCGAAATGGAACTGTTTGGCACTGTGCTCTCGTTGGTGAGTGGCGCTTCTCCTCGAACGAACTTCTCCTCCTCCTCAGTCAGCGTCACATCCTCGAATTTCGGTGGCGCCAAATCGACAATCAACGGACGAAACTTCCTCGCCCATGCCGTGGCCTGGAAGAGCTGGATGACATTGCCCTTGAGCGAGTTGAAACCGGCCTGGACTTCATCGCGATCCAATCTCCAGCGAATCGGGCTCAACTTTCTGAATTGGAAGTCCGGACCATTGTAGCCATGGAATGGTGAAGCATGCAGTTGATGTTGTTGTTGCGAAGCAGAAGGAGCAGACGACGAGGGCATGCAAGTCACGCCAGTGGGAAGAGATTCAATGTCTGGAACTTCTGCAGCATGTGTTGCTGCTGTTGTTGCTGTAATGGCCTGCTTCGAGCCTTGGGAGAGAAGAAGACGCCGCTGTATTTTGGATTGAACAGGAGTGAATCGTTGGCTTGTGGGCAGAATGGTGGCGGACGTGTCAAGGGGAGGGGCGCGCAACTCGGAGCGATTGCAAACGAGTGTGATGGAATGCGGTGTGATCTCAACCACTGAGCAATTGGCAATACCAGTATGTCTACCTTCACTTAACACGACGTGATCGCCTGGACTGAACTGAAGGTCCAACATGGGCATGCGACGAGAAGTTGGAGTGCAGTCGGTCTGAGTCCTATCGACCTCTCCTGCGCCTTCGAACAGATCCAAACCCGCACTAGTACTCGTATTCGCATCGAGTCGGTTCTTTTTGGTAGAGTGAAAACGGGAGAAACCATGAGAAGAGGCCTCGTGTGAGGGAGACAAGACTTGACTGGAGAGGCGAGAGTTTGGCGCACCAGCGATGGAGATCGGCCATCGCTCGAAGGTCAGGAAGAGCTGACGTTTGCCTGAGAGGACTGACTTTTCCACTTCGACCTTTTTCTTGTTGATAGAAGAAGCGGATGACGAATAAGACGGGGGCAATTGACTCTCGACAGGCTGAGAAGGGGAATCGCCAGGCGAAGAAGACGCTTTCTGAGGAGCGAGATATGCTGATGCTGATGATGGTTGCGGCGGTGGCACTGGTGGGGGTGATAATGGTGATGAAGATTCCAAGCGCTCGGATCGTTTTGATGACATTGAAACGAGACGCATGCCTCCCAAGCAACGCCCTTGTCTCTCTCTTTCTGCCTGAGGCACTGACCAAATCTGATTTCTGCAGCGCAGGATCTCACTCGACTCCACATCTATCAAAGTAAACCAGTGACTGAGAAATGCAGCATGTTTGGGGGATGTAACGTTCATGGTGATGTTGTTGAAGAGTCGCTCCGGAATGCCTGCTTCAGACGGTGTGCCATGCTCGAAAGCCTTGTGTAGAATCATGCATGAGTCCACTTGGTAGCAAGATGTGCAGGGATTGGCGCGCTTGAGAACAGGAGGGAGAAGCTTGGGACGATGGACGAAACATGCGATTCGGTTGCGGTTTAGGATGGCGAAGCTCACTTGACGTCGTGTGATCTCGAGAGCCACGGTATTGCGCTCCTTAATGGAGAAGAGGATCGCCGTAGGAACATCGCGGTTGTAGCGATCAGCCATGAGCAAGGAATACAGGATCACTTGCGACGCGAACGAAGAAGTCAATGCGCCGCTCTTGATTTCCAATGGAAGAAGCAAAGAGTTAAGTGACGGACTTTGAGAAGCGAGAGCATCTCGATTTCGAGATGGAGGCCCAGTTGAAGATGATGTGCTGACAGAGGAGGGGTCTCGATTGTTCGGAAGAAGTTGGCGCGCATTCTGTGCTTCGCGAGGGTTTGTGGATGGCGCAGCCAACGGTGAGAGTTTAATGAGCAGAGATACATCGATGTCTCCCTTGAGACCATACATGATGGATGTGACGTGCTCCTCCACCTCAATCGGCTGAACCACTTTCAGGACATACTTGTGCGCTCCAAACTCGACTATATCACCCTCCATTGACGTAGTACTCTTAAATCTACTCCCAGGATCTTTGGCAATTGCATCACGGGCATCAGTACGGGCTTGAGGGAAGAACTTGTCGGCCCACTCGGCAACCGCAGGCATCCATGCATGGAGCGTTTCTCTCGCCTTATTCTCGTCCTCTCCAGAAGAAAAAACGTCCACAATGTGGTCTACGATGATTTTCTCGGCGAGTTGAGTCAAGTTGTCGGAGGTGAAGTCCATGGAGAGGATGGCGCTTTGAAACATCTCGTGGACGAATATGCCGTATAGTGCCAGCCGTGGGTCGATCGTGTGACTCTTCAGAGGCCTTGCTTCGTGCTCAGTCGATTCTTGGGTGGGATCAATGATAGAAGGTCCAATAGTTGCTGTGGAAGGAGTGGCCAAGTTTGGAGTCGAAGAGTTAGGCACAACTGGTGGTGGCAAGTCTGGACGAGGATGGTATTTAATGCAGTGATTGAGTATAGAACGTCTAGGACAGTCAGAGGTGTGAGCGAGCATGGTGCCGGACACGAGGATGTCCGGATGCAAGATCAGCAAGTTGCGCTGGTGGTCCACAACGTAAGTGTATGAAGAACCCTTGGGCTCGACTCTACCCACCACATTCACGTAATCGCCAATTCGGATATCTAAACGCGACCACTCGTCCTTTAAGCATAGGAAGTGCTCCATGCCGTTCGCCTCATCTAATGCTCTCACTTTGGTCTCTTCGCCATCAAATCCATGCGATACCTCCAGAACCAAAAACCTTCTATATCGTGATGTCGTGAGAGCCGTTTCTTCTTCCTCTTCCTCAGTGTCGGGTTGGGCTGGAACGGGAGCGCGACGCAAAGTTTCGATGGCCTCCAGATCAGCGGTAAGTTCCTCGGTGAGCGCAAAGTACTCCGAAAGGATGGCGTTGTAGTTTTCGTTGCGCTTCTCGTCTGGATCATCCGCGCTCTCGTCACTTTCGTAGCTGAAACTTGAATCAGGGCGAGAACTTAGATCCAATGTCGTCTCGCCCTGATTCCCAAAATACGATCCTTGGTCCACTATTGTAGTAGAATATGAAGACTTGTGCTCGGAAATTTGGGCAGAATCGATGAAATCCTCATAGGAGAAGCCAGCGTCCTCAATCCAACTCAGGACATCTTTCGCTGCAGATCGCGTGTTCCCATTTGAGTCACGATTGGTTTGAGACGATAAGGAGGGCTCAGAAGAGTGTCTAATGATCGTTTCGGGGCAAGAGGGATCAGAAGGAGCCGGAGAAAGAGAGCGAGGGATGGAAAGATCGCCAGAAGTTGATGCCCGCTGTAGCATTGTATTCGCTCCTATTGATGTATCGGTAAAAGAGCTTTCCTTTGATGTAATAGAGACTTTGGAGGACTGCAAGCGGGTACCCCAAATGGGCCTAGTCGAAGATTGAGATGGTGGTGGAACTAATCGAGGCTTCTCCTTGTCTGTCTTCAATGCCCTGGACGGCTGGTGTGTGTTGTTGTATGGAAATGCTGCCTTAATGCCTTTTTGAAGGGTAGAAGAAGAACTTGAGATAGGAAGGGACGTGAGAGACGCGGGCAAAGAAGGCAGTGTATCATGCGTTGATTCAGTAGTGATTATCGGAACATTGGGGACATTCCCTTCTTCTTCACTGTCATTCATACTATCGTTGGCTCCATCTTGAGTTTGGATAGCTTGTGTCGAGTCGATAGTCGAGAGCTTTTGTAGGAGGGATTGCACCTCTGGATATGGGGTAGATGTCGACGATGTTTCCGAAATATGAGACTGTAGTTGATGTAGAGCTGGATATGCCATGCTGGAAGAGATCAGGGAGCGGTCTCTGGAGTGACGGTGAGGAATGGAGAGGATCTTTGATAGCGATATTGAGGACTTCGTTGGGGTTTCTTCTCGTTCCAATTGCACCAATGACTCTTTGTTTGATGATTGTCTCAGAGTATCCCACATTTGACTGAATTGAGAGGGGTCGACGGATGTAGTACTCGACACGATTCCTCGCGCATCTCCTTCTTCAGAAGCCAAGTCCCAATAGACCTCACGAGACTTTCCAGGAGTTCCGAGATTGAATTTGATGGGAGAAATGCCAAGATTCTCTGTTGTAGGTACTCGGCGGGGAGGAGGCGTGTGATGTCCTCTGTGCCTCACATGATCACTCGAAGGCTCAGTAAACTTGATTTTCTTCTTTGCAGGACCAAGTTCAGCAACTTCTCCAACGGGTTCGGCACTGGTACGCTTGCGAGAGGGCTCTACGGAGGGGGTCGGAACGGCTGGGACTGTTTCGCCCTGTGCTGCGTATCTCGAGGAGGAAGCGGTGCTCGTATCAGTTTCTGTAGTAGGCGGTCCCTTTTTCTGTGCCTTTGAAGGGGAAGCGCCAAACTTCTTGGACTTCGTGGGTGTCCTGCCAGACTTTTGGGGGGTCGTTGCTCGGCCGCCATTTCCACCGGTGTTATTGCCTTTGTGACTCTACGAATCGAATTGAATACGTTAGCAAGACGCTTTTTAGTCCTCTTTGTAACGGAATAGTACCTAAAATTGTCGAAAGCGTTCAATTGGAGGCTGGTGGCAGCAAAGGAAGGAAAAGCAACAGCCGAGGGGCGTAATGCGTACTCTAAGGGACCGTGGTGCCTGTTCAGACATGCGGTGCAACGTCACGTGGAAGAAGCATTCAATGAACACCAGAGACTCGCCGCTCAGTGCATTCAGTGGGGAGTGGGAGGCTTCTCCAAGCGAATCGCCGAGGTTCGAGTTCCCAGAAATCCGTCGCCCTCATAAACCTCCCGATCCCAGTCTAATGTGTGTCGACTTGGCTCTCACCTCGGCACCCCAACTCTAATGCTCATTTTTCACCTTCCTATCGACTGAAGTCCCCAATGCAGCAATGTGCGCCCTCCATTGTGCGGTTCCGTCGGCCGCTTCTCTTCTCTCCCTTCTCTACCTTGTTTCTGACTCCATTTGCCTACGATTTGTCTCTTTCGCTGGTAGATCCCCTTCTTGATTGCCTTTGCACATTTTTGGAGGCTTCGATTCATCAGTTGCTCCACAATCGCGGTGTGTATCCGAACGAGCTTTTTGAGAGGACGAAGCTCTTCAATATTCCCGTCCATCGTATGCGCTCCATTGAGGTGTGCGAGTACATTAGCGACGTGGTATCTTCTGCTAAGCATTGGCTTCAATCGGATTTGGTAGAATCGCTGGTCTTGCAATTGAATGACGCCGCAACGGGGGCAATGTTGGAAAACTTCATCTTCGAACTCCATGGCACCTCTCTTTTATGCTCCCTCCCCTCACATCTGACTTCTAAGGAACTCGATACGCTCCTTCTTCAACTAGAATCCACTTTACGCTCCTTTTTGGTTCGTTCTACGCAGGCTGGGTCACGATTGGGCGGAAACTTGGAAGCCCGCCCTTCCGCCGCTGCTTCGTTGACTCTCACTCCCTCTGATGAACGCAAATCGCCAGCTCTGCCCTTCTCTTGGAAGATTTTTCTATTGACCTACGAGGTGGAGGAAGGAGCATCGCTTCTCTGGAGGATGGCATGGATAGAAGCCGAGGAAGACGAGATTTCCGTTCCAGGAGACGTGGCTGTCACTCCAATACGTTCTCACACCAAATCTTCTGGAAATGCTTTAGATGGATTCACAATACAACTATTGGTCGAGAAGTCACAAACTTCGAACACTTGAATTGGGCAGTCAGACAGTGGATCTCAAGAGTCAAAACGACATGTCACCATGGGAACAGAGGAACATGCACAGCCCGTCCAACCGTGTAATACTGTCATAAAAGAGACTGTGAAACAGGTGTGCTGATGAATAGGTTGTACAGGACTCTCAGGCGCACGAAGCGGGTTTCGTCTCACTAGCTAGCGAGTATGAGGATACATCGGGGGTTGATTCGATTGTAAGGCTTTGCATTCATTGTAACAAGCAACTTTGGTGTGATAATGACGCCGGTCTGGCTCTGCTCGGTCGTGTTCATCGATGGTCGGATTTGGTCGGCGCGGATGGTGGTCTCTGATGGAGGTTTGCCTACTCTCTCGCGCACGGGTGATCATCTCTTACTGCAGCTTCTTATTCTTGAGAGGCCCGGCGATGAGGAACTTGAGTAGACCGACTTCTCAGCCTAGTTTGGTGGCATGGACATGAAGAAGTGTCTTACGCGAATTGGTTCGGGCGAGTGCATTAAGACGAACCTCGTCAATTAGTTGGATTGGGGTACTCGGGTGGGTGACGATCGAATCGGGGCAGGGCGAGCGACTAACTTTCGGAGCGTGGAACACCTTCCTAATTAGGATCTTAATCGTAACGAGGAAGGTTCGGTCGTCCTGTATCAAGCGATGACCGTCAATGACACTCTTGTACCTCATTTCATACCATCCCATCATTATAGACCATGAATATCAGGTGTAGGTCTCGATTGGAGCTCATAGTGGAGTTGGAGTGGGGGATCAGTGTAGTCCTCTCTATCTTCAGCCAATGACATTCCCGTTCAGTTTTTCTGTCCGTTGATGACGGTATGAGGCTTTCTGCGCCTCTCGGGCAAAGTGCGATGAGCATATGCCACACTGTTGGGAATAAACCCAATCACTCAAACTCAAAGCTTTCCGCGCCTCAATAGCATTATGGAGAGCAAAACCACTCATAAAGATGCAGAAGAAGAAGTGGGTATGCGTTTCACAGTACTCGAGGCTAGCACGTGCCAAACGTGTCGCTTTTCAGGCTTGGGCGAAACACGGCTGCGAGTTCCGCTCCTCTGCGATTCCGACCTGGACTTGCCTCAAACGTGTGATGAGAGTACCAACTTTCAGCGTACAGGCCATCCCCAACTATCTACTTAGCTTCATCACGTAGGCGACTACCTATTGATGTATATCCGGGGTCTAATGTCAATAACTAAGCGAAAAGAAGAGGCTTTCACGGACCGAATTGCCACCACTTCTCCTTCAATATCTCACGAGGAATCTTGGTCAAAAGACACAATATGCACAAACTGTAGTAAGAATCTCGGTTGAATGGTCCATAAGGAGGTGGTTGAACAGAACACGAAAGGAGACGAGGAAGGGCGAAATTCTCGACGAACACAGCTCGATCACTCAGTGGTATCCATTGATGTGCCTCAAGTAATCCACATTCAAAGACATTTAATAACAAACACCCAAGAGTTTGAACAGGCACTGATCATCCAAGATTGCGAGATATGAGAGGCGATTCCGGACCATGCTCCACATCCAAATTCGACTCCTTTCTCTCAATAACTCGATTCTCATACCCTAAGAGATATGAAAAACATGCAACATTGAGTTAGATAATGAGAACACTCAAAGAGCGCGGAAAGACATGGAAACTGTTGACACACAAGTCCACCTTTTCCTGTGTGTCTTGATGCTCAATTGGCATGCATCCTCTGTAGAACGTACGGACACCGCAGTTGAAGGGTGATGTTACAGTTTTCAAATTCCAACGATGCGTATGATGAGAGAACGATAAGGTATCCACATTCAGAGGCTCACCACGGCGTTGACTACCCAACATAGAGAGAGAAGTGTGTTCCATACATCGCAACAGAGCGAATTGGCATCAGAGACAGGGTAAGGGAGGGTCATCAGAGACGAACGACGAAGAAACGAGGGGAACACTTGGACCAGCATTTTTGATACTTTCTTCGCACTTTTAAGCTTTCGTTCATTCAAAATCAGTCAGAGATCGGCACAAATGTAACTCTTCAAACAGAATTGGAGCGAATGAGGGCTATTGGAAGATGGGTGGAGCACAACTCTCCAAGCAGACTCTCAACGCCTCCTTCAGAACTGCAAACATGACCAATGACTCTACAAAGCACTTAATACATACCTCCAAGTGTCTTCTTACGGGCTCATGTGGATGGACCTATGTCAGAAGGTAAAGTGCCTCGAGACCACGAGAAGGTTCGCATTTGAAGAAGGCCAAGGCGACGACTATTCCAAGTTTGGCTTTCCTTCCACTCTCAGGCACTTATGTATTCATGGATTACGAAACGCCAGCGTATTGAGTTGCGTTCCTCGCACGTTGGAGTCCTTTGACGTGTGGTTGAGGGCTTTGCAACCCATTGTTGTGAAGAGCAGTGTCCTTCCTCATTCTCTCTGAACAAACTGCGCCTTTCTGGCCATTTTGATCATTCCGTAGTTCTTGATGTGCCATTGAATCCGAATATGAAGGTGTTTGACTGTATGATCTATCGCGGGCGTGAGAAGACGGGGGCGCTTTCAACATCACTGATGCCCCTTCTATTGAGGAATGCCGCGAGTTGAATAAGGTTCTATCGTTGAAAGGCGTATTGGAACCCATTCCTCCGAATATTAGGTCGCTTGCTCTGGGAGATTCGATGTCAAGCGCGGTGGAACGACTTCCGAAAAACCTCGTTTCTCTGAGG
>Ga0307375_10003980_pt1 | contig 14307 bp, 6 predicted proteins | sample TR1MG_FD_202531 | JGI IMG/M metagenome (GOLD analysis project Ga0307375, IMG submission 202531) | Soil microbial communities from Risofladan, Vaasa, Finland - TR-1 | ecosystem: Environmental > Terrestrial > Soil > Coastal area > Acid sulfate soil | place: Finland: Risofladan, Vaasa | collected...
GCGGATACTGGTAAATCGTGACGCCCAAAGAAAAACAGCGATTCACGCCGATGGCGTGAATCGCTGTTTTTCTTTGGAATTTTGGTGCCGGAAATAGGCGTCTAACCAGGCCATGCATGTCCTTGTGTAAAGCGGTTTTTGCAGTGTGAAGCCAAACAGTTACTGTCAAAGTTACTGTCACGACACGCCGGCTAGCTGTTGCCGCTCAACGTCGACCAGTGCTGCTCGCTCTCGACTGACCCAATCGTGAGCGCTGGCACGCAAGGCCCAGTAACGATTTGTTGGTCATGCAGATGGTCAGCCCTAAACGAAATATCTGCACCTTACTGGTCAATCCTGCGCGATCGGCAACACGGCTTGTCGCTCAGAAAGGCCTTCGGACGCAGTGCCTTTCAACTTCTTCTGGAGCACGCATAGAGCGCACGGTCCCTGCAATAGCAGCATTTGTCCGCAGGTGAGATAGTCAGCAGGCGCTTCCTTGACGTTCTGTGCAAAGGTGCTTGGGTTAGGCGGGTGACACCAGTTTTGTATCAACCAAGTACTGCAAATGTTCGCCCAATAGTTGGGGAACCCTTCCGCCCGAAACTAGTACGCCGGCTTCCATGTTTTTTTCCATCGCATGCCCCGTTAGATTCGCGCTGGTGATGAAACATGTTCTGCTATCAGCAACAGCAACTTTGGCGTGAACACGCCCGCCAGCAAACGGATCAGCCTTGTCACGCCAGGCATAGAGGCTCGCGGCGGGAACCAGCGTTCTCATCTCTCCTATCGCATTGAAGTTGATGCTGCCACCGTGGTCCTGCGACAACTCGAGCAACATGGAGATACGCACTCCGCGATCAGTCGCCGCATTCAGCGCCTTGACGATTGTCGAGACGTCATAGGCGACGAAACTGGTGATGAACAGGTTCCGCTCCGCGGCGTTGATGACTTGCAGCAGCGCCTGCTCCGTTCGTCGGGCGGAGACGAAGGGTGTCGTCGGCCCTGTCCAAACGAGTTCGGTGGATTCTCTATTCGCAGCCTTGGTCAGGACATGGCTGGCGGCGAGCAGCATTGATGCCAGTTCCTCGGCGCCAACTGTGGTTGCTAGCCAAGCCCCGACGAGCTGATCCAAGACAGCAGCTGCTGCAGGCGTGCCGACTACGCCCGAGAGCGAGGCGACTGTCTTGTTCGCTTCGGTCCGACGAATCTGGGTCGCAATCGCCTGAACCTTTTCAGGAGAGACTAGGCAGACCACGGCCGCAACAGCGTCTAATAGCTTCTCCATGTCACAGACCCTTGAAGAAGGCCGCGCCGATGCGGTCCAGGGTCGGAACCAGTAACGACCGATCCAAGTAGCGGTTGCCGCGTTCGCAGGAGGTCTCTGCTACCAAGCTGCATGCATGGCAGGACGCAGCGTGGAGGGACCGATCTTTCTCGGGATCGTGCTCGGAGCAAAGCGGATCCGAGGAGCAGATCTTTGAACGGTTCAAGGCTTGCGCCAGCAGGCGCCCGAGATTCTCTGGCTTGCCAAGATCGACGAGGCCGCCCAGGGTGCCATCTGAGTCGGCGGCAGCGGTATAGATGAGGATGCCGGCCTGCGGATTCTCGCCGGAGGTATCGGCGTAGATTCGCTCGCGAATGCTCGCTGCGTTATAACCGCACTCCAATGCCAGCTCGCGAATCAGAAGATGCGAGAGCGTGTGGAGCATGGCGTAGCGAATGCCGGGGTAGCCATCTGCCGGATCCAGATGACGCGAGTTGCGCCAACCCCGATGACCACCATGCAGCATCTGGTCGACAGTGGTCACCGCAGGCAATGCCTCCCAAGCCTTGAGCGCCTGCTCGTCGAACTGGATGAAGACGCCCTCGCCATGCACTTGGTTCGCGGGCACCCAGTCTGGTCTGTTTCGCGAGAGACCAGCCATTTGGGGGCGTTCGTTTGGATCGCCAGATTCTTCGGGTGCCTCCACTCGAGTGAAGCCAAGCAGAGCGTTGACCTCTCGCAGGCGCTCCAGAAGCAGCACTCTCCCGATGTGCTTTGCAAAAGCCGGAGGCGTGCCAACCTTTTTGCTCATGAAGTGTGGGTAGTCAGTGGGCGGATTGGCCTCTGTCAGCACGTCCCACTCGGGGCCCTTGATATCGGCATCATTCACTGCCTCCTGGCCGCCACCATCTCGGTGTGCCTCGATCGCGAACCAAATCGAAGCCGCCGGATACTTGTCGATACCTGGCAGCGCCCCCGTCTTCTTTAGCGTTTTCACCGTCACCGACACTTCGGCTTCAGATGCCAAATCTTCAAAGAACTCCCAGCCGTCTCGAATCAATTGACTAAGCGGATCGTTCGTCTGAGGGATCGCCAGAGCCGAGACTGTGATCGGAAACCAGCTATTCGTGGCACCTAGTAGAACCGCACGGGCCCCTTCGTCGCATTTTTCATCGAAATGATCTAGGTGCGGATGCCGCCCCCTACAGGCCGGAAGATTCTCTTTTCCAGCCTTACCAAAAGCCTGCGCCAAGCTTCTTGATGTCGTGCACTGGTCGCAACGAACCCAAAGATTTTCGGTTTGCAGCGATGCGCCGCTCTCATAGAACCTAAGCGTGCCTTTGCATGCACTATTGCCGCCATGAACGAAATAATGCCAAGGGAAATCGTCAAGGTGGCCATTGCGACAGGCCAAGAGGAATCGCGCCGGCACGGCATCGGCGTCTTTCGCTTTTTGATCACCTTTGGACCCCGTGCAGGCCTTGTGCACGAATCGCGTTCGCTCAGGCCTGAACCTGTCTTCCTTGATCTCAAAGAGTTTGGCATCGAAGGGCGACAGCAGACCGCATTTCACGCAGCGCATCCAGCGCGGGAAGGGCCGCACGGGGACGCCGATGTTGGACTCGGCCGACCATACATCGACGGACTCGCTTTTCTGGAATGGTGGCATCCGGAGACTCTCGACCTGTGCTCCGAGCACCTTACGTACGGCGGCCAGCAGTCTCGCTTCTTGAATGGGCTGGCAACGGTCCTTTTCCCATCGATCGATTCCCAGCGTCACCACTGACAGGCTCGGCAGGTCGATCAACGCCCCAGGGCCGTAAGTCCAGAGCAACTGGCTAGGTCGTACTTCGCCAACGGGAGTCTTGTCATTGATGATCATGTTCAGTCCTCATCCTTCGTCACAGGACGAGGCTTCCAGTCGTGGTCGTCCGTGATGTGGTTAGTATTCATGATCAAGCGAACGCCGGGTTCCACCTCGCGCATCGACATCGGCACGGTCCAGTTGTCCCAAGCCTTGATGCCTGGTGATCTGATCAACGCAACGGTCTTGTCCTTCTCAGGGCCGCGCTTCTCGTAGGCGAGGACGCGACCGCCTACGCTCACTTTTTTGGCCCACTCATCGGCGCGCTCTTTGAGTTCCTGTTCGGCCAGGCTCTTGGTGCTGGCCATGTCGCTAACATTCCACGCCCGCGTGACCAGCACATCAATGGCCTCGGTAATCTCACTCTGATCGGATTTTCCGAGCTTACCCGCGCCGTCGTTGGGGCTGAATGTGTCGTTCTCCAGACGCATCAGACTTAGCAAAGAGCCGGTGAGACCGCGGTCCATTGCTCGCGGCGAGAATGGAGTGACCGATTGCGCCTCGACGTGTTTGTAGAAGGTGGCGTGGTAGTGCTCAAAGGTCTCGTAGTGAGATAGATCGCGCGGTCGCGCCCAGGTGAGCACGGTGCACACCAGGCCAGGGAAGGAACGCCCTACCCGGCTGGTGGCCTGGATGTATTCGGCCGTGCCCTTGGGTTGGCCATTGACTGCCATGAGTCCGAGCCGATTGACGTCGACACCTACCGACAGCATGTTGGTAGCGAGTACGACATCAATCGCCCGGGTCTCACCCTTTTCCCATTTTGTAACGTACTTGCCGGTGACAGCATCGAACTCGGATTTGAACTTCACTTCTAAGTTGTCGAGGTACTTCGGGATGTCCTGGCTGGAGACCCGAGAGGTCAGTTCGGCGATATTGCTGGTGCTGCGCTGTGCCAGTGCTGGTCGCTCGACCATGCTCATCTGCACCCGATAGGAACGTGTCTGCACATCGTCCTCGGCCAAGCGCTTCATCCCGCCTAATTCACGCAACGAGTTGAAATAGCCGACCACGGTCATATAAGGGTCTGCGGGCTCGCCGAAGCGATTGAACAACTCTTGCGCAGCGGTCAGGAACGCCGTGTAAACCCGAATCAACATCGCGGGTCGCGAGCTGCCGGGGGAACAGACCCCGAGATAGCGCCTGCCCGGTTTGTCTTCTATCGGTCGCTGGACGGAAAAGTAGTTGTCCTCTACGTCCAGCCCATGCGGTGGAAATATCGACACGCGCCGCATAAAAACGTTGTTCACTTGTTCGCGGGCCTTACGCACCGTGGCCGTCGACGCGATGATCTTTGGCTTGACTGTATGCTCGCCGAGCCTCCAGCTGCACAGCTCGTCCACGGCCGTTTCGTACAGTCCGACCATGGTGCCCAGTGGCCCACTGATGAGGTGGAACTCGTCCTGGATGATCAGGTCCGGTGGGCGGATCGGCCTGATGTTCTTGACCTTGGTAGCGCCGAGTCCTCTGCCTGCTTGATGATTGCCATTGCAGTCCGCTCCTTGCCATATCAGGCCATGCCGCTCGCACTCCTGACCCGCTCGACCGAACAGCGTGCGCACTTGGCCACGCCACGCCATCATGGCGAACTTGTCCACGGTGGCGATCATCATCGTCGGGGGATGGTGGTAGATCTCTTCATCCACGACCAATACCGGAAGGCCAGCGTGAGCGAGTTTGCTGGACTTTCCTTTCGAGAAATCGCAGCACCCCATCTTGTCGCCGCAATAGACGAAGGTACGCCCACGCGCCTTGTCGACCTCGACGTCGCGTCCCGGGGCGACTTCCGACCCACACCATGGGCAGCTGGTCAGTTGGGCGGGAGACGCCGCCCCGGCGTTGTATTTACCTGGATTACGAATGTCTTCGATCGCCCGATGGCTGTCTTCCGTCGAGCCGGGCGTCACCTTGTTGCCCACCCACAGGCCAATGGTGAAGGGCTCGGTTCCGAGTGACGCGTCGCCGTTAGTCAGCGCCTCACGTCTCAGCACTTCCATTGCACAGATCAGCGCGGTGGCACGCTGAAACTGTTGCAGCGTCAGCAAGCGCAAGGTGTAACGCATGATCACCGCCAACCCGCGTGAGCCGTCATAACCGCCTAGGTTTCCCTGCATGCGCCGAATGGCCATGGTGAAGGCAGCCACGCCCAGGTAGGCCTCGGTCTTGCCGCCGCCAGTGGGGAACCACAACAAGTCGGCGTAGGCTTCAACCGGTTGCACGCGGTCGGAATGCTCAGGATCGGCCAACGAAGGGATCGACAGCAGCAGAAACACCAGCTGGAACGGGCGCCAGCTGCGGTTCTTCAATACGTCGAACTGATCGACGGTGACGTCCTTGCCCCGCCGAATTTCGAGAGCGTATTGGCTGCGCACGCGCTGCGTCGCCATCGCTAGATTGGCAAAGCGGAAGGCCGCCAAGGCTTTCTCGTCTCGCTTCAGCGTAGCGATACCACGCTGCAAGCGTGTATGGATCTCCTGGCATCGATCCATTGCCTGTTGTGTCTGGGCGTCGTAGCCAAGCACGTCGACGCCGACCCGAGCACGCTGCTCATTGATCCACGCGGCGTAATCCTTGGTCAGCATGTCTAGGGCATCGACCAGCGAGTCAATGTCCAAGGCCGCGAGGCGCTGCATGTCGAGCAGGCCACTGCTAACCATCTCCCTCATCGCCGGCCGGTCTGTGGGATCCGACCCTGGTGTCTCGGTGACCTGCACCTCGTACTGAGGCATCACTTTGGTACATACCTCGGTGGCCAGCGTTACATCTTCTGCCGCTTCGGCATGGACGGCGACACCGTGTCCTACCGCGAACTCCACCCGGTTGCGGTAAATCATCTCCAGTGATTCACGCTCCGGATCCATGCCGTCCGCGTTGAGCACCGGCCTGCGCCGGAAAATGTCACATTTTGATGACTCCTCTTCCGCGCGAACGATCAGTTCAGGCTGAAACACCCAGGCTGTATCTCGATTGGTGTCAGGCTCTACCTGCGCGTTGACCAAAAACAACGTCACGAGCCGATCGCCATTCGCATTCTTGGCACGCACGGAGCCCTGCACCCGCACTTCGGGATAGGTCTTGTCAGGCGCCTGATGAGGGATCACGCCCTCGGTGAGCGCCAGCTTGAGCTTGCCGCCACAGGGGATGCGTTGCCAGACCTTCGCCTTCTGCCCATTGGATCGCGTGAACTCATGGTCTTTATTCGGAACGCGTTCATAGCGCCCCCAACGCACCTCGACCTGGATGCGCTCTGCATCACCATCCACACAAAAAGTCATGCCCAGGCTACTGGGCACCAGCGACTGATTGCTGGCCGCGTCGATCTCATCAGCGGCATCCGATTCGGGCTCGACGCGGCCAGTCGCCGTACCGAATTCCGCACCGGGTTCATGCTGGCCGGGGACTACTGGGTCGGTAGGTTCTTCGGGCTCGTCATCCGCCAAAGGCCCTTCGAGGCCTTCGATGCCGCCCTGTGCAGCCTCCCGCGGTGCAAGCTTGCCCACTAGGTAGCGATCGCGCACGCCCATGTCGACGATGCGCTCGTTCGGCCCACCCGCAGGTCCGAGCAAGTCATCGACTACGGCCAGTTGCAGGAGCTCTCGGATATAAGCCTGATCCTCCACGCTTGGCACTTCAGCGATCGTATTGTGCAGCGCTTTCCGCAAGACCGCGACAAAATCGGCCCACTGAATACGGCTTACACCCCCCGAGGCCGGGGCATTGAGAGCGGCGATGCTGATCGATATCGGCGTGGCGGCCGAGAATGCTCTATCGAAATAGAGTGTTGTCGTTTCGAGATCCGAACGCATCCTCAGCACTCGTCCAGCGCGGATTACTTCCCCGGACGGAGTCAGCACGAGAACCCAATCGTCCTGGGCGACAGCCTGATACAGAGAGCGCCCGCCCTTCAGGGTCAGGGTGTACTGCGCGAGCCTAGAACCGGTGGGGAGCGCTTGGTCGTTGGCGATCCATGCGTTCGAGTTGCTACCCTCATTTAGCTGCGTCATTTGCGTCCCTTACAACCTGAATTCATCACTCAACAGCGCCCCGATCCGGTAGTCAGTGTTGAAACCGTTCCTGATTAGGATCTCAGCAATATCCTTACAGCTCCACACGAGAAAAGTGCGGGTAGATTCGATAGAACTTTTTGAACACCTCGAACGGGTTCTCGCCCATGTCGGACTTCGGCAACTCGAAGCCCATCTCATTCCTGGCGTCTTCGTTCGACTCCATCGTCAACCGCTCAAGTGTCGATAGCGCAGGCAGGTCGAGCCGGTGTGGGGCATCAAGCGTTGTGCAGAATTCCCAGTCCTTTAGCAGTTCCTCGATAGAGTCGTCATCGTTCTGACAGACGACGAGCGCAGCGGTAACCATCGCCTGGCCGTCGGCGTAATGGGTTGCGAGTGCCCAAACGATGCGGCGATCCCGGAAGCTGAGAGCCTCCTTTTCGACCGCCAGTTTGAGTGTGCGAAGCAGACTAAGGCCGTAGGTCTTGAAGTTCATGCCTTCGGCGGTCAGCCCGCTCGGGAATAGCAAACCAAGACGCTCCTTGAAGCGTTCGAGACGCCATTCCTGGATCGTCGGCTTCTGCGCCCGATTCTCGGAGACTTCGCCTTCGGCCTCGACGGAGATGTCCTTGAAATCTGGCTTCCCCAAAGCTGCTGGGTTGGCGTTGAGTGTGACACGCAGAATACTGCCGATTGGAACGGTTCCAATGGTGCGCGCGAAACGTTCGATCTGCGTGGTGATGCTTTTTGGCTCCGTGTAGTCAAACCAAACGATGGCTGGTGATTCAAAGTCGGTCTCATCAAGGTAGTCCTCAAGTTTCTTGTGGACGCAGTCGATCGACGCAATGGGCCGGTTGAACAACTGCCGCTTGTGAACCTCCTTTTCAGTCTCAATGCATGTCATCTTTGCGATGCCAAGCCGAGCATGGATCAAGCGAAAGTCTTCAAGGAACGGGCCACCGAGTCCGACGTAGTGGTACTTCTCGAGTGCGAGCTTCGGGGTCAGCCGCATCAGTAGCGACAGAAACACTTCTCGATCTACGGCTTTGTTCGGCCGTAACCGGTACGGGAGTGAAGAACCTGCGCTCATCGTTCAGCCCTCCTGCTTTTGGGCTTTCGTGAGCTGCATCTCGAAGCATTTGTCACCGACGATGCCGGGTTTTTCGTCTGAGTCGTCGAACAACAATTTCGAGACAAGACGAATTTCCTCTGCAGGGCGGGAGAACACGATCCGTCGAGACGAGGGCCTTTTATCCTCCGGTTCGGGCAAGACCTTCGCTTTCTGTGGGTTGAACTCGATGACGTCGCCGACCTTCTTCGCGAGCTTGCGCGAGGCAACGGCCTCAATGGCTTTGCTCAGCGGCATTGGTTTGGCAGTCTCCCAATGGCTCGACTGATCCGAGCGCGGGTGGTTCTTCCACTGGTTCGTGTATGAAATCCAAATGCGCATGCCCTCCTTCATCTTGACAAGCGACTCAAGCCAAACATTCGACGAAGTATCGAGTGCGCGTTTTGTCGTCGTGACCGGCAGCTTGTCGGCGCGCTTCGAGCGGAATCCGATAATGCCCGTAATGATTGAAAATTGCGGGTGGTAAAGCGGAATACCATCACCCCAGCCCGTGAGGCGACTCTTGTCACCCACGATGACTGCACGGTCGTTGCAAAGTACCGTCCAGCCAGCGGTCGCTGACGAGCGGTCACGCTCGAAGCCAGCATCTTCCTCGCCTTCGTCGCCGAGGCTTTCCCCGGCGTTCAATCCGACGGTGATCGAGACGATCACATCATCGATAGTCTTCTGGTAGATATACGGTGCCGGGCGATCCTCATCCATTGAGACAAGCACCTCGACGTGGACGGGTTCGACAGGCTCACCGTTCAGTTCAACCTTCAGGCCCCACTGGAGGAATATCGTGAAATGTTCGGAGATCGCGGTGCGCACCTCATTCTCGAAGGCCTCGTTAGCAAAGTGTCTTGCTACGCCATCGTATAGCTCGCTGACGTAAATCGTCGTGCCCGGCTCGGCGAGGTTTTCGTTTGCTTCTGTTGGTTCGTTGATTGGCAGTGGCTCCCAGTTTTTCGCGTCAAGCCATTCCGAAGTAATGGGGACCTCGAACGTATTTTCGCCGTGGCGCGTCCGCACAAGCGCGTTCCGTCCCATCTTGAAGATCGCACGCTTCATGCCGACGCCGTACATGCCGATGGTTTCCGAATCCGAGTCGCGGTCGTCATCAAGATCGCGCCCCATCTTGAACGCGTAGTTCTTGGCAACGTCGCGCGGGATACCCCCGCAGTTGTCGGCAATCGAAAAGTGGTCTTGGGCGATTTCGATCTTCACGAAGTGCGTGGCGTAATCGACATCCTTCCCTTCTGCCAGGCGAAGCGCTCCATCTAGGCAATTGTCGAGCAAGTCGAGAATCGCATCGGCAAGGCTAATGTCGCGCGTGAGCATCGACACGAAGAACTGCTTGGTCGGGCTTGCCTGTGCACTATCGCTACTTGGTTTCGTCATAGTTTTCACCTCCGTGCGTGGCCCTTGCCGCAGAACGGTAAGGGCCACAGATTCATCTCGTCGTCTCGTCTTCGAGGAGAAGACTGGCCTGCGCAGCTGAGCGTAGTCCGTTCTGACCACGCACGGTTCTGCGCCCACTGGCTTTCGGGGATATAGCTCTGGCTGATTCGTACTGAGAACGGTTTAGCATTATCAAGTTCGTTAACACCTGTTCTCTTACAGCCTCGCTCAAGCCGTGCTGCACAACAGTGTCGCCTTCGGCGTCCACTTTCTCCCTGAAATCGTGCAACAGGTCCAGAGTGGTCCAGCCATACGCACGCACCACCTCGACATCAATGCGCTGCAGCAGTCTGCGCAGCTCGGCGATGTCTCCGTCCGAAGTGACACGCGAGTGCACGGCATTCATTGCATCGGTCATCCCAGCGCTGGTTCGCCTGCTCCAAGAGGTGAGCACATCTTGGAATGAGTCGGCAGCGTCTACGGCCTCCGAGGAAACCGACGCGATAGGACGCGGGAACGTAGCCAGCGCCTCGCTCACGGAGAGGCTCATCGTGTTGTTGTCACCACCAAGACTCCGAAGAGAGTAGTTACGGAGCCAAGCCTGAAACATGGAACTTAGACAGATCGCATGGGTGTCCTGCCGCTCCGCTTCGACCAAGATGACTTTGTTGGTGTAGATCCATTCCGACGGTGCGAGAACGCAGATGGGGTACTTGGCAGCCTTTGCGAATGCTACAAACTGCGCTCGACTTCGAAGCCGCCGCATCTGCGCGGCACGGTGGTTCCAAAACTGCCACCATCGATCAATGAGCCCCTTGTAGCTTTTAAGCGCCTCTGCGGTGCGAGTTGGCTTGACAACCTCCACAAGGAATTGGTTCGCCTCGGGCCATTTTTTGGCGATAAACTCAAGGGGAAAATCAGCGATGTCGAGTGCCCATCGACTCACACGCGTAAGCGACGCGCTCGTGATATCGTCGCCGGTGATGTACGGGCGCAATAGCGTGTCACGCTCGGAGCGCAGGCGGTTGAACCACTGATGTTGCTCGGTGATAACAAATGCCAGCCCTTTGCTGTTGTCGATGCCTGCGAATGCGAACATCGCGTTGGCGAGTGCCTTCGGCTCCCATCCGCCCGCAATCTCGGGTTGGAGGCGGGGTCCGATCTTCTCGCACACGACCCCTTCGCAGTTACGCAAGCCCCTCCATCCCCTTTTCGAGAAGCACACAATGGCGACCACCGTCGAAGCAGTGCCGGGCCACGGCATGCCCTTGCGCGTGAAGTAGAAGTCCCCCTTAATCGCGATTCGTTCCAGGCCGACGGAGACGGCGCTACCTTCAGCGATATTGCTTGTTGCAAGGAGTCCGTAGGTTCCGCCGCATCTTAGAAGTGCGGTTGCTCGACGATGGAAGGCAACGGAGAGGTCGATCTTGCCAGGTGCCTCCTCAAGGACCATCTGGACGATTCGTTGAAGAGCACGGCCACGAGTTCCCTTCCATAGTCTGTTGCCCAGGAATGGGGGGTTTCCCACGAATGCGTCGAACCCTGAGTTCGGACGAAGGAAAACCTCGGGAAACTCTAGCGGCCAATGAAACGGCTGGCTGGCTCGGTCGCTAATGGTGTCCTGCGCAAGGTCGTTGAGCGCTTGCCTTCCGATCCTCCGTAGCCCGTCAGCGTCGCCTTGCGCGGCTCGGTCGGCTTCGATACCCAGTACGGCGAGGCGTTTCTCAAGATCCTGGGTTCCCTTCGTAGCCAATACCAGTCCGATGAAAGCGTCCGCAATTCTCGCTGAAGTAGCCACATTGGCGCTCGCGGCGACCTCGAGACTTGCCATTGCGTCGACGTCGCGAATGTCACGGATGGGCATCTCACGGAGCTGTTGGCGGATCGCCAGCGCCTCATCGACGGCGTGTCGGAGGTACTTGCCGAAGAACCGTCCCTGCTTCTGGGTTCCTGGGGTCATTGACAGCTCAATGAGCTGCTCAAGACGGTCGATGCCGAGCAGGCTATCACCGCTACGAAGATTGTGGTCGAGGAAGCCGAAGGGGCGGTTCTTGGCGAGCGTAACCAGCCACAAGGAGAGCTTCGCGAGTTCGACCGCGAGAGGGTTTAGGTCGACACCATAGAGGCATCGTTCGACGATGAGACGACGCGCAATAATCAGACGCTCGTCGCTGTCGCGTGGTATTTGCTCCTCGGTGCCAGCGGTATCCCGTGCGTTGCCATCCACGCTGATCGCTTTGCCTAAAGCCTCGGCTTGCGACCAAGCCTCAACAAGGCGCTCTGACAACCAACGGCATACCTGTACCAGGAACGCGCCTGACCCCATGGCCGGGTCGCAAATCTTGAGGTCAAGCAGTTCCGCAGGAGGCTTGAGCACCCACTGTTCGCGCGGTTTTCCTTCCGCTGGCCCAATATACGTGATCGGTGTGAGTGCCTCGGCGACGATGAGCTCGGTAAGCGATTTCGGCGTGTAGTGGGTGCCGGTTTCCCGACGGTCGGAGCCAGTGGTGACGATGAAGGCGCCGGCGGGATAGACCAGCGGGTAACCCCATGGATCGGTCCGCACCAGGTGGGCATAGGGCCTTATGCGGTCACGCAGCGCCGCACCGCCGGGGCAGAAGGTCAGCAGGCGATTGGCAAGGGTGTCGTCGACCGGCTTGGTCAGATCGTTGAGCACTCGGCTCGCGGAACTGCCCGAACGTTCTTGAAGCAATTCTGCAAGGCTTTCGTCTCCGTCGAGGCGGGCGGAGTCCAGTTCGGCCAACGTGACCCAGGGATTCTTGGCATTCTTGGTGCCATCAAGTTCCAGCGTGACCTCGGCAGTGCGCTTGACCGTGCGCTCAAGCAGCCCTTCATAGACGTAACCGATCTGTTCGACATCCAGCGCGCGGTAGGAGAGGGTCCGGCCTTGAAATTGCTGGATAGCCTCCAGCAACAAGAGCACCGTGCGGTTGTCGATCGGCAGCGGCTTCGCCGTTTCGGTACGCCAGTCGGAGCCCTTGACGCGGCCCTCAAGGAAAGGGAATCGATCCGGATCGAACAAGGAACCACCTAGCGCGGGCAGGCGCAGGTTTTCGTGTTCAATGCCGACGTACACGGCGCGGAAGACGGCCAGCAGGCGCGACCAGGCATCCAAGCGGCGTTCGAGGACCTCCTCGGATTCCTTGCGCAACTGCATGCGCAGCGTCGAGATGGCGTAGTTTGCCTCGTAACACTCATCGCCGAGCAGCAGCAAGCCACGCTCCTCGGCGGAGAGCAGGAACACCAGCCGCATCATTACCGTCAGCGCGGCTTCGTAGAGCACTGGCTCTTTAACGTCGCGAAGCAACTCACGGTCGCGATCCTGGTCTGCCTTGTCCAACGTCTGGATCAGCACTTCAACAGCGCGCCGCACTTGCTCTCCGAGGGCGTCAGTGACTTCGTCTTGATACTTCAAAGAGCGGTCGAATAGCGCCGACAGTTGTTCGGATTCGTCGACAAAGAAGCGACGAAGGCCCAGTAAATGCGCGAAGGCCTGCAGAGTGACGGGCTCCTGGCTCCAAATGCGTGCGTACCAGCTGGCGAAAGTGGTGACGGCGCCAACGGGGGCGTCGACGAGCATCCAGCGTTCTCCATTAGTCACCAGCCCGAGGCGGCAACCAATGGCGCGGCACAACTGAACCATGCGATCTGCCGGGGAGGCGGCCCATCCGTCCAACTTGAGGGTGGCATCTAGGTCTATATCCTGACCGTAGGATTGGATCAGCATTAGCGGCTTGTCGGCCCGTTGCCCGTCGATGACTGCGAGGTCCGGGGCCAGCGTCACACCGTGCTCAGGCAGGCTGACGCTCAAGTTGATCGCGCACCATTTGGCGCGCTTAAGAACGTCGGCTTTGTCTTCTTCATCGAGCTCCAGGCCACGGGAAAGCACCTCATCAATCCAGGCGGTGTGCAATTCGGCGAACTGCGGATCATCCGTCTCCAGCGCCTCGCGCCACTCTTCGTAGGCCTGACGCAGCCGTTTACGTTTCAGGCCGTCGAGTTCTTCCAGACCTTGGGGAAATGCCTCCTTGAGCACGGGGACCGCGAGGAACGGACCTGAGATCTCTATCAGAGCCAGCCAGTCGTGGTGCATGTTGTTCACGATACCTCCTCGTCCGGATCGAGGATGACCTGTCCCAGATATTTTCTAAATATGGGATTCAAAAGGCAGGAAGGCTGCTGCTTCCGAAAAGCCTTCCAAGCACCTGGGCCAGACGGAGAACTTTGAGACCAAGATGAAGGAAAGCCAAGTTCGCCCAGAGCATCGTCAAGCGTCTTTCCGTTGGCAATGAAGCTTTCTTCCGTAAAGTGCCACCTCGGATCTACCACAAATCGAAAGACGTAATAGCACTCGAAAACGAGTGACAGCAGCGAAGTAAAAAACATCTTACATGCCGGGACAGCATCCACTAGCGTTGATCTTCCGCCCCGATTTGCATCAGAAACCACCAACAAATGGCAGTAGTCACGAGAATTAAGCTGCCGAGACAAACTTTCGCGTAAGCGCTCTAGCGGAACTTGGTTCAGAGGGTTGCGACCCTTATGGACGACATCGTTCCGCACCTCAACGAAATACCTTGCCAGTTGATCAGTGCTCAAGGATTTCCGAGCTTCTTCGTACCAATCTTCGAATCCGTCCACGCCACTCATGACGGCTTGAAGA
>Ga0307375_10003981_pt1 | contig 14304 bp, 14 predicted proteins | sample TR1MG_FD_202531 | JGI IMG/M metagenome (GOLD analysis project Ga0307375, IMG submission 202531) | Soil microbial communities from Risofladan, Vaasa, Finland - TR-1 | ecosystem: Environmental > Terrestrial > Soil > Coastal area > Acid sulfate soil | place: Finland: Risofladan, Vaasa | collected...
AGATGGCCAGTTAGCGCGCAATCGCAACACCATGACCGATTTCGGCGCCTTACTCGATCCCATTGCCGATAAAGCATTGATTGGCTCGGCTCTTGTTGGGCTTTCCTATCTGGGCTATTTAGCCTGGTGGGTCACTGTTGTGATTCTTGCCCGCGAGATTGGAATAACAGTGCTTCGCCTGGCGGTTCTGCGTCGGGGCGTGATTCCCGCAAGCCGTGGTGGCAAGGCTAAGACGACGGTTCAGGGTTTGGCCATCTTCATTTATTTATGGCCACTTCCAGTGGCCGCACAACCAGTTCGAGTTGGGCTGATGGGATTGGCGGTGGTGCTCACCATCATTACGGGCATCGATTATCTAATCAGCGCGATGCGCAAGCCGGCTTAGTTCGGTGCGAACTTCAGCGGTCTTGATCGGCGATGAACTTCTAAATGGAAGCACCGCCGATACCGCAGTCTCTTGGCTTGGTGCCAGGCTTTTTGAAAATGGATTTGAGTTATCGCATGTTCAACTCGCTGCCGATAATCTCGCCGCTATTTCGGATGCCATATTTATTGCGGTGGCCCATGGAGACGCGGTCGTTCTTACTGGCGGCCTGGGGCCGACAAGTGATGATCTCACCAGAAATGCTCTTGCCCGTTTTTTGCGAGTGCCGCTCAACCGGGACCAAGCCTTACTTGCTCTCATCGGCAAGAGATATGAAGCTTTCGGTGAATCGTTGCCCGATAACGCGGCCCTCATGGCCGATCTTCCTGACGGGACTGTGGCGCTCGTAAACCAAGAGGGCAGCGCCCCGGGAATTCGAGCGATGATGGATGGGGTTCCGATTTATGCCCTGCCTGGCGTCCCTCGCGAAATGCGTGCCATGTTCGACAACGAGGTTCTGCCAGAATTGGTGTCGCAATTTGAAGCCAAGACTCAGACCACCTACATACTTCGAGTCGCCCTGGAGGGCGAATCCGCTGTCGCGATGAAACTGCGGGATTGGGAGCGGGAATTACCGGACTCGCTCTCGGTTGCTTATTTGCCGGATCCAGGAAACATTCTGGTCAAAGTCTCTGGCCGCAATGAATTTGAAGTAAAGAAATACGCAGAGAGCGCCGCCGAGTTGATTGGCGACTCTGTCTATGCCCGGCAAAACCGTCAAGACAGACCCGAATCGCTCGAGTCTAAAGTTCATCAATTGCTAGCAGCCAAGCACCAGACTTTGGCGACCGCCGAATCGTTAACCGGGGGAGCAGTTGGCCAGGCGCTTACTCGGATACCCGGTGCGTCAGATAATTATCTAGGTGGCGTGGTGGCTTATTCGCCTTCCCTAAAAGTCTCACTCCTGGGCCTCTCGCCAGCCCTACTTGACCGGGTAGGCACGGTCAATCCAGAGGTCGCCTACGCCATGGCTCTTGGCGTTCGCCAGGCGACGGGAGCCACTTGGGGACTGGCAACAACGGGGGTTGCTGGTCCTGGACCGAGCCAAGGCCAAGCTCCGGGAACCGTCTATGTCGCGCTGGTTGGCGGCGGCCCTGACCTGGGAACTGAGTTGATCGAGCGCGTTATTAGGTTGAGAATTACCAAGGCTAACCGTGAGTTGATCAGAGGCATGAGCGTCATCCACGCATTAGAGTTAGTTAGGCGTACCCTTAGTGGGCTGGCGATCGCCGGCAGCACGGAGGACGTCACGCATCTATCCGGGCGCGAGGCAAAACAGTGAGTGGATCGACAGAGGCAAGGAGGCGGAATTGCTCTTAAGAACCTACATAGGTGAGGCGTTGCGTAGCCGACGTCTTCAGCAGTCGCGCACTCTGCGCCAAGTAAGTGCCAACGCACGGGTCTCTCTGGGCTACCTGTCAGAGGTTGAGCGTGGCCAGAAGGAAGCCTCATCGGAACTTCTCGCGGCGATCTGCACCGCGCTGGATTTGAGCCTTGCCGAAATCATCACCGATGCCCTGGTTGAAATCAGCCGCCAGGAAGAGCGCGTAGCCTCAATTTCTGGGCTCGTCTCGATCGCAGACGCTGCCTAGCCTTCACAACAATGTCAGATCCAAGCTCGCAATTGCGCGAGAACAGCGGACACTCGCGCGCTGGCAATGGCATGGGGCGCTCTCGTAAGGCACTTCTTGACGGTGCCCGCCGAGCGATCGCGGCTAATGGACTAAGCGCAACTTCCATGGTTGACGTGGCCGATTACGGCCAAGTCGCTCGGGCGACGCTCTACAACCATTTCCGGAGTAAGGACGATCTCTGGGCCGCACTGGTCTTGGACGAGATGGAGCGAGTCAGTGGCCTGTTTCGAGCGGAAGCCAATTTTGCAGCTGGGCTAAAAGTTCTGGCTCAAGAAATCAGCGCCAATCCCATGCTCAGAACCATTGCAAAGACTGACCCTTCGACCCTGGCGGCTCTTACCAGAGTCGACGACGGTGCGCTCTGGCTTCAAATTCAAGCGCGCTTTGTGCTTCTAGCAAAGGAGCGCAAGATCAGTGATTCAGCGGCGGTGGATTTAGCCTTTCGTTGGCTCTTATCGCAAGTCGGCTATCCACTGGCGGAAATTGCCTCCGGATCGGCTGCCATGATTGCTGGGATCACCAGAGCGCCAGCAGTTCTTTTCTAGGCGCGACCATGCGATTGACGGATTTTTGGTGGCGAATGAATGAGCACTATGGCCCAGCTTGGGCTGCCTCTTACGCGCGCGACACCGTGATTTCGGGCCTAGGTGGGCGCACCATAGAGCAGGCGCTGGCTGCGGGCGACAGCGTCAAGGACGTCTGGCGGGCGACCTGTATACACGACCCGAGCATTCCAACCAGCCTTCGGTAGCCGAAATCACCGCCCGCCCAACGCCCCCATAAATGCTCTGGCGTGTCGTCTTGGCATTAGAACACTTGTTCGGATAATCTTCCGATATCCACAAGGCGCTCCAATCGAGCACGAGTCGGGGGGACGCCACTTCACCGTTATGGCGCCATCCGAATAATCTCAGGCACTCGAATTTCAAGCAGGGGAAAGGGTTCAAGATGGCACAGGCCGATCGCTCCAAGGCACTCGATACCGCATTAGCTCAGATCGAGCGTCAATTCGGCAAAGGTTCGGTCATGAGAATGGGCGAGCGGGGGGTTGTGCCCGTTGAGGTGATTCCAACCGGCTCTATTGCCCTTGACTTAGCCCTTGGCATTGGCGGGCTCCCGCGCGGACGAGTTGTCGAAATTTATGGGCCTGAGTCCAGCGGCAAGACCACGGTTGCCCTCCACGCAATTGCCAATGCGCAGCGAGCCGGCGGTATTGCGGCCTTTATAGATGCTGAGCATGCTCTTGATCCAGAGTATGCAAAAAAACTGGGTGTCGATATTGATGCGCTCCTGGTCTCCCAGCCAGATACGGGAGAGCAAGCGCTGGAAATTATGGACATGCTTATTCGATCCGGAGCCATCGATATTGTCGTTATCGACTCAGTTGCTGCGTTGGTTCCGCGGGCCGAAATCGAAGGCGAGATGGGCGATAGTCACGTTGGGTTACAGGCCAGACTTATGAGCCAGGCCTTAAGAAAAATTACCGGAGCACTGTCGCAATCGAATACCACGGCGATTTTTATCAATCAGCTTCGGGAGAAGATTGGTGTGTTCTTTGGGTCGCCCGAGACAACCAGCGGTGGCAAGGCGCTGAAATTTTATGCTTCGATCCGACTAGATGTTAGGCGCATTGAAACCCTAAAAGACGGTCAAGAAGCAGTGGGCAACCGGACTCGGGTAAAAGTAGTCAAGAACAAGATGGCACCGCCATTTAAACAAGCCGAGTTCGACATTATTTATGGATCTGGAATCTCGAGAGAGGGTTCGCTCATCGATATGGGTGTGGATGAAGGATTCGTCAAAAAATCAGGAGCTTGGTACACCTACGAAGGCGATCAGCTGGGTCAAGGCAAGGAGAATGCGCGATCGTTCTTGCGAGATAACCCAGATCTCACCAATGAACTTGAGAAGAAACTCAAAGAGAAATTGGGCATTGGAGCTCGAATAGATGTTCCATTAGTCCCACCCCCAGGAGTCGATCTCTAGTCAGTGGGAGAGCGAAAAACTGAATCGCCGCGCAGCGCTCAGGCTGATCCGGTTGAGTTTGCTCGGAATGTCGCGCTCAACTCCCTCTCATCACGCGCCAAAAGCCGCCGCGAATTGGAGTTGCAGCTTGAGAGGCGTGGCGTAGAAGTGGATTGCGCGAAACTCGTTCTTGATCGACTCATGGCGGTCGGATTGGTAAACGACCTTGAATTTGCTAGAGCTTGGAGCCGTTCGCGTCAGAGCAGCAAAGGTATTTCGCGGCGGTTGCTCGCTCGGGAACTAAATGCAAAAGGGATAGACCGGGATATTGCCGAGAATGTGTTAGCTGAAATTTCACCAGAAGACGAGTACGAAGCCGCACGGACGATAGCGGAGAAGAAGGCTCGGAGTATTGCTCAATTGCCTCGTGAGATTCAGGTGCGCAGAGTTTTCGATCTTTTAACAAGGCGCGGATTCCCGCCTGCTGTTTCCGCGAGCATCGTGCGAGAGGTTCTACCTAACTGAACGCAGAAACCCTGTCGTGGAATTCTCACGACAGGGTTTCTGCTTCTAGTGGATGCTAGAGACTATGAACTCTTTCCCTGGACGGTCACTCTACGGAAACCGATCACGGTGAGTATGAGCATCAGCAAGGCCGCAATGAATGCGCCAATGGAGGCAAAGTGAGCGATCTGGCCCAAGTCCCAGAAGGCGTACGCGTTGAGCAGCATTCCCCTCAGGGTCTCGCCCTTGAACAGGGTGTCGACTTGCGCAGAAAGAGATGCGGCGGTTGCGTCAGCAGCCTTGGCAGCGTCGGCTAGTGCGGCGTCATTTGGCGCGGCTAGTGCAGCTGCATCAGCGGCCGCAGCGGCGGAGCCGGCTGCGCGTGCTGCAGTACTGGCCTGGGAGTAGGTCTTGCCTTGGCCGATTCCCTTAAGGTGTTCCCCGATGTAGAAGTTGGCGTAGTCAGCGGCTTGCTGTCCAGTGGTCAACTGCATTTCGCTGTACTTTTGAAGTTCTGGGTAGGTCGCGGCATCAAAGCCTGGACTACCTGCCTTCGGGAAGAAGATTTGTTGCTGAGCCAGTTGGTCGTGTACTTGCGAGTTCGCGAATGAGTACCCCAGATTAAGTAGGGCGCCGGCGGCAATAAAGACGACGACTAGTAATGCACCAACCCAACTGAGTAGCGAGTCAATAAATTTGCGATTCATAGCATCTCCATAAGTAGTTCGGACACTTACGATGCTACGCGGGTGCGTTTTCGCGTCAACGAAAACACCTTCCAATCACTAGTGATGGTGGGCACATTGTCGTTTGACGCCTAGTTATCGACGTGAAGTGGGTCACCAAGTACAGATAGACTCTGCCGCGTGTCTACTGCGTCACATGAACCCCTAGCCGGCGTGCGCACCTATTCGGTGCGCACTATGGGCTGCCAGATGAATGCGCACGATTCGGAACGTTTGGCTGGTCTGCTTGAAGCTGCTGGTTATCGCCCCTCGCTTCGCGATGATTATGCCGATGTGGTTGTGTTAAATACTTGTGCTGTTCGTGAGAATGCAGATAACAAGTTGTACGGAAATCTAGGACACCTAGCTGCCTTAAAGCGCGAGAACTCGAACATGCAGATCGCGGTTGGTGGTTGTTTGGCACAGAAAGATCGCGGTGCGATTTTAGATCGCGCCCCATGGGTCGATGTGGTGTTTGGTACTCATAATTTAGATGCCCTCCCAGTATTGCTGGAACGAGCTCGATTTGAGGCTGAAGCGCAAATTGAAATCGAGGAGTCGCTAAGCGTTTTTCCATCAACGCTTCCGAGTCGCCGTGAATCCAGTTATTCAGCTTGGGTTTCGATTTCTGTTGGTTGCAATAACACGTGCACCTTCTGCATTGTTCCGGCACTGCGCGGAGCGGAGCGGGACCGTAACCCCAAAGACATTCTTGATGAGATTCGCATGCTGGTGGATCAAGGTGTAGTTGAAGTCACCTTGCTTGGTCAGAATGTGAATGCTTATGGCGTGGAATTCGGCGATCGCTCTGCGTTTGCGAAATTGCTACGTGACTGTGGAAACATCTCCGGGTTGGAACGAGTTCGTTTCACGAGCCCACACCCCAAGGATTTCACGGACGAGGTCATCGAGGCGATGGCAGCGACCGCAAATGTCATGCCGCAATTACATATGCCACTTCAATCAGGGTCCGATTCGATCCTTAAGGCGATGCGCCGTTCATATCGAGTAGATCGATACCTCGGGATTATCGAACGAGTACGAACGGCCATGCCCGATGCGGCGATCAGCACAGATATCATCGTCGGATTTCCGGGGGAGACTGAAGAAGATTTTCAAGGAACTCTCGCTGTGGTGGAAGCGGCCTCTTTTGATATGGCCTTTACCTTTCAATACTCAAAGCGACCGGGAACGCCAGCAGCTGAGATGCCAGACCAGGTGCCCTCGGAGATCGTGGCTGAACGCTACAAGCGCCTCCATAACAAGGCTGAGGATGTGGCGTGGCGACAGAATTTGAAGCAAGTCGGCAATCAGGTCGAGATTTTGGTTGCAAATGAAGGACGAAAGGATGGTTCCACGACGCGCATGACTGGACGCGCCAAGGACTTTCGGCTTGTGCATTTCCTTCCGGACCAAGGGGAACTGCCTCGACCAGGGGATTTCGTAACGGCGACCATAACCCAAGCCGCACCGCATCACTTGGTCTGCGAAAATCCGATCGAGGGCATCCGTCGATCCAGAGTTGGCGATCTTGTAACAGCGACTAGCTCAACCGCAGTGCCAATTCAGTTGGCTCGTCGCCGCCCATGAGCGTCCCGCTTCTTTTCATAGTGGGACCGACAGCGGCAGGCAAAAGTGCCGTAGCCCTCGACCTGGCTGAGGCTTTGAAGGCCGAAATCATAAATGCAGATTCAATGCAACTTTATCGCGGAATGGATATTGGCACAGCAAAACTGCCTTTGACTGAAAGGCGCGGAATTCCACACCACCTAATTGACACCCTCGATGTGCGCGAGGAGGCAAGCGTTGCGGATTATCAGGCGGCTGGTCGAGTCATGATTGATGATCTGCGTGTCAGAGGTACGCCAGTAGTTGTCGTCGGCGGTTCCGGCTTGTATATCAAGGCACTGCTCGATCCCTTGAATTTCCCAGGCACCAACCCTGAAATTCGGGATCGCCTTGAATTGGAAGCGGCTGAGTTGGGCGCAACGACCATGCACCAGCGGTTGGCCAGGTTGGACCCGGCCGCGGCCGCGGCCATTCTGCCTGGAAACGCGCGCCGAATAGTTAGAGCGCTAGAAGTGATTGAAATTACTGGACAGCCATTTACAGCGACGCTTCCTCGTGAAGGGGAGTCCCATTACCCCGATGCGATCCAGATTGGACTCAAAACTGATCGCAAAGTACTGGTTGAAAAAATCAACAGGCGCGTCGACCAGATGTGGGAGATAGGTCTGGTCGAGGAAGTTCTAGAACTGGAGCGAGTTGGCCTGCGCGAAGGCAAGACGGCCCGTAACGGATTGGGATACCTCCAAATTCTGCAGAGCATCGATGGCAAGGTGACCCCGGAGCTAGCTCGAGAAGAGACCAAGGCGGCCACCCGGAAATATGCCCGTCGGCAGATGTCTTGGTTCCGCCGCGACCAGCGCATATCTTGGCGGAGTAGTGAGGAAGTAACGGTAAGATCGCTAGGTGTTTAGATTTCTGCAGCCATCCCGAATCTCCTGCTGATCGGTAACTGATCTAAGAAATGAGCCTGCGGAGTCTGATTCGGCTGATTGCGACCACGGGTCGGGTAGCTCAGAAGGCGCCACCGCTTCCAGACTTACTCCAAGGTCGTCCCCAGATCCTCAAAGGCAGCGTTCAAATCCGCCATATCGACGCTGGTTCCTGCAATGGGTGTGAGATCGAGATCGGCAATGCTTTCGGGCCGATCTACGACGCGGAGCGATATGGGGCTCGCCTGGTTGCTTCGCCAAGGCACGCAGATCTGTTGTTGGTATCAGGGGTAGTGACTAAGAACATGCTCGAACCATTGCGACGAACCGTCGATGCTGCACCGACCCCCCGCCTGGTCGTGGCATTGGGCGATTGCGCTCGAAACTGTGGAAAATTTCGGGCCGGTTATGGAGTTGTTGGGGCCGTTAGTGATGTGCTCCCAGTTGATCTTGAGATTCCAGGCTGCCCACCCGAACCTGAAGCTATCGTCAACGCCTTAAGGTCTGTGACCGGCCGGTGAATTCAATAGCGGCCGCGCTAGTGGCACAGGTTGTGTTTGCCGCATTGGCGGTAGTCCTGGCCCTAGTACTACCGGAGCAGCGGCGCGCCCTCTGGTGCGGGGTCACCATAAGTGCGATCGGGGTCGCGGGTGCACTTACCGGCATCAGCGCGCTAGCCGGCGGCAGGGGTGGAATTCGAATACCGATTTCCCTACCTATTTCCGCACTTAAGTTTGAGCCTCAACAGTTAGGCGCCCTTTTTATGGTCGTCGTTGGCGCAGTTGGCGCTATCACCGCCATTTATGCGATCGGCTACGCGCACGGTCCGGCCAATTCACGTACCTCATGGATCGCGCTCGCCATCTTCTTGACCGCAATGCAACTCGTGCCAGCCAGTGCTGACGTGGTCTCATTTCTGCTGGTGTGGGAATTAATGGCGATTTCATCGACGGTTCTAGTACTCACTGAATATCGTCATCGCGACCAAGTTCGCTCGGCTGCACTCTGGTATTCGGTCATGACGCAATTGAGCTTCGTGTTGATAGTGCTTGGCTTTGCGATTCTGGCAAAACAATCGGGAAACATTACTTTCGCGTCGATATCAGCAATGCATTCACACAGATCTTCGATTGCCTTTGTGCTGCTGATTGTCGGTTTCGCAATTAAGGCCGGCATTGTCCCTCTGCATATCTGGCTTCCACGCGCACACCCAGAAGCACCTAGTCATGTCTCGGCACTTATGAGTGCCGCGATGGTGAAGTTGGGCGTCTATGGTGCAGTTCTGGTCGGAACCCAACTGCTCCCAAGCGGGCCTTCTTGGTGGGGCCTACTGATCCTTGTACTAGGCGGTCTATCTGCGCTATACGGCATTCTCCAGGCATCTGTTGCGGTAGATCTCAAACGGCTTCTGGCTTATTCGACCACCGAAAATATTGGACTAATCTTCATTTCCCTAGGCGCTGCACTGCTTCTTCGATCATCAGGCTTAGGTCACGTCGCAGACTATGCGCTTGTGTCAGGTCTGCTCTTAGTGGTTGCCCATGCCGCCTTCAAGACTCTCCTTTTCCTTGGTGCAGGTGCGGTTCTGTCGGCAACCGGCGAAGGCGATCTAGACAAGTTGGGCGGCCTCGGCTCGCGCATGCCAGTGACCTCTGCGACATTTGCGGTGGGCGCGTTGGGTGCCGCTGCCTTACCTGTCACAGCTGGATTCGTTGGCGAGTGGGTGTTATTTCAGGCCCTGATTCACGGCGCCAAATCGTCAGATCGACTGCTTGCAGTGGTGATGCCGCTCTCGGTCGCGGTCGTAGCCTTGACCGCTGGCCTAGCCCTAATGACATTCGTCAAGGCATTCGGAATCACCTTCCTTGGTCGAGCCCGAAGCGCAGGTGCCCAAGGCGCAAAAGAAGTCGGTTTCGCTATGAAACTAGGCATGGTTCTCGGCGCTACCGCAGTTGTGGGGCTTGGTCTCATTCCTGGCAGGCTCGGCATTCAAACCTCTACCCTTACTGGCCGAGATTCAATCAACATCACGTCAATGGGTGGCATTAGCCTGACAAAAATCTCGGCAACTTTGAATCCGGTTGCCTTGCTCATTCTCGCTGCCGCTACTGCAATTCCAGTACTTGTCCAATCAATTTTTGCCGCACGAAGAAGTCCGCGGCGACGAGTGGACCTGGCCTGGGGCTCTGGTGGAATGCGAAGCAGTCCGAAGATGCAATACACGGCAACTTCCTACGCCGAACCCCTCTCCCGAATTTTTGACGACGTGTTGAAACCCGATCGCGACATCGTGATGACACCGAGCGCTGAATCTCAATATTTGGTGGAACGAGTCCGTTTTCGTCAGCAGGTAACTGATATTTTTGAAGTGCGCTTTTACCTGCCAGCTGTTAAGTGGTTCGATCGAATTGGAATTGCTGCCCGCAGAATGCAGAACGGTCGAATTCAGGTATATCTCAGTTACTCGTTCGCAGCACTAATTGTTGTATTAATCATGGCGGTGCTGTGAACGTCGACGCCATCTTTCTTGCCTTCCTACAGATGGTAGTGATGGTGATTCTGACCCCGCTTTTAATAGGCATCATGCGGCAAGTGCGCAATCGACTCGAGGGACGAGTGGGGCCTGGAATCTTGCAACCATGGCGCGATCTACGAAAACTTTTTGCCAAGGAACCGCTAAGGGCTCCTGGTATGAGTTGGGTTCAATCGGTCGGTCCGATCTTGCTCATGATCTCCAGCCTTTCGGTATGTGCTCTGATTCCACTGGTGAGCACAATTCATTCGCGCTTGATTCCCGGCGACTTGTTCGTCGTCGTCTCGATTCTTCTTCTTGGCACGGTGGCGCTGGCGCTAGTAGGTCTAGATGCTGGAACCGCTTTCGGCGGTATGGGCTCAAGCAGGCACATGACGATTGCGGCGATGGTAGAGCCAACGGTCCTCGTGGCCATTTACGCGCTTTCTATTCCGATTGGATCTTCGGCGCTTGGGGCCATCGTTCGTGCTCGAATCGCTGATCCGTCCAGCATCATCTCGCTGGTTAGCCTGCTTGCGTTGGTTGCGCTAGGGATTGCCACGATGGCGGAGACAAGCAGAATGCCGGTTGATAATCCATCGACCCACCTTGAACTAACGATGGTGCATGAAGCCATGGTCCTGGAAAGTTCTGGACGAGACCTCGCTTGGCTGGAACTCGGTTCCTGGTTGCGGTTGGGAGCTTTGCTCGGCTTGATCGGGTCGCTCCTACTTCCCTGGGGGATGGCGACCCAACCCACGATTCTAGAAATTTTTCTTGGTCTTTTTATGTTAATCGTGAAACTTTTCGGGCTGGGTGCACTCCTTTCTGGCATGGAGGTTTTCCTAGCCAAATTGCGCCTGTTTCGAGTGCCGGAACTTCTTGCCGGTTCATTTGTCATCGCACTCCTTGCCGTTATCGCTTCCTATCTTCTTGAGGTGAGCTGACGATGGCCGATAGCCTTTTTGCGCAATTGATCGGACTCTGTGCAGGGGTGCTTTTACTCTCAGCAGTTCTTCTGGTCTGGCGTCGAACTAGGTCTGGAAATATTCGGTTGCTATCGCTGCAAGGCACCACCCTGGCAGTGCTAGTCGCAATGATCGGCTTACATCGGACCAGTGTTGAAACACTCGCTGTTGCAGGTTTGGTTATGTTCCTGAAGGGCTACTTGCTGCCAACGCTCCTCGCCCGGAGCGCTCTGCGTTCAGATGTAGATCGAGATGCCCCAGTCATCAATCCAACAGCCGCTCTTTTGCTGGTGGCGCTCCTTGCGATCCTGGCTTACGTCGTTAGTCGGCCGTTGGCTTCGCTCGGCTCAGGACCCACGACTCAAGTCGTTCCAGTAGGAATGACGCTGGTGCTCATCGGGTTCATGTTGCTGGCCACCGGACGGCACGCCATTTCGCAACTTATTGGTTTCCTCGTGCTAGACAATGGCATTGCCACGGTGGCTTTCTTGGCCTCCGGTGGCGTCCCGCTTGTCGTTGAGCTTGGGGTTCTCATTGACGTACTCCTGGTCGTGCTCATCCTTAGAGTGCTCACTGGCCGAATTCAGACCGAGTATGGCGCGACCGACCTAGATGATTTAACAGAGTTGCGTGGCTGATGGACAATCTGCTGTTGATCCCACTCGCTGCCTGCCTACTGTTGGCCGGCGCAACGGCTACCTTCCGCGCCCCATGGCTCAACCGCTTTGCCGGCATCATTGCCTCCGGTGGCGTACTAGTTTGCGGAGTTTCTGCCCTGGTCTCGGTCATGGCCCACGGCCCGTTAAGCGCTGCTGGTGGCGGCCTAAGAGCAGATGCTCTCTCTGCTTTCATGCTGACGGTAGTGGGCTCAGTAGGGCTTAATTCAACTTGGGGTGGCCTGGTATCAAAACAGGACGCGCATCGAGGCACATGGGTGTACCAAACGCTAGTTACGTTGTTCCTGGGCACAATGTCCCTGGCAGTGTTGGCCGACAATTTGGGTGTTATGTGGGTCGCCATCGAAGCCACCACTGTCACAACCGCGTTTCTAGTTGGATACCAGAGCACTCGCAGATCGCTCGAGGCCGCTTGGAAATATGTGGTCATTGGATCTGTCGGCGTAGCCATTGCCTTTCTGGGCATTGTTCTGATTTATGCGGCAACCTTGTCCTCCGGTACGCCAACTCTCTCCTGGGTGAGTCTGCACTCGTCAAATTTGGCAGTTGACCCTGCGGTCATCAAGGTTGCAGTGGCACTTGCAATTCTTGGATTTGCGACTAAGGCCGGTCTGGCGCCAATGCATAGTTGGCTCCCGGACGCGCACAGTCAGTCTCCGGCGCCGGTTTCCGGTCTGATGTCTGGGGTGCTGCTATCAGTTGCCTTTTATGCGATTTTGAGAGTCCAAGCGATAGCCGGCTCAGTGTTAGGCGCCGGCTTTGTCCGCTGGCTGCTAATCGGCGGAGGTATTTTGTCGATGCTCGTTTCGGCTGCCTTGATCTGGGCACAGAAGGACTTAAAGCGAATGCTGGCTTATTCAAGCATTGAACATATGGGAATTGTCGCTGTGGCGGCCGGCATCGGGGGTCGGCTGGCAATTGCAGCGGCCATGCTGCACGTGCTGGTCCACGGTTTGGCAAAATCAAGTGCATTCGTGCTCGCCGGACGCATTACGACAGCAGAGGGCACCACAGAGATTGGTGCGCTGAGATCACTACTAGAGCGACGGCCAGGTCTGACAAATCCTTTTCTTGCCGCGATGGTGGCTCTGGTCGGCTTGCCGCCATTTGCTCTTTTCTTTACCGAAGTGGCCATCGTCTTTGCTGGCTTCAGAAGTGGCTTGCCTATGGTAATGATCGCATTTGCATTTCTTATCTTGATCAATTTCGTCGGGTTGGTTCGCCATTCAACGCTGATGGTATTTGGTAAGAGCGAGCGCTCAAATGTTGGAAATATTGTTGACTCATCTTGGCATGGCTCTCGAATATCGATAATCGCGGCGCTTAGTGCATCAATTGTCGTTCCATTCTTGATGGGTTTTGGCCACGTGTTGGCCAGGATTTCCGATTTACTGGCGGTGTCGCGATGAATTCTCGTCCCAACACCCACAAGCGAGTCTTGGACTCAAGTCAACTCGGCTATGCAATTGCCGAGTTGCTACGCGATGATTTCCGAGTCGCCCTTGTCGCCGGTCACCACGACGAAGACGCATTTCGGGTTGTGTATTCATTCGTTTGCATCAGCGACGGGCAACGAGTTGAGCTGACAGTCAGGACAAGTTTGGAGAACCCTGAGATTCCAAGTTTTGCCGCCCTGAATTTCTCGTTGTCCCGTTTTGAGCGTGAAGTGCGAGACCTTTATGGGATACATCTTGCGGATCACACATTTCCGAGGCGTTTGGTGCGCCACGCACACTGGCCAAAGGGCTATTACCCGATGCGCCACGACCTCAAGTCTGCGCCCGAATTCGAGCCGGATATCGGATCATTTCCGTTTACTGAGTCCGAAGGCGCCGGCATTTACGAAATTCCGGTGGGTCCCGTCCACGCCGGAGTTATCGAACCGGGACATTTCCGGTTCTCGGTAGTGGGCGAAACAATTCTTCGGATGAAATCACGGCTCTGGTTCGTTCACCGTGGCGTTGAAAAGTTATTCGAGGGCATCCGTCCCGAAGCCGGTGTCGAGTTGTCAGAACTTATTAGTGGCGACTCCGCCGTTGGACACAGTCTCGCTTTTGTAATGGCGGTTGAAGAAGCAAGTCAAATCGAAGTCAGCCAGGAAGATCTCGCCATTCGGGCGCTGCTCCTCGAACTCGAGCGGGTCTACAATCACATTTCAGATCTTGGCGCGCTAGCCAACGATGTCGGTTACGGCATTATGAATGTTCACGCACTTCGCTTGCGCGAAATGTTGATGCGTCAGAATAAGACGGTTACTGGTCATCGGCTGCTGCGCGGCGGAATCACAATTGGGGGAGCGAAACTTCTCGCGCTGCCCGATTTGAATCGGATGTCGGTGCTCGCTGATGAGGTCACGACGATCGTTAACCTCACTCTGGACAATGCGACGGTACGTGA
>Ga0307375_10003982_pt1 | contig 14303 bp, 9 predicted proteins | sample TR1MG_FD_202531 | JGI IMG/M metagenome (GOLD analysis project Ga0307375, IMG submission 202531) | Soil microbial communities from Risofladan, Vaasa, Finland - TR-1 | ecosystem: Environmental > Terrestrial > Soil > Coastal area > Acid sulfate soil | place: Finland: Risofladan, Vaasa | collected...
CGTATCCGCCTGGTCCTGGTGGGGCTTGTAGCCCTCCTCGGCCTGCCGACCTTCGCGAGCGAGGCCGACCTCAAGGTGCCCGAAATCACGGGTCAGCCCTACATTCTCCTCCTGATCGGTCTCGGCATATGCGTGCTGGGACTGCTGTTCGGGCTGGTCCAGTTCCTTCAGGTCAAGGGCTACAAGGTCCACGAGTCGATGAGGGCCGTGGGCGAGAAGATCTTCGGCACCTGCAAGGCCTACCTCGTCCAGCAGGGCAAGTTCCTCATCGTCCTCGAGATCTTCATCGCCCTCTGTCTCGTGTTCTACTTCGGCTTCCTCAAGGCCGAGCCGGCAAACGATGTCATCGTCATCCTCCTCTTCTCGATCGTCGGCATTCTCGGCTCCTACGGCGTGGCCTGGTACGGCATCCGCATGAATACCTTCGCCAACGCCCGCACCTCCTTCGCCTCCCTCGAGGGCAAGCCCCTGCCCGTCCTCAACATCCCCCTCCAGTCGGGAATGTCCATCGGCGTCATGCTGGTGTCCATCGAGCTCATCGTCATGCTCTCCATCATGATGTTCGTACCGGGCAACATCGCGGGTTACTGCTTCATGGGCTTCGCCATCGGCGAGTCCCTCGGCGCGAGCGCGCTGCGCGTGGCCGGCGGTATCTTCACCAAGATCGCCGACATCGGATCCGACCTCATGAAGATCGTGTTCAAGGTCGAGGAAGACGATCCCCGCAATCCCGGCGTCATCGCCGACTGCACCGGCGACAACGCCGGCGACTCGGTCGGACCCACGGCCGACGGCTTCGAGACCTACGGCGTCACGGGCGTCGCCCTCATCACCTTCATCCTCCTCGGCGTCGGGCAGGCGGCCGACCAGCTGACCCTCCTCACCTGGATCTTCGTGATGCGCGTCCTGATGATCGTCACCTCCGTGGTGGCCTATTGGATCAACAAGGCCCTCACCAAGGCCGTCTACGGCAAGCACGATCACCTCGATTTCGAGAGACCGCTGACCAATCTCATCTGGATCTCCTCGGTCCTCTCGATCGTGATGACCTTCGCCGTCTCCTACTGGCAGCTCGGCTCGCTCCCGAACAATCTCTGGCTCGTGCTCTCGGTCATCATCAGCTGCGGCACCCTCGGCGCGGCCCTCATCCCCGAGTTCACCAAGATCTTCACGAGCACGAAGAGCGCCCACACCAGGGAAGTCGTCACCGCCTCGCGCGAGGGCGGCGCCTCCCTCACCATCCTCTCGGGCCTCGTGTCGGGCAACTTCTCCGGTTTCTGGATCGGCCTCGTGATCGTCGCCCTCATGGGCATCGCCTACTTCGCGAGCACCTTCATTCCCCAGCCGGGCATCATGGTCTACCCGGCCGTCTTCGCCTTCGGCCTCGTGGCCTTCGGCTTCCTCGGCATGGGCCCGGTCACCATCGCGGTCGACTCCTACGGCCCCGTCACCGACAACGCCCAGTCCGTCTACGAGCTCTCCCGCATCGAGCAGATCCCGAACATCGACAAGGAGATCGAGAAAGACTTCGGCTTCAAGCCCCAGTTCGCGATCGCCAAGGACTTCCTCGAGGAGAACGACGGCGCCGGCAACACCTTCAAGGCCACGGCCAAGCCCGTCCTCATCGGCACCGCCGTCGTCGGCGCGACCACGATGATCTTTTCGCTGATCCTCCTGATCAAGAATTCCTTCGGCATCGATCCCGCGACGATCCTCAATATCCTCAACCCCTTCTCCCTCCTCGGCTTCATCTCCGGCGGCGCCGTCATCTACTGGTTCTCCGGAGCCTCGATGCAGGCCGTCACCACCGGCGCCTATTCCGCCGTGGAGTTCATCAAGAGGAACTTCAACGTCGAATCGAAGGAAGCGGCCTCGGACAAGGACTCGCAGGAAGTCGTCCGCATCTGCACGGTCTACGCGCAGAAGGGCATGTACAACATCTTCATCGCCGTCTTCAGCTTCGCCCTCGGCTTCGCCTTCTTCTCGGCCCCCGCGGGCTATATCGACGGAGGCGCCATCGGTCTCCTCAACCCGATGTCCTTCTTCATCTTCTACCTCATCGGCATCGCGGTCTTCGGCCTCTTCCAGGCCGTCTTCATGGCCAACGCCGGTGGCTGCTGGGATAACGCCAAGAAGATCGTCGAGACCGATAAGGAACTCAAGGCCATGGGCGAGGGCAAGGGCTCGGCCCTCCACGCCGCGACCGTCATCGGCGACACCGTGGGCGACCCCTTCAAGGACACCTCTTCGGTCGCGATGAACCCCATCATCAAGTTCACCACCCTCTTCGGCCTCCTCGCGATGGAGATCGCCATCTCCGCGGCCTTCCGCAACATCGCGCCCTTCATCGGCATCTTCTTCTTCGTGGTGGCCCTCGTCTTCGTGTGGAGGAGCTTCTACAAGATGAGGATTCCCGTCCTCGCCAACGGCAAGAAGTGATCCTTTCCTGAACGAGCTTCCGAAAGGCCCCGGCCCCGCGCCGGGGCCTTTTTATCGGCGATCGCCTCGCATCGCATCACATCACATCACATCACATCACATCACATCGCTTCGCTCCGACTGGACTCCTTTCGGATCAGGGTATACTCTGTTCCGTCGGAACGGCCCCGCCTTCGCGGGCGCCTCTCATCGCTCAGGAGCAGCCATGAAGATCCTCATCGTCGGCGGGGCGGGCTACATCGGCAGCCATGTCGCCCGCGAATTCCTCGACGGGGGCCACTCGGTCACCGTCTACGACAATCTCTCGACCGGCTCGAGGGACAACCTCTTTCCCGAGGCCCGCTTCGTCGAAGGAGACATCCTCGACGCCGGGCGTCTCGGGAGTCTCGCCCGCGAGGGCTTCGACGCCCTCGTCCATCTCGCGGCCGCCAAGGCGGCCGGCGAATCGATGCTCGTGCCGCAGAAGTACTCCGTGCAAAACCTTTCTGGCGCCGTCAATATCGTCAATGCCGCGGTCGATGCCGGGATCAAGAAGCTCGTCTTCTCCTCCTCCGCCGCGACCTACGGCGAGCCGAAGTACCTGCCCATCGACGAGAAGCATCCTACCGAGCCGGAGAACTACTACGGCTTCACCAAGCTCGAGATCGAGCGCATCCTCGCCTGGTACGACAGGCTCAAGGGGCTTCGTTTCGCGGCCCTGCGCTATTTCAACGCGGCCGGCTACGATCTCAAGGGCCGTATCAAGGGGCTCGAAAAGGGCCCGGCCAACCTCCTTCCCGTCGTGATGGAAGTCGCCGTCGGCATGAGGCCCCAGCTCCAGGTCTTCGGCGACGACTACGACACGCCCGACGGCACGGGGATGCGAGACTACGTCCACGTGAGCGACCTGGCCCGAGGCCACGTGGCGGCCCTCGACTGGATCGGTCGCAACGACCGCAGTCTCGTCGTCAATCTCGGCTCCGAGGAGGGCATCTCGGTGAAGGAGATGCTCGAATCGGCTAGGCGAATCACCGGCAAGCCCATTCCCGCCGTCTTCGTCGGCCGCAGGCCCGGCGATCCGGCCAAGCTCGTCGCCTCCTCCGCGCTCGCCCGCGAGCTCCTCGGATGGGAGGCCAGGCATTCCGACGTGGACACGCTCGTTCGGACGACCTGGGAGGCCTATCGCTCCCATCAGGTCCGCGCGCAGAATTAAGGAAGGAGTTGTTATGACCGACAAGGAAAAAGCCTTCGCCGCCATCGACGCGAGCGACAAGGGCGTCGTCGAGCTCGAGACCCTGCTTTCAGCCATTCCCGCCTTCGCTCCCGAGTCCGGCGGGGTGGGGGAGCTGGAGAAGTGCGAGGCCCTCGAGAAGTGGCTCAAGGGCCATGGCATCGACCGGCTCGAGCGCTTCGATTCGCCCGATGACCGCGTGCCCTCGGGCAGGCGGCCCAATCTCGTCGCCACGATCCCCGGTCGCTCCGACGCGGGCCGCCTTTGGATCATGGCCCACACCGACGTCGTGCCCGAGGGCGACCGCTCGATGTGGAGGAGCGATCCCTTCAAGGTGGTCTACGAGGGAGGGCGCCTCGTCGGCCGCGGAGTCGAGGATAACCAACAGGGTCTCGTCGGCTCGGTCTTCGCCGCCCTCGCCCTCGTGAAGAACGGCATCGTCCCTCCGCACACGGTCAAGCTCCTCTTCGTCGCCGACGAGGAGGTCGGCTCGGTCCACGGCATCCAGTACCTCCTCGGCAACACGAAGCTCTTTCGCCCGGACGACCTCTTCATCGTTCCCGACGGCGGGGTGGCCGACGGTTCGGAGATCGAGGTAGCCGAGAAGAACATCTGCTGGCTCAAGATCATCACGAAGGGCAGACAGACCCACGCGGCCATGCCCGACAAGGGCGCCAACGCCTTCCTGGCCGCCTCCGACCTGGCCGTCCGCATCCATGGCCTCGAGAAGACGGTCTTCACGGACCGCGATCCCCTCTTCGACCCCGACCGCTCGACGGTGAACCCGACCAAGAAGGAAGCGAACGTACCAAATGTCAACACCATCCCCGGGGACGATGTCTTCTACGTGGACATGCGCATCCTGCCCCAATATTCCGTCGACATGGCCCTGGCCGAGATCTCGAGGCTGATGCGCGATATCGAGGCGAAGTACGGCGTCTCCGTGAGCTACGAGGTGGTGCAGCGGAACGAGTCGAAGGCGACCCCCGCCGACGCTCCCGTCGTGAAGGCCCTCGCCGGCGCCGTCAAGGAAGTCTACGGCGTGACCGCGAAGCCCATCGGTATCGGAGGCGGCACGGTGGCGGCCTATCTTCGCAAGGCCGGCTACGACGCCGTGGTCTGGGCCACGATGGAGGAGACCGCCCACCAGCCCAACGAGAGCGCCCTCATGAAGAACATCCTCGGCGACGCCAAGGTCTTCGCCTCGCTGATGCTGAGGGACTAGAAAAATGTAATCGCTTGTCGAGGCGGATCGGCCCACCGTTTGGGGCGCGCTTCATCCGCGACGTCCTTGTCCGCGACGCGCCCCTCGTCCGAAACGCATAAAGCCCTGCCTCCCCGCCTTTGTGCGGCGGCAGGGCTTTGCATTATCGCCCGGCGATCGCCTCGCGACTGGGCTTACTTCGCGGGAGGCTTCGGCAGGCCCTTGTAGACGCCGTCGTAGCTCTGGAACCCGGAGTCGACGACGAGCTCCATGAGATTGTCCTTGGTGACCTGGAAGACCTGGAGGAACTTGCAGGGGACCTTGCCGGTCTTGGTGTTGTCCCCGGTGAGGTCGGCGAGGGAGGTGGGGTTGAGGTCCGTGAGCGCCTCGCCTTTGGCGAGCTTTACCGCGTAGGCGCAGGCGAGGGGTGTCAGCTTGCGGGTGTCTTTGAGGATGGTGACGGTAAGCTCGCCTCGGGCGATGGAGTTGCAGCCGGCCTCGGTGGCGTCCTGGCCCGAGATGGGAACTTTGCCCGCGAGGCCGACTGCCCTCAGGGCCTCGAGGGCTCCGAGGGCAGTGGTGTCGTTCGAGGCGATGACGGCGTCGAACGTGCCGCCGCTGCTCTTTATGATGGCCTCCATCGCCTTTTTGGCGTTGCCGGCGTCCCAGTTGGCGACCCATCGATCCGCGACGATCTTGATGTCGCCCCTGTTGATGAGGGGCTGGAGAACCTCCATCTGGCCCTTGCGGAAGAGCTTGGCGTTGTTGTCGGTGGGGCTTCCGCCGAGGAGGACGAAATTGCCCCGATTCCTGACGGCGAGGACGCCCTGGGCCTGGTTGCGGCCGACGTCGATATTGTCGAAGGAGATGTAGGCGGCGATGTTGGCGGAATCGATGAGTCTATCGTAGGAGATGACCTTGACGCCCGATTTGGCCGCCATATCGACGGCGCTGGCGAGGCTGTCGCCATCCTCGGCGACGGCGATGATGACCGTGGCGCCCTTTATGACCATGTCGGCGATCTGCTCGTTCTGGAGCTTGGGATTGTGATCCGCCTGTTCGACGATGACGTCGCAGCCGGCCTCGGTGAGGATCTTGGTCATCTGGTCGCGCTCGCGGGGCCAGCGTTCGGTCTGGAAGTCGGAGAAGGAAAGGCCGATCCGCGGTCTGGAGGGTGAGCCGCAACCGAAGAGGACGGCGATCGAGAGCGCGACGATCGCCGCGATGGCTAGCTTTTTCAATCGCCGAACGACGCGGTCTTTGCGGGACTGATCACCACGATGACCCGGCCATCGGCGATCAACTTTCTGTTCTCGGCCCTGCCGAGGATTCGCGCCGCGTCATCGTCACTTATGATGAGGTCGGTGCGATAGCTGCCAAAGAGGCCAGTGGCGCGGATAAGAAGAGGCTCGTCGCCGACCCTCGCTTCGTCGTCCGCCGAGCGCGCTCCCACGTAGGCGAGGGGGCCTTGGGCCACGAGGATCCGGGGATCGACGACCCATCGATCCATCACGACAGCCATGTCTTCCGAGAGGACGCGGGGGAAGAGCCCGCGATGCAGTCTGTCGAGCCTCCCCCTCTCGCCGTGGACGGGAAGCTCCCCTTGCGCGTAGATCACGATGCCCGTATAGGCCCTGGAGGCGGTCCATCCCGGTGGCCCGGACAGGGCCCGGGCCATCTTCCAGTCGACAAAGAGGGCGGCGGCCTCGGAGAGGGGGAGTTCCCACCTCGAGCGGAGAGAGAGAAGGTCCTTGGAAAAGGCGGTGTTGACTTCCTGGAGCTTTCCTGCGAGGGCCAGGAGGGAGTCGACGCCGAGGCTGCCGTCGACGACCCGTGCCCCGATGCTGCCTTCCGAATCGACGGGTATCTCGAAAAAGGCGCTTTCCGCAAGGCCGGGCAGGTCTCGGGCGATCATGCGCTCGGCGGTCAGGCGGCCCTCGGGAAGAGAGAGGCCGGCCTTCTTGAAATCGAGGGAGATGTCGAGGTCGAGGACCCGCTTGCGCCAGTCGATCGAGTAGGTCGCGCGGTAGGGGCTTGCCTCTGCGGCCGAGGGAGGGGCGGCCATAGGATCGGTCGAGCTGACCTGCCGATCCTGGCCCCAGGTCGCGAAGAGGGCGAGGGGGAGGATGGACAGGAGGATGGTTCTCCTCATGGCTTCGTTATCGGCACGGAAAGGCTCGTGCCTTCGCGCAAGACGCTCGTGAGCTCGAGTCCGTTCCGGGCCGCGAGGGTTTCGGGCCGTACGCCATAACGGAGGGCCAGGCTCCAGAGGCTATCGCCCTTCTGGACGAGGTAGCTGCCGCCGAAGGGAGTCGTGTCGTCGATGGGGACGGGGGGCGGGGTTGGGGCGCCATCCTTGATCACCGGTATGACGAGGACCTGGCCGATCCTGATACGCGAGGCTTGGAGTCCGGGATTGGCCTCGACGATGAGTTGGACGGGGGCACCATAGGCCCGGGACAGGGCCGAGACGGAATCGCCGGAGCGGACGGTATGGAGGGTGTAGCGGAGGAGTTTTTTCGAGGAATCCTGGAGGGCCGCCTCGATGGGGGCCGCCGCCCCCTCGGGTACCTTGATGAGGTAGCCCTTCCAGGGAGGGGTGACGGTGTAGCGGAGTTCGGCATTGGCCGCCCTGAGCCTTTCGACGGAGACCCCCGAGGCCGAGGCGAGGAGGCCCAGGTCGACGGATCGTTTGGGTTCGACGGTTTCCCATTCGACCGGCGGGTTCCAGGAAAGCTGCAAACCGTTGCGGGCCGGATAGCGGAGTATGGAGGCGATGGCGAGAAACTTGGGCACGTAGGCCGAGGTCTCCCTCGAGAGGAGTCCGTCGCCGCGGAGGGCGAAGAAGTCCTTGGTCTTTCCGGCCGCCACGGCCCGGCTGATCGCCCCGAGCCCCATGTTGTAGGCGGCTATGGCCAGGTTCCAGTCGCCCAAGGCATCGTAGTTATCGGCGAGCTTGCGGAGGGCCGCGTCGGTGGCCTTCATGAAGTCGCGGCGCTCGTCCACCCAGTCGTCGACGCGTATGCCGTAGCCGCCTATGGAGTTGCGCATGAACTGCCACATGCCGACCGCGCCGCTGCGCGACACGGCGTTGGGCGTAAACTCCGATTCTATGATGGGGAGCCAGGCGAGCTCTTCCGGCAAGCCGTAGGCGTAGAGCTTCTCCATTATGAAAGACATCCAGGGCCTGCCGCGCGCGACCATGGCGGCCAGCCACTTTTTACCGCCCTCGCTGAGATAGCCCGAGCGATAGGCCTCGAAACTCTTCTCGCCCCAGGGCATGGGAATGTCATAGTCGCCTGGAGCCACTAAGGGAGGTGGCAAGGCGAGAGCGGTCTCCGAGTCGGGCGATGCAGCGGAGGGTGGAGAGGAGGGTGGAGAGGGGAGGACGCCGGGCGGAATCGGAATTGCCGGCGCCTCGCCTTCGGGCACCGAGGCCGCGACGCGCAGGGCCGCCACGGCGGCCGAGGCGGGGTCGATCGCGGGAGGGCCATCCGCGGCTACGGGCTCGGCTGGAGCGAGGGGGCTAGGCCCAGGTGGTTCGTAGCTGAGCAAGGCTGGATCGGGGACGAGGACGGGGACGAGGGGCTTCGGGCCGGGCGGCGGCTCGACAAAACCGGCCGGCCTGACATGGCGCCAGCGCGTATCGGGCAGGCCTGCCTCAGTCGCCTGGGCGGGGAGGAGGGCCGCTAGCTCCGTCGGAGCAGCACCTCGCGTCGACGGGAGCTCGGAAACGGCCTCGGGCTGGGAGATGGCGGAAGGGGCGAGTCCCGTACCGGATGCCCACGCGATGGCCGCCGCCGTGGAAAGGGCGAAGGCCGCGACGACCCGGACGGGAAGGCTCACTGCATCTTCTCCCCGAAATAGATGCCCGCCCACTCCCATCTGCCGTGGATTTCGGGATCGGCGGGGAAGTTGATCTTGCGGAAATAGAGGTACCAGGTCCCGACGCGGTCGGACCAGCCCCAGGTCTTGAGGTAGGCCTCGCGGGTGTTCGATGAGGAGTCGAGGGAATCCGCGTGTCTGACGGGGCCGCCCGTCATCAGGGCGGCGAAGTCGAAAAGGACCTGCGAGTTCGCGTCGCCCTCGTCCTGGTGCCAGGACATCGAGAAGAAGTTGACCTTGGCGCGAAGCTTGGCCAGCATCGCGGCGTTGCGGGTGTCGAGGGCCTTCTCGATATTGCCGACGAGCTCGTTGAGGTCCTCGTAGGCCCAGTCCTTGGGGCTGTTGTAGAAGTCGACGATGTTGCGGGCGTAGGTGAAGGCGTCGGGATAGCCGGGGATCTGCGAGGAGTAGAGGGGGAGGAAGCGGGCGTAGGTCTCGATGGCCTTCGCCCAATCGCCGACCTTTTCGTATTCCTTGCCCAGGAGGAAGAGCATCCTGCCCATGTCGACGCGATCCTGGAACTTCGTGATGAGGGTGGTGAAGAAGGCGATGCGGCGTTCGGGCGAACGGACCGTGCTGATGAGCCTGAGGAGGCTCTGGTAGTGGATCGATTTTCCGTCGACCTCGAGGTCAGGGTAGTCCTTGACGACTCTTTCGTAATAGAGGGAGGCGATGGGCTCCGCTCCCTCACTGTCGTAGCACCAGGCCGAGGTGAAGATGTACCAGGCGTCATAGGGATCGTCCGGCTTCCTGTCGGCGATGTCGGTGAGGAAGGTCGCGAGGCGGCCATACTCCCGCTGCCTGAGGAGAATGGAGGAAATCTCGCGCACGGCGGCGAAGCGCTCGAGGGGCGAGGCGGAGCGCTCGTCGAGCATGCCCATGAGGACTCGGAGTTCCTTTTTGTCCTCCGGGCTTCCGACGAACCAGATTGCGCGGGAACCATTGCAGGAGGAGAGGAAGAAGCTTGCGGCCAGGATCGCTATCGCCGCGATTCGACGGGGAAAAAAAGAAGCGCTGGGCACGGCGCGGAGGCTAGCACGGTCGCCTACGTGTTGGCAAGATCGACCCCATCGACTAGTATTCTTCTGCGATGGCTTCATCCCGCGACCTCAAGGACGACGCGCTCTTTCTCGGCGCTCTGCTGGCGCTTCTCGTCGGCACGGGCCTCCTCCTCGAGACGACGGGAACCCTCCACCTTCCGCATTGGGGCCTGCCCGTCCTCGTTCTCGCCGCCGCTGGCGTTTCGCTCTGGCTCTTCATCGTCAGGGGGCGCTCCGCGGTCTTCCTCGGGACCGGGGTCGCGCTCGCGCTTTCCGGCATAGTCCTCCTCGTCTCGGCCCTCGGCGTCGGCATATCGCGGAGCTGGCCCCTCGTCATGGCAAGCCTCGGCCTCGGCCTCCTCGCCTACGGGAGCCGCCGCCTTCGCGGACTCAAGGCGGCCATAGCCGTGCCTTCGCTCGGCATCGTCCTGCTCGCGCTTTTTTTCGCGCTTTTTTCCTTCCGCGTCGTGACTGTCAGTCTCGCCGTCTTCGTCTCCCAATGGTGGCCCCTCCTCTTCATCATCGGCGGAATTTCCATGTTCCTGGCCTGGAGCCTCCGTTCGCGGAGGGATCGCGCGAAAAGGCGGCTTGGCGAACCATGAGGCCCCCCCTCCTTCGGGGGCTCGTCGCGGCGGCTGGCCTTTGTCTTGCCGTCTCGGCCGCCGGATTCTTCGACGGCTGCGCCGGAGCGCCGGTAACCAAGGGTCAATCGTCCCCGCCCGCAAATTCCACTGCCGCCACTCCTCAGAGTCCCCCTCCTCCCGGGGGAACGGCTGCCACGGGCACCGCCTCGGGAAGCTCCACCTCGGTGGGAAATACGACATCGGTCACCGCCGACGGAACAGCCATCCAGACCCCCGCGGCCCCCGCTATGACCAAGGCGCAGGCCGAACGCAAGGCGATAGAGAGGGCCCTCGCCTTCGCCACGCCCACATCCTTCGCCCAGGCCTTCGATCTCATCGCCTCCTCGTCCCTTGAGCGTTCCGATGCCCGCCTCCTCGCCTGGGTCGGAGCGCGCATGGCTGCCATCGTCTATCCCCTCAGCTCGACCGGCTTCGTCCCCCAGGATCTCCGGAACCAGGGCGCGATACCCACGGGTTCCCTCGCGAGGATGATTTCCGAAGCCCTCTCCGGTCGTGTGGCCGAGGTTCACGCGGCGGATACGGGAGACCCCCTGGCCGAGTTGATTCCCGCCCTTTCGGTCTTTCGCTCCGACTCGCGCGAAACCGCCCGCCTCGCCTTCATAGCCCTCGATCGCTTTGCCTCCCTCGGCTTGACCTCTGTCATCCCCGCCATTGTCCGCGGTCTCGATGCCGAACGCCGATCCCAGCCCGACGAGAGCCTCAAGGCCTATCGGGAAGCCATAGCCCTCGCGCCGGACGCCTGGCCCGCCATACAGGGAGCAGCCCGCGACCTCCTCGTCCTCAAGCGCCCCGCCGAGGCCCTCGCCCTCCTCGATGCCGTTCCTCCCGACATCCTCGCCAACCAGGACTTCCGAAAGATCCGCGCGGAGGCCCTGTACGAGAACGCCTCCTTTGACGAGGCGGCGCCCCTCGTGGCCAGGGCCCTCGCCGACGATCCCCTCGACGCCCATCTGATGCTTATCCGGGCCGACCTCCTCATCCGCGCCCAGCAGTGGCAGCAGGCCATTCCCCTCCTCGACGCCTTTTCGACGGTCGACTCCTCGGACCGGACCCTCACCCTCCTCCGCGGCCTCGTCGCCGAGGGGCTTCGCAACCGCGACGAAGGGCTCCGCCTGGCGCGCAAGGGACTCTCAAGCTCACCCGACGATCCGGAGTTCCTCGCCCTCGCCGCCCGCCTCCTCCTCTCGCCGACGGCCCAGCCCCCCTCCGCCGAGGATCGGGCCCGGGACCTCCAGGAGGCGAGGACCGATGCCCGCAGGGCCTTCGATCTCACGGCCGCCAAGGCTCCCGTACCGACCGGCCTGTCTCCCGCCCGGCTGGCGGGAAGGAAGGCGGCGGGCGACGACGCCGCGAGGCTCCTCCTCGAAGAGGCCGCCGGTCGCTACGACTGGGCCGCTGCGGTCCAGTACATCGACCGGGCCCGGCTCGCCCCCTCCTTCGCGAGCGAGAGCCTCGTGGCCCTCGTGTTGCGCAAATCGGGGGACTGGTCGCGAGCCCTCGACCACGCGACCCTCTGGTACCGCGCGAAGCCCGATTCCGAGGCTGCGGCCGAGGCCTATCTCAGGGCCCTCATCGGTTCGGGCAACACGAAGGCGGCCGAGGACCTCCTCCCCCGTCTCCTCCTCGGGCCGGGCACCACCCTGGGCCGTTCCAAGCTCCATTATCTCCAGAGCCTCCTCGCGAAAAGCGAGGAGGCTGCCCTTTCCTCCCTCCGGACCTCCCTCGTGGAGAATTCCGACAATACCGAGGCCCTTCTCGGCGTTTATGACATTTACTTCAGGAGACAGGACTGGCAGAGGGCGGCCTTCTATCTCAAGCAGGCCCTCGCCCTCGCTCCCCGCGATCCCGAGATAATCCAGCGCGTCCGGGAACTCGCCGCTGCCTCGCCCTCGGCCGCCATCGCCCTGCCCGAGGCCCAGGCCGCCCCCCTGCCGGCTGCGCCCTCGGCCGCGTCGAGCCCCGCGCCGACAAGCCCGGCTTCCACTCCGACGCCCAGCCTCCTGCCGGCGATAACGGCCGGCGCTCCCCCCGCGACGAGCCCCTGAGAGGATCCGGCCATCAGCCTTCCCTTGCCCCTGCCGCCCCGCGATCCCGCCATCGCCGCCTTCCTTGCCGCCATCAGACGAGACTGCAATCGTATCGGCCGCCTCGAGCGCGATCCCCTCGCCCTCGTGCGCCCCTATCCCGACCTGGCCGATCGCGAGCTCGCGGGCTTCCTCGCCTCGACCCTCGCCTTCGGCCGGGTCGATCTCATCATGGCAGCCGTGGGCGAGGCCCTCGGACCCCTCGGGTCGAGACCCGCCAAGCGCCTCGCCGAAATGAGCGAGGGCGAGATAGCGAAGACCTGGTCGGGCTTCCAGTATCGCTATTGCTTCTCCGCCGACCTCGTCGCCCTCCTGGTCGGCCTCAAGCGGGCTAGGGAGGAATACGGCAGCCTCGAGGCCCTCTTCGCGGCCGGCGATCCAGGAGGCAGGGGCGCTCGACCAGGGGGGCGCGGAGGCTCAGGGCTCCGCGGTGGAGGGGCCGGCGCCGATAGCCTTGTCGAGGCCCTCGACGTTTTTTCGCGCAGGATCAACGACTTGGCGGAGCATCGGGGCAGGAGCCTGCGCCCCGGCCTCGTCCCCGAGGTCTCGCGAGGCTCGGCCTGCAAGCGCCTTTTCCTCTTCTTGCGCTGGATGGTGCGGAGCGACGAGGTCGATCCCGGCGGATGGACCACCGTCTCGCCTTCTCGTCTCGTCGTTCCCATCGATGTCCATATGGCGAGGGTCTGTCATGAACGCCTCGGCTTCATCGCGAGCCCGGCGCCCAGCCTCGCGAACGCCCTGCGCGCCACGGCCTGCTTCCGCCTCTACGCGCCCCGCGATCCGGTGAAATACGACTTCGCGCTGACCCGGCCGGGCATCGACCCCATTCCTGGCGACGAGGCCTGGGGCTGCACTTGAGTCAGGGGCGGCGGCTCTGGCTCGGCACCGCTTCTCGCGAGAGTATCGAGCAGAGGCCTCGAGTCGCAGGCGCCGGGCCGCCAAGTCGCAGGCGCCGGGCCGCCAAGCTGCAGGCGCCGGGCCGCCAAGCCGCAGGGGTCCAGCGTCCCACCCCCGACTTGGGCCCCGCCGAAGCCTGATATTCAATTCCCGAGTGAGTCGTAGCGCCCGTCTCCGCCCCGCCCAATTTTTCGAGCCACCTGGCGGAAAACGACGAAGAGGACGAGGGTGACCGTGAGGAAGACTACGGCGAGGGCCGATGACTCGTCGAGCCCCGACTGGAGAAAGAGGTCGTAGATCTTCACGGGAGCCGTCATGGGGTAGTAGGCGAGGATGATGACCGCGCCGAACTCGCTGATCGAGCGGGCGAAGGTGAGCATGAGGCCGGTGAGGATGCCGCGCCTCGCGAGGGGGAGGGTGACGCGGCCAAAGATGCTCCAGGGGCCGGCGCCGAGCATGCGGGCCGCCTTTTCGAGGCTCCTGTCGACGGCCTCGAAACCCACGCGGGCGGAATTGACCGTATAGGGGACGCTGACGAAGAGCATGCAGACCACGATACCCGCGGTGCTGCCCCAAAACTTGAGGCCGAGGAGATTCGCCGCCGGCTCTCCGAGAATCCCCCTCCTCCCGAAAACGAAGAGGAGGGCTATGCCTACGACCGTGTGCGGAATCGTCAGCGGGAGATCGATGAGGGCCTCGATCAGGCCCTTTCCCGGGAAGGCCGAGCGCGAAAGGACATAGGCGAGGGGTATGCCGAGGAGGCCGGCCACCATCGCGGCGAGGAAGGCGGCCTCGAGGCTGAGCGCGATGGCGGACCTGACGTCCGCCATCCCGAGGACGCGCGTGATGGTAGCGGGCGACTGCGCCGCGTACATCCGCAGAAGGGGGATGAGGAGGAAG
>Ga0307375_10003983_pt1 | contig 14302 bp, 13 predicted proteins | sample TR1MG_FD_202531 | JGI IMG/M metagenome (GOLD analysis project Ga0307375, IMG submission 202531) | Soil microbial communities from Risofladan, Vaasa, Finland - TR-1 | ecosystem: Environmental > Terrestrial > Soil > Coastal area > Acid sulfate soil | place: Finland: Risofladan, Vaasa | collected...
CTTGCCCTTTTCCTTTTGAAAATAGAGGACAACTTTGGCCTTGTTGTGGAGATTGATTTGCTCGGTTAAGAAGTTCAAAATAATACCATTCGGTTAATTTTCCCTCAGGTAAGTTATACATTGCTGGTAATTGTGGAGGCCATGGATTTCCGGCTATTATAATTGGTTCTTTGATGTTCGCTTGCATATTAACACAACAGTCGGCCGCAACATTCCAGATTTCGGATTTCATCTTCATTCTGTTCAACATAACTTCATTGGACAAAATTCTAAGAAGCCTTGAGATATGTTTGTTCAAAAGATGCATCCCTTCATGTTCAATGATAGTTGTCAGGTGTTTATCATCTGTTGCATCAACCAAGTCGGAACAATAATATAATGTTACCGTTCCGTCTGTTTCCGGAGCAACTCCCATGATTGATTTTAACATTGCATACGAAGTTGGTTTACGTCTGATCCTCGAGAATAAATATCCCCAATAGTTATATTTTAGAACAAATTTAGCTATTAGGTTCTTCATCCTTTGAGCTGTATCTATACTCATGCTTGCTCACCCACTTTTACAATTGGATCATAAAAGTCTGTTTTATATTTTTTAGAGCTCTTTAATAGAGTGACGTGAATTTTTGTCATATAACGAAATTCTTTAGATTGTCTTCCGAAAGAGTCGATTTGTGATATAAATAATGCTGCTGTATCAATAGGCATTATCAATAGGAAATTTAAAACATTTTCAAGTTCTGGCTTTGAATATTCCGGCATCGACGTAGTCATAAACGTACAGAACCCGACCATCAATTCACCCAGCTTCGAGTTATTCCCATCTTTGATAAGCTTCTTTATTGCAGGCTCGACTTCTTTAAATCTGCTGAATACATCTCTTGGATTAATATCCTTTTTATCTCTGGCAAATTCAATGAACATTCGAGTCATACTTGTATTCAATAGTCCAGCAGCAATAATTTCAATTTCATTGAAATTGATCCCTCCGTCGACTTCCATTTTAATTAAATGATCTGATAGTTTCTCATAACTTGCTGGGTTAGCATACACTGCACCCTGTTTCTGAGCTTGAAAATCATAGATATAGTCGGGGTGGGTTTGAATAAACTCTATCACAAGTTGATGATACTTGTTTGCGATAGCGTAGTCCAGGAAGTCTTTAGCACTGACTTCTGTATAGATATGTAGTTGTCGCCTCAACCCTGCGGCATCTTCAAGATTGTCCATTGAGTATTCCTGATCATCTGGATTATCAATAGAGATAACAAACCATCCCTGTGGGAAAGGATACCGGTGAACAGCATATTCATTCTGGACTTGCCATAATAGCTGTTGTAATGCGTGATCACCTCTGGAAAATTCATCAATGACAAATAATCCAAAAGTATCCTCACCCTTTGGGACAAAGTCTGAATACAACATTTTGAAACTGTGCATTCCGCCTGCTTCAGAATCTTCAACAGGAAACGGAATGATAAAATCATCCCTGGATAAAACAGGAGACTTAACCATAATAATATCAAACTGCTTCTTTACGAGTTTGGATAACTCATCCGCGATTTGGTAACATATCTCAGTTTTGCCAACTCCTGCTGGGCCAATGATGTGCCAACATTGCTTCTTGACATTTTCACCTTTTTCCCAAGCATTTAAGGTTCTGACAATATCGCTTTTAATTATTTCCTTGATTCTTGCAATAGACAAAACTGCAATATTCAATCGTTCATGGTATTTGAGTTCTTGTTCCTTAGTAGCTTCGTCGGTCATGGTAATGGTATCCCCTTTCAAAAGGTAGAAATATTGTTAAAATTTAATATCATCGAAACTGAACGTTTTATCTGATGGTGGTGCTTCTGCTGGAGCATCTGGTTGCACCTGTGTCTGAGCAGGTGAAGCATTTGTTTGTTCAGTTGTCCCATCTATGGGCAATACACCTTCGGGGATTGCTGGCTGAACATAACCACTCGCCTGCTTCCCTTTGCTCCAATCAAATTTATCATTGAATTGGTTGACCGTTTGTTTGGAAATTCTTAATATATTCATGACTGCTTCATTTTTAAGAGCAATACCTTTTTGTAAGACAAATACTTCTTTGGGACCATAAGATGATGGGGCGGTTCCCTTTGTAATATTTGTCACAAAGCGTTTATTGTTGACAACTGCTTTTTCAAAAGATCTGCTTTCATCAGTCGGTGGATCAAAGACTGGAGGAAGATCTTCTTTGAACATATCAGATAAGTATTGGGAAACATTAGAATACTTTGTTCCCTTTCCTCTGATAAATACAAAGACTGGTTTTCCATCTTCATTCATAACTGGACTTCCATCCGGTTTACAACAAATTCCTCCAACAACGATTTGAGCTCTACAAGGATTACAATAATCATTGATCGCTCTTTCGGCAGAAGTCATTGGGCAAAGTCGGGCGCCTCCATCAGGCATCCTGGATGTTCCGTACCATGGCGGAGCTCCTTCTTTAAACGAGAAACATTCGATATTGTCTCTTCCTTGTTGTGTTACAACTTTTGCCAGCAATTCTTTTGTGTGGGTGATAACCATATTGACTTCGTCAAGGTTATACTCAACACCTCTGATTTGAAATTTCCCGGCAAGTTCTTCCACGTTGATGTGGTTCTTCCGTGTCTTTCCTGCGATATAGACACTGTGATAAAATTCATCTTCGGGTTTTACAGGCTCTCGCCCCTCGAACCCAGTTCCTTGTAAGTCCTGATAATCCTCAAAAGAGTCGGTCATTATACTGATCCTCCTGTTTTAGTTATTTGGCAATAAGCACCAATTTTGGGAATTTCGATCTGCTGGAATTGTAAGAAGTGAGAACTCATGATTGAACCAGCATCTCATATATTGTTCCATAAGTTCAGATGAAATAAAATCCGTTAAACCTTCATAGTCAGGTAACGCTGTTAACTCCGGATCTTCAATTGTAATAGGATTCACCTTTCTGGTTTTCGCATCGGTAATGTCGCCTGATATTAATTTTGGATGTGGACAATAAACAATTACCAGTCTTTTGCCAACCATCCTGAATATTTCATTCTTATAAAAGTATGTATTTGTATCAAGATCAAATGCGACTTTCTTTCCGGACATAACTCTATCAATTGAAGTATGCTGTCTGCACAACACCCCGTCCGATTTCTTTTCCTCGCAAGCTTCACAATCAGAATGATCTAGGGTATATTTCACTCTTAATTCAAAGTTCTTGTCAGAAGCTTTTGAGAAGTAAGATAGAATCCTTCTTTTGTTTAGAAGGAATTTTACAATAGTAATTGGGTACACTTCACACCCTAGCTGTTCAATGTACTTTTCTGAAGATACTTGTTTCATTAAAAATAACTCCTCTTGGTTAAATTTAAACGACAAAAAACCAGGGGTCGTTAAGAACACCTAATCACGCCTTCTCAACGGGTACTGGTAGCAGTTAATATTCTTAGGAAACCTTCTCCTAAAAACAAAAGCTGTTACCAGTGCCCGTCAAGCGGCATGATTAGGTGCTCTTACACATTACAAATATCGTCTATTTATCGGATGATGGAACATCAACCGGCTTTGACAAATATTTTAAGATCAATGGTTTTGGTATTGGAAGTCTACAATAGACTGCTACTCTAACAAGCGTTTCTGGAGTAGTCTTATTGATAAAATCTCTAACTCTATTCCTCAGATTTTTAATCTGATTGTCTTCAACTTCATTCATGGGTTCTCCCTATAAGACAAGAGAGAGGTAAATAGGTTTCGAATCTTGTAATATTAGATCTCCACCTCCTCCGTTGTCAGTAAGTATCAGTTCAGTGTTTAAGTTTCCGTCTGTTGATATATGTCGAGAATCACTAATAACGATCTGTTCAATCAACGGAATAACTTCAGATTTAAGATGTTCAGTGAATACGGAGAGAATCTCTTTAATTTTATTTGCCCGTTCAATTGGGTTTTCCATAGAGTTAGCTTCTGATAGATCTGGCATTATAAGTGTTGAAGGTTGCAGTTTACCAAGTTGTTTCAACCTTATCATTTCTGCACCGTAACATCCTCTGATAAGTTTTTGCCAATATGCTTCCCAGTGGTATGTTGATGGCATAATTTCAATACCAACAGGGATGCCAGAGAACATTATGATTGCACCGATCTGACCATCAACTGGTTCAAATTCAGCAGCAAATGTTTCAAGTGCTTCCTTATATTCGGGAGCATCATAGAAATCTCTCAGATGGGATCTTCTTGACCCTCTGCTCATTCTGCTTTTCAATCCTTGTAACCATGATGAAATATCACCCCACAGTTTATCGTAGGCATGTTCAGTTCTTTTTGAAGGATTTAATAAAGCCTTTCTTAATGTAATAGGAAGAACATCTTCATCATTATCTGCTGAGCGCAGATATCCACCTTGGCTTGATTCAATACAACAAGCGTCACGAAATGTTTGGGTTTGAAGTTGCATTACAACTCCTGATCCGGACATTGCATGATCCTGTGCTCCTTTTCCACGGATCTGTGTATGGGTCGGAACAATTGCTGGGCGGGTACTATCTGTGTTTTCAAAAACCATACTCCCATATCCAGAAGTCCGTTGAAACTGGAGTGCTTGTGGTGGTGCAACATTACCCCGATCTGGACCGACTAGAGGGACGATGGTCATTTCATCAACAGACTGTACGTCTCCCATTCCGATATTGCTGAAATTCAGTCTATCAAATATTGACATTATTTAGGTCCTCCCTCAATTAAACTTTGATATTTTCCAACCAGAAGATTTTTAACCATTTCTCGATTCTCAATCATTCTACTAAAGATGATTTCTGATTCTAAAAATTTATAATCCGATACAGGCAATGGTTTTAAACCCTCGGCAAGTGATCTTGCAGTCCCTTGTTTTGCATCAGCGGAGAATACGGGATTGAGATGAATTAGGTTAAACTCATAACCTGCCTCTTTGAAATGTTTATATACTGTGTTGAATAAACCTTTCACCGTATTTTCATATCCATCTGAAATGAGCACAATATTTTCTGCTCCGGTCAAAACTGCTTCGACCAACCCTCGCCATAAATCAGTTGACCCCGATGGTACAACAAGATTCATGCCGCTATCATTTGGTGCATCGATCCTTTTACCACCTACATATATAACTTCCTTGATATTGTCGATGACTGATAAAATTGACAAGGAAGTTAAAAATGGGTGGAGCGGTCTCTTCTCACTCCCATACATTGACCTCGATGCATCAATAATAATTGTTGCTTCACCCAAGTCGATTTTTGAAAGTTTTTGACTTTGATGATCAATGGCATCTGAGATTTTATCCATATTTTCAGGATCCCCGTTCAGGAGTTTGAAATAGAACGCTTTCCATAAGTCATATATATCTTGACTTTTATAATTGACCTTAATTTTCGTTCCGGCCTTTTTTGCCGCTGCTTCAGATTGCAAAGCTTTACGATTTGACATTGATGCTTTTTCATATATTGCTGAAAGTTCTATCGGAACCTTATATGAGTTCCTGAACCCGATAACAGTTGAAGTGGGCATCCCCTTCATATGTTTTTTGAAAAGTTCTACATTACCTGCTATAGATGCAGCCTTTAGATTATAATATTGTTCAATTTTTGGAAAGAACGCTTGAGTCGTTTTTGTCAAACGTACCGGTGAATCAAACAGGTGATTTAATACAGGAAGTGCATGGCGATTGTATCTCCCAATGGACTTGCGGAAAAGTTTTTCATCCCCATGCAAGATTTTGTAAAGATCCTGCTTTCCTAAAGCATGCCTTATCAGCTTTCTCAGTTTGCCTTTATAATTCACAGCCAAACCGTCGAGATATTCATTGTCTCGATTAAAAATGAACTCAAGGATGATCTTGCGTGTTCTTGAGTTGTTGACTCTTTTTTGGTTTTCACCACCTGCAAGCATCAATAGATTTTTCAATGCTCGGGGAGTCCTTTCCTTTGTAAGGTTATACATAATAACCTTGGTTTCATAATCAAAGCTGAGAGCATCGGGAACCAATTCCTTTCCCGTAACAGATTGTGGATTTGATAAGAGCATATGATTCATTCTGCCCTTCGAATATCCGGTTCCATTTAGGATAGTTGTCAGACCGAATAGTACTCTATCATGGTTAAATAGGTTAATCCACATTTGCATAACTGCTTGGAACTGTTGATCTGTTTCTTCATAAAACTGTCCCTTGGGCGCAAATTGTAATATGCCTGAGTCAATTTGCAGGTTGTCTGCCATAAGTTCCTCCTTTCAAAAAAGTTAAAACGACGTGGGATAAGAATAACCAATTTTTTGGCATGAAGAATATCTCCATAAATCTCCTTCATAAAAATGGAAGTGGGTGTGATTTTTTTGTATAGCCAAGTATAATCTGAAATCACACCCAGTCCATTAGAAAGGTTTTTCTGAAAGTTATTAAATGTAATGATTGTTGTTGGTTCCGCATACCAATGCCTTTTAAGGCGTATCTGTAATCACATTAAGTCTTTCAGAAAACTGGTTGATCCAATAAAATGGTGGGGCGTATTAGTCCCACGAAACTCCTGATCTATATGGTCAGTTTGAATGGTGGGTACACCCCATAGAAAATAAAAAATAGAAGTGGTGAATGACTTATGGGTATTTCCGCGATATCCTGTAAAGTCATAAAGTCTTCTATTTAAAATGGAGCGTGGGGGAAATAAATATAGGACATCTGCCAAAGTTTCTGAATCTATACTTAGTCCCCAACGCACATAAAGATTTTGGGAAGTAGTAAATGTAATGTTTTACCTGAGTGGTTTTGACACCACGGCCTAATGATTAGTAGTCATTTGCTCTACAACTGAGCTATCAGAATTTACACTGAGTCTTCCCAAAAATGGTTGAAAAAAATGAGTGATCTTATAATCACCACTCATTTTTTGATTATCCTAAAAACTCCAACATCTCTCGCCCTTATCATTCGTTCCTTGATAATTGCGATCGACACTGTCTTCGTTGTATTTACCATTTTGAGATCTTTCATCAATCTTGTGATTGATATACTTAATCGACTTTTCAAAATGGGACATCGCCTTGCCAATCTTTGCAACCGTTATACGATTACTCATAAGGTAACTCCTTACGTTAAAGATTAACATCAATTTTTAAACCAACTCTTTTACAATTCATTTATTAATATATATAGATTATAATTTTAAAATGAATTAAGTTGCGTCAACTCTGGCTGGAGTTTTGGGGTTATCAAGTTCAAAAATGAGATTGTGATCTGGATAATTATCTGCTGTGTTCTTGATAATTTGTTTTGTTGAGCTTGGCATAAACTGCTCAGTTTTATGAAGCTGAACGCCATTCTTAAAGTTAAATACAACTCCATCTGGAGTTTCTGATACTTCAATTAAGTCTTTTCTATCAACTTCCAATTTTAATGAACCATCTTTAATAATGATTTTAGCCATTCAATTTTCCCTCGCTTTCAAGAATTTCTAATATTATCTCTGTCTTTGAGTTCTCAGTATTCTTTACGAACCACTCAATATATTTTTCTTTATAATATGTTCTAAGAAATAAGTTAATCAACTTTGTTTGTGGGTGAGTTTCTGACTGCTCCTCAGTCTCTTTAATAATTCTCATAGCATTTGCTTTACAGTAACTTTCAATATCAATAGTCTGTAAATTCTGATTTAAGAATCTCCAAACATATGAAAGAAACCTAAAATTATTATATTCTAGAAACTCTATAAACAAACGTACTTGATCTAATTCATAGTCCGTATCGGTTTCTGGTTTTTCATAAAACTCATAGTCATAGACTTCTGACACTTTTTTTAATAAGTCTTGTACTAAACGGTATCGCCTTTTAAAGGATTGTTCTCTTATAACAGGTATTGCATTTATATGAATAAATTTAAAATCGGGATGCCCAACATGATCTAGAATATCAGCTACAGTAGATTCATAAACAGCTTTCTCATTACGCAATACACCATTTTGATCTTCATCTTCATCAAGCCGTTCAGGTGGCTGTACTGAATTTCCTAATAATAGTTCCTGTGATTTGTCGGACATTTTAACATACCCTCTTTGCTAAATTTCCAGTTGAACACTCACTATCAACTGGATGACCTTTTTCATAATGACATTCTTCACAACATGACCACGCAAAATATGGATCTAATACAAACAATGGTTCTAGTTTTTGGGGTCGTTCGTGGTGAACGATTGTAGCTTTTTCCCCACAAAATTGACAAATATATTCATCCCTTTCTAATACAAAATTTCTGAAAGTTTGATATTCTTCTGTTGTATAATATTTTTCTATATTTTTAATTTCATAAGGATCTGAATGTAAATTGAATAATGGGCATTCTCCTTTACACTTATCTGAACAATAAAAATATGAGTTATCCAGTCCATGATGTTCTATATTTCTTATTCTTTCATATAATTGAATTTTAGTTGGAGTGAACCATCCTTCTTTTTCTTTTGAATTTTCACATAAATGATTTTTACAATGAACTTGTATTTCGTTTTCACCTGGTTTATCAGGATTATATCTCATTTTTTCAATTTTTGAAAAAAGTGGATATCTATCCTTTATCATTGTGATCGTTCTTCTCCTATTTATTGAAGCTTTAATTAATGCTTTTTTTAATTTTTTTCTATAATGTATACTATTAAAAGTTGATTTTTTATTTTTCCATAATTCTCTATTTGATCTGCTATTTTTTCTTTTTGATTCTATTGTATGTTTTTTACCATACATACCATTGTTTTTTCCTGCTTGTTTTATTTTATTCGTTTCTGAGTTTTTTCTTCTAACTTCTTGGCATGAGTTTTGACTTTTTGAACAACACCATTTACCACTTTTAAGTTGATGCTTAGCTTTTTCACCACACCCATAATCACATATTTTCATTTATTATTCTCCTTATCCCAACATTAATGATACAAAATAAGAGTTCAATAAATCTTTTGTTGGAGATACTTTTGTAGCTCTAAAGTCAGCGTCTCCTGTTTGAATAATATCAGTTATTATTTCATTTTTTGTTGCTACATCATCTGAAAGCGGACCAAACATTTCTGATAATACAGTTGGACAATTATACGCTGCCAGCGCCCATGTATCACCTTCGCCCATTCTCTGACCACCTTCTCTACTCTTTCCTGCTAATGGTTGTTTTGTTTTAGTTGCTGTTGGGCCAGTAGATCTTGCATGAACTTTCATTTCTCCAATATGTTCCAACTTTGACATATATTGATATCCAAACGGGACAGCGTTGCTGGTCTTTGTATTATACTCTGGCAATGCCATTTGATATGCAGTTTTCAATCCAAGGACTTTTAATGCCTCAGCGATATTTTTATGTGATGGGCCTTGAAATGGAGGAACAATAATAGGAACTGAGTTGTCTTTTCTTATTTGTTCAACCATTTTATTGAATTGTGGAGCTGATAACTTCGCTATATTATTTATAAATTTAGTGCTAAATTTCTGATTCTTTGATCTATCGAGTTTTGCAAAGACTGCTTTCATCATTTTAATTACTTCTGATTTATTTTTAGTCTTAATAATTTTATCTGCCAGGGCTCTTGAAATGAATCCACAATATAGTTCATATATCTGACCCATGTTCATTCGTCCTAAAACTCCAAGAGGATTGTGAATAATATCAACTCTTTCTCCCCACGGAGTCCTTGGCATTAATTCATCTTTTTCAATTAATGAGATGATTCCTTTATTACCATATCTGTTACAGAGTTTATCTCCAAGCCCGATTCTTAGTTCTTGTTCTATTTTAAAGACGATCAATACACCTTTAACACTAATTCCCCTGACTTTATATTTTTCTTTATCAGGTTTTTTATTTCGTTTGTTTGTACGTTCAATTAGATATTTTAAGTCTGGAAACTTATCTTTGTCAAAATTGGAATATACTTCAATATCAACTACAGTTCCACCAGGACTTTTTATTATTATTTGACCATCATGAGAATCTACGCCCTCGTCATCTTCCTCTGCAAATCCAAGAAGTTCATCAATATCTCCAGATGATTTTCTGAATATAACATCTCCTTTTTCAGTCTTTTCTCCAAGTTTGATAATGAATAATACTCTATCATTTGAATCAACTTCTACTTCAACATCAATACCATGTAGGGATGTAAGAGAATCGTTTGAAACTAATCTTTCATTAATGACAATACCATCTTCAAAGTTATATCCTTTATAAGGCATATATGTAGCTGCTAGTGTTCTACCCAATGAAATTGTTCCGCTTGCAATACCGCTACCCTCAGCTATAACTGCTCTAGTTTTAACTGATTGACCAACCTTGACAACTGGATTAAAGATACTCAAAGTGTTTCTACCTGAACCAGATTTCAGTTGAACAGGTGTAATGTCAACTTTTTGTTTACCAGCTTTTGAACAAGTAACCTCAATTACATCAGTTGTTATCTTTGTAACTTTACCTGTACAAGGAGAACGTTTTATAAAACTATCAGATAAAACATTTGTAAGTAATGATTCATATCCTGATTGAACAATAGGAGGGCTAGGATGTTTCAATGGAAGCATTTGTTTTGCCTGGTTAGCTGCCATGATAATTCTAGCACCTTCATTATTTTCAATAAATGGAATCATTGAAGTTGTAGTAGAAAGAATGCCTGATTTCTCATCGTTATTCATCGGTTTAGTTCCAAAGAGTCCTCTAGCAGATGTTACATATGCATCGACAGTTAGCTGCTGAGTGATACCAATGTTACCACCCTCTGCTGTATCCAATGGATCAATGTTTCCATAATATGATGAGTGAACATTTCTGGCATCTAAATTGATGGCTCTCTTATCTGGAATACCTCCTACTGATTTACCTACTGGAGATACCTTTGTGATGGTTGCCATTTCTTCAACTGGATTTGCATACTCCATATTCTGGACAATTTCAAGTTTGTTGAATTGCCCCATGATTACTGTTTGTGGGATTTCTAGTTTAGCATCTTTATTGCCTGATAAATACTGTTCTTTGTAAACTGTATATGCTTTCAATAACTGTTTTTGTGCTAAGTGAACTAAAACTTCAGAGTTTCTTATTCTCTGATTACCTATATCGTTTCTATCTTGAACAAAACCAGTCACAACTTTTGTTGCCATATATTGAATAATCAGTGGTAGTTCATATGGCAATTGCTGATTTGCTAATACTTGTTTTGAGATAGGATCAACAATGTTTTCAAGATTGTTTGTGATAGCATAAGTTGCATCAACTCTACCTGTCATTTCAATAATCAGATCGTTGAAATATTCTTTTGATAAAAATTCTTTATCAATTGTATAGTTGTTGACTTTTGCTTGAATAAATGATCTTGCCATTTCTTCTTTTAATTCAGTATCCAATCCTTCAAATACCATATACGATTTTGGAACAGGAGTAAATACAGCACCCTTAGCAGGCTTTTCTTGAACTATTTTATATTTCAATCCATATGCTTTTACAATTGTTCCAAAACCAAAACTGAATGATAGTAGGACCATAAGAGGTAAACGAAAACCTCCCATGTATATTTCAAGATATTTTAACATCTTTGTTCTTTTACTATAAATATGAAAGTTAGAATAAGAGCTTTCAAACTTAGAGTCAAACTCTTTCGGAAAAGTAATTGGATTTTGTACAATTTGATTAATCAGACATTTCTTCTGCCCATTAACTCTAAAGGTTCCTGTATCTGGATCAATTTTTGGAATGTCTAAATTAACTTCATGGGTCTTTCCAAATTCATCTTTCATCTTAATTGTTATTGTAGACCTATCTGATTTTTCAATTTCTCCAGCTTTATCAGATTTATCTGTAATAGCAATAGAATCAAACTTCAATGAAATATCTCTATTCTGCAATACCTTAAAAGCGTTAGACATATCTTTTCTTAGGTTTACTTTAAAGTCTATTTCTCTCTTTTGAAATATACGTTCAGGGGTTTTCTTTTCGACTCTGTTTGCTACATCTGATTGTTGATTTACAACTGATTCACTTTGATCAACTGATTTTGACGGTTCTAGTAAATCATCTTTGAATGCTTTACTCACATTTTTTAGAGCGGCTGCAAGATTGGCTTTTGGAATTGATTTAGCCATTCGTTTAGCTTTATCCATATCACCGCTAGTACTATGTAAAATGGAAGCTATAGCAAGTCTATCAACTTCTTCTTTATCAACTTCATCATTGGTTATTTTATCTAAAGTTGTTGGTTGTTTATCTAAGTAACCAGCTACGGATGCTTTGATTTTTGGATCTGTAATTATATCGCTTGCTACGTTCTTAACAACTTTATCAGATGCTTTTTCAACCTCTTCCTCTTTTTCTTCTTCTGTACTTATTGGTTTTATCTTTCTGAGAAGAGCCATAGTTCTTGCAAAATGAAACTCTTTATCTTTAACAATTAATCTATATCTTGTTTCACCTTCATCTACAAGTGCAAGAATTAAATGATCGAAATGAATCTCTCCTGCTTTCATTTGTTTTAGTATAGGAAATATTTTTCTATTAACAAATGAGTTCAATGGTTTAGTAACATCGACTGAATAGATAAGAACCTTTTGATAATTGTCTGTGAATGATGAAAAGGTTTTATATAAACCATTCTGAATCAATATGCCTGCTCTCTGACGATATGTAGTTGGTTTATATAATTTATCAATTTTGTCAGTATATTGAGTTATATCAAAAAGAATATTTTTTTTATCTGGGAATTTCATGTTATCTGAATATGTAAGAATTCCATAGGGTTTGAATATCTTTCTATAATCAGATGTTAATCGAGTGACAGGTATTTTAGTCATTGGTACAACTACATAACGAACATCTACTTTTCGTAAATTTAATTTTGAATAATCATCAACTAGAGTGGAGTTTTCTGAAAAGTAAACTAATAGAAAAGGTTCATCCATTTTTTGCGGGAATCTTATTCCATTTACAACTCTAGTATATTGGACTAACGATTTAAATTGTATCATTAAAAACTTTTCCCCTTAAATATTTTTGTTTGATTCAGATTAACTTTTAAAGCTTTATCAAATAGTCTTTTCCATGATATACCATTAACCTTTTTCTTATATAAAATGATAATACCTTTTTTGGGTGCTACTTTATATACATATTCTGTACTAGGAAATACAATTTTATCTTCTTTTCTATTATACCCACCAGGACTAATAACAAAACAAACTGGAAGGTTTTCTCCTCCAGCATCTCCCAATGGATAATTTGCTTTATTGTCAATGAAATAGAAATCTAAATCAAAGATTAAAGCTTCAAATGAATCTTCAAATGTAAACCGAATATCAACTTTTTCTCCATAGTATTGATTCAGTCTTTCTATAACTTGATCAATTTCTTTTGGATATCTTTTCAAAAGATATTTTTTTAATAGTTCGGGTTTGATATCCCCAAATTTTATAGTTAATTTTGTTTCAGCATCCATTATGTAACTAAATCTCCTGTTAGTAGTTTCCCTAAGATTGAGGGTTCGACATCTTCCTCTGTAATAAGACCTGTCTCAATTGCCTTATTGATATTTTCAAATGCTAATCCCTGTATGAATCCAGATGCAAATACATCATTTTTAATATTCATCATAATAGGATCCCATGTTTTTCCCAAACGTGCTGGAAGGATAGTTTGTTTTTTATCCCTTAATGTTTGTGAAATAAGAACCTCAAAATGAACTAGATCGAGATCAGATACAGGTCCACCATAAACTTTTAATATTTTATTAACTAAATGACTAGGGTCTTTATAAACAACTTTTCCGCCAAGCAATCTATGTACATAGTTAACTTGGTCTTTAATTTCTGTTTTCTCCATTGGTACTTCAAGTATTTCATCATTTTGTAAGTAGTCAAATGTTAAAATATCCTTTCCTATCTTGGTCATTTTTTGTGATAGAATCTCAACTGGATAATCCAAAACCATATTGAATATTAAATCTGAATATTCAATTTTTGTTAGAAGGTGATTTACCCACACAGACTCTTCATTGATTTGTAAAGTGTCTCCAGTTTTATAATTTGATAAATCAACGGTTACTTTACAAGGTTTTAAAGCAACTAATTTATTATCTTGTTGAATCATATATTTTAATAAACCGGATTTTGGAAGTTCGATTAATGGATCATTATCAATTATATTTTGTAGAACATCATGAGTTGCAAATGATACTGCACCACCAGTATGAAATGTTCTCATAATTAACTGTGTTCCTCGTTCTCCGATAGATGTTCCAGCAAGAATACCAATGTAAG
>Ga0307375_10003984_pt1 | contig 14302 bp, 14 predicted proteins | sample TR1MG_FD_202531 | JGI IMG/M metagenome (GOLD analysis project Ga0307375, IMG submission 202531) | Soil microbial communities from Risofladan, Vaasa, Finland - TR-1 | ecosystem: Environmental > Terrestrial > Soil > Coastal area > Acid sulfate soil | place: Finland: Risofladan, Vaasa | collected...
AACCTACCGCCGAAGGTATTACTCAGAAGATGGTAATAGTGTATAACTAAGCCCATACCCGTGTCTGGATTAATCTTTTTTCTTATCTCTTCGAAATCTTCATCCTGGTATGATTTTTCTATTATATCCTCGACCCCTTCGTCCGGCAGACTTACAACTGAATTTTCATCTATATATTTAATTAAAATATCATGCTCTTCTTTATCTATTGCATGATATTTGTACATCCTAAACACTGCTTGCTTTTTCTCTTCTGCTGTTAAATTTTTAGCCGAGATAGTTTCGTAGTTCCAGGAAAACCCATCATCTTTGATCTCTTTAGTCTTTTTCAAAAGTCTAAACGCTACAAGTTTTTTGATTAATTTCAAAACGGACGGCCAGTGTATTGGTAGAGTTTGAGATTCTAAATAATCCATATCTATTATTTTATTTATACTGGTGCTTTCAAACCACAGCATTCGACAATACATTCCTACAGCCTCCGGACCCATTAATACGCTGTAATGGATTTGGAGTTGCTTGATGCTTTTTGATAATTTTGTATCAATTGTACTCATATCAGATCCTTTATGTTTTCAGTATTAAATATTAATTTTTCATATTCAGATTCGTCGGTCATATTATCTATGACAACATCGAATAGCTTTTGTTTCTTCTCGGTTATCCTAAGTACCTTCTCTTCTATTGTATCAATACAAACTAGATTAATAATGAGAATCTTCTCCGCCTTCTGCCCTATTCTATCTATTCGTGCTATCCTCTGTTCGTTTACGGCCGGATTGAATGACATATCATAGTTTATTAATACGCTTGCAATTTGTAGGTCTAAGCCTGAGGCTCCTGCGTTGGTAGATATAAACACACGAATATCTTTTTCATTTTCAAACTTTGCCTGAATTTTCTTTCTGGTGTTGCACTTGGAATCATCGTTATAGTATGGACAATTGATGCATTTTGCCTTAAGTTTTTCCTCATAAACAAGAATATCTAAATCTCTCTGTTTCATCTTTTTATTATTCTTTATTGTATCTTTTTCTATTTCCCTTTCCCACCTACAATCGCTAGCAATACCACCATGTAAATGCACGGACTTTAGACCAATATTATCTTCTATTATCTTAGCCATTCTCTCGAACTGAGTAAAGATAATAATCTTGGCATCTGGCTGAAGCTCTCCCAGGATCTTTTTAACCTCGTCCAGTTTTGAGGATACTATCTTATCCTTCTCTACTACTAAGTTAAGGCAATCACAGAGCTGACGAAGATATACAGTCTGAGCTAGGGCTGCTATACTCTTTATCTTGCCTGTTTTAATGTCTTCTAAAATCCCCTTTTTAATCTCTTTATATTTCTTTCTTTCGGTAGGATTTAAATTAACGTAGATATGATTTATGATCTTCTCGGGTAGTTCGTCGAGAACCTCTCTTTTCCGTCGGCGAATCATGCTGTAAGACAGTTTTTTGTTAATCTCATCTAGGTTTTTATACTTGCTATGATCTATCCGGCCCCAGAAATCTAGGGTGCAATATCTATTCATAAATGGAAACGGATTGGTCCCAAAAACCTTTGGATTCAAAAACTTCATAATGGTAAATAAATCCATCAAGTCGTTTTCGATCGGGGTTCCTGTAAGACCAATCCGTCGCTTGCACTTCAGCTGATTAAGTGCCTTAAATGTATCTGTTCTAAAGTTTCTTGCCCTTTGTATTTCATCGCAGATTACGATATCCCACTCGATATCTTTAATCATATCAATATCACGCCACAATAGATCGTAATTAACTATGATGAAGTCCGTATTTTTCCTGTAGAGCTCATCTCTATCTTTTCCCGCAACCATCGTATAGCTATAGCCAGAGAATTTGGCGATCTGATACCCCCACTGATACTTCATGGACGCCGGAACTACGATTAGGGCCTTTTTGGCCCCAGATCTCTGAATTGCATTTGAGACAACGGATATGCCTATTGGAGTCTTTCCGAGACCCATATCGTAACCCATTAAACCGCTTTGAACCGTGTCTAGAAAGTGAACTCCAACCTTCTGGAAGTCATATAGCTTAACTTCTTTCCTAAGCCCATCCACGGTATGGTCTGAATCCTTTGCATCCGAAACCTCTCTAAGGATAGCCAATTTTTCCGAGAGCTCACGATATTTATCGTTAGCCTCAGGGGTCATCATTATCTCAATCCCCTGCTCTTTGGCAATCTTCTTTAAAATAAAAAGATCGACTATGGGGAATACCCAAGCGCCGATCTTCTTAACAAATGTTCTATTTGGAAGAGTCTTGATTGCATCTATAAGAGATTGCTTGAATTCAAACGTGGCTACGAAAGAATCCTCGTCAGTATGTACATCAATTAGAAACATATTCCCTACAGTTTACGGTTAACTTAAATATTAATGATCCACTTCGCCTGTTTTAGCTATTGGATTTGGATTAAATCCTGAATTTCTCTTGTCTTGATCAAAGTTTTCCGATGGCGTGTACGTTGGGGCTTCAGTAAGTGTTCGTGGATCAATGTAGCCAGCACCCATCTTGACTTGGCCCGGATATAACTCGTCAAGCTTTACCCCGCATTTACAGCGTGGACAAACTTGTAGAAGCTGAATATTCAAACTCGTATCCAGCCTGCAATTTTTGCAATAAAACCTAGTGAGGATTGGATGCCTGCTGTGTCCGGGCTGTCCACCTGCTTGATTAGCCATTTAAGAAGTCACCACCTGATTTATTTAATTCCAGCTTGGCTCGGCCAAGATTTCCATCTAAAGATAGCACTAATCCTAAAAATCCATCGTCCGTTATTTTTATAGCTACTACAGTTGACGTAAATGTTAAGATAATATCTTCCACCCTCCCTGCGCCCGAGTCATTCAGGTATTTTATTACCGACGAGAGGTTGGCAGCGATTAAATCAATCTCCACTGGCCTTACTTCATGTTTATCTATAAGTAAGCCATCCCATCCGCAGAAGAATGACCCCACAGCCCCATCCACATTATCGCATATTGTTTTTAGTTTATCTTCAAGATTCATCAGTTACTATTGCTACCGAGCTGGATGAGCCGATTCTTCCCGCTCCAGCATTAATTAGTGCCAGGGCGAACTCTTTGGTTTTAATGCCGCCCGAAGCTTTTATTTCAGGCCTCCCGCCGGTGTATCTTTTTATTTCTTCTATGTCCTCGATCGTTACGTTTCTTGGACCATATCCAGTGCATGTTTTAATAAAATCTATTCTATGCCTTGAAAGATGCCTGATTGCGCCGTGTAATTCATCTTCATTTAAATAACCAACTTCAACGATGTATTTTATGGTTGCACCGGTGGCCTTAATTGCCTTTACCTCAAGATCTATATCTGACCACCAGCCGCTTTTAATCTTGCCAATATCAATAACAACGTCGAACTCATCCACTACCTCTTTTAGCTCTTCAATTAATTTAACCTTAGATTCAATTGTCGTGTTCCCGTGTGGAAATCCTACTACCGTACAGATTTTTACATTTGACTTAAGGTCTTGAAGTCTCTCTTTTGCATGTTTTACCCAGCTGGGAGCTACGCAGACTGAGTAAAACCTATGCTCGGCCGCCTCTTCGCATAGTTTGTCTATATCCATAAAAGAGGCATCTGGCTTTAAGCATGTATGATCAAAGAACGACTCCAGGGAGCTAGTCATTGCTGGCTCTACGATTTGCATTATTACTCCAAAGAATTTAGTAATGATATTATACTGAAATAGGCGGGTTCTTCAATAAAAAAAAGAGAAGGGCCATAATTAGCCCCTTCTCTTTTTTAATTACCGTACTAGGGCAATTACTTAGTTAGTATCAGCGCCCGTGTACTCACCGGCCAAAAGGCCTGTTACTGTGTCTACATCTTCGTTATCAACGAAATCATTGCTGGATACACCCTCGGTGGCTTCGTCTCTATTCTGAACGGTTGGATCACCAACTGGCTTGCGGCCACCCTGTCTTTCGGCTGTTACTGGATCGGCCTCAGCAATTGCTGCATCGTCATAGATCTTACCAAGATTGGTCTGATCTCCACCATAAACATTGGAATTCTGAAGTCCAGGACCCACTTTACCAATTGAGTTAGGATAAGTGTTGCCTTCGATCGTATAGTTCGGATCATTTGTCTGCTGAACGGCCACGTCTGTTGCATTTGGAAAGTCAACATGGAAACCATTAGGGTTTGAAATCAAGTTCTGAGCAGTTCTTGCTATATATTGAGAGTCACGACTATTCACGCTCTCTGCCTGAATTGTGTCTGGATTGTTCGAGCTAACCACGGTGCTTTTTGTAGCTCCGCTATTTGGGTCAGCTACTAGCTCAATAGGATTGTTCCCGACCGTCTGAAAGCTTGATCCGCCGTTTGTGGCAGAGCCTCCGACTGAAGTGTTTGCGCCACCAGCAGTTGAATTGACTGCGGTGCCGTAATTAAGAATTGTGCCCAGCGAGGCGTTTCGACCTCTTGATACTGGAGCTGTGATATCTGGCTGATTTGGCATGTTTGTTTAGACCTCCGGGTTATTTGGTTCTCAGTTGTAATGTATTATTTATTTATAAAAAAAACCAAAAAACACCAAATAATTATTTAATTAACCCTCTAAAGAGGCTTCTCCGGCGGCTTTTGCGGCTGTTTTTGCTGTTTTCTTCTTAGCGACGACCTTTTTTTCTGTTTTATTCTTTGTAGCGCTCTTCTTAGCTACCGCCTTAGGAGTCTCATCTTCATCCTCGTTGGGGACGGTTGCATTCTCATTTTTGTCCCTTTCGTAATATTCGTCAGTATGCCCCTCAAATATTAGATTGGTTTTTAGCAGCTCCAAGGAAATTGGGGCTATTCCAGCCTTGGCCTGACAGTGCGGGCAGTAGACAAAGCCATCTTTTTTTCTAACCTCTGCGCTAAAGGTCTCATTACACTTTTTGTTGTCACAAATAAACTGGAGGCCTCCGGGAGGAATTAATAGCGATCTTCGCTCATAGATTTCCCCACGATCCTTCATCATCTTTTTGAAGAAGCTGCTCATCTCTATCTCTTCAAAGCAGGCCGTGCAAACTACTTTATCATTTTTCACATCTAGTTTGGCTTCTACGTTTGTGCCGCATTTACAATCTGCTAACATTTTAAGTCTCCTATTGGACGGCTTCTACAAATGATAACGGAATTACAATAGTCGAAATTCCATTATTCATTATGGAGCCAGATATTTTAACTTTCGCTTCCTTATTTATAGGTCTATTGATATCTACCACTATCCCCTGGAAAGATGAAAATGGGCCATCTATAACACGGACCATTGCATCTTGATGAATTAGGGGGTCATCCTCAACCCTTCTCCCTCTACCTTTGTTTTCTGACATAAGATTAAAGACATCATACATTTCATCATCGTCAACTCTATCGAAGTATCTGCGCATCCCCTGTATGCAGGACATGTTTAAAATTCCAGGAACGGCTATGACTGCATTAAATATATCATTCATATTCTCGGCATCACAGGCTATGAACACATAGCCAGGGAAGATCTTTTCAGAATACGTGAATAGCTTATCTCTTATGTGTCTTTTCCTCTGTATTGTAGGAACAATAATCTTCTTTGGTATATTTCTAATCGTATCCTGACTCTCAATAGTATTCTTAATTTTCTGCTCAAACCCTGAGGTAATATTTACCACGTACCAATCCATTAACGCCCACCTCGCTTTACTCCTGGTGCATTTTTCGGGTTGTTATCAACCGGTTTTGGCGGCTGAGCGGCAGGGCTAGATCCTCGAGGCTGCGGATTGTAACCGCCCTGCGATTCTTCCTGGTAGCTTTCAGCAGTGCCTTGTTTCCTGACAATTTTCCTAGATCCGCCATCGTTGTTGAATAGACCTCCAACCCCGCCGCCGAAGTCAACGTGAACGCCATCATCGAGTCTATTTTGCTGCGTCTTCATCTTGGAGTAGCCAGCCCGAACCTGCTTCATCATGTCATCTATGTGTTCGCTTGGCAAGACTAGTCCATTGAATAGAATATACGCCTTGAGGTATTTAACATTCTCATCGGCATAAACACCTCGAAAGAACATTCCTCCTTCAAGATATCCACTTACTTTGTCAAACGTAGTTTGAATTATTTTCGCCGCCTGACTTGTCTGAAGTGCAGCGGCAGAACCAACGATAATAAGGCCACATGCAGAGGCCGTCTTTAAATTAAAGCCGTCCATAAAGAAGTGATTGTAAACTTCTTGCTCTATTTTATTTTCGTCAAAATCTTCCCCGACATCAAAACTACCGATAGCACAAGTGCCACCGGTAGACATAAGCCTTTTGAGATCCTGCTTATCTAGAGCTGAAATCATTTTAGTAGGCTTTTGAGAATATTCATTGAATTTTCTAATAACTGTAACTATTGCACTATTAAGCGGTGCCCAAAAATTAGCAGCTGTGGGCGAAAACTCGCTTACTAATTTATTGTTATCGACAATGATTAGCGGGCTAAGTGCGGCGCTCTGGGCATTGGCATGGACTTCCTTAAGATTGTCTAGCGCATTGACAAATACCAGCGTTGATTCGTTCATAAGTGGAAGCGTGTAAATCATGCCTACTGGCAGGCTAAGCTCTGATACAATCTCAGCAACAACGGTACCGAGGCCGCCTCCAGATCCGCCACCGCCGCCGATGCACACTATGACATATTCTACTCCGACGGACTTGGATTGAATGAACTTAAGAAGGTTATCATAAAACGTATCGGCCGCATTGCGAACTACGTTGGGGTTTTTCCCGGCACCCTGGCCATTGGTTACGGGGATCAGAAATTTGTTGCCGTCGTCTAGTTCTAGCCCGTCCAGGTCGGCCGATGCTGTATTGATCGCAACAACCTTCTTGAATCCCTGATATGAGAATTCTTGGGCTATTCTTCCGCCAGCCTCGCCAGCGCCTATTACAAGTACGTTATTGTTTAAATCCGAGTCTACGTTTACGGTAATCATTTCTTCTCCTTATTTTCCTCTGTATTCTTCATTATATTAATTTTTTCTAAAAGTTTCTTTTCTTTTTTATTTAATAATTTTGGTATTCCCACATTTACAGTGAAATAATGGTTTCCCTGAGCTTTTATCCCGGCGCCTTTAATGTTTAAAACAGATCCAGGCTGAGAGCAATAGGGTATCTCCAGATCCTTTTCGCCGTGGATAGTTTCAACTTTAACTACGCCACCAAGTAAACAGGTTGTATAATCAACATCTATTCGTGAGTATATATGAATACCCTCACGTTTGAACATGTTATGCGGGGCTATGTTTATCCTTATAAATAAATCCCCACACTTATCTGAATCATAGTGATAATTGCCTTCTCCGGAAACTCTAAGGATTTGGTTGGAATCGATGCCAGGCGGGAAGGTCACATTCATTGATTTTTGTTTATCAATATAGTAATTACTGCTACAGCCCTCGCAGCTTATCCTCTTTCCGCTTCCCCCGCAGGTTGGGCAATTTGTAGATATATTGAAAAATGGATTAGGGCTTACATTCATGCGTCCAAGGCCGTTGCAGGGGGAACAATTAGAGGTTTCAAACGTCTGCTTGGCTTGGTTTCTTTTACAGTCTGGGCATGCATCCTTTTTTACTACACTGATGGTTTTGACACATCCAAGGGCCGCCTCTATGAAGCTTAAATTCATTACCTGCTGGATCGTCGGATCTATCTGAGGCACCTCTGGCCTAAAAACCTCTCTTCTGAATTGGTTGAAGAAATCTACCCCTCCTCTTGGGCCATCCTTTAGATTTTCATATGCCTCACTAACATTTTTAAAATCCTGCTCAGCGGTAGGTTCTTTATTTATGTCTGGATGGTATTTTTTAGCCATCTTCAGATAGGCTTTTTTTATCTCATCCTTACTGGCCCCAGGCTCTATCTCGAGAATTTGATAATAATTTTTCATTTTATATAAAGGTTTGGAAACAACTAGACCCACCTCTCAGTGGGTCTAGTTGTTCTTAGTTTTCCGATGTGTTAATCTGAACTTCGGTCGCCTGACCTGATTCGTACATTTCTGACGTTGTAGTCGTCTTAACGGTTCCAAGGTTGCTAAAAAATCCATCCACAGCAAGACATTTACTTCCGGGAATACCGGAGGTTTCTGAGGATATGGTTCCGTCTTTATGAAAGGTTGCCTTAAGATTTCCAGTAGTCATAAGTATTCTCCTTGGTAAATTAAGAGTTGACGATTTGATCCACGTCAACTTCTGCGTTTAATTCGATATCACCATTCTCAAGAGTCGTGAGATTGTAGCCCGTGATCCCATGTCCAGAAGTGGTCGCAATCGCATCAATCGTATAAGCGATATTGTACTGCTGTTCAATCTTGGACTGAATACTCTTTTGATCTAGCTTATAGAAATCACCAACCATGTCGTAATATCCATCTGCGTTCTTTTTAAACCCTACGTCCTTGCGACCATCTATGCTCAGCACTAAATCGACCATTCTTTCGCTGGCCGACCAGTCCTTTGTATATGACCCCATTAGCTCCTGGCCTTCATAGTACGAAATATTGAGTTTCTGTAGAGCCTGCTGAAGAAAGCCAAGATTGGCAATCTTTGTAGTTACCTGTGATCTATGTGACATTGCGTATCCTCCTGTTTGTTTATTATATCATTTATTATTGTTTTTTCAACTAAGCGACTAGCTTTTCTTTGTTAAATTTATCCTCTACTATCTCTCTTGTTATCTCTATTTTGGTGGCTTTATTATTCTTACTTGGCGCATGGAACATGAAGTCGTTTAAAACTAACTCCATTGCACTCTTGAGCGAGCGAGCCCCCATCTTCATATTATAAGCCTCCTCAACAATAAGATCAATTGCGTCGTCTAAGATAACAAGCTCCTTGCCGTCCATATGTAGTAGCTTTGTATATTGTTTAATTATAGCATTTTTGGGCTCTATGAGAATCCTTTTGAGGTCAGCCTTGTTTAGTTCGTTTAAAACCGCAATTACCGGAATTCTACCCATCATTTCTGGGATAACTCCAAATTTAATTAGATCGTCGGTCATGACGAACCTTAAATAAGATCCGTCATTTATCTTCTCGGCTTTTTTGTGCTGCGTATCTGCTGCGAATCCTATAGACTTACCCTTAGAGAGCCTCTGTTGAACTATATCATTTAGACCCTCAAAAGCCCCTCCAACGACGAACAAAATCTTAGATGTGTCGATTGGAACAGTTGCCTGAGATGGATGCTTTCTACCGCCAGCACGTGGCTCTAATGGTATATTGCATGTAGTACCCTCTAATAGCTTCAAGAGGGACTGCTGAACGCCTTCTCCCGACACATCTCTGGTGATACTTGGGTTTTCACCCTTGCGGCCAATCTTATCGATTTCGTCGATAAATACAATACCTCGCTCAGTCAGTCTGATCCTGTCCGCAACGGTCAGATTATCGTTGGTTCCGTGAAAGAGTTTCCCTATTACGTTCTCCACGTCCTCTCCGACGTATCCAGCTTGAGTAAGCGTCGTTGCGTCCGCCTGAGCAAATGGAACATCAATGTCCTTGGCTAACACCTTAAGAAGGTATGTCTTTCCTGTACCCGAGGGGCCAATCATCATTACATTAGACTTGTCGAGTTCAATATCGTCAGAATCGGATGTGTCGTTATGTTTAATTTTTTTGTAATGATTGTATACTGCGGATGCGAGAAACCTTTTAGCGCTGTCCTGGCCTATGACGTATTTTCCGAGCATGTCAAACATTTCCTGAGGTGTCTTCATATTAATCTCTGTATCGGCAGATACCTTTGCCGTCTCTTCATTAATTAAAGTCATGCAGAAAGTAATACATTCATTGCAGACAAAAGAATCTCTGCGGTCGTTCGCAATCATTCTCTTGACTTTATCGTTTGGCTTATCGCAATAATCGCATACACGAATAGGCTCTTTTGTGACAGGTGGTTTCTTGGTAGTTTTTGCCATATTTACTCCTTGATCGCTTTTATATTCTTAGATTTCTTGGTGTTGAACTCTATAACGTTACTTCCCTGCTCTTTTGAAACTTCTTTCCTGGCCGTTGATGCAAACCTAGCCCTCACGCCATCCTCTTTTTCTTCGTCCCAATCTACCCATTCGTAAAGATACTTAAGATCCTCTTTGCAGGTTTGCCATAGGGGTATAAGATCTTTAATTGCGGAGATGACGTGTTTGTCTTGAAGCTCTTCATCTTCATTAAATGCAAGAATCAGGGCGGATCTCACGGCCTCCTCGCACTCCGCTCCGGAAAACTTATCAGACAGGGCTGCAAATTTTGCAACAGAAAACTTCTCCGGGTCTCTCTTTCTTTTTCTTAGGTGTATATTATAAATCTCTTCCCTTTCAGGAGCCTCTGGCAATGGAACGAAGAATAGCTCATCAAACCGCCCTTTGCGCTGAAGCTCTGGCGGTAGCTGCTGAATATTGTTGGCCGTAGCTACAACGAATACGTCTGATGTTTTGTCGCTAAGCCACTGAAGTAAAGTCCCGATAACCCTAGCCGTAGTGCCGCCATCTGACTGATTTGAAGACTGAATACCGGCCAAACCCTTCTCGATTTCATCTATCATCAATACGCATGGCGCAACTGCTTCGATTAGAGATATTACGCTTCGAATGTTTTCTTCCGATGATCCAACTGTTTTAGAAAATACCTTTCCAACGTCAAATCTTAAAAGTGGCATTCCGAGAACACTAGCAATCGCCTTTGCCATCTGAGACTTCCCGCAGCCCTGAATCCCAACCAGCATTACGCCTTTGGGTGGTTCGATATGGAACTCTCGTGCCTTGTCCGTAAAGGCCTTCTTTCTTTTTCTCACCCATTCCTTAAGGCAGTCCATTCCACCTATGTCGTCCATATTTTCTTTAACATCATAATACTCAAGCATCCCATTTCTTATGATGGCCTGCTTTTTCTGCTCCATAAGAAATTCTGGAACTATCTCTCCGTGTTTGATCTGAGAGACCGATATGATGTTTTTTATCTCCGGTATAGATAGACCAGAAAGCGACTTGTGGATTTCAGAGATCTCTTCGCTGGTATAGGATTCTTTATGGTCGAAAGACTTATCCCTTGTCCATTCTTGCTTTTTGTCAACAATTTCTATGTTTCCAAGGGATTTTATATAATCGACAATTTCCTTCTTATCCGGGAGACCCCAATCAATAACATTGACCATATTCTGGAATTCTACCGGAATAACCCTAATTGAAGATAAGATAACAAAACATCTGCGAACTTCGACGTCAGACTCGTCGTTCATAAGAGCTATCTCTTTCAGCTTGCGGATAACTTTTTCATTTTTTAAATACGGATGAAAATCCTTAAGAACTACGACTTCGCAGCGATAGCCTCCCTCAATTTCGGATTGAAGTCTTTTCTCGAACTGAGTCAGGGCAAATAGTGGGTCCAGCCTTTTCGTGGCCATCATTGGGTCTGACGGTCCGGAGACTTTTTTGGGAGGCGGAAATACGAAATCTTTATTTTCCATAGATCCATTTATGTAGTTTTTATACTGGTCTTTTTTCTTTAACAGAACCGTGCTTGGAATACCATGCAATGTTCCAGACGAGCAAGACCATTCATAAAGCCCAAATGTTCGACTTGTGGACTGGGAGCCGAACTCTGAATTTAGAGACATAATAGATCTGCGTATATCCAAGAGGGCCCCCTCCTCGTCGCTTGACAAAATATAGAGGATTGGGATGCCTGCATTTAGCTGGTCAATAAAGTCTTTAGATGGGCTACTTTTCATTGTCGGCTCGAAGTTAGAAGTTCACAGGTATTCAGTGGTTTCTCCGGATATATCTTTTCGTAAGCATACTGCAAGTCACCCGGTTTTTCAAGTATAAAAATATCTTTTTGATCATATGCACATTGTTTTATCTCGCCATACGGAGAGACGTATATAAATTGATGTTTGGCACAAATGCCTCCAGTCAGGCCCATCTCTCGTCTTATGCACGAATCTATGAAAAGCTTGTCCTCTAGGGTGTTAATTATCCTGACGTCCAAGGCTCTTATCATTTCATATACTTCTGAAATTGGGATGTATAAAGGCTTAGAGGTTAGCAAATATATAGTATTTGAAGACTCTAGAATTTCTTCAAATAGACCATTATTTAATTGTTTAATCATGTTTTTAGATATTAATATATTGCAATTAACTTCTACTGATTTAGACCCCATGAACGACAGTATCTCCAGGCACTCTTTCTTCTTCTCCGGAGTGCTAGTAACGAAGTCATTTAATGAAATGCTGACGATATTAAGGTTGTTAAAATCCGCTACGTCTTTATATTTACTAATAAAATCATAGTTGCATGTTACTGAGAGCTTTAACCCCTCTTCTCTAGTGGTCTTCCTGATAAGATTATAAAACTTTAAATTCTTATCAACTGAGGCGTCTTCGACATAGTTGAATGTTGCCGCTATCTCCTCTAGGCCAACTCTTTTAGCTACCCGTATTAGCTCTTCAAAAAAGGCGCTATCTTTCTCTTTGCGCCCAGAACTATCGTTAGCTTTTAGATAGCAATTGAAGCAAGCATAATCGCATTGAGACGTTGGGTGAATTGATAGTATTTTTGGTTTAACATCCATAGTCCTTTATTATACTGGCTTTTTTGTTTTTATCAACAATACAAAAGGCCCCGAAGGTTTCTTCGGGGCCTTTTGTTCCTACTTTTTTCATCGACTTAGAAGTCGTACATATCCTCTGAGAATTCCACATCTCCGTTGCCTGAGCTCATCATCTCTTCAAAGTCTTTAGCTGCCTGGTCGTTCTCTCTAACGGTTCTATTTACATATCCATTATATACGTCGCATAGTTTTAGATAACCCCAGTCCGACAGGTTTTCCTCATCAAACTGTCCTTTATATTCAGCCGGCACCGAACCTTGGTATCTATCAATAATATGATATATCCTTTCACTCTTTTCTCCCTTAAGCTCTTCTAGGAATGCCTGCTCAGATCTCATATTAAGATTTGTATCAACAAAATGCCTTAAGAGCTCATCTACTTCCATGCGATCTCTATTCTCGATTATGGTATTATAACCCAAATCCTCTTCAACTTCGACTTTCGCTGGTGTCGCTGGCGGTGGAGCTGCTGCTGGGGCTGGGGCTGCTGCTGGGGCTGCTGCTGGAGCCGGAGCTGGTGCTGGTGGAGCTACAGATTCTTCCGTCGGCTTCCTAGCTAGTGGCATCGCCGTAACTACTCTCCCCTTGGCTGATCCTTTTTTTGGAGGGAACTTAGCGTCAAGAATAGCATTAATTTCAACATTAATGCTATTCTTGACAAATTCGTCTATAGCTGCATCGTCAAGACTATTCGGCTGTAGGCCTAGCAGCGGCGAAACCTGCTGATACGTTAGGCCTTTTCCGGCCAGGTCTGAAAGGGATTTTTTTAGGCCATTCATATATACTTGAACAGACGCTTCGGCTGAAGAAATTTCCCTATCGTCTTTTTGGAGTAATTTATATTGTTCATCCCCCATTCGCTTGGAATATGAACTGACGACAATATTTCCTAGGAATGTTTTTGCGGTTACAGCGCCAAGGCCTGGAGGTTCTTTTCCCTCGGGCGCATTGGCGTAACCGCCGGGGCCATTCCATTTTCTATCAAAAAATACGGTGGAGAATTCCTTAATAGCCTGATCTTGCTCGTCTCGAGCTTGCGCCGCTACCTCTGAGTCTTTTGGTTTAGTTATATTTATTTTTTTATTGAAAAGCCAGCCATTAACGCCCTTTTTAACAAATTTATCCACCTGTTGCTGGGTCCATTTTTCCTTGGACAAAGTAGTAAATGCGGCCATATTTTGCTCTTCATCGGTCTCGTCCGCCCCGGGACTATCAGACTCAACGCCAAGTCTTCTTTTTATCTGGTCGTTAAACAAGCCCTCCGAGTTGGCCTCTCGGGCTATGAACTCTGCAATATTTTCCGTTGCCATAACAGGAACTATTTTAGCTCTACCTCGAGGGCCAAAATCCGTAGATCCATAGTTTTGCAACATGTATGCCTTAATCTGATCTACGGCAGTGGACGCTGCTGGCGTGTCGATCGCCTGGAAGAGCTCGTCAAGGACCATGATGATCTGATCTGGATTGGATTCAACCAATATTCCAAGTGCATTTAAAGGCTTGCCACCTTGATTTACATAGGCCGAGGCGCCCCCGCCGAAATTCTCTGCTAATGTGTGATATATTCTCTGTTCGGTAATTCTGTTTTGCCTAAGGTTGTCTTTCGTGAACGCCATCTGTTGGTAGTCTTGCCACCATAGATATT
>Ga0307375_10003986_pt1 | contig 14299 bp, 10 predicted proteins | sample TR1MG_FD_202531 | JGI IMG/M metagenome (GOLD analysis project Ga0307375, IMG submission 202531) | Soil microbial communities from Risofladan, Vaasa, Finland - TR-1 | ecosystem: Environmental > Terrestrial > Soil > Coastal area > Acid sulfate soil | place: Finland: Risofladan, Vaasa | collected...
GGGTGGGCAATGGTACGGAAACCATCACGGGAGGCGCCGTAGGCACGGATACGTCAGCAGTTACCTATATTGATGGCGGCGGTGCTACGGCGCTCTTGGTGTCACCTTGATTTCGGTGCAAATAGTAACGCCTGCCCTCATCGCGCAACTTTTTGATTTGAAAAGAAATGCTTCAGACGTCAAAGAGACAAACTTCATAAAATCAACGATTTGCTGTTAGCCTCCAAGCTTCTCCCACGGAAAGGCTGGAGGCAGGCATGCAGTACTGGCAGACGCCGTATCTTGGGCTTCGCTCCATCCCCAAGGAGCTCAACCAATTCGAGCTCAATGCCTTCTTCACCTACTCACCGAAGGAACGACGCGCCATCCTCGCCAAGCGCGACGCGTTGCATCGTCTCGGTTTGGCGCTGCAGATCGGATTCATTCGCATGACCGGCAGCGTGCTTGCCGCCGTCAAGGTGGTCCCCGCCGAGCTATGGACACATTTGGGGAAAACGCTTGGGCTTGCCACGCCAGACATCGCCTCGCTCCGCTCGTTGTACCGTCGCCGTCCGACCTTGTTCGCGCACCAAAACGCAGCCATGGAGACGCTGGGTTTTACGCGCATGTCCGAACACCAGCGTCGTGCGCTAGTGCGTCATCTGCGAGTCGAAGTCCTGTCCGAGTTTGATCGTCATCGTCTGATGACGCACGTCAAAACGTGGATTTATGAACACGGCATCCTCATTGAGGGCGAGCGCCCCTTGAAGAGCGCCATCAATGTGGCACTGAAGCTGGCCGAGGATGACCTCAGCGCCATGCTTCATAAGGAAGTCCCTCACACCGTCCTCGAAACGTGGGGGCAGGTCTGCAACGAGCCTCATCGCTCCGGACTGTCTTTCCAAGAGTGGCTCTCGCAAGCGCCGCGCCGACAGTCGTTCCCCCAGATTCGCGAACAGTTCGAGCGGATCCAGCAGCTGACGCAGTTGGGCGTGGCCGCGCACCCGACGCCGTCCGTGTCGGACCACATCAAGCGCCATTACGCCCAGGCCATGGCGGATCGACCACCCGCGGTCAGCAAGCGCATGGCTGGGACCCGCCGAACCATCGAGGTCACCTGCTACCTGCAGACCGCGCTGTGCACGGCGACGGACCGGTTGCTGGCGATGACCCGCCAACACGTGGCCGACCTGTGGGGCAACGGCATGCGTGCCGTGGTTCAGTCCGCGGAGGCACGCGCGCGCACGCTGACCACGTTTGCCAAGGAGGTGCGCGAGCTGGCACTCGACCGCTCATTGGGCGAGGATGATCTGCGCGCGGCGATCCTGCGTGCCGTGGAGCACGTGGGTGGCGGCAAGAAACTCAGCCGGGCCCGCCTGACCCGCGAGCAGTTGCTGGTACACAACAACCGCCACTCGCGCTCGCTGATCAAAATGCTTTGCGCGCTTCCCTTTGAGAGCGTGGCACCGCACCCCGTTCGCCAGGCGCTGGATGCCCTGCGCGAGATGTACCTGCAGCGCAAACCAGTGCTCCCCGAGGCGATTCCTGTTCACCTCGGTAAGGTGTGGGACGACCTGCTGAGTGATCCTGATCGGCAACGCGCTTTGCAGGCTTTCGAGGTAGCCACGCTCCTTGCGCTGCGCCGGGCACTGAAGAATGGCAGCGTGTATATCGCGCATAGCTTTAGCTTCCGCAGCCGGGAAAGCATGTTGATTTCGCCCGAGGAGTGGGGCAAGAGCAAGGCACATCATTACGCGCGCTTGAAGCTGCCCCGCGATGCGAAGGAATTCACTGGCCCCTTGGTCGAGGAAGTGTCCAAGCAGCTCCAGTACCTTAGCGAAGCGGCCAAAGCGGGTGACGTTACCGTGGACAGGGACGGCGTGCACATGACCAAACTCCTGGCCGAGGACGTCCCCGAACCCGTGATGATGCTTCGGGAGGCGCTGATGGAACGCATGGGCGCGGAAGAGCTGCCGGGCGTTATGATGGAGGTGGACAGCCACACGCGGTTTAGCTGGACGCTCCTGGGCCGCGAGCCGCGCTCGATTGATGAGCTGCGCCTGGTTTATGCGGGTCTTCTCGCCCACGGCACCGCACTGTCGGCGACCGATACGGCACGGATGCTGCCGGGCCTCTCCGCCGATGCCGTCAATCAGAGCATGCGCTGGATCGCCCAGGAAAAGCGCCTACGCGAGGCCAATACGACCGTCTTCGAGTACATGCACAGTCACCCCATCGCCGAATGCTGGGGACGCGCCGACCTGGCGTCGGCGGACATGATGAGCCGGGAAACGGTCAAGAGCAGCCATCTGGTCCGGCGCGATCCACGTACGAAGAAGAAGTCCATTGGCATCTACACGCACATCCATGACCGCTGGGGCATCTTCTACGACCAGCCGATCGTGCTCGGCGAACGCCAGGCGGGCGTCGCGCTGGAAGGCGTGCTGCGGCAGAGTGCCGTCACGATCAACCAACTGGCGGTGGATACGCACGGCCAAACCGAATTCGGCATGTCTCTGGGGAAATCGGTAGGCAAGGACGTGTGCCCTCGGTTGCGTGATGCGAGCGCGCACAAACTGTATGTGACCCCTGAGATGGCGGTACCCGAGGGGCTGCGCAGCGTTATCGCCAAGAATCGGGCGCACCCCGAGAAGCTGGAGCCCGTCTGGGATGAATGGGTTCGTATGGCAGCCTCCACCCACTTGGGCAAGGCCAGCGCGGTCGACATCCTGTCCCGCTTCGGCTCCGCGGCGGCCGGTGAGCAGCTATACGACGCCGGCGTCCAGGTCGGTCGCATGCTACTCACGCTCTATTTGTGCCGCTGGTTCACACTGCCAGACTTCCGCCGGGAAATCCTGCGCACCCTCAATCACGGGGAACGTGTCCATGTGCTGGAGCATGCACTGGAAACGGGCAAAGTGCCGCGGCATCAGCTGAACCCCGTCCGGCTCCGGGGCGTCTCTTCGTCCATCACGTTGCTGAGCAATATCGTGATGGCGTGGACGACGGCACGCATGCAGCAGTCTCTCACGACGCTGCCCGCGGATATCGCGGCCCTTGCGGTGCCTGAGAACCTTCGCCATATCGCGCCGATTCAGGAGGGGCTCGTGAATTTTCGTGGGCTGTTCGTGTTTCCGGTCGAGCGGTACATGGCGCGGTTGCTGCCGACCCTCCAGCCGGTCAGACCCGTGCTGCGAGACATACGCTAACGTAGGCGGCATAAATCAGGAGTTCACTTGATGCGAAGACTGGCCAGCACTGAGAGTTGGACCAGATGTGGTTGGCACATATCGATAACCTGGGAGAAGCAGCTGGTGAATTCTTGCTCATGCATGGCTACCACGCATACGGCGTTGCGAGTCTCGTCGAGAATCACCTTGAGTAGCTGGCTCTTCGATTCCTGGTCGACGCCCGACAAGGGCTCATCGAACACGTACAGTCTTGCTGGCTTGCTCAACGCGAGAAGGATACCCAATCTTCGTTTTTCGCCATCGGACCAAGGCGAAGGATTTTCTTCCAGAGACTTGCGCAAACCTAGCTGTAGCGCTAGCTGCTGGATTCGCTCCGTATCAAGCAGCGTTCTCGCATCCATCTTCAGCAAGTCGAGCACACTCATATTTGGAAAACTTGGCGGTGACAACGCGATACTCACCGGTCTAGGACAATCGATCCGCCCGGTATAGTCCGCCTGCTCGCCCGCTAATGCCGCAAGCAGGCTGGTCTTCCCCGAGCCGTTCGAGCCAATCACCCCAAGCCGAGCGCCAGGCCTCAGATTCAAGTGGAATGGTCCTACATGGCGACCGCCGCCAAGCATCAGTTGGAAGTCGTCGAGCTGCAGCACCCCCACCTTTTTGTCCACCAGACGCCGCTGGTCCGGCGACCGACGGCAAAAGCTATCAAAGCGGCGTATCCTGCCGTAGTTACTCGCCAAGTTTGGCAACTGGTCTGAGATTTCGCGCAAAGCGCTCATCACCCGCCAGTAGGAAGCCGTGAGCGCAAAAAACGAGCCCAATGAAAGATGCTGGTATACCACCACCAGTGCAGCTGCCATCAAGATGAAGATGCTCATCACCGACATCATGATGCGCACATTTCTGGCTACCCGGCTCTTACCAAATTCCCAACGCAGATTGACTTTGAAATAGGGGGCAAAGCCACGCTGTACAGATCTCCTGACCTTACCCAGAATCCGATAGATGGAAAATAGTGGGATAGCGTCGAGATTGATCGAAAGATTGCTCATGGCGCTGGAACGCAGCCGTTCCTGCAGCCGCGCATCGGTCTGCGAACTGCGGAACACCGACGAGGTGATTGCGACCACTGCCCCCGCCAACACTACCACTGGAATCAACGAGATTGGCGAAAGCCAAGCGCAAAACACGAGAGACAATATACCGCTGATGATCGAGCTACTCATCGCTTTGTTGAACATTACCAATTCGGCTAGTTGCGATGATTCGCCATGTACTCTGTTGATCAACTTGGCGCCCGCGCGTTTATTCCTTGTGATTCGTTCCGCGTACAACGCGGCCAACGATCGATCAATAAGGATTTTTCCGAGCAGGTTGCGCAGCCGGGCCATACCCGTCGCATTAATCCAGTCGACCCAGTGCGACAGGATGTAGCCGCCTAGCATCAAGCCAAGAAAACCGAAGAAACCACGCAAGTTGACGGCCTCCAAATTGTCTATCACCCGCTTCTGTAGAAAGGGATCGAGCAAAGCCCAGAAGGCAACCGTAACCCCGTTCAACCACATCAAACGACGCAACAAATTGGCACGCCCACGCAAGTTACGCGCGGGGAAGCGTAAGCACTCGAGATACGCCTCAAGCATTCGGAACTTCCGAGTGACATGCCGGCTGTTGTCGCTCATACATCAAACAGCCGTGCGGATGGGAGGGAGAAATCGAAGAACGTCCGCGCCCCGCGCCCTTTGGTTGCGCGTGCCAGAGCCATGCCAACCCCAGCCGTGCCGGTGCCAAAGTCGCAGCTGAAACGTAGTAGGTGCGCGCCAGGGAATGCCGTTTGACTACCGAGATCCATGGCGAATAATCCGATCCCTTCGCACATTTCGTCCATCATGTAGCGATAGCGCGAACCTCCGCGCAGGACCGATAAATCGGTCATCAATTCCAAAATGCCGGATAAACCGGTGAACTGGCCGGGTCCTGATGACAATTTACTAAAGCACGCACTCGCAACGCTCTCCGCGAGATCGACATACTTTACTTCACCAAGCAGCAGACCAAGCCGCAACAACACCGCGCCGATGCCGGCGCCCCCATCGAGCGCGTATGGAAAATAACGGCTGTCTGCACCATCCACACCCCACTGTGGGCGACCATGAAAGTCCATACGCGCCGCGGCGATCACGTAATTCACCGCATCCCTAGCCAGCTGTTTCGGCGCCATTTGCTGGGTTACCAAGCCGTATTGGCCTAGGAATAGAGCTATCCCGGCGGCGCCTGAGCCGAACCCGTACTTTGCCTCGCTGCCATCTGTAGCGGCGGGCCAGCAGGCATGATGATCCAGCGGACGAACCGCGGTCCGCATTAGGAAGTCCGCGCTAGAACGCGCAATCTTCATCGCCACCGGATCCCCGGTGTCATGAAAAATCGATAGGGCGGCGAGGCCTACTCCGGCCTCGCCGCCATAGATACAAGGCAGTTGGAAGCGGCCAACATGGGACCCGACGTGCCGTAGCAAGCCTAGTGCCACCTCGTGCCGTCCACTCATAGACAGGTAGACGGCGATACCAGATAAGCCGTTGAACAAGCTGATATCATCAATATGTGGTAAGTATGTGTCGATTGACGTCAGCATCAACCCAAGGTTCGAAGGCATCCGATATCGTCGGCCATGAGTCTCAAGGAAACCCAAAACACCGACTCCACCGTATGCGATATTCCAGCGATTGGTCTCGTACAGAGCCGGATCGGCCGGCCATAGCTCGATCGCGTCCGTGCCACGGTAGGTGTCGATAAGAAACGACTCCAGCCGGTCGAGAAGACCCGCGGGAGGCTTGCGAAAAGGCAATGGCGGTGTACTCGATGTGGACATTATTGCCATGTCGACACGGGGACCACCCGCGGCATCAGCCTGCAAATACCGCCGGCAGAACGTCTGTGCTTGTTCGGGCTGGCCGTCCAACAACGCTTGCACGACCTCGCGCACTGCGAGGGGCAACTGGGTGGTGTGAACTAAATAATCCAACAGTGCTTGGTCGGACATTACGCCGAGCTCGACGAGGCCCTGCAGCGGAAGTATCGCAGCCATCGCGCATTTGCCCAGTGCGTACCAGTCATCACTGGAAAGCGAGTGCTTGCGGCTCTTACGTTCCGGCGGTGCGAAGCCGTCGGTATACCACTGCGCCTGCCATGATGACGCTTCGCCTTCAATCACTGCAGATTCCACGTCGATGATGCGGACCGACAGGCTATCGGGTTCGATCATCAGATTGTGGATAGAGAGATCGCCCAACACCACCCCAGAGTGATGCGCCTTGCGCACCGCCTTGATCGCGTTGTCGACTATGCCGCCGAAGCAACGAAGAAACTCAGTGGTATCGCACCAGCCGCGGACAAAAGGCACCAAAAAAAGCCTACCCTCGGCAAAGAATTTAACCCAAGTCTTGCCTTCGATAAATTCCTCGACCAAGAACTCGTGTTCCCATTCATTGAAGTAGTCATAAGCAACCGGCGTCGCCCCACTTTCGTTAAGCTTGCGTAGAACTGCATATTCGTGTCGCAACGCATCCTGCGCGTAAAAGTTGACGGCGCCTACATCACGCAGGCCGCAAAGACGACGAGCCTCCTTAATCAATACCGTACGATTAGTGGTAACGTCGAGTGCTTTGTATATACCGCCACTATTAGAGAAGTGGATTGCGCTCTTGACTTTGTAGCGGCCGTTTAGTAACGGCGAGCCCTTGGATTCGCCCGGCATGGAAGGAAACGGATCCGCGACCCATGATGGCAAATGGAAGCCTGGCATGCGTCGATCCTCGATCCACTCGCCAGATGGCGCCTGGATAAGGTATTGCTGACGGCCGCTTGGTCCCGGTCTAACCACACGTAAAAAGCCACCATAGCGATAATAGACTACCGACGAGTCATTGACCCGTTTGTCATTAAGGATGTAGGGCCCATTGAAACCAGACAAGGAAGCCGCCAACTCGTTAGCCAAAGGCACAAAGCAAGCTTCCGAAGGATATATGGTTATGAACTTCGCTGATGCACTGCGTGGGAAATTCTTCGAATTGGTGAGTTTAACCAAGCGCTTGTCGGCGATGAACTTGAAAGAGACGCGGTAATTTTTCAGTATGCGTAGCACAGTCTCCATTTGTTCGGCGATCCGATCCACGTCTGGAGATATATGGATCTTGAACCCCTGACTTGGCGTGTCCACATCTTGGCAGTTTGCACTGACCCAAAGCGACCAGCGCTTGAGTTTCCACTGCTTACCCAGCAATTCGGCCGCCAAGCGTTGCCATTCTTCATCATGTTCGTAGGCTTCAACTGACTCAAAGAACAACGACTTTTTCATCATGAATTGTGCGTACATAGCGACCCCTTGGACGGCGTGCGCCCGCAATAGATGAAAACGGCACGCATCGCCAGGTTGGATGACTTATGCATGTCGCCAATGCAACGCGGACTGTCGCGAAAACCGCTATAGAGTGCGAAACACCCTATAGCGGCCAGAACTATCAGTTCAGGTTCGAACCGCCACCGCAATGGTCATGCGAGATGGTGCTCCAAGTAGCAGCCACTTCCTCCATGGACTCGAGCTCCAACAACTGCAAATCAAGAATGGCATTCATGTGCAAACCCTCATTGGAATGAACGTATGGAGGCGTGTTTAACATCCGATACGAGAGCCTCCGTAACTCGTATCGAAACTCATTCAGTCCGTGTTGCCACCATAGGCGGCACTGTTGCGGCATGCAGCGCCGGGCCCAGTACCGCAAACTGGCCAAGCAACCATAATGTAATTGCGCCAATCGGCAGGTAGATCAGCGGCAAGTGCGGCAGTTCATAATGTTTCATCAAAAGCATGTTTAGCACTAGCGCCAACAGCATGCCCAGCGCGATACCAAAACTGACGATCAGAAAATTCTCGACCTGAAAGTAACGTAGAATGTCAACGCGTGTGGCGCCAACGGCACGGCGGATTCCGATGGAACGGCGGCGCTGCTGCACCCAAAAGCTGGTCAGCCCCACGATGCCCAATGCGGTGACCATCAATAGCGCCACGATCACGCCAAGCAACATACCGGCCATTGCGCGATCACTTGCAAAATAGATGTGTCGTAGTTCGCTTAATGTCTGGCTGTCTTGGCGATCAAGCACCACATCCGGAGCGATCTTGGCGATCGCTGCGCGAGCATCGCTTAGCACGCGTGGCACGTCTTTCTGATTTGCGCGCAGAAGATATGTGCCAGAGAGAAACTTGCCAGGCAACGCAGGCGCGAAGACCGACCAATCTGCATTGGTCGAGCTACGGCTTTCCGGCTGTGCAATTGCGAGGTGATCTATGACGCCAATTACGCGAAAATGAAACTTTCCGCTCCAGAATTGCCTTCCCAGCGGGTCGACATCCGGCCAAAGATGTGCGGCCAAGCTCCGCGTAATCAACACTTTCGCATCGGTAGGAAAGTAGCTGCTCATTGGCTGGAAGTCATCGGTATTTGGAAAATGTCCGGCTACTAACTTCAGCCCCAATGCTTTGATACTGCCGAGATTTCCGACGTAGAAATCAACTACACCACCGAAGTGTTCACCAGCGGCATCGGTGGTGATACCCGACGCACCTGCTTGTTTACCAAAGGGCACAGCGTTAATCACGCTCACCGATTTTACGTTGGGAATGGCGCGCAACCCTGCGACTACTCGGGCATTGAGATCGATCGAAGCGTTGGAGTCGTAGCCAGTCACCTGTAGCAACGCCAGCGAGGATTCGTCGACACCACTGTTGATTCTCATCATTGTGAGTCGATTGGCGATCATGAAACAGGCATTACTTAGCACCGCGCAGGCCAACGCGATTTCAAGTGCAATCAAAATGGTGGCCAGACGATGACGACGAAGGGCAGCAAAGACAAGTTGTATTTCCATTGATGGGCTATCCTCACTACATTTTGAGTTGCAAGCTAGGTGTAACCCGGCATGCCTGCCATGCGGGTATGGTGCCAGCGAGCAGGCTGACTGCAATGGCTAGCACAAAAGTGACCAAGAACATAGAGAGGTCCAGATGAGCGAGATCGGCGTACGGCGTCGGTTGCGCGTGCACCAGCCGCAAGCCGATAAACGTCAGCAACAAGCCGCCTAAGCCACCAATTGAACCGATTATCCCGGACTCGACCAGACACTGGGTAAACACCGCTGCACGACTGGCGCCCAATGCTCGTCGCAAGCCGATCTCGCCGCGGCGGCGCATGAACTTTGCCAGAAGCAGGCCAACGGTATTGAAGAGACATATAGCTAAAAAAGCGAACGCCAGCCAAGTTTGCAGGCGCACGTCACTGGGCAACACCCGGTTGTAATCCAGCCACTGCATCAGATCGCGCAGACGTGTGTCAGTGTGCGTAAAGCGGCCAAGCTTTTTTTGTTGCTCTGCGTAACCCGTCAGAAAGTTACGGTAATCGACAACCTTGGCTGCACTATCGAGTTGAACCCAGAGCGCGACCCACTCGCAGTCCGAGTTCTCCAAATGGCCTGAGTTGTCAGGTGCGTGCCAACAGTTGAAGGTCTGGAAGTTGCCCGCGTTGATTTCCAGACCGCTCGTGAACGGTGTGAAGATATCTTCTGGCTTGCTGTAGAAAGCGGCGGTATTGCCATTGGCATAGTGGCCACCAGCCACACTGTAGAAAACTGGTGAAGGTCGCCACGGCTTCAGTACGCCGATGATGCGCGTGTCGGTGTCGCCCAAGTGCAAAGTGCGGCCTACGCTGTTAGCACCTCCAAACAGCTTGTCGTTAAGATCGGCCGAAATCACCGTTACACGCGCGTGGTTGGTATCTTCGTTTGTCGTCCAGCCGCTCCCGTACTCGAACGGCACCTTGAACATCGGAAAGAAATCCGCGGTGGTGGACAACATTGTTCCCATTAGCGGCGGTAGGTTGACGCCTGGCGCCATCAGCTTTAGCGAACTATCCACGATCAGCGCCTGCCGATCCGCACGCTGTGCGCTCCATAGATCCATTGCAGAGCGGTAATCCATTATGTCTGGCGGCTCTGTGTGCTTGCCGGGTGAAGGATCGGGATCGACTTGGGGATAAAACAATTCTGCGCTTTTCCCCGGCAACGGATCACCCGACAGCAGATGCATGACAGTGAGCGTTGTCATGCTTGCGCCGATACCTACCGATATCGCCAGTACCATCAACAAAGTGAGCGCCTTGTTGCGTTTTAGGCTTCGGACAGCTAATTCAAGATAATAGGCGAACATTGTTGGGTTCCTTCACTGTTGGCTTCCGGTGGCGCAATGACGATATCGGCCAGACGCTCCCACTGGGGCGGATGAGCTGAAACCGAATCAAATAATCAACCAGACTGGTCGAACGCCACCAGCATGTCGGCGTTTAATTGCTCTCGCAGCGCAAGCCATGTTCTGATCACCGCGGAGCTGTCGCCTACGGTGGCGCTGCTGTGGTCGTCGGAGACGGTCAGCAAGGCCTCACCGGCGTGCACAGCAGCGCCACCTTCGGCGACGGCGATGGAGGTCACAGTACCTGCACTGCGCGCAGTAACGGTAAGCGGATCTGCTTGCGGCACCAAACTGCCGGCAACATGTTCGCTCCCGGTGTAGTAGCCGGCAAACAGCCAGACCAGAATGGCGGCGGCGATGCCGGCAGTGGTCAGTTCCCAGACCTGGTGGGAATCCGACGTAGCGAGACGAACCGTCCCCTGGGATGGCGTTTTCTGCGCGTCGATTGCTTCCTGGCGAGACAGCAACGAATCCTGCTGCATAGCACCTCCTGTGAAAATCCCACTTTCTCGACTACACTCGTGCCGCGAATCCCATCACCGGTCAGTGCGTCGTGTCAACAAATAAATCTCTGTCCTACGCGCACGAACTTTCGAAGCGCACTGCCCATGCGTTCTGTTTTCAAGCAACCATCTTGCATTTCACGATTGTTGTGTAGGGAAATGCCTACGAAACATTGCGGCGTCAGCTGACAGAGCCGAATGCGTGCAGGTGACAGTGGGCGCGGACAAGGGCTACGACAAAGGCCGAGTTTGTGCAGGCGTTGCGGGAACTGAAGGTCATTCCCCATGTGGCACACAACACCAGTAACTGTCGCTCGACCATGCCCGACGACATCGCCGCCACCGAGGGCGATGGCATCTCCCAGCGCAAGCGCAAGCTGATAGAGCAGGGCTTTGGCTGGGCCAAGTTCATCGGCCCGATCCGTCAGGTGAAGATGCGCGGCATGGCGAAAGTGGATCAGGTTTTTATGCTGGCGATGATCGGCTACAACCTCGTGCGGATGCGAACACTGAGACAGTTGCGCCTGCAGCTCAGGGAACCGGCATGAAAGGCCGTTGAAGGTGTCGGAACCGCCGAAAGTAGATCGGAAACGGGACCGATGTCACATCAACCTGGGCTTGATCACCATCGATCAATTCCAGACACAGCAGAGAGCGCTCAAGACGGGCAGCTTTCAGCAGCCTGTGAAGTTCCAAACAGAATGAAGCACTACGGTAGCGTGGACGATTCGGGCAACGCATTCAGGATGCCATCGTCGAGCAAGCGAGCCGCGGGATTGTCGGTCACGCCGCCAGCCTGGAAGTACCCGATCACGCTGCCTACCGCGCGGTGTTCGGTCATGGCCATTAACGCCGGCAGCGCAATGCCCTGGCGGCCACCTTCGGTGACGAAGCCCGAGCGCAGGCTGTGTCCGCCAAAGTCACCCGCCAGGCCGGCCATCTCCGCACGGCGCTTCACGATGGCGGCGACTGAGGCGGGAGAGAGACTGTCACCGATCCGGTGCCGCCACAACCGACGGAAGATCGGGCCCTCCGTGAGGTGGGCCGCCACCAGCCAGGCGGCCAGCGCATCGGCCGCAGGTCCCAGGAGGGGCTTGTCGGGCGTGGAGGTGGTACTCGGTCCGGCCTGCTGGGTCTTGCTGTGCCCCAAGTGGTACACGAAGGCCCGCTCGCCGACCCGGCGAAGGTCGCTCAACTCGGCCGCGGCCACCTCGCTGCGCCGGCGCCCGCCGCTGGCGAACGCGAACAGCAACAAGGCGCGGTCGCGCAACCCGGCCAGGGAGTCGTCGCAGGTGGCCAGCATGGTCGCCAGTTCGGGTTGGGTGATCGCGGTTTTCTTCGCCGGGCGCTCACCGCGCTTGACGGCGGCGCGCCGGGCCCGCGCGATCAGGTGACGGACGGCGGGTTGCTCGCAGGGGTTAGCCACGCGACGCCACTGGTGCGCTTTGGACAGTACCGCGAGCCGATGACTGACCGTGCTCAACTTCAGCGGCCCCAGGCGTTGTTTGAGGCCGGCGTCCACCAGCGCCGCATCCAGCGTCGCCGGCAGTTCCCAGGCCAGTGCTGTCTCGCCGCGTCGGGCGAGGTGATCGACGATGAACTGGATCACCACCGCCTCCGGCAGCGGCAGGGCAAAGGACCGGCGGTAGCGGCCCTGATACCAGGCGGCGCAGTAGCGCAGCGCGCTGGCGTAGCTGCGCGCGGTATTCGCCGACGCCGCTTCGGCCAGGATGTCGCGCACGGCCGCGGCCGCTTCCTCCGCCAATTGCTCGGGCGACGAGATGGGAGGCAGGGCAGGAAGTTGCAAATTTCCGCTTCTTTTCATATGTAGTATGTAAAATAAATAACGATTAAAAGAGTTTACTTGCGATAACGATCCATTATCGCTTGTATAGCACCAAACCCGATCACGCCGCACAGAGGAAAGCTCCGTCATGGCCAAAGGCATCACCGAAGCTCAGGTTCACGCCGCCGCCGACGCCCTCGTGGCCGCCGGCGAGCGCCCCACCGTGGAGCGCATCCGCGCCCACCTCGGTACCGGTTCGCCGAACACGGTTACCCGGCTGCTGGACTCGTGGTGGCAGGCGCTGGGTGCCCGATTGACCCCGCAACAAGCGTGGGCGTCGATTCCCGACGTGCCCGCCGAGATCGCGGCGCTGGCCGGGCAGTGGTGGGCACGGGCGTGGCAGCAGGCAAACGAAGCCGTACATACCGAGGTGGCCGGCGAGCGAGCCCAACTGGCCAACGATCGGGTAGCCCTCGACCGTGAACGGGAGGCGATGCAACAGGCACAAGCGCGCCAGCAGCAGGCGCTCGCGCAGGCCCAGCAGGCGGAGGCCGCCGTGGCGGCGCGGCTGGTCGACATCCAACGCCTGGTCGAACAGCAGACCGCGCAACTGGTCGATCTGGCGCAGCAGCGGGACGCGCTGGCAACACGCAATGGGCGATTGGACGCCGAATACCTCAGCGTGACCACGCGCCTGCAGGCACAGGAAGCGGCGTCGACCTCCGAACGCGAGACACTGGCCCAACAGCTCCGCGCGACGGAAGATCACGGGCATGCGGAAGTGGATCGCGCGCGCCAGGAAAGCAAGGCGCTACGTACCCGGCTGACTACAGTGGAGAAGGAGCGCACCACCGAACGAGAGCGGCATCAGCACGAGCTTGTCACCCTCCGTACCAGTTTGGCCACCGCGCAGCAGGACGTGGCCGCACACCAGGCCCGGGTCGAGACGCTGGAACGCCAGTGGGCCACCTTGGGTGAACTGCCGGCGATCCTTCGCGCTCAAGGGCAAACGACAAAGATCAAGCGTCCGACCCCAGCTAAAAAGGCCACGAAGTCGGGCCGACCCCGCGGTCGTCCCGCGCATCGACCATGAAATCTCGGTAGGTGGCTTCAACCTGTCGCTGGCCGAAAGTGACACTATTTGCAGAAAAATCACGACAGCTATCGCCGATCGGCCCGGATTGGGGCTCCCAAAAGGGGTAACAGCAACTATTTGATTGTAAAGCGATTTGTCGATGTTATTTATGATGTTTACCAATATAATCAATTGGTTATAGAGGCTCGCAAAACGTTACTTTTTGCACCTAAATCAAGGTGACACCTTGTCGTGGATCGTGGCCAGCCCTTTCACGCCTGGCTGTACCTCGATGGTGGCATCACCCCGCTGGTACTTCCGCACGCGCCTGTCGCCTGATTTGAGGGCAAATAACGGGTGCTCCATGCTGGCCACGTCGTCCTTGAACGACGCATCCATGATGTCGGCGACAAAAAAATCCTTCTGCGGGTGCCGCTTTTTACTGAGCGGTGTTCGCTTACCATTGGA
>Ga0307375_10003987_pt1 | contig 14296 bp, 8 predicted proteins | sample TR1MG_FD_202531 | JGI IMG/M metagenome (GOLD analysis project Ga0307375, IMG submission 202531) | Soil microbial communities from Risofladan, Vaasa, Finland - TR-1 | ecosystem: Environmental > Terrestrial > Soil > Coastal area > Acid sulfate soil | place: Finland: Risofladan, Vaasa | collected...
TCCGGCCCAATGTTTCGACCAAAGACGGGACTGTAATCTTGTCGATAATCTCGGCTGCGAAAGCATGGGTGAGCAGGTTTCTGGCCCGCTCTTCGGAAAGACCGCGGCTCTTGAGGAAGAACAGCGCGTCCATATCGATCTGCCCGATCGTCGCGCCGTGTTTGCAACTCACATCGTCATTGAAGATTTCAAGCTGCGGCTGTGTGTCGATATGCGCCTTGCCGGAGAGCAGCAGGTTGCGGCTGCTTTGCGCGGAGTCGGTTCCTGTCGCGCCAACGTGCACCATGATCTTGCCGCTAAAAATCGCATGCGATGACCCGTCCGCGATGCATTTGTGCAACTGGACACTCTTGCCTCTCGGCACGGCGTGATCGACCAGCGTGTGGGTATCGGCGATCTGGCGGCCGCCGATCAATGCCAGTCCGTCGAGATGTATTTCAGCGCCCTCACCCTGCTGTTTGACATGCAGCGTATGGCGTGAAATGCGCGCGCCCAACGCAATGGAAATCGACGCATATTTGCTGTCTTTTCCGGCAACCACCGAACTATGCCCGACATGAAATGCATTCTTATCCTCGCGCTGCACCCGCACATGGTGCAATTGCGCGTTGTCTTGCAGCACCACCTCGGTCACCGTACTGGAAAAATAAATCCCGTCATCAAGACCCGCATAGTCCTCGATCAGGGTTGCGCGGCTGGCAGCTTCCATTACCACCATGCAGCGCGGGTAAATGGCGAACGGGTTGTCGCGTTTGGTAGCCACGTTCAACAGATGAATCGGCGCGGCCGTTTCCCTGGCAACATGCACCCATGCGCCGTCCTCAAAAAAATTGGTATTCAGCGCGACGAATGCATCCAGTTTATACGGCGCATAACGGCCAAAACTTACCTCAACCTTGCCATCTTCGAAGCGATCGGTAAGCGGGGCTACCGTCACGCCATTTCCGGCAAGGGTCAGATCGGACAATTCTGCCGCATAACTCCCGTCCACAAAAACCAGCCGAATCGCGCCGGGAATGATGAATTTTTCGATGTCCTGCAGTGTCAGCCTGGCATAGGAATCCACAGCCTGAAAACCGTGTGTGAACAGCGCGGACAAATCGGTGAAGCGCCAGTCGTCATTCCGGGCAGATGGGAAATTAAGCGTCTTGGCATGCGCCAGCGCTTCGAGCCTGATCTGCTCCAACCAGGCTTCGGATTTGACGGTCTTGCCGAGCAGCAATTGCTCGAAACATTGCTCTTTGGTTTCCGGTTTTGAAGTCATGGTCACGCTGCCACCCTCAACCAGTCATAGCCGCGCGCCTCCAGTTCCAGCGCGAGGTCCTTGCCGCCGGTTCTGACGATGCGTCCGCCGTCCATCACATGCACGTAATCCGGCACGATGTAATTCAACAGGCGCTGATAATGCGTCACCATCACCACGGCGTTGTCGGGCGTGAGCAGTGTGTTCACGCCTTTTGCAACGATGCGCAGCGCGTCGATATCCAGACCGGAATCGGTCTCGTCGAGTATCGCCAGTTTCGGCTCAAGCACGGCCATTTGCAGGATTTCGTTGCGCTTCTTTTCACCGCCGGAAAAACCCTCGTTCACGCTGCGCCCGAGGAAGCTCGGATCCATTTCCACGACCTTGATCTTTTCCTGGATCAGGTCGTCGAACTCGAGCGGGTCGAGCTCTTCCAGCCCGCGTTCTGTCTGCAGGGTATTGTAGGCAAGCCGCAGCAGGGCACTGTTCGACACGCCGGGGATTTCGACCGGATATTGGAACGCCAGGAAGACGCCCGCCCTGGCCCGTTCTTCCGGTGCCAGCGAAAACAGGTCCTTGCCTTCGAACATCGCGCTGCCGCCCGTTACCGCATAGTCGGGATGACCGGCCAGCACCTTGGAAAAGGTGCTCTTGCCCGAACCGTTGATGCCCATGATGGCATGCACTTCCCCGGCGCGCACGGTGAGATCGACACCCTTGAGTATCTCGACGCCTTCAACCTCGGCCCTGAGATTTTTTACTTCCAACAATATCTTGCTGTCCTTGTTAATCACCCTACGCTCCCTTCAAGTTTAAGGCCGAGCAACTTGGTTGCCTCGACCGCAAATTCCATCGGCAAATGCACGAACACATCCTTGCAAAAGCCGTTGATGATCATCGAAATCGCTTCTTCCGAACCAATGCCGCGCTGCGCAAAAAAGAACATCTGGTCTTCGCCGATCTTCGATGTCGACGCTTCATGCTCTATCGTGGCCGTGGTGTTCTGCACATCGATGGTCGGGAACGTGCTGGCCGCGCAACGGTCGCCGAGCAGCATCGAATCGCACTGAGAATAATTCCGTGCGCCGGTTGCACGGCTGCCGACCTTGACCTGCCCGCGGTAGCAGTTGCTCGAACGTCCGGCCGAGATACCCTTCGAGATGATCTTGCTGCGGGTATTCTTGCCCACGTGGATCATCTTGGTGCCGGTGTCGGCTTGTTGCAGGTGATTGGTCAGTGCGACGGAATAGAATTCACCGGTCGAGTTGTCGCCCAGCAGCACGCAGCTCGGATATTTCCAGGTAATCGCGGAACCGGTCTCCACCTGGGTCCAGGAAATCTTGGAATTAACCCCCTTGCACAGGCCGCGCTTGGTAACAAAATTGTAGATGCCGCCCTTGCCGTTTTCGTCACCGGCATACCAGTTCTGCACCGTCGAATACTTGATGTCGGCATTGTCCAGCGCGACCAGCTCGACTACCGCCGCATGCAGCTGGTTGGTGTCGAACTGCGGCGCGGTACAGCCTTCCAGGTAACATACCGAGGCACCTTCTTCGGCCACGATCAGCGTGCGCTCGAACTGCCCCGAACCCTCGGTGTTGATCCTGAAATAAGTGGACAGGTCCATCGGGCATTTTGTGCCTTTCGGAATGAAGCAGAATGACCCGTCGGTGAACACCGCCGAATTGAGCGCGGCATAAAAGTTGTCGCCGCTCGGCACCACGCTGCCGAGATATTGCTTCACCAGTTCCGGATATTCGTGCACCGCTTCGGAAAAGGAGCAGAAAATAATCCCCACTTCGGCCAGCTTGGCCTTGTAGGTCGTGGTCACCGACACACTGTCGAAGATCACATCGACCGCCACGCCGGACATCATCTTTTGTTCATGCAGCGGCACGCCGAGCTTTTCGAAGGTACGCCTTAATTCCGGATCGACTTCATCCATGCTCGCAAGCTTTTTCTTGGGCTTGGGCTGGGCAAAATAGATGATCTCCTGAAAATCAATCTTGGGGTAACTGACATTCGCCCACTCCGGCTCTTCCATGGTCAGCCAGTGCCGATAGGCGTTCAGGCGAAACTCGAGCAACCATTCAGGCTCGTTCTTTTTCGCCGAGATCAGCCGTATCACATCCTCGTTCAGGCCTTTTGGAACAACCTCGGATTCGATGTCGGTCACGAAGCCATGCTTGTATGGCTGATTGACCAGATTTTGTAGTGCAGTGCTCATGATTGCCCCCTATACAGCAAAGCTTTCGCCGCAGCCGCATTGATTCTTGACATTGGGATTATTGAACTTGAATACATGCCCCAATCCCTCCTTTACATACGCAAGCTCGGTACCCTCGAGGAACGGCAAACTCTCCGCATCAACCACCACTTTCGCGCCAAAGGCCTCGAAAACCGTGTCGTTGCCCTGCACTTCTTTTGCGATATCCATCGTATAGGCAAAGCCGCTGCAACCGGATTTCTTCACGCCCAGTCGCAAACCGATGCCGCTGCCGCTTTGCGCGATCTGGGTTTGTATGTGATTTGCTGCCGATTCAGTCAAAGTAATAGCCATGTACTTCTCCAATTAAAAATCTAAATAAATGCGCCGCGTGCTCTTATTCTGCTCACGTCCACGACCTGTGGTATGGGCGCGATCATCTGGGCAAGATTCACCTTGTTAAGCGCGTCGTGAATGATGTGATTGATCCCCTGCCAGTTGCTGCGGGTCGAACAGGTCGATTCGCGCTCGCAGGAAGTTGTGGTGCTGCTGCACTCGGTGATCGATATCGGGCCGTCCATCGCATTGATAATCTCGGCGATTGAAATCTCGCCGGGATCGCGCGACAACATATAACCGCCTTTGGCACCCAGCGAAGAAGCCACAAGATTCTCGCGCACCAGCATCTTCAGTATCTTGCTCACCGTGGGAATCGCGATGCCCAGCCCGGCCGAAACCTCGCTTGCACTATGCACAGCCCCGTCCCTGGCCATATACACCATGACCTGAGTACCATAATCCGCAAACTTGCTTAAACGTAACATCTGCCCACCTCACGTAACTAGGACTAGTTTAGTACTAGTTGGTTCACGATGCAACATTAAAATAGTCTTATTTACTAATCACGCCAGAAAATGGCGGGTGGAATTGATCCGCCGACGCAGCGAATTGTTCCTATCGGCTATCGCAGCACGAAGCGCAAGTTCGACGGCGAATAGGCGCTGGGTCTCAAAAAAGGAAATTCTCTGGGCAACAAGATTGCAATGCCTATCCTTGACTCAACGCAAACATCATATCCAGGATTGGACTTTGGCAAGTTATTGGGGATAATGAAGCCGGTCTTATCGGCAATAAATTGATAGGGATGGCTTTGGGCTTAAGGGTAATCTGGCAAAACAAGCCAGCTATGTCGAAATTTATTGGTGGTGTACTGTAGAAACCGCAAAACTTCCGCACTGATGAAACTGCAGCAGGATTTACTTTGATGTATCAAATGTAGGCAGCAAAACGATACCGGCTCTGCCTGCAGGATATGAAAGGAAATTATGCGCAATTACTTTCAACAGCAGGTCGAGAAAAACCCGATCCAGCAAAATGCAAGCACACACACAAGCGCCTCGTTCATACGGTACTCTGTCGCCTGGATTAGCCTCATGGCTTATTTGGAACAGCCTATCGATGTGATAGCTGAAGTGGTCGCTGATCAGTCCGCCGCTGCAAACAACCGCCCCATTATCGACTCCACCGCCAACGGACTGCCTTTGGTTCAGATCGCCACACCAAGTCCTGCCGGCGTTTCGCACAATCAATACACCCACTTCAATGTTGATCCTGCTGGCATTATCCTCAATAACAGTCAGGCTACCGTACTGACGCAGCAGGCAGGCTACGTTCCTCCCAATCCCAATTTGGCGAAAACTACATCGCGAGTGATTCTTAACGAAATCACCAGCACCAACTCCAGCCTACTCAGCGGGTATACCGAAGTAGCAGGAGTAAAAGCCGAAGTCATCATCGCCAATCCAAACGGTATCAGTTGCAATGGTTGCGGCTTTATCAATACCAGTCGCGGCGTATTGACTACCGGAATACCGGTTATGGGTTATGGCGGTAGCCTCGAAGCCTTCCGTGTCACTGGCGGCAACATTCAGATTGGCACTGCAGGAATGAATGGCAGCAATATCGACCAACTCGATTTGATCACCCGTAGCGTCAAGGTAAACGGCGAACTTTGGGCGACCAATCTCAACGTTATTACCGGAGAAAATCTTGTCGATTACAATACCCTTGGTGTTCAGCTTATCCAGGGCAATCCCAACAAACCCATCGTCGGCATCGACGTGGCTTTGCTGGGTGGTATGTATGCCGGCAAGATACGCATGATAGGCACAGAAGCTGGTGTGGGGGTCAACAGTCTGGGGGCACTTTCGGCGCAAGCAGGCGACTTCACTTTGGATAATCGGGGCCAGATCACATTGCTCGGCAGTGTCACGTCCAGCGGCAACCTCAGCATCAACAGCAACACCGGCATTTCCAATAGCGGTACGCTCTATAGTCGGCAAGCTGCCCAGATCATCAGTTCAGGAGACATAACCAACAGCGGCTTGTTATCCGCACAGGGCAACCTCACCCTCAATGCTGCCAACCTTGATTCCACCGGCACACTGGGCGCAGGGATCGATACCGGCAGTGCAGCTACACAAAACGGCAACATTTCCATTGCCACACAAAACCAGACCATCGCCACCGGACAGAATGTCGCTGGCGGCAGCTTGTCAATTGTGGCCAGCAATATCAACCTTGCCGACAGCAATAACAACGCATGGGACGGAATCAACCTCGATACGACAGCGGGCAACGCCTCGGCAGGCTCGGGTGGAATCATTGATCTCACCGGCGCATGGACACAATCGGCAGGGAACATAGTGCTTAACGCAACTGGCGTGGTGAACAATACTTCAGGACGGCTTTTCGGCGCGCAAATCGCCAGCAACTCAGCCAACTTCAACAACAGCAACGGTAGCCTGGGTGCTTCTGGGAATATCAGTCTCGCAACGACCGGCAACCTCACCAACACCGGCGGGCAGATAGGTAGCGGCCAGGACCTGCTGATTGACGCCAACACCATCATCGGTAATGGGCTGGCCATCGCCGGGCGTGATGCCGCCATCAACCTGCAAGGCAATTACACCAACACGACAGGGAACGTGCTCAAGGCTAATCGCAACCTGTCGTTCAGTTCCACAGGAAACCTCATCAACCAGACCGCAATGGAAGCTGTGGAAAAACTCACCTTGAGTGCCGCAAATATTAGCAACCAGACAGACGCGAGCATCAATTCCGACAGGACAATGCTGAACAGCGTAGGTGATATCACCAATGCCGGACGCATTGAGGGCAATATAGTCGAGACGCATAGCAACAATTTCACCAACACCGCCACCGTGATGGGAGATGTACTCGATCTCTACGCCAATAATCTGAATAATCTGAATGCCGCTGCATTCATCGGCGCAACGCACAGCGTTAACCTCACCATTGCCAATGCGCTGAACAACCAGGATGGTGCCAGCATCTATAGCCTGGCTGACATCAACATCGGCTCCAATCTGGCGCTGAATACCAATGGCTATTTGATCGGCAATACGGCCAGCTTCACCAACCAGTCGGCCACTATCGAAGCTGCGGGAAATATGCGTATCAGTGCCAACACCATTACCAACATGCGCAGCGTGATGGGTGTGGAATGGGGGCCATCATGGACCGGCACTTATGTGTCGGGAAATCCGCGCTATACCCCTACCTTTTCAGATCAGCGATTTACCGCCACCACTACCCCGGCCGCCCAAATGCTTGCCGGCGCAAACATGTGGATCAGCGGGGATGTGCTCACCAACAGCTACAGCAACATTATCGCCGGCGGCGCACTGACTGCACAGTTGACTAATCTCATCAACACCGGTGACCCCTTCCGGAGACGTGAATCCAGACTTGGGCAGCAAGATATTCAGGTGTGGCAACAGGTAGGGACGTGGTGCCCCAGTGGTATCAGTATTTTTGGTGGCTGTGCAGGAGGAACAGCCGCTGTCATGGGTTGGGTCACCGTCACCACTGTTTATGCCCCTGCTCCAATCTATTCCAACATCCCCGGCTCGGTTAATGTTTCCTATTTTTACAATACTCAACCTGCCATAGCACCGCGAACAGTAAATACACAATCCATTGCGGCAGAAGGTGTGCCGACTGTAACGAATTCAGCTGCACTTCCCCCATTGACCGTCCCGACCGGCGGACTGTATGGCACCCATCCCGGCCAACAGTATCTCGTGGTCACAGATCCGCGCTTCACCAGCTACCAGAACTTTGTCTCCAGCGATTACATGCTGAACCGTTTGGTGCTCGACCCACAGCAAATCCAAAAGCGTCTGGGCGATGGATTTTATGAGCAAAAGCTGGTTAGCGAGCATATCTCCGCACAAACCGGCCGCCGCTACCTTGACGGGTATGCCGATGCCCAAACACAATTCATCGCCCTGCTCGATGCGGGCGTGACCACAGCAACGGACCTCCAGCTTGTGCCCGGCATTGCCCTTACCGCAAAACAAATTAATGCTCTCACTCGGGACATCGTCTGGATGGAAGAGCGTGATGTGGCCTTACCGGACGGCTCAATTGAGCGCATCCTCGCCCCACAGGTGTACTTAACCCGTTTGCACCAGGACGACCTCAAACCCAGCGGCGCATTGCTCGCCGCAAACGACATCCACATCAACGCCAGCGACAGCATTATCAACAGCGGTTTGATTCAGGGACGCGGCAATAATATCCTCCAAACCAACAACATCACCAACAATGGCGGCGTGATTGGCAGCACGGGCTTGACCAAACTTAACGCCAGCAACGATATCCTCAACCGCTCCGGCAACATCAACGGCCAGAATGTCGACCTTGTTGCAGGACGCGACATCATCAATCAGCGCACCGGTCTTGATGTCACTCGCACCGTCAGCCTCGGCGAACAACCCAATACAGGGTTGGGTATTGGACTATTCAGACGGGCCCCCACTCCGTTGACAGGCGTGGTGAACAGCACCGAACTGGGACTTGAATCAGTGTTCAGCGCAACCAACAACTTGAGCCTAAACGCCGGCCGTGACCTCACCCTCACCGCCGCGAATATCAGCAGTGGTGGCGATACCACCTTCACCGCCGGGCGCAACCTGAACTCCGGCGTACTCACCGCCAGCGAAACTTCCACCACTTCACGCTATAACGCATCAAGCAGCACCGTCACCCAATTGGGCAGCAGCATCCAAACCCGCGGCAACCTGGACCTGAGTGCAGGCAACAATATTCTCCTTGCCTCTGCTGCACTTGATGTGGGCAAAGATGCCAGACTTGTTGCGGGCGGAAACCTCAGCCTGGAAGCAGCCAAAAATGGTAATTCGCTGAGCTTTGATACCGGCGCCGTGCAGCAAAAAAGCCACGACGAAACCGTGATCGGCACAACCCTGAATGCAGGCGGTAATATCACCCTGTCCGCTGCCAATGACACAGGTGAAGCAAACGCGCGGGGCGGCAACGTTATCCTGCACAGTGCCACCCTCAGCAGCCAAAGCGGCCAGCTCAACATTCTTGCCGATAGCAACATCAACATCGACAACTCGGTTGAGCGACACCAATTTTTCCAGCAGACACGAGTGGAAGACAGCGGGTTCTTTTCCAGCACAACCACCACCACGCGTGACCAGCGCAACGAAACGCAGGCTATCGGCAGTCACTTGGACGGGGACAGCATAACCCTGCAATCGGGCAAAGACGTCCACATTACAGGCAGTGACATCGTTGCCGGACACGAAGTTGTGTTGAAAGCAAATAACAACATCAACATCAACGCTGCCCAGAACACATTTCAAGCCAGCCACTTCCGGGACGAACAAACCAGTGGTTTATTCTCTGATGGCGGCCTCTCCGTCACCCTCGGGAGCAAACAACAAACCGACACGCTGACCGAGCAGCGCACCACCCACACCGCCAGCACATTGGGCAGCATCAATGGCAATATCAGCATCGTTGCCGGGAAATATTTCTCTCAAACAGGCAGCGACATTCTTAGCCCACAAGGCAGCATCGACATCACCGCACAAAATGCGCGCATCAACGCCGCTCTGAACAGCGGCAACAGTGTCGCCACCAGTGAATTCAAACAAAGCGGCATCACCGCTTCGCTGGGCAGCCCGGTATTGAACGCCGCGCAGACCACCCGACAAATGCACACAGCGGCCAGGCAAACGTCCTCTGAGCGTATGAAGACGCTTGCGGCTGCCAATGCCGCCCTGTCCATTAACAGCGCAATCAATACTGTCTCATCCGGCTTGGGCAATGACAGTGCCAACCTCACCGATAACCTGGGCGGCATTGATCTGAACGTGAACATGGGTAACAGTCGAAGCGAAAGCACCAGCACGCAGACCTGGAGCCAAGCCCAGGGCAGTCAACTCAAGGCGGGCAACAACATCAACATCAGCGCGACGGGAGCGGGTAATCAATCCGACCTCACCATCCGGGGCAGCGATGTCACCGCAGGACACGACACGAGATTGATGGCAGACAACAACATCAATCTCCTGGCAGCGAAAAATACCGTGACGCAGATCAGCAGCAACAATAACAGTAGCAACAGCATCGGTGCAGGTATCAGCACGAACAATGGTTTCACCGTCAATCTTGCCGCCAGCCGGGGGCTCGGCAACAGCGACGGCAACGACGTCACCTATACCAACACTCATGTGTATGCTGGCAACATCCTCAGCATCGGGTCAGGTAGTGACACCACCCTGACAGGTGCGGTCGCCAGCGGCAAGCAGGTCATCGCCAAAGTCGGCGGCAATCTGAATATCGAAAGCCAGCAAGACACCAGCACTTATCAAAGCGAGCAAAAAAATGCCGGCTTTGCCCTTGCCATCCCTATTGCAGGATCGGGTGGTGCCAGCATCAACTATGGTAAAAGCAACATCGACAGCATTTACGCCAGCGTTACCGAGCAGAGCGGTATCAAGGCCGGCGATGGCGGTTTCGATGTGCAGGTGGGCGGCAATACCAATCTCAATGGTGCAGTGATTGCCTCAACCGATTACGCCATCACCGACCACAGCAACACCTTCACCAGCGCGACTCTCACAACCGGCGACATCGAAAACAATGCCAGCTACAGCGCCAACTCCTACGGTGTCAGTCTTGGCACCGGGATCGGCCTTGATGACAAGCTGGCTCCCGGCGGAACCAGCGCGGGTTTGGGCAAGGATGACGGCAATCTTGCCAGCGTGACGCAATCCGGCATCAGCGGCATTGCCGGCAACACCGCCGCCCGCACCGGTGATGCCGAAACCGGCGTCCAGAAAATATTCGATGCAGAAAAAGTGCAGAAAGAAATCAATGCACAGGTACAGATCACGCAGGCATTCGGGCAGCAGGCCAGCAAGGTGGTGGCGGACTATGTGCAAGAACAAAGATTAGCGTTGCAGAAGCAACTTGGCTCTGCCAAGACCGAATCTGAAAAAATATCAGTTCAAATCCAGTTGGACGAGCTGAGACTGCAAGAGCAAGTGATGAATGTGCTGATTGGCGCGGTGTCTGGGCTGGGCGGCGCGGCACTGACCAAAGAAACATTGTCGGCTGCGGCAGATCAAATGCGCCAGATCATGATCGAAGATTCGAAGAAGTTTGCAGGAGTAACTGACGGGACAACCACTTTGAGCAATATCTCTGGCGAAAGTGAAGGCGTGCGCGGTGATGGCATGAAGATTGGCGGGACACGGGTTGATCTGGATTTACTGTGTGGAACGGGCAACGAACGTTGCATGATTCAACAAAACGCAGATGGTAAACCTGCTCTTGATAGCAATGGAAATACGCAACTTGCGCTTAATGAACAGAACCAGGTGCAGTTTACACAAGGATCCCTAAATGAGTTTCTTAAAACCGACCAAGGCAAGAAGCTTTCTGGTGCAACCGGCGGTGTTCAGGGTGCAAAGGGCACGTTGTTTGACATTCCTTACGCAGCAGATAGCTGGCAAGATAAACTGATTGAAGCCTTTAGTGGCACGCATGACATGCTAGGTGGGAAATTCAGCGGTTTATATGATGAACAAGGGAATGCAACACGGGGAAGAAACGATACGATGCAATACATTCAAAATGCATGGAGCGCAACTGGAGCGATAACAGCTTCTACCCCATTTGCTATGGCTGAGTTTTTGCCACCACAGGTGTGGCAGGCTATTTCACTTTTACTTAAAAATGCAAAATGAAACGTTTAATTAAGTTTTTGTTCGCAATAAGCATGAGTATTGCACTGGCAGGTTGTACATTTGGAAATGGGAGAATATGTGGGCCACAAACCCCAATAGCTTATTGTGATCACGAGGCATATGAAAAACTGGCTCACCCTACCCACTACCTTCAATACTGGAAAAAAATGGGAGTGACCTCAAGTGGCAGGAGGGAAGATTCAATAAGTTGTGGCGCGAATGATGATCACCTAGACGATGTAGCGTTCAGTGAAGAAAAAATAGCAAAGGCTCGGCTGTCAAGTGAAGCAAGCATTGCAACATACCATCGTCTTCGTTTTGATTGGCAGCGCTGTATGATTAACAAGGGTTACCGTTTCACTGGTGATTGCCGTGTGGAATTTCCAGATTCACCGGTTTCATGTGAGAAGAATAGCAAGTAGCGCGAAAGAACCTATTGTGTTTAAAAGCGCTATTTTAGGTCGTGTTGAAAAAATTCTAGCCTCATAGTTGGCTTTAATAATTTTCGATACGAGAGGATATCCAAGTCACCGTTAAACTCAACCTTGAGCCGTTAAACTTCACGCCTATGGACGAACAGGTGGGATTTACTGATGCACTTGCAATCCGCAAAATTTCAGAGGGATGCAAAAAATGAGTTTTCAACACAATAAACCCTTAGCGGATACGTACTACACAATCGATGAAAGGGTCAGTGGCTTGTAAAATAAGCGGGGAACGCGGCACGAACGAAATAACCGTGCAGCACCCTCAAAACGCATATAGTGCAACTGGTGCGATAACAGTTTCGACCCCATTCGCTATGGCTGAGTTATTGCCGCCTCAGGTATGGCAGGCTATTTCAGTTTTACTAAATGGTGCAAAATGAAACGTTTAACTAGAACGTATATATTGATATGCACGAGTATTTCCTTAACTGCATGTGGTATCGGCGGCTTTTGGATGAATGGTGATCCTAGTGAAGGTCGGAATGTCAAACCCTACCTCTACTATTGGGAAAAACCAGGCATGACCGCTCAGGGGCGAAAGGAAGATTGGGTTGAGTGTGGAGGGAAGAGTAACGGCAACTGGGGACCCTCTATAAAAATGACAAATGAAGAAAAACGTCCTAATGAAAATGGTACTGATGCGGCGTACGAGCGTCTGCACAATGAATTTCAACGTTGTATCTTAAAGAAGGGCTATTACTACACAGGTAAGTGCGACAATGAAAAGATGAGAGCACAACCCGCTTGTTGGGCTCGATAAAAGTCACTCTGTTGGTTGTAACCTTACGCAACAGATAGCTGGCAAGACAAACTGATTGAAGCCTTTAGCGGCACACATGACATGATAGGTGGGCAATTCAGCGGTTTGTATGATGAACAAGGGAATGCAACACGGGGAAGAAACGAAACGGTGCAATACCTTCAAGACGCGTGGAGCGCAACTGGAGCGATAACAGCTTTTATCCCATTTGCTATGGCTGAGTTTTTGCCGCCTCAGGTGTGGCAGGCTATTTCACTTTTACTTAAGAATGCAAAATGAAACGTTTAATTAAGTTCTTGTTTGCAATAAGCATGGGTATTGCATTGGCAGGTTGTACTTTTGGAAACGGGAGGATTTGTGGCCCACAAACTCCGATTGCCTATTGCGATCATGAGGCATATGAAAAGTTAGCTCACCCTACCCCCTACCTTAGCTATTGGGAACAGCCCCAGATGACCATGGAAAAGCGGAAACAGGATGCATTGACCTGCGGAGCACCGGACACCGTCTACTTTACCGGAACTGAGTTTGGTCAAAATAAAATCAAGGCAGCCCAATTGTCAGGTGAAACAGATCGAGAGACAACTATTCGCCTCTCTAATAATTGGCAGGTCTGTATGCTGAAAAAAGGTTACCACTACACTGGCAACTGCGACAGCAAATTCACCAAAAACACTCCTGCATGCAGGGCGCTTTGAGCAATAAGATTGTTTGTTGTAACTATGCGCGACAAATATCTATCAAGATAAACTGATTGAATCCTTTGGCGGAACGCACGACATGGTAGCCGACAATTCAGTGGATTGTCTGTTGAACTAGGAAATGCGGCAAGGGAATATCTGTTCAATTCACATCAGCCGACCCAGAAGACAGCAAGCAGTTCAAGCTGTATGAAGTGAATTCACCGGATTACATTTTGATACACATTCACCTGTGAAACGGCATGCTCCGGGTGACATTAATCCGGTTACTTTTTCAAGAAGAAGTTGGCTGAACATTGAGACAATTAAATATCGCCAAAACCCTTTCAGAATGGCGTTTTTAATGGGGTTTTCCTTGATAGCAGAATGCTATCCGTGATCAGATTATTGCGCCCGATTGCAGCAGGTTTAGACAAGTGCAGCGAATAATTTGACTGTCACATTTATTTAACGTTTATTGATGTCAACTTATAATCAATGAAGACGTTGATATAATGCTTCAACGGGTTTAAACATTTCACTGAGGATAATAAACATGAAAAAAATCGCAATTGTTCTGGTTTCACTTCTTTTTGCGGCGTGTGCAAGCACCCCAAAGCCCGCTACCCAAACAAACGAAAATACCAACGCGTCACAAACACCAACCGTTTCAACATCCACTGTTTCCAACACCGAATTGGAATCGAAAAAACTGGCTGCCGACATACAATCGCTTGAGCAACAGAGCGTCTACTTTGACCTGGACCGGTCCGTGATCAAAGCCGAGTATCAGGATGTGCTGCAGAAGCAGGCTGATTTCCTCAAGGCC
>Ga0307375_10003988_pt1 | contig 14290 bp, 15 predicted proteins | sample TR1MG_FD_202531 | JGI IMG/M metagenome (GOLD analysis project Ga0307375, IMG submission 202531) | Soil microbial communities from Risofladan, Vaasa, Finland - TR-1 | ecosystem: Environmental > Terrestrial > Soil > Coastal area > Acid sulfate soil | place: Finland: Risofladan, Vaasa | collected...
TGGGCAAGAGCCTGGTCGAGCCGCGACGCTCGCCCAGATCGGGCGGGCCCGGGCTCTATGCCGAGGACGGCAAGGTCTATGCCGACTGCGGCGACGGCGGCGTGCTGCGCCTGGTGGCGCTCGAATTCGGCGGCGAGGCGATTGACGCCGCCGGCATCGTCAATCGCTTCGGCCCTGATAAACTTCTTCTCTCCTAGGCCCCCATCATGAAAAAAGTCCTCATCCTCGGCGTCAACGGCTTCATCGGCCACCATCTCTCCCAGCGCATCATAGCGACCACCGACTGGGAGGTCTATGGCATGGACATGCAGTCCGAGCGCGTCGCCGACCTCACCGAGCACCCGCGCTTCCACTTCTTCGAGGGCGACATCACCATCAACAAGGAGTGGATCGAGTACCACGTCAGGAAGTGCGACACGGTGCTGCCGCTGGTGGCCATCGCCACGCCGGCGACCTACGTCAAGGAGCCGCTGCGGGTGTTCGAGCTCGACTTCGAGGCCAACCTGCCGATCATCCGCCACGCAGTGAAGTACGGCAAACGGGTGATCTTCCCGTCCACCTCCGAAGTCTATGGCATGTGCGGCGATGCCGAATTCGATCCGGAGAACTCCAACCTGATCTACGGCCCGATCAACAAGCCGCGCTGGATCTACGCCTGTTCCAAGCAGCTGATGGACCGCGTCATCGCCGCCTACGGTCAGCAGGAAGGCCTGGACTACACGCTGTTCCGGCCGTTCAACTGGATCGGCGAAGGCCTCGACTCGATCCATACCCCGAAAGAGGGCAGCTCGCGCGTCATCACCCAGTTCCTGGGTCACATCGTGCGCGGCGAACCGATCAAGCTGGTCGATGGCGGCGCCCAGAAACGCGCCTTCACCTACGTCTCCGATGGCATCGCTGCCCTGATGAAAATCATCGAGAACCCGAATGGCATCGCCAGCGGCAAGATCTACAACATCGGCAATCCGGCCAACAACTACTCGGTGCGCGAACTGGCAACCATGATGCTGGCGATGGCCAAGGAGTATCCCGAATACCGCGACAGCGCCGAGAAGGTCGAGATGCTCGAGACCACCTCCGGCGACTACTACGGCAAGGGTTACCAGGACGTGCAAAACCGCGTGCCCAAGATCGACAACACCATGGCCGACTTCGACTGGGCGCCGAAGGTGGGCATGGCCGATGCGCTGCGGCACATCCTCGACGCCTACCGCGGCGACGTCGCCGGCGCGCGCAGTCTCGTCGATTAGTCCCGGTTTTGAAGCTCGCCCTGAAGATCGACGTCGACACCTACCGCGGCACCGTGGAAGGGGTGCCGCGACTGGTGGAGCTGCTCTCCCGCTTCGATATCGGCGCCACCTTCCTGTTTTCGCTCGGCCCCGATCACACCGGCCGCGCCATTCGCCGCGCCTTCCGGCCCGGTTTCATGAAGAAGGTGTCGCGCACCTCGGTGCTCTCCCACTACGGCCTCAAGACGCTGATGTACGGCACGCTGCTGCCCGGCCCCGACATCGGCCGGTCCTGCGCCGACATCCTGCGCTCGGTGCGCGACGCCGGCCACGAGGTCGGCATCCATTGCTGGGATCACATCAAGTGGCAAGACGGCGTCGCGCACGCCTCCGCCGCCTGGACGGAGGATCAGATGGGGCGCGCCGTGGCGCGCTTTCAGGAGGTCTTCGGGGCGGCAGCCAAGACCCACGGTGCCGCCGGCTGGCAGATGAACCCCCACGCCCAGCGCCTGACCCAGCGGCTGGGCTTCGACTACGCCTCGGATTGCCGCGGCAGCCACCCGTTCGTGCCGGTGGTCAATGGCGAAGTGATCCTCTGCCCGCAGCTGCCGACCACGCTGCCGACGCTGGACGAACTGATCGGCCAGAACGGCGTCGATGGCGACAACGTCCATCGGACCCTGCTCAAACTCACCGAAGCGCTGCCGCGGCACGATCAGGTGTACACGCTGCACGCCGAACTGGAGGGCATGAAGCTCCTGCCGGTGCTGGAACGCCTGCTCGAGGGCTGGCGCGAGCAGGGCTATACGCTTTGCACCTGCCGGGAAATCTATGCCGGCCTGAGCCTGGCCGACCTGCCCCGGCACGAGCTGATCCGCGGCGAAGTACCCGGCCGCAGCGGCACCCTGATGGTCCAGGGCGAGGAATTCCTCGTCTCCCGCCATAGCGAAATCTGAGGAGGAAATCATGCTCGATCGAAGCGTTCCGGATTTTTCCCTGCCCGTCACCGGCGGCGGCAGCTTCCAGCTTTCCGCCCAGCGGGGGAAACCGCTGGTGCTCTACTTCTATCCCAAGGACAGCACGCCGGGATGCACCACGGAGGCCGGCCAGTTCCGCGATCTCCACGGAAAATTCGAGCAACTGGGCTGCAAGGTCTATGGCGTCTCGCGCGACAGCCTGAAGTCGCATGAGAACTTCAAGGCCAAGCTCGACCTGCCCTTCGAACTCCTGGTCGATGCCGAGGAGATCGCCTGCAATATCTTTTCCGTCATCAAGATGAAAAACCTGTACGGCAAGGAGGTGCGCGGGATCGAGCGCAGCACCTTCCTGATCGACGGCGCCGGCGTGCTGCGCCGCGAGTGGCGCGCCGTCCGTGCCGATGGCCACGCCGCGGAAGTGCTCGCGGCCGCAGAATCGTTATAACCCTCGTCCGGAACCCCATGAAATCCAAGTGCGTCACCAAGCTCTTCGTGCTCGATACCAACGTGCTGATGCACGACCCGAGCAGCCTGTTCCGCTTCGAGGAGCACGACATCTTCGTGCCGATGATGACCCTCGAAGAACTGGACAACAACAAGAAGGGCATGTCGGAGGTGGCGCGCAACGCCCGCCAGGCGAGCCGCCTGTTGGACGAGGTGGTGTCCGCCGGCGAAGAGGATATCAAGCAGGGCATTGCGCTGTCCGGCCCGTCGCGCCAGCTGGCGAGCGGCCGCCTGTTCCTGCAAACCGAGGCGATCGATGGCATCATTCCCGCCTCGCTGCCCACCGCCAAGGCCGACAACCAGATCATCGCGGTGGCGCTCCACCTGTCCGAAAAATTCGCCAAGCGCCCGGTGATCCTGGTGACCAAGGACATCAACATGCGCATCAAGGCCCGCGCGCTGGGCCTGGAGGCGCAGGATTACTTCAACGACAAGGTGCTGGAGGACAGCGATCTGCTGTACACCGGAGCACGCGAGCTGCCGGCCGACTTCTGGGAATCTCACGGCAAGGATCTGCAGTCGTGGAAGCAGGAGACGCGCACCCTGTACCGCATCCAGGGACCGCTGTGTGCCGAGCTGCTGGTCAATGAATTCGTCTGGCAGGAGGGACCGCAGCCGCTCTATGCCTGGGTGCGCGAAGCCGGCGGCAAGAGCGCCGTGCTGGAGACCCTGACCGACTACAGCCATCAAAGGAACGCCGTCTGGGGCATCACCGCGAAGAACCGCGAGCAGAACTTCGCGATGAACCTCTTGATGAATCCGGAGATCGACTTCGTCACCCTGCTGGGGCAAGCCGGCACCGGCAAGACGCTGCTCACGCTGGCCGCGAGTCTCACCCTGGTGCTGGAAGCCAAGCGCTATTCCGAGATCATCATCACCCGCGTCACCATCCCGGTGGGCGAGGACATCGGCTTCCTGCCCGGCACCGAGGAAGAAAAGATGACGCCGTGGATGGGTGCGCTGGAGGACAACCTCGACGTGTTAAATCGCCCGGCCGAAGATGCGCAGGGCGGGGTCGGCGACTGGGGCCGCGCCGCGACCATGGATCTGATCCGCAACCGGATCAAGATCAAGTCGCTCAACTTCATGCGCGGCCGCACCTTCCTGAACAAGTTCCTGATCATCGACGAGGCGCAGAACCTGACGCCCAAGCAGATGAAGACCCTGATCACCCGCGCCGGCCCCGGCACCAAGGTGGTCTGCCTGGGCAACATCGCGCAGATCGACACGCCCTATCTGACCGAGGGCAGCTCCGGCCTCACCTACGTCGTCGATCGCTTCAAGGGCTGGCCCCACTCCGGCCACATCACCTTGCAGCGCGGCGAGCGCTCGCGCCTGGCCGATCACGCCGGCGAAGTGCTATAGCCGACCCAAGTCCGGGATTGCTATCGGATGACGGGTCGGTGTCAGTGTCACCAGGGGATCTCGTTCCACCAGTGTCTCAACCAGCCCGCCTTGTCCACCGCTGTCAGCGCCACCAGAGGAATCTCGGTGACCGCCCGGTTGCCGTCACTCAGGCTCAGTTGACCGAGCGATTGCCCGCGCCTTAACGGCAGCGACATTTCGGCGGGCACATCCAAGCCCGGCTTGAGCGCGCTATAGCGTCCAAGCGGCACGGTAACCCAGGCATTCGCGGCAGGACCCACCGGGATCATGGCGGGACTCGCCCAATCGTTTCGCACCCGGTCGACCACTTGGCCGGCTTGGTAGGCAAGATGCGTTTCAAAATAACGATAACCGTAATCCAGCAGCGCCTCGGCCGCCTCGGCGCTGGCTTTCCGCGTCGTGGAGCCCAGCACCACGGCGATCAATGGACGCCCACCGCGCACCGCGGTGGCCACCAGACAATAGCCGGCCTCGTCAGTATGGCCGGTCTTCATTCCCGTCACCGATGGATCGCTGAACAACAGGGGATTCCAGTTCCGCTGGGTAATATGGTTGTAGGTGAAGGTGTGCTCGCCGAAATAGTGAAGATATTGTGGGTACTGCTGCATGATGTCCTCGGCGAGCATCCCGATATCCCGTGCGCTCACCAGATTGGTCGTGGTCGGCAAGCCGTTGACGTTGTCGAAGTGGCTCTCGCTCAGGCCAAGCTGGTGTGCCGTCGCGTTCATCATTTGCACAAAGCTGTCGGTGTTGCCTGCAACAGCCTGGGCCAGCGCGTCTGCTGCATCGTTGCCGGACACCACGACCATGCCGCTGATCACCTGATCCACTGTTGCCGGCAGCCTCGGTTGAAGAAACATGGTCGAACCGCCTGCCTTCCAGGCCGCGACGCTAACCGGAATCTGCTGATCAAGCTTGAGGCTCCCACGAGCCAGCGCCTGAAAAGTCAGATAGGTAGTCATCAGTTTCGTCAGGCTCGCCGGTGGCACCCGCTCATCTGCCTTGCGTGCAGCCAGAATCTGGTGGGAGTTCTGATCGATCAAGACATAATTGCGGGCATCCACGTCGGGCGCATCGGGTATGGCCGGATAAGCTTGAGCATAAACATTCGCCACGGCTGACGCGGCGAGCAATAGCGCGCCCAGAACCCGCGACGGAGAAAATAACGACATGAATGACTCCTCACCATTGACATCATTGATTGTGAAATCAGGAAAGCATTTCCCGACCTGAAGACGGCTTCGCTAAGACGATACCGGCGGGCAAGAAGTTCCGCCCAGAGTTCCCCCCCCTCCGCCCCGAACCGTCAGACCGGGGCAGTCCGGTCACGCTTCAATAGCTGCCCGGCTGGGCGAAGCTCTGGAAGCGGGTGTATTCGCCGAGGAAGGTGAGCCGGACGGTGCCGGTCGGACCGTTCCGGTGCTTGCCGATGATGACTTCGGCGGTGCCTTTTTCCTGGGTATCGGGCTTGTAGTATTCCTCCCGGTACATCATCAGAATGATGTCGGCGTCCTGCTCGATGGCGCCCGACTCGCGCAGGTCGGACATCAAGGGCCGCTTGTCGTTCCGCTCCTCGACCTTGCGCGAGAGCTGCGACAGGGCGATCACCGGCACCTGCAGTTCCTTGGCCAGCGCCTTGATCGAACGCGAGATCTCGGAGATCTCGGTGGCGCGGTTCTCGTTGTCCCGGGTCGAGGTCATCAACTGCAGGTAGTCGATCACGATCAGCCCCAGCTTGCCACCGAACTGGCGCGCCAGGCGCCTGGCGCGGGCGCGGAGATCCGTGACGTTCAGAGCGCCGGTCTCGTCGATGTGGATCGGCGCAGCGTGCAGCTTGCCCAGCGCCACGGTCATCTTGTCCCACTCGTCGTCGTTCAGGCGACCGGTGCGGATGCGGTGCGCATCCAGGCGCCCGACCGAGGAGAGGAAGCGCATCGCCAGCTGCGGCCCGGACATTTCCAGGCTGAAGATGGCCACCGGCAGGCCGAGATCGACGCCGACGTGCTCGGCGATGTTGAGCGCGAAAGCGGTCTTGCCCATCGAGGGCCGGCCGGCGACGACGATCATGTCGCCCGGCTGCAAGCCGGAGGTCATCTTGTCGAGATCGGCGAAACCGGTCGGCACGCCGGTGACGTCGGAGGGATTCTCCTGCTCGTAGAGCTCCTGGATGCGGTCCACCACCTGGCCCAGCAGCGGCTGGATGGCGACGAAGCCCTGGCTGCTGCGGGCGCCGGCCTCGGCGATCTCGAACACCTTGGCCTCGGCCTGGTCGAGCAACACCTTGGCGTCGCGGCCGTTGGGATTCAGGGCGCTGGCCGCGATCTCGTCGCCGACCGTGACCAGGCGGCGCAGCACCGCGCGCTCGCGCACGATCTCGGCATAGCGGCGGATGTTGGCCGCGGACGGGGTGTTGTTGGCGATCTCGCCGAGATAGGCCAGTCCCCCGGCCTGCTCCACCTCGTTGCTCTTCTCGATCGACTCGAACACCGTGACCACGTCGGCGGGCCGCGCCCGCTCGATCAGCCGGGCGATGTGGCGAAAGATGCGGCGGTGGTCGTCGCGGTAGAAGTCGGCCTCGGTGACGACGTCGGCGATCCGGTCCCAGGCGCTGTTGTCCAGCAGCAATCCGCCCAACAGCGACTGCTCGGCCTCGACCGAGTGCGGCGGCAGCTTGAGGGCGGCGACCTGGGGGTCGTCCGGGCGGTTCGCGGCGAATGCCCGCGAGTTCGGCAAGGGCTGGGCCATGACGAGATCTCCTTGGATTGACCACCCAGTCTACCGGCAGCGGCGTCGGATGGGGAGGGAGCAAGTTGTGCAAATGCTGTGGAAATGCTGTGCGCGGATTGTGTATAAGGGGGGTACACGAAAAGGGGCCGCGCGCAGCGGCCCCTGACTTCGAATACCGGTTCTTCAGTACCCTCCGGGTACAAGAACTCTGGGCTGTCCTTCGGACAGCTACGAGTTCTAGTGTTCGCCGAGCACCGAGACGGTGATGCTGGCGATCACGTCGGCGTGCAGCGCGATGTCGATCGCGGTGTCGCCGATCTGCTTCAACGGACCCTCGGGCAGACGGATGTCGGCCTTCTCGACCTCGAAACCCTGGGTCTTCAGCGCCTCGGCGATATCGCCGTTGGTCACCGAACCGAACAGCCGGCCGTCGACGCCCGCCTTGCGCGTGACCTGCAGCAGCAGGCCTTGCAGCTTGGCGGCCTTCTCCTGGGCAGCGGCGAGATGCTCCGCCTGGAGCTTCTCCAGTTCGGCGCGCTGGGCTTCGAATTTCGCCAGGTTCTCCGGGGTGACGCGACTGGCCTTGCGCTGCGGCAGCAGGAAATTGCGGGCATAGCCGTCCTTGACCTTGACCACGTCACCCAGGCCGCCCAGATTCGCGACTTTCTCCATCAGAATCACTTGCATGTTGGTTCTCCCGGATCAGTCGTGCAGGTCGGTGAAGGGCAAGAGCGCCAGGAAGCGCGCCCGCTTGATCGCCGTGCCCAGCTGACGCTGGTAGCCGGCCTTGGTGCCGGTGATGCGCGCCGGCATGATCTTCGCGTTCTCGGTGATGAAGTCCTTCAGAATATCGACGTCCTTGTAGTCGATCTCCGCGATCTTCTCCGCGGTGAAGCGGCAGAACTTGCGCCGCTTGAACATGTTGCGGCCCTTGTCGTCCTTGCGCTTGACGGTACTCTTTGCTTTCGGTCTAAATGCCATGATCCATTCCTTCCAGAAACTCTATCGCATTCACATGCAGGACCGGAGTCCTGCTCTTAAGGCTTTTCGCTGAGAGAAAGCCGGTGACTCTGAGGCCATCGCCCGGCCTGGCGCCGGAGAGCAGTTGTGCCACCGGTCCCAGCGCCACGCAGGCCACTTCGCAACTCACCTGACGCTCGACCCCGGCCTCGCTCTGCGTCGAAGCATGGGCGATCCGGAAATTCAGCGCCGGGATGCCCGCCGGCGTGAACCGCAGCGCCGCCAGTTCCAGCAGACTGCCCGCGAGCACGCACAGATTGTCAGACAGCAGCGGCCTCCGCCGGGGTCTCGACCGCAGGAGCCGCGGGAGCCGCCGGGGCGTTCAGCGAGCGCGCCTTCTCCTCCTTCATCATCGGCGAAGGAGTGGTCACCGCGTGCTTCATCTTGACGGTCAGATGGCGCAGCACGGCGTCATTGAACTTGAAGGCGTGCTCCAGCTCCGCCAGAGTCTCGCCGTCGCACTCGATGTTCATCAGCACGTAATGCGCCTTATGCACCTTCTGGATCGGGTAGGCCATCTGGCGCCGGCCCCAGTCTTCGAGGCGGTGGATGGCGCCGTTGCGCGTGGCCACGAGGGCCTTGTAGCGCTCGACCATCGCCGGCACCTGCTCGCTCTGGTCCGGGTGGACGATAAATACGATTTCGTAGTGTCGCATGCAATCTCCTTATGGTTGAAGCTCCCCCGCATGCGCCTCGGGTGGAGCAAGGTTGACAAGAGGCGGGATTCTACCGGCATCCGGGCGTTATTTCAAGGCCTTGCTACAGAGAATAAGCCCTGGTTTCCCGTCGTCGAGCCCGAATTTGGCCGCCGCGATAATGATAAAGTAGCAGCTATCCAGAAAAACGGCCCAAGCCATGATTGAGTACCCTCTTGCCGACCTCGATGCTTGGGTAGCGTACTACGCCCAGGCCGAACTGCCGGTGCTCAGGCACACGATGACTGCGCTCGACAAATTGCGCGCGAACGCCGAAAACGCCAGCGGCCGGGTGCTCTCCGCGGTGATCCTTCAGGACCCGTTGATGACGCTGCGGGTGCTGGCCTTTCTCGAAAGGCGCCGGCGCAAGAGCCAGAACGCCGACATCACCACCATCGGCCGGGCGCTGATGATGATCGGGGTGAATCCTTTCTTCAGCGCCTTCGAGAATCTGCCAACGGTCGAGGATAACCTCAAGTCCCACCCCCAAGCGCTGCTCGGTCTGCTCAAGGTCATCGCCCGGGCACGCAAGGCCAGCCACTGGGCGCGCGAATGGGCGATCGCCCGCCACGACCTCAACGTCGAGGAGATCACCGTTGCCACCTTGCTGCACGAGGTTACCGAGATCCTGATGTGGTGTTTCGCGCCCACGCTGGCGCTGAAGGTGAACAGCCTGCTGGTCCAGAACGGCAAGCAGCGCAGCGCCGACGCCCAGGAGGAAGTCTATGGCATCCGCCTGGAGGACCTGAAGCGCCAGCTGGTGCGCGGCTGGCAGCTGCCGCAATTGTTGGTGGATCTGATGGACCACGACAATGCCGAACAAGCGCGCGTGTTGAACGTCACGCTGGCCATCGACCTGGCCCGGCATTCCGCCCATGGCTGGAGCAATCCGGCGCTGCCAGATGACCTGCGCGCCGTCGAGAACCTGCTCCACATCAGCCACAATGCCATGCTGGCGAAGCTCGGACTCGACGCCCCCACATCACCGGCACCGGTCGCCACTAAGAACAGTAGCGCAGGTTGACGAAGTCCGCCAAGAGTCCCGGCTGCAGATAGCCGACGAAGGCGGCTGCGAGCACCAGCAATAATGTCGCCCAAAGCCAAATGCGCCAAATGCGCCAAACGCTCGTCTTCACGGCTTTCCTGTCTTCACCGGCATCGGATCTGGCCGACGCGCTCAGGCGATCTTATGCTTGCCGATACTCACCCGGTTGGCCTGAAGGCCTTCACCGGCCGACTCTTCTAGAAAAACCACTTCGTCGCCGACCTGCAGATGATCGAAGTCGGGATGGATGCAGTTATACACGTGGAAATACAGTTCGCTGCCATCCTCTTTCGCAATGAAGCCGTAGCCTTCCTCCGGAAACAGCCGGATGACCCGCCCGTGGGATTCGAGTTCATGCACCTTGACCTCGCCGCGTATGCGCCGGGCATGCTCCTCGATCTTGCGCTTGGCGGCGTCGAAAGCGTCGCGGATCGCGACATAGATGTCTTCCGCCTTGTCCCGATTGACCACGATTTCCGTTCCCGGGACGGTGAGATCGACGCGGACGTTGAACAGTTTTCCCTGGTGCTTGTGTTTCTGGATGATGCCCACGGTCACGCGGCAGGACATGATGCGATCGAAGAACAGGCCCAGCTTGTCGGCCTTCTCGCGGATCGCCGTCTCGATCGCTTCGGATCGGGCAACGTCGCGGAACACGATTTGCAATGGCAGTTGCATGGCATTTCTCCTAGCTTACTGAAGGATGGCGCTAGACCAATCTAACAGCCCGCTGGAGAATGTTCCTGATATGCGTCAACACCATGCCAGGTGCATTACTCTCCGGCTGCTTCAGGCGGCGCGGGACTCCAATTCTTCCCAGCGCGATAGCGCCGCTTTCAGTCCGGTCTCAATAGCCTGCAAGCGTTCCTGCAAACGCTTCCCCTCATTCGGCGCGTCGCGGTACAGCGTTGCATCGGAGAGGCGCGCGGTGATGGCCGCTTGTTCCACCTCCAGGGCGCCGATACGCTCGGGTAGCGCGGCGAGCTCCTGCGTCTCGCGGAAGCTCAGCTTGGTACGCTCCGGTTTGCGTGGTTGCTGCTTGGCGTGCGGCACCGTCGCTGGTGCCGACGGTGCCGCAGCCGGGGCTCGGCGCTTGGCCGCCAGCCAGTCCTCGTAACCGCCGGCATATTCGCGCCAGACGCCGTCGCCCTCGGCAACGATGCTCTGGGTCACGACGTTGTCCAGGAAACGCCGATCATGGCTGACCAGGAACAGGGTGCCGGTGTATTCCTGAAGCAAGGACTCCAAGAGTTCCAGGGTCTCAATGTCCAGATCGTTGGTCGGCTCGTCCAACACCAGCACGTTGGCCGGCTTGGCGAACAGCCGGGCCAGCAGCAGGCGGTTGCGCTCGCCGCCGGAGAGCGACTTGACCGGCGAGCGCGCCCGCTCCGGCGCGAACAGGAAGTCGCCGAGATAACTGATCACGTGCTTGCGCTGGCCGGCAATCTCGACGAATTCGGAACCCGGACTGATGACGTCGATCAGCGCCGCCTCCTCGTCCAGGGCGGTGCGAAACTGGTCGAAATACGCCACCTCCAGTTTGCTGCCCAGACGCGCGCCCCCCTCATCCGGCGCAATCTCGCCGAGGATCAGTTTGATCAGCGTGGTCTTGCCCGCGCCATTGGGGCCGATCAGGCCGATCTTGTCGCCGCGCAGGATGCGGCAGCTGAAGTCCCTGACCACCCAGCGCTCGCCGTAGCGTTTCGACACGCCCGTGAGCTCGGCCACCAGCTTGCCCGACTGCTCGCCGCGCGCCACGCGCAAATCGACGCTGCCCAGGCGCTCGCGCCGCGCCGCCCGATCGAGGCGCAGCGCTTCGAGGCGACGCACGCGGCCTTCGTTGCGGGTGCGCCGTGCCTCGATGCCCTTCCTGATCCAGACCTCTTCCTGCGCCAGGAACTTGTCGAACTTGGCCGAGGCCTGCGCTTCGGCTGAGAGCTCGGCCGCCTTGCGCTCCTGATAAGCCGCGAAAGAGCCCGGATAACTGGACAGCCGGCCACGGTCGAGCTCGATGATGCGCGTCGCGACCGTATCGAGGAAACTTCGGTCGTGGGTGATCAGCAGCACACCGCCGCGGAAGTCGCGAATCAAAGCTTCCAGCCAGAGGATGCCGTCGAGATCGAGGTGATTGGTCGGCTCGTCGAGCAACAGCAGATCCGGCTCGGCGGTCAGGGCCTGTCCCAGCGCGACGCGCTTGATGCCGCCGCCGGAAAGCGAGCCGATCAGGGCATCCCCGTCCAGGCCGAGCCGGCTGATGGCCTGCTCGACGCGCGAGAACAAGCTCCAGCCGTCGCCGTGATCGAGCTGTTCCTGTAGCGCCTGCAAGGCCGCCAGACGCTCGGACGTCGCCTCCTCGGCAACGGCGTGCGCCGCCTCGTGGTAGGCCAGCAGCAGTCCGGCCTCGCCGCCCAGGCCCGAGGCCAGCGTTTCATAGACGCTGGCCTCGGGATCGAAAGAGCGCTCCTGCGCCACATAGGCCAGACGCAGACCCGACTGGCGCCAGACCACGCCCTCGTCGAGCGTGGACAAACCCGCCAGCGCCCGCATCAGAGACGACTTGCCGCTGCCGTTGCGGCCGATCAGGGCGATCTTCTCGCCGCTGTCGATCTGCAAGGCGGCGCCGTCCAGCAACGCGACGTGGCCAAAGGCCAGATGGGCATTTTCAAGCGTTAACAACATGTTTTCTACCGGGTGTTCCTCGCGGCTGGGGCGCGATGGATAAAGTGAGCCAAGCGCCCTCAGATTATACGTGAGCGCCAGTATCGGGCTAGAATACGCGCCGGCCGCTCCCCGTGGTTCAATGGATAGAACGAGTGCCTCCTAAGCGCTAGATCTGGGTTCGATTCCCGGCGGGGGGACCAGCGCCGCAGCACACACCAAGCCATCATGCCCGAGCACCCGATTGAGATCAGCGAGGAAGCCGGGGTACGCAGCCTGCACTTCGGCTCCGACTGGATTCAGGGAGCGATGCGCATCCGCCGCCCCTACGCCCTGGAACTGGCCTACACCCGGGAGATGATGGCCTGTCTGTTGTTGCGCTCCGACGACGGCTGGCCGCGACGTGCGCTGCTGATCGGACTCGGGGCCGGATCGCTGGCCAAGTACATCTACCGCCACCTGGAACATACCCGCATCATCGCGGTCGAAATTGATCGGCGCATTGCGCCGATGGCCCAGCAATACTTTCACCTGCCCGTCGATCCGCAGCGCCTGAAGCTTGTCATCGCCGACGGCGCCGACTACGTCAGCGACGCCCGGAGCAGGTTCGATCTGATCCTGGTCGACGGCTTCGGCGCCGATGCCCGAGCCGGTGGGCTGGACAGTGCAGCCTTCTACGCCGCGGCGCGCGCGCGGCTGTCCGCCAATGGTCTGCTGGTGTGCAACCTGCTGGGCCGGAGCCGCGGTTTTGCCGCCAGCGTCCTGCGCATCGCCCAGGCTTTCGAGGGCCGTAGCCTGGTTTTTCCCTCCTGCGACAGCGGCAACGCCATCGCATTCGCCGCCGCCGGGGAGCCGGTCGATGTCACACTGGAGGAGATGCGGATCCGGGCGGGAGAGTTAAGGCGCGCCACCGGCCTCGATTTGCGCCCCACCATCAGCCGCCTGCAGCTGGCCCAATCGCTGCCGGCCGGAAGGCTGGCGCTGTAGCGGTTACCCTACTTGATCCGCGTCAGGTGCGAGCGCCCAGACGGCGCCGGCTCCGGCGACGGTTCCTCTGCCGAAGGCGTTGCGACCGAGGCTTCGGCGCCAGACTCGGCGGGGGCGGCTTCGAAGGCCATACCCTGGCCGTTCTCGCGCGCATAGATGGCGGCGACGTTGGCGACGGGAATCGACAAGGCCTGGGAGACGCCTGAAAAGCGCGCCGAGAAGCTGATCGTTTCGTTGCCCATGACCAGCTGGTGGGTGGCTTCGGGACCAAGATTCAGGACGATCCCGCCGTCCTTGACGTACTGACGCGGCACCTTGGTGTGGCCATCGACGACCACGTTCAGGTAGGGCGTGAAGCCCTGATCGACGCACCATTCGTGGATGGCGCGAATCAGATAGGGCTTGGTGGAAGCGGGTTCCGACATGGCATCCTGCCAGGGCGAGGGGCCTAGCGACGCATGACCTTTTCGGACGGAGTCAGCGCATCGATAAAGCCCTGACGGCTGAAGATGCGCTCCGCATACTTCATCAGCGGCGCTGCCTGCTTGCCCAGTTCGATGCCGTAATGATCCAGGCGCCACAACAGCGGCGCGATGGCAACGTCGAGCATCGAGAACTCGTCGCCGAGCATGTGTTTCTGCTTGGTAAAGATCGGGGCCAGCTCGGTCAAGCGGTCGCGCACGTGGTCTCGCGATCTATCGGCCGATTTCTGGTTCTTCTCCAGCGCTTCGATGTGGCTGAAGAGTTCGTGTTCCATCGTGAACAGCAGCTGGCGCGCCCGCGCGCGCATGATCGGATCGGGCGGCATCAGCTGCGGATGAGGAAAGCGCTCGTCGATGTACTCGTTGATGATGTTCGATTCGTAGAGTACGAGGTCTCGATCCACCAGCACCGGCACGCGGTTGTACGGGTTAATGACGGCGATGTCCTCAGGCTTGTTGAAGAGATCGACATCAATTACCTGAAAGTCCATCTGCTTCTCGTACAGGACGATGCGGCAGCGTTGGCTGAACGGGCACGTGGTGCCCGAGTACAGGTTCATCATGGTACTCGTACCCCAGG
>Ga0307375_10003991_pt1 | contig 14282 bp, 18 predicted proteins | sample TR1MG_FD_202531 | JGI IMG/M metagenome (GOLD analysis project Ga0307375, IMG submission 202531) | Soil microbial communities from Risofladan, Vaasa, Finland - TR-1 | ecosystem: Environmental > Terrestrial > Soil > Coastal area > Acid sulfate soil | place: Finland: Risofladan, Vaasa | collected...
ACCCCGCCGACGACTGAACGCCGGCGATGGACGAAGCGGCGTTCCGGCAGACGCGCGGCGCGGTGAACCCGCAGCCCTGTGTGTTCGAGAAAGCGATACTCGCCCGCTGCTGTGCCTGTTCTCTCTCCGGGCGGCAGAATATCGCGGAGCGCGAGGCGGTGGCCTGCAGTTCGCCCGGGGCGCACGAACAGTGCGCGCTACTGCGTGCTTTGCTGCGACAGAAGTCGGCGTTCGCGCTGAAGCTGACGCAGGTGGAAGCGCCCCTGCCGCATTCGCAAGAGATGAAAGTGGAATGCGGGGGGCTGTTGGGCGTGCAACTGGCGCTGGCGTCGGAGGCCGTGCAGTCGATCGAGGGGCGCGCCGCGGAGACCCAGGGGCTCGCGCCGGTAGCCGATGTGCATAGTCTGGTGCGCACGGCCATGGAGACATCAGGAGATTTGTCGAAACTGCCCTATTCCACCATAGTCCAATCGATCGTCGCGTATCGTATCCGGCGCCGCCGGCCGGAACAATGATGCCGCCCCCTGATTTTTCCGAACTGGTGCAAAGTGTGCAGCGCAACTGCCACATTGCCGATGCGCGTCACGCGCGCGAGGCGACGCTGTGCAACTATCTGCTCGAGATGCGCGAGCTTTACCGCTGGGAGCGTGCGATTCCATTGGACCAGCCGCTGCCGCGGCAGGAGCTCGGCGGCTGGATCTCCGCGCGCGAGGCGCTGTGGGATGAATTGTCGGCCGACGCGCTGAAGCCGCTGCCGCTGGGCGAGCGCAGCTACGATGCGTTCGAGGTGGCGGCGATCAACGCCGTGCTGGTGCCGCAGGGCCTGGTCTACGGGGGCGGCTACGGCCGTTTCGGCAAGCCGCATTTCTTCCTGGCGCAGCTGGAGCGCCGTGAGCAGCGGCAGGGGCTCACGCTGTTCGTCTCGGGCAGCGAATATGCGCGCGATCTCAGCGCTCCACCCGCCGCGCTGCTCGACGGATCGGTGTTTCTGCGCCGCGACGCGCTGCGCCGCTGGCTGTGGGACAAGATCGAGATCTGGGGCGTGCGCAAGGCGGAAGGCGCGCTGAAGTCGGCGCTCGAGTGCTATGGCTTTCCCGGCAATGCCATGCAGGCCGTGGAGACCATGTCGGAACAGGAAGCGGAGACGCTGATCCTGCATGAAGTCGGCGAAGCCATGGCCGAGCCGCTGCTCGGACCCGCCTGGCGCGAGCTCATCGCTTCTTTCACCGGCCGGCGGGCCGAAATTCTCGCGCGCGCGGTGCGCGACAATCTGGCTGACTGCCTGTCCACATTGCCGCGCCTGATCGAGCGCGAGGCGGCGGGCCCGATCCATTTTCATTTCGCCAACTTCGAGGGCATGCGCAGCAAATTGTTTCCGCTGCTGGTGCGGGCTTACCAGCGCTGGCGCGAAACCGCGGATTTCGATCCCTTGCGCGAGGCGGCCGCAGCGGGCAGGGCGCACTGGCGCGAGGCCGCGCTTTCCCTGCTGCGCGTGCACCAGGCTGACCCCGCCACTGCCGAGGAGACCATTGCCGCCTGGATCGAGGAGCCTGCCGCGCTCGTGCTCTGAATTTGCGTTACATAATGCGAGGGACCGAGGCGGCAAAGCAAGGATCCCATCGCTTCCCGGGCGGGGCTACCAGATTGCGTACAGCCGGCCTTTCTCCACTTTCGCGTCGAAGCGCTTGAGCGGCTGGGTACCTTTCTTCACGCAGGCGCCGCTGCTGAGATCGAACGCCCATTTGTGCTTGGGGCAGGTTAGTTCCAGCCCGTCGAGTGCCAAGTGCGGGATATTGGTGACCTGATGCGGGCAGCGGCTGTCGTAGACGCGATAGTCGTCGCCTGTGCGGTAGACGAACAGGCCGCGGCCGTCGCAATCCAGCCGCGCCACCGTGCCATCGCCGATTTGCGCGGCCGGCGCGATGTCGTGCCAGCGTGCGGCGGCGCCGATATTCTCTGGCCTGAACTCGGGCAGGTCGAGCGCGAGGATGACATCCACTGCCCACACGATTTTCGCCAGCCCCAGCGCCGGAAACGCCATCAGCAGCGCGTCGAGCACTTCCATCGGGCTCGCCCCCTCGCGCAGCGCGCGCAGCAGGTACTGGCGCAGCCCGGTTGCGGTCTGCGAGTGGACTTTGGTGATGACCGAGATCAGCGCACGCGTCTTGGGATCGAGGTGTTTGCCGGATTCCTTGAGAAATTTGAAATAGTGCGGAATCGCATCGGACCGTACCTTGACCAGATAATCCAGAGCATCGCTCATCGTTTTTCGCCTATGGAGGATGAATGAAGTTTCATTTTATCCGCGGCCGGAGTCGCGCCCACCCGCTGGTAATAGCGCGCGCGGTAGATCAATCTCTGGTGCTGGGGCGAGTCGGAAAACGGCGTGCGCGTGTGCAGCACGTTGTTGCTGACCAGTCCCATGCCCGGTTCCAGCCGCCCGCGGAACACCCAGGGCGAAGGTGCGCCCAGGATCCCTTCGAGCGCCGCCAGCGCTGCCTGCGTGGCCGCATCCTGCTTCCACTTTATGCTGAGCGCGCGCGCGGTGTAGCGCATGTGCAGGAAACCGCCGGCATCGACGGAAAACACCGGCCCCGCCTGCTCCGGGCGCTCGACGCGTCCATCCTCGACGCGCGCCGGAATGACCATGGCGTCGCCGGCCATCAGCGCACGTATATGCTCCGGGCTGATGTCGCGCAGCTGGATATAGGCAATCTCGTGGTCGAGCAAGTCGTTCTCCCCGCCGGTCTCGGCGCGCGCTACGCAATGCAGCAGTACGGCGCGTACCGTGCGCCCGGCCGGATTGTAGTAGCCGTCGGTGTGCCAGTTGATGCCGCGATTGGTGTAAGGGATGAATTCGCCGCGCGTTCCGCGCGCAGCAACCGCCAGCGGCGATATGCCGTCGTCGTCGGCGAGGTAGTTGGCATCGAGGTCGCGCAGTCCGAGTTGCAACCCGAGCCGGCGCGGGATCTCCTTGTCCGGATCGCTGCCGGCAGCGCTCGCGTAGATCGCCATATTGGCGCGCTCGCAGCGCTCGAGCAGCGCCTGTCGTTCGCCTGAACTGAGCGCGCGCGGATCGCGCACTTGCACCACCAGCTCAGCCAGCGTCTTCGGAAAGCGCGCTAGCTTGCGCGCGCGCCAGGCCTGATAGGCAGCGTCGTCGCCAAGATCGAAGGCGGCGCCGGCTTGCGCCTCCATGCGCAGGTTCATTCTCCGATAGCGCTTTCGCGCCGCGGTCGCGGCCCGTCGGGCGTCGGCGCGAACAGGCCCTCGAGGGTCCGCTCCAGCGCCTTGACCGCCTCGGGCGCCTCGATCTCCATGATCTGATCTATCACCCAGGCATGGTCTTTCTCCGGCACGATCTCCAGCAGTCGGCTGCCGAAGAAACGGCGGAAGCCGAAGTCGGGCCCTTCCGTTTCGTCGTAGGCGAAATCCGCGTATTCGCCGCCGCGCAGATTGGCCAGATCGATGAAATGGCGTCGGCAGCGCCCGGGTTCGGCGTCGGCGATGAGCATGTCGCGGTTGTCCTCGACGGCTTCTGCCAGCCGCAGCGCGAGCGCGGTGGTGAATTCCAGGCGCCGGTCGGGAGGCAGTGCGCGATAGGCGATGCGGTCGGCCGCATGCAGCAGGAACGCGAGGTACTCGCACACGAAATCGAAATACTGCCGGCCGATGTCGATGTCGAATTGCGCTTCGCGCATGCGCCGGATCGCGTCCTGCGACAGCTTCCAGCCCAACATCGCGATGACGCTCGCGAGCTCGCTCAGGGTACGTTCGCGCGCTCCCCGGTGGAAGCGGCTGCGGATGCGGATGGCCATGTTTATGGGGGGGAATTCGCGGGCGAGGAATCTACCCCGCACGGATGCCCCGTGGCGGCTTCAGTATCCGCCCTTGCCGTAAGGCTTGGGCAGCGCTGCGACGCGTGCCCCTTGTTTCGCCGGCCCCCCGGGAAACAGATCGTACAGGGCCTTGCTGTCGCAACCCGGCATGCGTTCCGACATGTCTTTCAGCATCGCGCGGAAATTGGGCGTGTGGCCGTGTTCGCGGTACTGCTCGCGCAGGTAGGCTATGACCTTCCAGTGATCCTCGCTAAGCTCGATACCCTCGGTCTGCGCGATTGCGCGTGCCGCATCCTCACTGTAGTCGGGCGCGAGCAGGTAGCCCTCTTCGTCGGCCTCCAGCTCGACCCCGTTCACCATGTATCCCATCGCTGCAGCTCCTCCATGCTGTTGGCGCCGTGGCTACGGCGCAGGTTCAATTCCTGCGGATATAGAACTCGAACGTGCCCGGCGCGGTCTCCTGCTTGTCGACCAAACCGAGGCCGGTCGATTTCACCCAGGCGTTGACGTCATCGGGCGAACCGGGGCAGTTGCTGATCAGGCGCAGCACTTCGCCCACGTGCATGCCGTCGAGCAGCTTCTTCGCTTCGATGATGGGCCCGGGGCAGGCGACGCCGCGGATGTCCAGCGTCGCGTTCACCGGTGGCGGCGCCGTCTCGGCACTGCCACGGCGTATGGTATAGGCGACGCGGCGTCCGCCGAGTTTGTTGGTGGCGACGATTTCATTGCCGGTGTGGCGGCTCCACGCAAACAGGTCGTCCGGGGTGCCGGGACAGTCGGAGATCAGCAGCATGCTCTTTCCCAGCGGCAGGTCGTCGACCACCTGCTTGGCGCCGAGCAGCGGCGCCGGACAGTTCAGTCCGCACAGATCCAGCGTGACAAGGGGTTTGTCAGAATTTCTTTCTGTACTCATGGCAATTCCTTTCGCTTGCGCGAACGTTCCCGCGTTAAACGGCGCGCCCATCACGATCCCACCGCGGCGGCGGATCTGTGCGGCACGAAAATACCGCAACCGAGCTTGCGCCCGGCGCCGAGTCCGGTTTGCTGCATCGCGAGCGAGTGCTCGGGCGAGAGCTCGTGCAGCATCACGGAATACCCTACCATTTCGCCGCCTGCGCCCGCGGCGCGGCGCAGTTTGCCCAGTACCACCTTGCATGTTATGCCGGCCAGCTGCAGCTGTGCATTGACAGTGCGCAGGAATTCCGCTTCATCGTCTGTCCCGGCGGTGACGAAACCCGAGTATAAGGTGCCGTGGGCGAACAGTGTGCGCAACTGCGGCGCGCCGACCTCCATGCCCTCGCCGAGTTCCAAGCGCACCCCGGACAGCGCGAACGACTCGCGCGCACGCGCGCTGGGCAGCCGCAGCATCAGGCGCCCGCGTCCGCCGACATAGAGCTCGGCTGCGCCGGACCCGGAACGCGCGCCGCGGATCGGGTGCACGCCGGCGGTTTCGTCCGCTTCCAGCCAGGTCAGTCGCTCGGCGAGCAGCCGGTACAGGGACCAGCCGTGGTCTGCGGGGATCGTTCCGCCCTTGAGCGCGAATGCGATATCGACTGCGTCGGACATCTTGGCTTCGTCCGTCAAGGCTTGGCCTGGGTCTCGGCCCAGGCCGTCAGCGTCCGGCCCCAGCGCGAAGCCGTGTCGGCGTCGATTTCGAAAATGGTGAAGCGGGCGCCGCGTTCGCGGATGCGCAGCCGCAGCAGCGGCATCCCGCCGGTTTCGTATTCGAACTGCTGCAACTCGACCTCCTGCCCGCCGTACGGGCACGTGAATTTGTCGAGCGTTTCGATTTTGTCCAAAGGCTTGCCTCCTAGCGTGCACTATCGCATCGCGCCGTGGGTCCGCAAATCACCGCTTTGGAGGGGATCGAAATACTCCTTTCGGGTAGGTAGGCGCTACCCGCATGAGCGGGCGGTGCCCCCCTGCCCGAGTTATGGCGAGCGCTGCCGCCGCCGATTAATATCGTCGCAAAAGAAGAAGATCAAAAAGAAGACATAGAGAATATATAAAAGATGTGCTCATCTACATCTACATTGGAGGCATATGATGGCGAAGAAACCCCACGAGACGCCGAATCTTGATCAGCTCGAATCCGGCCCCTGGCCGAGTTTCGTCACCGGCCTGAAGCGTCTGGCCAAGGACAAGGACTATGTGGTCGACATTCTCGGCCATCTGGAGCACTCCTATAAGACCCGCAAGGGTTACTGGAAGGGCGGCACCGTAGGCGTCTACGGCTACGGCGGCGGCGTGATCCCGCGTTTCACCGAGGCCAAGGGCGCGGACGACAAGCCGCTGTTCAAGGACGCGGCCGAATTTCACACGCTGCGCGTAATGCCGCCGGCCGGCATGCATTACGACACCGCCATCCTGCGCAAGATGTGCGACATCTGGGAAGAGCACGGCTCCGGTCTGATCGCCTTCCACGGCCAGTCGGGCGACATCATGCTGCAGGGCGCCACCAGCGAGAACGTGCAGAAGGCGTTCGACGAGTTCAACGAAGCCGGCTTCGACCTCGGCGGCGCCGGTCCCGCGGTGCGCACTTCCATGTCCTGCGTCGGCGCCGCGCGCTGCGAGCAATCCTGCTACGACGAAGGCAGAGCGCACCGCCAGGTGATCAACAGCTTCCTCGACGACATTCACCGCCCGGCCCTGCCGTACAAATTCAAGTTCAAGTTCTCCGGCTGCTCCAACGACTGCATGAATTCGATCCAGCGCTCGGACATGGCCGTCATCGGCACCTGGCGCGACAATATGCGCACCGACGAGCCTTTGGCGAAAAAATGGTTTGCCAAGCATGGCATGAACGAACTCGTGAACGACGTGGTCGCGCGCTGCCCGACCAAGGCGATTCAGCTGAAGGAAATCAAGTCCGTAAAGAAGGGCGACAGCATCTCGACGGTGGCGGTGAACGATACCCACGCATTGGAGATCGAGAACCGCGACTGCGTGCGCTGCATGCACTGCATCAACGTCATGACCGGGGCGCTCGCCGCCGGCACGGACAAGGGCGCGACCATTCTCGTGGGCGGCAAGCGCACGCTGAAAATCGGCGACCTGATGGGCTCGGTGGTGGTGCCGTTTATGCCGCTCAAGACCGAGGAGGACTACGAGCAACTGGTCGAACTGGGCAAGAAGATTGTCGATTTCTTCGCTGAAAATGCACTCGAGCACGAGCGCACCGGGGAGATGATCGAACGCATCGGCCTGGTGAACTTCCTCGAGGGCATAGAAGTCGACGTCGATGCCAACATGGTCGCGGCGCCGCGTACCAACCCCTACGTCCGCGCCGACGGCTGGGACGAGGAAGTGGCCAAGATCAAGGCGAAGAAGGCCGCCGCCTGAGACAAGGACCGCAACTGATTTCGAACCGGGGGATCGGCAGGTTAGCCTAGCCTTCCTGCTCTCACTCCTTCCGAACGATACACCTGGAGACAAGCAATGGCCCAAGCCCAACCGCAGATGCGCAAGCCCAAGGAAACCGGGGTCCCGGATCACCTGCAGTACATGCACCCGCTCATGGTGAAGAACCATGGCAACTGGAAATACCACGACCGCCCGCGCCCGGGCGTGCTGCACCATGTGTCGCATTCCGGCGCCGAGATCTGGACCGTGCGCGCCGGTACCCAGCGCCAGATGGACGTGTACACCATCAGAAAGCTGTGCGACATCGGCGACCAGTACGCCGACGGCTATGTGCGCTTCACCATCCGCTCCAACATCGAGTACATGGTCGCGGACCAGAAAAAGGTCGCGCCCCTGATCGAGACGCTGGAAAAAAGCGGCTTTCCCGTGGGCGGCACCGGCAACTCGGTATCGATGATCGCGCACACTCAGGGCTGGCTGCATTGCGACATTCCGGGCACCGACGCCTCGGGCGTGGTAAAGGCCCTGATGGACGAGCTCTACGACGAGTTCAGGCGCGAGGAAATGCCCAATCGCGTGCATATGTCCACCTCCTGCTGCGAAATCAACTGCGGCGGCCAGGCCGATATCGCCATTATCGTGCAGCACACCAAGCCGCCGAAAATCAACCATGACCTGGTCGCCAATATGTGCGAGCGGCCGTCGGTGGTGGCGCGCTGCCCGGTGGCCGCGATCCGGCCGGCGATGGTCAACGGCAAGCCTTCGCTCGAGGTCGACGAAAAGAAATGCATCTGTTGCGGTGCCTGCTATCCTCCCTGCCCGCCGATGCAGATCAACGATCCCGAGCACTCCAAGCTCGCGATCTGGGTGGGCGGAAAGAATTCCAACGCGCGCGCCAAGCCGACATTCATGAAAATGGTGGTCTCGGGCCTGCCCAACAATCCGCCGCGCTGGCCCGAGGTCGCCGAGGTGGTGAAAAAAATCCTGCACGTGTACAAGGAGGACGCGCGCGCCTGGGAACGGATGTCCGACTGGATCGAGCGCATCGGCTGGCCGCGCTTTTTCGAGAAGACGGGGCTCACCTTTACAAAATACCTGATCGACGACTGGCGCGGCGCGAGGGCGAACCTCAACGCCTCCACGCACATCAGGTTCTAGGAGAGAAAAGAACAAAGGGGACTGGGGAAGAGCGGGGATCCTTCCCTTCCCACCCGGGCCCCTTGTAAATCAGCCAAGTCAGAGTCTCAGAAGATAACTATGAATTTCGGCATCTTGGTCAACGAAGGCCCATATACGCACCAGGCGTCCGACAGCGCTTACCAGTTTTGCAAGGCGGCGCTCGCGGCCGGGCATAAGATCCAGCGCGTGTTTTTCTATCACGACGGCGTGGACAACGCCACGCGTCTGACCGAACCGCCACAGGATGACCGGAATATCGTGAATCGCTGGTCGAAGCTGGGGCAGGAGCATGCGCTCGACCTGGTGGTGTGCGTGGCGGCGGCGCTGCGCCGTGGCATCAAAGATGAGGTTCTCGCGCCCGGATTCCGTATCTCGGGGCTGGGGCAGCTGATCGAGACCGGCATCCAGTCCGACCGGCTGGTGGTGTTCGGCGACTAGAAGAAATCACAGCCCGAGCGCAATGAGGAAAAGATGAGCGAACAGGGAGCAGTCAAGAAGTTCATGTACATCAACCGTAAGGCGCCTTACGGCACCATCTATGCGCTCGAGTCGCTCGAGGTGGTGCTGATCGCGGCGGCATTCGACCAGGACGTGTCACTCGCGTTCCTGGACGACGGAGTGTACCAGCTGAAGAAAGGCCATCAGACTAAGGGCATCGAGGTGAAGAATTTCCAGCCCACCTACCGCGCGCTGGACGACTATGACGTCAACAAGCTGTACGTGGAGAAGGAATCCCTGGAGCAGCGCGGCTTGAATGCGGAGGACATGTGCGTGCCGGTGGAAGTGGTGTCGCGCGCCGAGTTGGGGAAACTGATGGAACAGCAGGATGTGCTGCTGAGCTTCTGAACAAGGAACAAGTGATGCTGCACATCGTGAACAAATCGCCGACCGAACGCAACGCGCTCTACTCTTGCCTCGCCACGGCGCAGGCCGGGGGTGCGGTGTTGTTGATCGAGGACGGCGTCTATGGCGCCACCCGCGGCAGCGCCGCCGAGCCCAAGTTGCGCGCAGCCATGGCGAACGTCGAGGTCTATGCACTCGCCCCCGATCTGGAGGCGCGCGGCATGGCGAATTCGGTTAGCGAGGGGGTCAAGCTCGTCGATTACAGTGGTTTCGTCGAACTCGTGACAAAGTACGACACCTGCCAATCCTGGCTTTAGCAACCAGTCACACCAAAGGAGTAGATATGGCTATCGAAGTAAACGGCGTCAGCTACGAAACCGACGAGGAAGGTTACCTTGTGAATCTGTCGGACTGGACCGAAGAAATCGCGAATACCATCGCCAAGACGGAGAGCGTGGAACTTAGCCCGTCGCACTGGGAGGTGATCAACTTCCTGCGCGAGTACTACACCGAGTTCCAGATCGCCCCGGCGGTGCGCGTGCTGACCAAGGCGATCGGCAAGAAACTCGGCGCGGAAAAGGGCAACAGCCAGTACCTGTACGAGCTGTTTCCCTACGGCCCGGCGAAGCAGGCGTGCAAGATCGCCGGCCTGCCCAAGCCGACTGGCTGCGTATAAAGCGAACTGCCGGTGACGCGGGCGGCGAAGAGGATTTTCAGATGAAAACTCCGCTTTCGGTGCGCGACCTATTTGCGTTCGGCGGCGAACCTACGGGCGAACCGGGTCTGCCATGAGCGCGGCGACCCTATACTTCGCGCTGCTGTTCTATACCGCCACGCTGTTGTGCGTTGCCGGTCTCGTATACAAAATTGTAGACTACGCGCGCACGCCGGCGCCGCTCAAGATCCCGACCACGCCCGCGCCGACCACCACCACCGGCGTGGTGCTGCGCATGCTGCGCGAGGTAGGCTTGTTCGAAAGCCTGTTCAAGGCCAATCTCTGGATCTGGCTGTTCGGCTTTATATTCCATGTCGCGCTGCTGCTGGTGGTGCTGAGGCATCTGCGCTATTTCACCCAGCCGATCTGGTTCTGGGTGGTTTGGATTCAGCCGTTCGGCATTTACGGCGGTCTGGCCATGGTGGCGGGGCTCGCCGGGCTGTGGGCACGGCGTTTCCTGGTCGAGCGCATCCGCTATATCTCCACGCTGTCCGATCACCTGATGCTGGCGCTGCTCGTCGGCATCGGCCTCTCCGGCCTGTCGATGAAATTTATCGACCATACCGACATCATCTCGGTGAAGGAATTCTTTCTCGGCTTGATGCGCTTCGACTTGCAGCCCTTGCCGGTGCAGCCGCTGCTGTTCGTGCACCTGACGCTGGTGGCGCTGCTGATCGCGATCTTCCCCTATTCCAAGCTGCTGCACGCGCCCGGCCTGTTCTTCAGCCCCGGGCGCAACCAGGTCGACGATCCGCGCGAACGGCGGCACATTGCACCTTGGGCTGCCGAACTCGAAAAAGCGAAACCTTGAGGTAAACCCATGGCCGCCGAAGTCGTCGCTCCCCCGTTCAAACCCTACCCGGTTATCCCGATCCTGCAGGCCGGGGCGATGGCGGATAGCAAACTTTATACGGCCAGCCCCGCGGTGCAGAAGGCGCTCGGCTTTCCCGGCGAACTGGTCGAGGACTGGCACGACAAGGCGATCGCCAAAATGGGCGAGCTGCTACAAAAGTACCGCGGGCTCAAGGTGTACCTGGACGCCTGCGTGCATTGCGGCGCCTGCACCGACAAATGCCACTACTTTCTTGGCACCGGGGATCCAAAGAACATGCCGGTGGCGCGCCAGGACCTGCTGCGCAAGGTCTACCGCCGCCATTTCACCTGGGCCGGGAAATGGTTTCCGAAACTGGTCGGCGCCGAGGATCTCACCAAGGAAGTGCTCGACGACTGGAACACCTATTACGGCCAGTGCTCGGAATGCCGTCGCTGCTCCGTGTTCTGCCCCTACGGCATCGATACTGCCGAGATCACCATGGCCGCGAGAGAGATCATGGACTCGATCGGCATGGGGCAGAAATATTCCAATGAAGTCATCGGCAAATTGCACAAGATCGGGAACAACCTCGGCCTGCCCCCCCCCGCGTTGCTCGATACGCTGCAGAGCATCGAAGAGGATCTCAAGGAAGAGACCGGGCTCGACATCCGCTTGCCGCTCGACCAGAAGGGCGCGGAAGTGCTGCTGATCACGCCCTCGGCGGATTTTTTCGCCGAGCCCCATGTGTACAGTCTGATCGGCTACGCCAAGGTGTTCCACGCTGCGGGCATCCCGTGGACGCTTTCCAGCCACGCCTCGGAAGCGGGTAACTTCGGGCTCTTCATAGGCAACTACGGCCAGATGCAGAAAATCGCCTCGCGCGTGCGCGAAGCGGTGTTGGACCTGGGAGCGAAGCGGCTGGTCGTGGGCGAATGCGGCCATGCCTGGCGCGTCGCGTACAGCTTCTGGAACACCCTCATCGGACCGTTCGATTTTCTCGATCCAAAATATCCGGTGCCGCAGCACATCTGCGAACTCACTTACGATCTGATCCAGCGCGGCGCAATCAGCTTCGACAAGAGCGCCAACGATCAATACGTGGTCACTTACCATGACCCGTGCAACGTCTCGCGCGGCTCGCGCATGGGGAGCATGCCGGGTGGTCAGTACGAGATCCCGCGCGCGATCATTCGCGCGGTAGCGAACCATTTCGTCGAAATGGATGCGGACAGCATCCGCGAGAAGACCTTCTGCTGCGGCGGCGGCGGCGGCCTCCTGAGTGACGAGGTGACAGACCTGCGCGTAAAAGGCGCGCTGCCGCGCATGGAGGCGCTGAAGAGGGTGGCCGACTCCGACGGCGTCAACTTCATGGCGACCATCTGCGCCATTTGCAAGGCGCAATTCACCAAGGTCCTGCCGTACTACAAATTCAAAATGAACGTGGTGGGTGGCGTGCACCAGCTGGCGAGCAACGCGATCCGGCTCGGGCCGAAATAACCCGTATTGAGGAGACCGAAAATGTCGAGCGCGACAGAGCAGTCCAAGACCAACCTGGAGTTCCGCCGTTTCCGCGAGGGCGATACGCACTGGAAGCGCTGGCAGGACAAGATCTTCGATGCCGACCACTCACACAAGTGTCCGACTTACATTCAGGCCACGCCCCCCTGCCAGGGCAGCTGCCCGGCGGGCGAGGACATCCGCGGTTATCTCAACATCGTGCGCGGGATCGAGAAGCCCCCGGCGGCGCCCGCGGGCCAGCAGGCGATGAGCTGGCAGGAATACGCGTTCCGCCGTATGACCGACGCCAATCCGTTTCCCTCGGTGATGGGCCGCGTATGTCCGGCGCCGTGCGAGTCGGGCTGTAACCGCAATCAGGTCGAGGATTTCGTCGGCATCAATTCGGTCGAGCATTTCATCGGCGATACCGCCATCGCCAAGAACTACGCTTACGACAAGCCGGCGGCCGCTACAGGCAAGAAGGTCGCGGTGATCGGCGGCGGGCCCGCCGGGCTGTCGGCGGCTTACCAGCTGCGGCGCAAGGGCCACGACGTCACCATTTTCGACGAGCACCCCGAGCTGGGCGGGATGATGCGCTACGGCATTCCGGGTTTCCGCACGCCGCGCAACATCCTCGATGCCGAAATCCAGCGCATTCTCGATATCGGCGTGCAGACCCGGCTGTCCTGCCGCATCGGCACCCATGTCACCATGGAGCAGATCCGCGCCGATTTCGATGCGGTGTTCCTCGGCTTGGGTGCCCAGGCGGGCCGCGCGCTGCCCTGTCCGGGCAACGACGCGCCGAACGTGGTCACTGCTACCGCATTTCTGCAGGCCTTCAACGACGGCCGCATGCGCCATGTGGGCAAGCGCGTGGTGGTGGTCGGCGGCGGCGACACCTCGATCGACGTCGCCACCGTGGCGCGGCGTCTGGGCCATATCGAACAGACGCACGAACAGGACCGCCCTGAACACGCCATCGCCGGCCAGATGGGGCACGATGTCGCCGCTATTTCGGCCAAGCAGGGCGCCGACGTGACGCTGACCTCGGTGTTCGCCATCGACAAGATGCAGGCGAACAAGCACGAAATCGAACAGGCGCTCGCCGAGGGCATCGCCATTCGCGGCGGTCTCGCGCCGGTCATGGTGGTGCGCGATGCCGCGGGCCGCGCCACGGCGTTGCGCGTGGCCCAGTGCGAGGCGAAGTTCGTCGGACCCAAACTCGAGATCAAGATCGTCGAAGGAACCGAGGAGGATATCCCCGCCGACCTGATCGTTTCCGCCGTCGGCCAGGCGGTCGATTTTACCGGTCTGGAAGAGTTCAACAACGGCAAGGGCGCGGTCTCCGCGGACAAGAACTACCAGGTCACGGGCAAAGAGGGCGTGTTCGTCGGCGGCGACATCGTGCGCCCGCACCTGCTGACCACGGCGATCGGACACGGCTCGATCGCCGCGGATGGCATCGACCGGTTCCTGCGCAACGAGGCCCAGGAAAAGCGGCCCAAGATCGACGTGCATCAATTCGATCTCATACGCAAGATGATGGAAAAGGGGATGAAGATCGAGGAAGCGCACGAAGCGCTGCGCGGTACCGACAAATCGAGCATCGCGGTGCACAACTACGAGAACCGCTCCGACCGCTATGTGATCCCGCATGAAGAGCTGTTCTTAGGGCACTTCTCTTACACGCCGCGCAATACGCGCCAGACCATCACCCTCAGCGAGACCACTGCGCTGGGCAACTTCGAGGAGCGCATCGTCGCGCTGACCGAGGCGCAGGCGCAGGCGGAGGCCAAGCGCTGCATGAGCTGTGGCCAGTGTTTCGAATGCGACAACTGCGTGGTCTACTGTCCGCAGATCGCGGTGAAGAAGGTGCCCAAGGCGCAGGCGACCGTAGGCCGCTATGTCTATACGGATTACGACCGCTGCGTCGGCTGCCATATCTGCATGGACGTGTGCCCGACGGGCTACATCAAGATGGGCCTGGGAGAGTAGGATGAGCCTGCGCGGGCTGCTTCAATTCGTCGCCTGC
>Ga0307375_10003992_pt1 | contig 14282 bp, 9 predicted proteins | sample TR1MG_FD_202531 | JGI IMG/M metagenome (GOLD analysis project Ga0307375, IMG submission 202531) | Soil microbial communities from Risofladan, Vaasa, Finland - TR-1 | ecosystem: Environmental > Terrestrial > Soil > Coastal area > Acid sulfate soil | place: Finland: Risofladan, Vaasa | collected...
CCAGAGCGTACTCAACGCCCCGAATGCCGCAAATGGCAGACCGGTGAGAATCGTGATCGGATGGATGAAGCTCTCGTACAGCACGCCCAGAATCACGTAGATCACGAAGATGGCCAGCACCAGAAGCACCAGCAGCCCCTGCTGCGTGTCCATGAACGCCTGCGCAATGCCCGTGAATCCGCCCGCGACGGTGGCCGGCATCACCTGCGACGCCTCGGCGCGCACCGCGTCGAGCGCCGACCCCAGCGACACCCCCGGCGCCAGATTGAACGAGATCGTAGCCGACGGCAGCTGACCCGAGTGGTTCACCGTCACCGGCCCCACGCTGTTCGTGAATCGAGCCACCGTGCTGAGCGGCACCAGCGGACCGCGCGACGAGCGCACCCACAGACGGCCCAGCGCGCCCACATCCGATTGATACTGCGGCATCAGCTCCATCACCACCCAGTACTCGTTGGTGGAGGTATAGATCGTGGAGACCTGTCGCTGACCGAACGCATCGTACAGCGTATTTTCGATCTCGGCGGCCGAGACCCCCAACTGGCCGGCCCGCTCCCGATCGATGTCCACCGTGACCTGCGGATTGTTGATCAGCAGGTCGCTCGTGACGTCGGTGATCGTCGGCAGCTTGCGGAATCGTGCCTCCAGCGCCCGCGCCGTGGAGTCCAGCAATCCCATGTTGCCGCTCTGGAGCGTGTACTGATACAGGCTCTTGGACGCCAGCCCGCCAATCGAAATGGCCGGCGGGTTCTGAACGAACACACTGATATCGGGAATGGCCGCCACCCGCGCCGTCACGTCCCGGGCCACCTGTTCGGCGCTCCGCTTGCGTTCGCCGATTGGATTGAGGTCGATGGTCAATTGGCCCTGGTTTGCGGCCGGCGTGGTGCCCACCGACGACGTCACCGACCGGACATCCGGGTCTTCGGCCACCGCCGCCGCCACCTGCTGCTGGCGCTGCGTCAGCGCGTCGAACGAGATGCCCTCGGACGCCTCGGTGGTGGCCAACAGTTGCCCGGTGTCGTCGGTGGGGAAGAGCCCCTTGGGGATGGCGATGAACAGCCACACCGTCACGGCCAGCGTCACCGCGGAGAATATCAGCGCGCCACCGCGGCGCTGCATCACCCAGGCCAGCGACCGCTCGTAGATCCCGAGCCACCAGTCGAAGAACCGCTCCGTGACGTGGTACATCCGGCCGTGCTCGCGCCCGTGATCGCTGCGCAGGAACCGGCTGCACAGCATGGGCGTGAGCGTGAGCGACACGAACCCCGACACGAGAATGGCGACGCCGATGGTCACCGCGAACTCATGGAACAGCCTGCCGATGATCCCGCCCATGAACAGGAACGGAATGAACACCGCCGCCAGCGAGAACGTCATCGAGAGAATGGTGAATCCCACCTCCGACGCGCCGTCGACGGCCGCCTGCAACTTGGTCTTTCCCATCTCCAGATGGCGCACGATGTTCTCGAGCATCACGATGGCGTCGTCCACCACGAACCCCACCGCCAGCGTGAGCGCCATCAGCGAGAGATTGTCCAGACTGTAATGCAGCAGGTACATCACCGAGAACGTCCCGATGATCGACATCGGCAACGCCATGCTCGGGATGATCGTGGCCGACGCGTTGCGCAGGAACAGGAAGATCACCATCACCACGAGCGCCAGCGTCAGTTCGAGCGTGAACGTCACGTCGTCCACCGAGGCGCGGATCGTCGCCGAGCGATCGTACAGCGTGGAGACCTTGACCGTGGGCGGGATCTCGGCCTGCAACCGCGCGATGGATGCCTTCACGCGATTGGCCACGTCCACCGTGTTGGTACCCGGCTGGCGCTGCACGGCGAGCACGATCGACCGCTCGCCGTTGTACCAGCTGGCCGTCTTGTCGTTCTGCACGTCGTTGGTGATCTGCCCCAATTCGCCCAGGTGCACCGGCGCGCCATTGCGGTAGGCCACGATGACGTCGCGGAATTCGTCGGCGTTGGCCAACTGCCCCGTGGCCTGGACCGTCAGCGACTGCTTGGCCCCCCAGAGCACGCCCGTGGGCATGTTCACGTTCTGGTTGGCGATGGCCGTGGCCACGTCTTCGAGCGCGATGCCGCGCGTGGCCAACTGGGCCGGATCGAGCTGCACGCGCACCGCGTACTTCTGCGCGCCGTACACCAGCACCTGCGCCACGCCCCCGACCATCGACAGCCGCTGGGCCAGCGTCGTCTCCCCGATCTCGTCCAGGGTGGAGAGCGGCACCTCGGTGGACGTCAGCGCCAGCGTCAGAATCGGCGCGTCCGCGGGATTCGATTTCTGATATGACGGCGGCACGATGCCCTGCGGCAGACTGCGCGTGGTCTGCGCAATCGACGCCTGCACGTCCTGCGCCGCCGCGTCGATGTTGCGGTCGAGCGAGAACTGGATGACGATCTGGGTCGCCCCGAGGCTCGACGTCGACGTCATGTTGTCGATGCCGGCGATGGTCGAGAATTGCTTCTCGAGCGGCGTCGCCACCGTGGCCGCCATCGTCTGCGGACTGGTGCCCGGCAACGAGGCGCTCACGGTGATCGTCGGGAAATCCACGTTGGGCAGGTCGCTCACCGCCAACTGGCGGTAGGCCACGATGCCGAACACGAGAATGCCGACCATGACCAGCGTGGTCATGACCGGGCGTTTGATGAAGAGGGTCGTGAAGTTCACAGCGTGATCCGGAGATGTCGAGGGGCGGGACGACGCCAGGCCATCAGTCGCCCACAGCCGGCAGCGGTTCGCCCGTGGCGCGGGCCGTGAAGCGCGAGAACGCGCGCCCGCCCCAGGCCTGGAGTTCGTCCATGTACGAGTAGAAGACCGGCGTGACGTACAGCGTCACCACCTGGGAGAAGGCGAGTCCGCCCACCACGGCAATGCCCAGCGGCCGGCGCGACGCCGCGCTGGCCCCCACGCCAATCGCGATCGGCAGCGTACTGGCAATGGCCGACACCGTGGTCATCATGATCGGGCGAAAGCGCACACTCGCCGCCTGCACGATCGCTTCGGCGGGCGTCAGATGCTGATCGCGCTCGGCGGCAATGGCAAAGTCGATCATCATGATCGCGTTCTTCTTCACGATGCCGATGAGCATGATGATCCCGACGTACCCGTACACCCCCAGCTCCACGTGCGCCACCCAGAGCGCCAACAGCGCCCCGAAGGCCGCGAACGGCAGACCGGTGAGAATGGTGATCGGGTGAATGAAGCTCTCGTACAGGATCCCGAGAATGATGTAGATGATGAACAGCGTGATGAGGAACAGCAGCCCCATGCCCTGCTGCGACGCCTCGAACGCCTGCGCGGCGCCGTTGAACCGCGCCGTGATCGACGCCGGCAACGTCTGCCGCGCCGTCCGATTCACCAGATCCACCGCCGCGCCAAGCGACACGTTGGGCGCGAGGTTGAACGAGATCGTCACCGACGCCATCTGTCCCGAGTGGGCCACGCTCAGCGGCCCCACCGTGTGCTCGAAGTACGCCACATCGGAGAGCGGGATCATGCGGCCGCCGGACCCGGGCACGAAGAACCGGTTGAGCGCGTTCCCGTCGGTCTGCGCCTGGGACACGGTCTCCATCACCACCCAATATTCGTTGGTGGGCGTATAGATGGTGGACACCTGCTGTTCGTTGTACGCGTTGGCTAGCGCCTGCTCGATCGATGCCGGGGTGACGCCGAGCGACAGCGCGCGCTGGCGATCGATGTGCACCCGCAGAATCGGCGCCCGGTTCAGCAGATCGGAGGTCACGCCCGTGAGCTGCGGCAGCTTGGCCAGCACCTCCATGAGCTTGCCGGCCTCGGCGTAGAGCGTATCGATGTCGTTGCCCTGCAGCGTGAACTGGTACAGACTCTTGGCCGATCGGCCGCCAATGCGGATGGCCGGCGGATTCTGGAAGTACACCGCGAGCCCTGGAATCCCGGACTCCAGCTTCGTCAGCTCCGCGACCATCGAATCGGCCGAGGGGCGCTGCCCCTCCGGCTTCAGCGTCACACTGAGCTGTCCCTGGTTGCCGTTCCCGATCGACGACCGGAACGACTCGATGTTCGGATCGGTGGTGATCCGCGCCATGGCGATCTTTTGCAGGCGCAACATCTCCGAATACGACGTGCCCTGGGCCGCCTCGGTGGTGCCGTTCAACTGTCCCGTGTCGTCGGGAGGAAAGAGCCCCTTGGGCACGACCATGAACAGCACGATGGTGAGCACGAGCACCAGGCCAGAGAAGGCCAGCGCATACGGCCGGTGCGCCATCACCCAGGCGAGGCTGCGTTCATAGGCATGCAACACCCGCTGGAACGCCTGCTCGCTGGCATTGTACCAGCGCCCGTGGTGCTGCTCGTCCTTGGCCTTGAGCAACCGGCTGCACAACATCGGCGTGAGCGTGAGCGAGACGAACCCCGACACCAGGATCGCCACCGAAATGGTGACCGCGAACTCCTTGAACAACCGGCCGATCTGCCCACCCATGAACATCAGCGGAATGAACACCGCCGACAACGACAGCGTCATCGACAGAATCGTGAACCCGACTTCCTTGGAGCCGTCGAACGCCGCCTGCATGGGGCGTTTCCCCATTTCCAGATGGCGCACGATGTTCTCGAGCATCACGATCGCGTCGTCCACCACGAACCCGACCGCCAGCGTGAGCGCCATCAGCGACAGGTTGTCGACGCTGAAACTCAGCACCGCCATGATGGAGAACGTGCCGATGATCGACATCGGCAGCGTGAGACTCGGAATCATCGTGGCCACGAGACTCCGCAGAAACAGGAAGATCACCATCACCACCAGACAGAGCGACACGATGAGCGAGAACTTCACATCGTGCACCGAATGCTGGATGGACACCGATCGGTCAAACTGGATCACCACCTTGACCGTGGACGGGAGCCCCTGCTCGATCCGGGCCAGCTCCGCCTTGACCGCGTCCGCCACCTCGACCGTGTTGACGCCGGGCTGGCGCATCACCGCGAGCCCGATCGCGCGCTCGCCGTTGTACCAGCTCGCGCCCTTGTCGTTCTGGATATCGTCGAGCACGGTGGCCACGTCGCCCAGCCGCACCGCCCCGCCGTTCTGGTAGGTGATGATCAGCTTGCGAAACTGGTCGGCGTCGGTCAGTTGCCCTGTGGCATTGACCGTCAGCGTCTGATTCTTGCCGTACAGCACGCCGGTGGGAAGCATCACGTTGTTGTTCCGGATCGCTTGCGCCACCTGGGCCGGGCCCAGGTGGCGGGCCGCCAACTTTACCGGGTCGAGCTGCACGCGCACCGCGTACTTCGCCGAGCCCCACACCTGCACCTCGGCCACCCCGTCCACCATCGACAGCCGCTGGGCGATGTCCGTCTCGGCGAACTCATCCACCGTCTGAAGCGGCAGATCGGCCGACGTGAGCGCCATGAACAGAATCGGCGCCGCCGCCTCGCTGTGCTTGTGCATCGACGGTGGTTGGATCCCCGCGGGCAGCGCCGCCATGGCCTGCGAGATCGCCGCGTTCACGTCCTGCGCCGCCGCGTCGATGTCGCGATCGGGCGAGAACGTGAGACTCACATTCGTCGAACCCAACGAACTGTTCGACGTGATCTCATCAATGCCCGCGATCGCGCTGAATGCCTTCTCCAACGGCGTCGCCACCGTGGCGGCCATCGTTTCGGGGCTCGCCCCGGGCAGGCTCGCCCCCACCCCGATACTCGGCGAATCGGTGATGGGCAGGTCGCTGACCGGCAAGTGGAGATACGAGAAGACGCCGAACACGACGATGCCGATCATGAGCAGCGTCGTCATGACCGGCCGCCGGATGAACACTGCCGTGAGGCTCATCCCGCTGCTCCCGCGCTGCGTGTCAGCCACGCGATGGCCCCCGCCCCATTACCGGCCCGCCGGCGCGCCGCGCGCGCCGCCCGGCGCCACGGCCGCCCCCGTGCTCCCGCCGCGCCGCCCGCCGCCCCGACGCCCGCTGGCCGATGCGCCCACCGATCCCGGCGCGGCGCCCCCCATGGACGTGCGCAGGCTCGCCACCGCCCCCGGCGTCAACCGCGACTGCCCCTCCGTCACCACCCGGTCCCCCTCGTTCACCCCGGCCGCGATCACCGCCAGCCCGTCCGCCACCCGCTCCACCACCACCGTGTGCTGCTGCGCCTTGCTGTCGGCGTCGAGCGTGTACACGTACGTCCCCTGCTGGCCGCTCACCACCGCCTGCGCCGGCACCACCAGCGCCCCCTTCTCCACGTACAGCCGCATCCGCGTGGACGCGAACTGGCCCACCCACAGATCGCCGTCGGCGTTCGCGAACGTCGCCTTGAGTTGCACCGTGCCGGTGGTCGTGTCCACGGCGTTGTCGATGAACGTCAGCGTCCCCTGCTCGGGCACCGCACCCGCGCCCTGCTGCGCCGCCATCGCCGCCGCGAGCGGCGACGACTCGGCCTGCGCGGAATCGGCGGCCGGCGACGCCGGCGTGCCGCCGCCGGGCAGCGCCGTCACCGGCAGGCCGCCGTTGGCCGCGTACCGCTGCAGATTGGGCAGTTCCGACGACGGCACCGAGAACCGCACCATGATCGGCCGGATCTGGTTGATCACCACCAGCGGACCACTCCCCGCACTCACCAGATTGCCCACGCGTACGAGCACGCTTCCGGTCTTGCCGGCGATCGGCGCCCGCACCGTGGCGTTGTCCAGGTTGAATCGGGCGGTCGCCGCCGCCGCGCGATCCGATTCCACCGTCGCCGCGGTCGTGGCCGCCACCGTCTCGTACTGCTGCGCCTCCTCCTCGGTGATCACCTGGGCCTTCACCAGCCCGCGATACCGTTGGCGCTGCGCGTCGGCGTTGGCGGCGCTCGCCGAATCGCGGCGGAACGCGGCCAGCGCCTGCTGGTACGCGTTCTCGTAGGGCCGCGGATCCACCTGGAACAGCACCTGGCCCTTGGTGACCTCCTGCCCCTCGCGGAACGCGACGCGGGTCACGATCCCGTTCACCTGCGCCGACACGGCCGCGGCCTGGATGGGCGTCACGACGCCGTTGGCTTCCACGATGTACGGGATATCGGCCCGGCGGGCCACCACGACGGCCACTGTCACGGGGGCGCGGGGCGGGCGGGCCGGGGGCTTGGAGCAGGACGCCGCGAGTACCAGGGCGGCGCACACCGCCGGGCCAACGCGCATGGCGCTCGGAACTTGCTTCATGAAGTGCATCGAGTCGTGGTGCCGGGAAGAAGGATCGGGAAAGATAAGGCACGGCGCGCCCAGCCCCCCGGGGGGGCGGCTCGGCGCGGCCGCGTCCGTTCTCTCTCATCCATACGGCCCAGCCCCCCCGGACGTTAGAAATTCCGGACGGTCCTTACATATCCGTTGCCGGCCCCCCACTACCGCTGCCGCGCGGGGTTGTAGACCGCCCCGCCCGCCGCCTCGACCTTGGCACGCCAGAGCTCCTCGAGCGTCCGCAGATCGGCCGCCGGATCGTACCCCGGCTCGTCCGGCGGATCGAGGGTGTCGAGGATATCGAGGGTGAAGGCGTCCGGTCCCAGGGCCTGCCAGTCGGCCTGCAGCACCTTGTCCGGATGCGCACCCATCCGCAGTTGCGCGCGCTGCCGGTTGAGCATGGACGGCAGATCCACGCTCGTGCCCACGTACACGCGCCCGTCCTGGACGTTGCGCACCTGAAACACACCCATGGGACGACGGGCTTCCTTGTACTCGCGAATGAGTGCTTTGCGGTCCATGCGGCCTCCTTGGGGGACCCGGAACCTAACCCGTGGCCCGCTTGGCCGGCCGGCCGGCCACCGGTCCGTGCAGGGTCTCGCCCCGGGCGAGCATCGCTACGAACTGCGCCACTCGCCTGGCCCGCGTCTCCGGCCTCACCGCCGTCTGGATCCGGAACAGGATGGCATACCGGTTGGCCCCCGTGAGCGTGGCGAAGAACTCCCGCGCCTTCCGGTTGCGGTCGAGCGCGGCCTTCAGATCCTCGGGCACGGTGGCCCGGCTGTGTGGATCGTACGCCTTGTCCCACTGCCCGTTGGCGCGGGCGCGCTCCACAGCGCGTAATCCGGCCGGCTTCATCGCGCCACCGGCCATGAGCGCCGCGACCTTCTCACGGTTCACCTTCGACCAGATGCTCCGCGGCCCGCGCGGCGTGAACTTCTGCAGGAACGACGCGTCGTCACCTCGCTTCTTCTGGCTGTCAATCCATCCGTGACACAGCGCCACGTCCAGCGCCTCGGCGTACGTGATCGACCGCAGCGCCGACGCCTTCTTGGCAATCCGCATCCAGACACCCGCCGACTCGCCGTGCCGGCCCAGCCAGCGCTCCCATTCACGTACGGTCTCGAACAGCCGCGTCGGCATCTCGTTCGCAGCCTGCTCCGCGGCGCCGCGGCGCGGACTCACGGGTCCACGCCCACCTGGTTGTAGTACCCCACGATGCGATCGTGCGCCCCGGCGCGCGTGTACACGTCGGGTTGGCGCGACGCGATGACGCCGGCGATCACCGCCGCCACTTCCTCGGCGCTCTGCGATTCGGGGAAGGTGCGCGAGTCGGCGCCGCCGTGCACGGCGTTCAGCCCGAAATTCGTGCGCACCACGCCCGGCGACACCAGCGACACCTGAATGCCGGGATGCTCCGCCTGCACCTCGGCGCGGAACGTGGCCGTGAGCGCGTTCAGGAAATGCTTGGCGCCGCAATACGCCGAACGGATGGTCGCGAACGGCACCCGCCCCAGCATGGACGAGACATTGACGATCTGCCCGTCGCCGCGCTCGATGAAGTGCGGCAGCACTTCCTGCATGCCGTACAGCGCCGACTTCACGTTCACCTGCATGATCGTGTCGATGTCGGCGTCGGTGAGCTGCGTGGGCAGACGTGAGATGCCCTGCCCCACGTTGTTCACCCAGACGTCAATGCGCCCGAACCGGGCCAGCGACTCGCGCACCACGCGGCGCACCGCGTCGCGACGCGTGACGTCGGCCACGACCGGCAGGGCCGCCGCGCCGCACCGCGACGCCACGGCGCGCAACTCCGCCTGGCGACGGGCCACCAGCACCACCGACGCGCCCTGCGCGGCCAGCCGCTCGGCCAGCGCGGCGCCGATGCCGCCGCTGGCCCCCGTGATTACCACCACCTGGTCTGCCATCGCCATGCCTCCGCGGTCAGGCGGTTCCGAGCTTGGCGTCGAGCGTCATCGGCACCGCCGACAGCGCGCGCGAGACGATGCATCCCGTCTTGGCGTCCTGAGCGGCCTTCTGGAAGTCCGCCTCCGACAGGCCCGGCACCACGCCGCGCGTCACGAGATCGATGCCGCTGATCGAGAACCCGGCGTCGCCCTTGGTGAGGTGGACCGTGGCCTTGGTGGTGATGCTCGTGGCCGGATGGCCACCGCGCTCCAGCGCCGCCCCCAACGCCATCGAGAAGCACCCGGCATGCGCAGCGCCGAGCAGTTCTTCCGGATTGGTGCCCGTGCCGTTCTCGAACCGGCTGGTGAACGAGTAGGGGCCGTCGAACGCGCCCGATCCGAGTTTGACGGTGCCGTTGCCGTCCTTGAGGCCGCCGTTCCAACGAGCTTCTGCTTTGCGATCCATGAAGAATTCTCCCGATGCGTGTTGCCGAGGTGGGCCCGGCGCCCCGACGGAGCGCCAGACCCCTGACCAACGCAATGTAGGGGTTCTTGCCTAGCGCGGAATCCCGCGCGCGTAACCGGCCACGGCCACGAGGTGGCAGGCGCTGCCGCCGAGCACGAACAGGTGCCACACCAGATGCGCGTACCGCATCCGCGGCCGGGTGTAGAAGATGACGCCGACCGTGTAGAACAGGCCGCCGGCGAGCAACCATGCCAGCCCGGCCGGCGCCACCGCCACGACCAGCGGATGGATGGCCACGATCACCAGCCACCCCATGAGCAGGTACACCGCCGTGGAGAGCCGCGGGTACCGGAACCCCACGCCGGCCTTGAGCACGATGCCCGCCGCCGCCAGCGTCCAGATGATGCCCAGCAGGCTCCAGCCCCAGGGCCCGCGCAGCGCGCCGAGCGCGAACGGCGTGTAGGTGCCGGCAATGAGCAGATAGATGGCCCCGTGATCCACCACCCGCAGCACGTGCTTGGCATGCGACCGCGCCGGCACGGCGTGGTAGAGCGTGGACGCCCCGTACAGCAGCATGAGCGTGGTCGCGTACACCGCCCCCGCCACGATCTGCCAGACGTCATGGTGCCGGGCGGCGGCCAGCACGAGCAACGGCAACGCCGCCACGCTGACCAGAAACCCCGCCCCGTGGCTCACCGCATTGGCGATCTCTTCGCCGAGCGTCTGTGGACGATCAGACATCTATAATATCTCCCGCGGCGCCAACGCGGGCGCCGGCCCGTCATGCGTGCCGCTTATGAATTCTAGCAGGTTCCACCGCCGATACCGCCGTGGCTTGCCCGCCCCGCGCCCCCCGGCGATCTTCCCGCCATCCCCTCCCCATGAGGCGCGCGCGCCATGTCCCCTCTCGTCGTCGGTTCCGCCACCGCCCGCCCCGGCGCCAAGGTCTCGGGCGTCCTCTCCGTACCCGGCGCCGCCGATCCCGGCGCCGAGATCCCCGTCACCGTCGTCGCCGGCGCCCAGCCCGGCCCCGTGCTCGCCCTCATCGCCGGCACGCACGGCTCCGAGCCGTCGCCCATCGTCGCGCTGCAGCGCGTGCGGGCCGACCTCGACCCGGCCGCGCTCAGCGGCACGGTGATCATCGTGCAGATCGCCAACGTGCCGTCGTTCCAGCAGCGCACCATCTACCGCGGTCCGTGGGATCAGAAGAATCTCAACCGGGTGTTTCCGGGCCGCCCCGACGGCACCACCTCCGAGCGGATCGCCCACGCCATCACCACCCAGGTCATCGACCAGTGCGACTGCCTCGTGGACATGCATTCGGGCGACGGCAACGAGGCCCTCCGTCCCTACTCCTATTGGAACCACCTCGGCGTGGACGCGAAGGTGGACACGGTGGCGCGCGAGATGGCGCTCGCCTTCGGCCTCGATCACATCGTCATCGACCGCGGCCGCCCGCGCGACGTGAACGCCACGCTCTACTGCTCCAACACCGCGCACGCGCGCGGCAAGCCGGCGGTGACCACCGAGGCGGGCGCCGTGGGCGTGCCCACCGAGGACATGGTGGCCCTGAACGTGCGCGGCGCGTTGCGCGTGATGCGGCACCTCGGCATGCTCCCGGGGCCGCACGAGCTGGTGGAACATCCGGTGTGGCTCGAGCCGTCCGAGGTGCTCACGAGCCCCGCCACCGGCCTCTGGTATCCGGCCGTGCACGCCGACCAGTACGTGGCCGAGGGCGCCCTGCTGGGCCACCTCACCGACTACTTCGGCGAGCCGATCGACGAGGTGCGGGCGCCCCTGGCGGGCATCGTGTTGTACGTCGTGGCATCGCCCGCCATGAGCGAGGGCGAACCGGTGGCCATGGTGGCGGCCCCGGCCGCTGACGCCGCCGCCAACGGCTGACCGCTACTCGCTGCGCAGCACCCGCATCGGGTCCACCCGCGCCGCCCGGCGCGCCGGCACCAGGCTGCCAGCCAGCGTCATCACCACGCACAGCATGCCGACCGCCGCGAAGGTGAGCGGGTCGAACGGCGCGACGCCGAACAACACCGCCTGCATGGCGCGCCCCGCCAGATACGCAAGCCCCAACCCCGGCACGATGCCCGCGACGGCGAGCAGCACGCCGCGCCGCAGGATCATCCGCACCACGTCGGCGCCGCGCGCACCGAGGGCCATCCGGACCCCGATCTCCTGCGCCCGCTGCGACACCGCGAACGACAGCAGGCCGTGGATGCCCACGCCGGCGAGCAGGAACGCCAGCCCGGCGAGCATGGCGAGCACCCGGAGCTGCGCGCGCCGCGAGGCGGTCTGCGCGGTCACCAGTTCCGAGATCGTCTGCACGTTGGAGATCGGCTGGTCGGGGTCGGCCTCGTGCACGAGACGGCGAATGGCCGGCAGCACGGCCGACGCCGGCTGCGCCGTGCGCACGGCCAGGTCCTTGGGCGCGTAGAAGATGAGCGACGTGTCCGTCACCTGCGTGGACGGGAAGTACACCTGCGGTTCGCTCGGCCGGTCGAGCCCGCGCACCTTCACGTCGCCCACCACCCCCACCACCTCGCGCTCGTCGAACGCCATCGTGAACCGCTTGCCGAGCGGCGAGCCGTCGGGCCAGTAGTGTTGCGCGAACGACTGACTGACCACCGCCACGTAGGGCGAGCGCTGCGTATCGTGGTCGCTCACGTCGCGGCCGGCGTGGATCGCGATCCCCATCGTGGCAAAGTACCCGGGCGTCACGTACCGGATGCTCGCCGAGCCCGACGACATGCGCGTCACCGGCGCGCCCGGCGTCTGCACCGGCCAGATGCCCCCGCCGAACGTGAGCGGCAGCCACGACACGTACGCGGCGTCGGTCACCCCCGGAATCGCCCGCGTCCCGTCCAGCACCCGCTGGTAGAACCGCTCGCGCGCCTCCACCGTCGCGTACTTCGGAAACGGAAGCGCCGTGCGCAGCGTCAGCACGCCCTCGGTGCGGAACCCGGGGTCCACCGTATTGATGCGCGCCACCGTCCGCAGCAGGAGCCCCGCCGAGACGAGCAACACGACCGAGGCCGCCACCTCGAACGTGACGAGCGCCGCGCGCACGCGTTCGCTGCGGCCCCCGCCACCGCCCCGGCCATCCCGCAGCGCCTCCAGTCCCGCGCGACGGTTGGTTCGCCAGGCGGGCAGGATCGCGAATGCCAGGCTCGTCACCAGCGTCAGCGCGCCGGCCAGGGCGAGCACGCGCACGTCCACGGCCGGCACGCCCGCCACCGGCAGCGTGTCGGGCACCAGACGAGCCAGCAGCGGCACCGCCGCGACGCCCACGCCGATGCCCAGCGCCCACCCGCTGCCCACGAGGAGCAGGGTCTCGGTGAGCATCTGCCGCACCAGACGCTCGCGTCCCGCGCCGAGCGCCGTGCGCACCGCCAACTCGCGGCGGCGCGCCACGCCGCGCACCAGCAGCAGGTTGCCGAGATTGGCGCAGGCGATGAGCAGGATGCACAGCGCGGCGCCCGACAGCGTGAGCAGCAGCACCCGCGACTGCTGCGAGATGTCGTCGCGCAGGAGCACCGCCGTGGCCGACGTCTGCTTGTTCGCCACGGGATATTGTCGCTCGAGTCGCGACGCGATCACCCCCAGATCGGCGCGCGCCTGCGCCACGGTCACCCCCGGCGCCAGCCGACCCACCACATAGAGGTAGTAGTTGGTCCGGTCCTGATAGCTCGGGCCCGCCTGGTCGAACCGGAACGGCGTCCACAGTTGCACGGTGCGCGTCGGGAACTGAAAGTTGGCGGGCATCACGCCGATCACCTGGTAGGACTCGCCGTCCAGCCGCAGCGATTGCCCGACAATGCCGCGGTCACCGCCGAACACCGACTGCCAGAACGCATAGCTGAGCACCACCGTGCCCGGCGCCCCCGCCCGATCGTCGGAGGCCGAGAAGCCCCGCCCGAGCGCGGGCAGCACCCCCAGCGTCGAGAACAGATCGTACGTCACCCACGCGCTCTGCACCCGCACCGGCTCCTGTGACGACACCAGATTCGCGGCGAACTCACTGTACGCCGACATCCCGGTGAACGACTTGTTCATCGACTTCCAGTCGGCGTAGTTCGCCGGCGAGAGCTGCAGTTCGCTGTACCCGGGAACCCGCTCCCACACGTTCACCAGCCGGTCGGGCTGCGCGAACGGCAATGGCTTGAGGAGCACGAAGTCGCTCACCGAGAACGCCGCCGCCGTGGCGCCCACGCCGAGCGCGGTGACGACGATGGCCGTGACGGCGAAGCCGCGGGCCCGCGCCAGCGAGCGGCGCGCGAACCGGAGATCCTGACGCAGGATGTCCCCGTGCGCCGCCGCCGCGTTCCCCATCACGTCCGGCAGCGTCTCCAGCCAGAGGAGCAACACCCCCCACCCGCCGGTCGCCTCGCGCCGCCGCTCGGCGAATGCATGCCGTAACTCGGCGCCGTACTCGCGCCGGAACGACGCCGGGTAGAGATGCAGCAACCACCGATACAGGCGCATCACGCCCGCCGCGGCACCAGGCCCGTGGCCCGCGCCATGCGGACCAGGTCGGTCAGCCGCTCGGCCTCGGCGCGCGCCACCGCCATGCCCAGCGGCGTCACCCGATAGTAGCGGCGGCGCTCGTCATCCAGTTCGGGCGCCGGCCGCGTGCGCGGCTCCGTGAGCAACCCTTGGTCCAGCATGCGTTGGATGGAGCGGTAGAGCGTGC
>Ga0307375_10003993_pt1 | contig 14281 bp, 20 predicted proteins | sample TR1MG_FD_202531 | JGI IMG/M metagenome (GOLD analysis project Ga0307375, IMG submission 202531) | Soil microbial communities from Risofladan, Vaasa, Finland - TR-1 | ecosystem: Environmental > Terrestrial > Soil > Coastal area > Acid sulfate soil | place: Finland: Risofladan, Vaasa | collected...
CTAGGTCCTGATTCTAAATGCAATCCTGATGCCTGGTGCAGCGCAAGTGTGCATGGGGTGAAACTTGACAATGATTATTGAAAATGTTTTACTTGACAACAGAGGGAACACTTATGCCCTAAGCCCATTTCGGCAGGCTTTTTTTAATGGCGCTGGTGGGATTTGCACCCACATGGCCGTCTAGCCGTCCGACCCCAAATCGGATGTGTATACTCTTCCACCACAGCGCCACCATACCACTTCCGTGGCTGGTAATGAAAACATCCTGTGCCTACACTGGTTGTGTAGGTGGGGCGGATGCTCATAGGTCATCTAAACGACCTGCCACGGAAGCGGTATTTTCAGAGGGAACACTTATGCCCTAAAAGCCTGGTCAAGGTTGTGTGCTGGTGGCGGAATCATTAAAGACGCTGAGAAGGCAGGATAGAAAGCTGAGTGCCAGCTAGAGCGGAAATGGGTTCTACCGCTTGAACTAAGTTCTGACCACCTAGAGAAACTAGGACTCCCTGAAAAGTTAGCAGAGTGAGGCTAGAATCCTTAAACGGTTGTACTATGTAGGGAGCGGAGAACGAAAGACTATCTATCTCAAGGTGGAAGTCCTTGAGCCAGCACAGCTATTACTATAAAAAGAGGCGACATAGGGTTTTGTCCTTATGAAGTCTCTTTCCCACAGAGCTCGTGCACCAAGTGTGCAAGGAGTACAGAAGCCGTCAGAAGTGGCGGCTTATGTTTACCCCGCCAGGGCGAGTAACCCTGGCCCGACAGCCCCAAGTAAGTCCTGGAATAGACGCTTTACTGGACAGCAAGGCAATGAGCTACCAGGGATTGGGGCTGTTTCTATTTCAGGAGGCTAAATGACAATACCGATAGGAGAAATCCGAACAGGTAAAGAAATGGGCTATGCAAAAAATCATGGCAAGTATATTTGGCAAGCCTGTGAGCAATGTGGCAAGGAACGCTGGATTGAGCTCAAAAAGGGGATGCCCACAAGTAGGCGTTGTCATAGGTGTGCAATGATTAGGGAGAATAATACTCGGTGGAAAGGTGGCAAATCAATAGACGAAAAAGGTTATATGCGGGTTTATCCCGACCCCTCGGATTTCTTTTATGCAATGGCGACTAAGTATGGTTATGTCCGTGAACATCGCCTAGTAATGGCAAATCATTTGGGCAGATGCCTTCAGCCTTGGGAGGTAGTTCACCACAAAAACGGCGTTAAGTTAGATAACCGAATAGAAAATCTAGAATTATCTACGAAACAAGGCCATATAAATGCTCATAACAAAGGGTATCGAGATGGATATAGCAAGGGTTTAAAAGATGGGAGATTACAGCAAATACAAGGACTCAAAATTCAAAATGAAGAGTTGCTAAAACAAATAAAAATCGTTCAATTGCAAAACAGGCAACTAGCCGATTTATTAAGGTTGCATGATGGGGTGAATGTTGATTGATGGCGAATCTATGTTTGAATACCCTCCTGATTGGTTGGCCACCACATTTGAAGAGTGGACAAACTTCACTGGAGAGATATGGCAATAGACAACGATTTAATCGAGCGGGTTAAATCTATGCGTAATAGGTGCGAGGCTATTCTTATTTTGGCTGCATACGGAACGATGCCAGATGTTGTGCATACCCTCTTGGAAGATATGGGATACTCCATGCAGTTGATATTGGAAACTCATTGCACGGTGAATGATGACTCCTCTTGAAAATATTATAAAGGAAGGGCTTTGCATAGCGGTATGTTTACTGTTTTGCGAGTTTGTGCCTGGTAAGGCGGTTCTCTGGGTAGCTTTGCCACTTATAGGAATAAGCACTGTCTATATCCTGATAAAGAAACATCATGGAAGTCATAGAAAAGACGGATGATTTAATACTTCCGGGTGAGTTAATCTACTATGCTCACGAACTAGACCCTAGTTTTGATTGCCTAGACCTTCCTCCTGTATCAGATGCTCATTATGGCAATCCTATGTTTTCCAAGAAGCACTTTCTGATGACCTTGAAGTTTTTAGGGAGACCCAATGCCTATACTGTTCTAAATGGTGATTTATGCGAGTCAACATTAAGAACATCGAAAGGGGAGATATTCAAACAAGTAGGCTCACCACAAGACCAAAGAGACTGGATGATAGATGTTTTATACCCTTACAAATCACATATTCTAGGAGCAGTGAAGGGTAATCACGAAGACAGGATATGGCAACAGGCTGGCATAGATATAGTAAAAGATATAGCTAAGGCATTAGGGATTCCGTATAGGCCAGAAGGATTACTCCACAAGATTAGTTTTGGAAGTGGAAATAACAGAATGCCTAACCGGCCATTTGTATTCTGGATATATCAAACTCACGGCTATGGTGGAGCAAGGACGAAATCTGCTAAGGCAGTAAAGGTTGAAAGAACCTCTACCTGGATTCATGCGGATGCTTATTTAATGTCTCACGATCATGTTGTTAATGTCGCTCCTGATGTTTACCTTCTGCCAGACCCTAGAACAACAACACAGAAGAATGCTAATGGCGAGGAGACAGGCTTCAAAATTGGCAAAGTAGTTGAACACAGGAAAATGCTTATAAAAACAAACGCCTTCTTGAAATGGGGAGGGTATTCTGAAATGGGAGGTTGGCCACCGACTGACCTCACTACGCCACTGATAAAATTACTCACCCCTACAGCAGCGTTTTGGGGAGATTTACCTGATAAAGCCAGACAGGCTATAAGGGTTATTGCGTAAAGGAGATAAATGGCTTGTGTATGTAAAAAGTGCCAAAACAAAAGAGTGCCGTGTGATGAGGAATACTGCAATCAATGTCTTATAGACAAATGTAACGCCAGGAAAAACATAGATGCTGGCGGGAACTTTTATGGAGAAGAATTAACAAAGGAGAGTGAAACATGAACGATTGGAAAACAATAGTCTCAATCATTAGCCTGGGAGCTGCTTTCTTGCTATCTCCATTACTCTTTTCGGGCAATCTTGAAATCTCCAGGAATCTAATGTATGCCTGGTTCGCTGTAATGGGGGTACCTGTGGTGGCTACGGGAATAAATCTGCTTCGGAATAAACAATGATAAGGGGATTATTAAAATCTGCTTGGGAAGGATTACTACTAACCTGGGCTGAGTGGCACATGATTGTCATAGGCTGGGGAGATGGAGTTTCCTTTACAAAGACAGATTTCAAAATTCTGGACGAGGAAATGCAAGGGGAGGTTCACTATTACAAGTTCGGCTCGGCTTTAGGTAGGCTTACTTTGGTATTAGTAATAGCATTATTGCTTAGGAGGTTTTTAGGATAAGATGGAAAGAAAATTCGGTTGGGAAAAAGACAGGTTCGATAAAAAGGATTACCTCCACCGGAGAAAGTTTGTTAGGTTGCCCGATGTAGTCAAGCATAGTCATTTACTAACACCGGTCAGAGATCAGGGGCAAGTCGGTTCATGTGTTGGGTTCGGCATTGGTATTAATCTGAACTCTGTCAAAGTGATGCTGGAAATCTTCAAGGAATGGTGCAGTCCCACCTATATCTATAATGGCGCCAGGTATTTAGAAGGTACTTTGCCTGTGGATATGGGTTGCCAACCCCGAGATGCCTTAGAATGGACATTGGATTTTGGCATTTTACTTGAACACTTCTGGCCTTATGACCCAACGATGGTTGACAGGAACGCGCCATCATCAGAGCGCATTGCACAGGCCAATAGATATAAGGGGTTTCAATACTGGAGAGCCGTTGATGGCGTTGACGGATTATGTGATGCGTTGGCCTCGGGATATTTTGTATCAATCGGCACTCCCTGGTTTTCAGAATGGAGAGATGCACCCTGCGGGAGATTGGCCGTGCCGACTATTGACAGTCAGGTTCTAGGCGGGCATGAGACCTGCCTATATGGGTATGACCGGGTAGAGGGTGTGTTCTATGGCGTGAATTCTTGGAGTGAGGATTGGGGAGACAAAGGACACTACCTAATGCCGTTTGAGGCTATTGATATATTCAAGGCAAGGGGCGGTTATGATGGTCATTATATCACCTTTACCCCTGAAGAGGATATGAGTCCACCCCCGGAGCCCACGCCTTCGCCGTGCCCATTTGGGAACGGGATTGCCGGTGCTTCTGAGAAGATGCTGAATATAGTACCGAGCTTGGCAAAAAGAACAGGTCGCTTCTATGTCTCATATAGGAATCCGTAAAGAGGTTGATGAAGGGTAGATGAATAAACTTATCACATTCGCAACAATAGCAGCTTTTATGGCAGCTCAAACGCATACCTTAAACCTACCACGAATACAATATGGTATGTCGTATAATGACATCCCCAATAAACATAGGAAACACAAGAGGGGCAGACCAAAATGAAACAGGAGTACAAAAGACCTTAATGAAACCTATACCGCACAGCAGAGCTATGTTTGTGCCTGGCCTGGCTGTAAACAATCCATTTTACCGGGTATGCAGTGGAAATATATCTGGCGGGAATGTAAGGACAGCAAGGGCCATAAAGGGACAGAACTCGCGAAGGCTCATGCATATCATAGGATAGAAGATGGAAACAAGACTTACGCAAAAGCAGAAGACATTTGCTCTTAACATATTTAATGGAATGACACAGCGCGAGGCGTGGAAAGAGGCTGGTTATTCTACAAGGTATCCGATTGCACATATAGACCGTGATGCTTCTTTGCTCGCCAATTCTCCAAAGATTCTCCAAAGATTACAAGAGCTTAACAAAAGGACAGAAGATGCCTCTGTGATGGGTGTCATGGAGCGCAAACAGCGCCTTACTGAGATTGCCCGGGCTCGCCTGACTGACTTCATGGAGTTAGGACAAGACGGCTCATGGGTTAACCTGGGACCGGAAGTGCCTATGACTGGGGCTATTCAGGAGATACGGTCAAGAACTGAGTATAACGAAGATGGAGCAAAGCCAACTGTTCACACAAGCGTCAAGCTCCATAATCCCCTTCAGGCAATAGACCTCTTGAACAAGATGGACAAAATCTATTCCGAGGGATCACAAGTTAATATAGACAATCGGAAGGTGGAAATACATATTGATTACAGAACAAAAATCCTTAGTGCAGTCTCTCGCAATACTATCGGAGACAGAGAGGCAGGAGATACTAAAGAAACTCAGCTCTGAAGAGCTTGAGGCATGCTATTACGATTGGGAATTTACCTGGGCGCGGTCAAGTCAGTTACCCCCTCTAGGAGATTGGCTAGTATGGCTTTTCATGGCCGGTAGAGGAACAGGGAAAACAAGGGCTGCCTCTGAGTTCGTAAGGAAAGAAATCTCAGCAGGACGGGCAAGGCGTATAGCTTTAGTAGCTAAAACGCCAGCAGATGCCCGAGATGTGATGATAGAGGGCGATAGTGGATTACTCTCAATAAGCCCTCCCTGGGATAAACCCTTATATGAACCTTCTAAACGTAGATTAACATGGAATAATGGGACTGTCGCGCTAGTCTTTTCAAGCAAGGAGCCGGACCAACTTCGGGGACCTCAATATGATCTAGCATGGGGGGATGAAATCAGGACATGGTATTACCCTCAAGAGACGTGGGATAACCTCATGTTCGGGCTCCGTCTTGGTGAGCATCCCCGGTGCGTAGTTACCACAACCCCCTTGCCATTAGCAGTTATCAAATCAATCATGAAGGCTCCCGATACGGTGATCACAACCGGCACGACATACGAAAACAGGGCTAACCTAGCACCATCGTTCTTTAAGCAAGTCATCTCGAAATATGAAGGGACTAGATTAGGACGACAAGAGATCAATGCTGAACTCTTAGAAGATGTCCCCGGTGCTTTATGGCATCGAGTTAATATCTTATATAGACCTGCCCCTGATTTAGTACGTGTAGTGGTTGCAATTGACCCTGCTACTACATCAGGCGAGGGTGCGGATGAAACAGGTATTGTTGTAGCTGGCAAGGGAATTGATGGGCTTGGCTATGTCCTTGCTGACCGTTCCGCTAGGGTTTCACCGGATAGTTGGGCAAGGCGAGCAGTACAAGCCTTCAATGATTTTAAGGCTGATAGGATAATCGGTGAGGTTAATAATGGCGGGGAGATGGTGGGCCTGACTATTGGGACAGTAAGGAAAAACTTACCTTATACAGCCGTCCATGCTTCAAGAGGTAAGCAGGCTAGAGCTGAACCGGTAGCAGCACTTTACGAGCAGCATAGGATATCCCATATCCAACCATTCTCTGAACTAGAGGACCAGTTAGTAACTTGGACACCCGAAAGTGGGGAATCACCCGATAGACTGGATGCCCTAGTATGGGCATTAACAGAACTATTCTTACAGGAACCCGAACCGGAACAGGGAATATTAGTCTATGATGCTATGAAGGAATTTGGATTAGATAGGATATAAAAAATGGGAACATTACAGGAATTTGACGAGATATTAAAAGAAGCGACTATGCAAGTCGAGCAGGCTCTTAGCCTGGAGGATTCAGGCTGGATAAACCTATCTGCGTTGACATCGAATATTATACCGGCTGATCAGCGCAAGACTACTGTTCAAGAAGCGCGGCTATATTCGTTAAAGGACCCATTGGCCTCACGCGCTGTTCATCTAATGACTGATTATAGCTTCGGGAGCGGGATAACATGGAACGCCGAGGATAAGAATGCCGATAAAGCATTATCCGGGTTCTGGTATGCCCCGGCTAACCAAGCTTTATTTTCAGCCAAGGGACAAAGGAAGTCCTCAGACAAACTTTTGATAGATGGCGAGATATTCCTTGCAGTGTTTTTGGGTCCTAATGGGCAGGCGACCATAAGGCGGATAAACCCCTTAGAGATAACTGAATTTGTTACTGATCCCGACGACTTGGAGAATGTAAGATTTTACAAGCGAGAATGGAGCGATACGCATGGTATTCCTCATATCAGCCTTTATCGTTCATTCCAGAATATCAAAAATGAACCATGTAGGGATTCCCTATGGGCGACGGTACAAAAGACCGATGATGCCCTGGTTTACCATCTGGCGATTAACGACTTAGGGCAGAGGGGCAATTCCTATCTATTCCCTGTCTTGGAGTGGGTTAAATTATACCGGAAGTTTCTGGCCTCCCGAGTGGCGATAGTATTAGCATTAGCTATCTTTGTTATGAAACTTAAACTTGCGGGGGGACAAACAGCAGTTGATGCTGCCAAAGGTAAACTACATGAGCAACAGATTAAATCAGGTAGCACTTGGATAGAAAATGCTGGTGCTGAGTTATCACAAATTAAAACTGATTCTGGTGCTGGCCAAGCCCAGCAAGATGGGAGAATGCTTAAACTTCAAATATCAGCAGGAACAGGCTGGCCGGAGCAGTATTTCGGTGATATCTCAATCGGCAACCTGGCAACTGCCAAGACAGTAGAACTCCCCGTCCAAAAGATGTGCGAATCATATCAATCTATTTGGCAGGGTGCGTTAGAGGACATATTCGACTTGGTTCTGGAACATAACGATATACCCGAAGATAAGAGGTATATTGATATTGACTTTCCTAAAGTGTCAGAAGAGGCAGCGGCTTCAATAGCTCAATCGCTATCCCTGATAAGTCAGGTGTTCCCCGAGTTTGCCAATTCCGATGATGTCAAACAAATAGCTCTCATGGCACTGGGAGTAAACAATGTCAGTGAAGTATTGGACAAATTAAAAGAAATAGCCAAGAGCGACCCGAATGTTATATTAGCGAAAGCATTGCGCCTATTCCGAGAGTCATTAAAGAAGGAGGATAAATGAAACACCGAGCAAAAATTCTAATTCCTACAGATGAATTAGCGGCTCTATTGGGTTTTCGGGGTGGGAGGATATTTCAAGTTGGGCTAGATGGTGACAGTTTTGATGACTGCGTGGTAATTACAATGGAACATAATAGATTACCAGAAGTGCATCCAGGAGAGGTACTTCAAAATATACGACTTACTTATGGCACTATCCCATGAACCTAATAGATGAAGTAACCGAAATGATACTCACCTTAGAAGAGGCAATCCCGGCCAATCCCGCAAGCAAGCAGAATGAGCGGCTTGAGAAGGGGATGCAGAGGTCGCTGGCTCAGTATTTCAAAGATGTTGACCAGGCTATCGACTGGAACACCCTAGAGCAAATTTATTATAGGAATGTGAAGCAGGAATGACACTACCAACAGACATTAACGGCTTTATCGACCCTATACTCTCGGCTTTTGTTGATAACCTTCAGTATAGGATGAACGGCTATTTAGTTACTGCATATCTTAGGGGCTCGGCTCAGATGCTAGAGTGGGGAAGAACCAAGACTACCGGTATGCCGATTTATTATGAGGGACCGCCGATGCAGCAGGCGATGAACTATGCCAATAAACACACAGCCACATTAGTCAAGGGGCTAAATGATGAGACCCGGGGTTTAATGCGAAACACCATAGAAAAGGCCATTAAAGACAAGCGAGGCATTGATGGGCTGGCCAGGGATTTAAGAAGAACATTTGACAATATGGGCAAGGCTAGGGCAGAGGTTATCGCGAGAACTGAAACCTGTGATGCTCTGGAGACTGCATTTATGGACAGGGCTAAAGATATGGGCGTATCCGGCAAGGAGTGGATAGTGACCGATCCCTGCCCGATATGCGAAGAAAATGGGAATGCCGGGGCTATCGCATTAAATGATGCTTTCCCCAGTGGGGATATGAGGCCACCTGCACACCCTAATTGTAGATGTGCTTTAGCACCTGTGATAATAAAATGATAGACAAATTTGAACTAGAGAACAAACAAGACTTGGAACTCAAGAGGCAACTAGAGAAGGTGGACTGGCCGATTGAGTATGGTATAATATCAATACAGCTAAGAGCGGGTAAAGCAACCCTGATAAAAGTCGAAAGGACAATCAAGCTGGATTAAAGGAGGAACCTTGATAGGATTAGTCGCTGAGATTGTGAAGTTGGGATTTAATGATTCATGTATCATCTGTAACCGTGTTTTCACCGATGAGGATTTCCGTGCTGGGGATGTTGAAGCTGTAGTAACAGAACCCCCATTCCCTTTTGGTAGAACTGTCAAAACTGGCAGAATTATTGATGATAGAGAAGAAACCAAACTCCGCTTATTTCACAAGGGAACAGCATACCATGAATCCTGTTACTATAAACGGAAATATAGATTAGATAACTAATCATTGCGGGTAGGACAAATGGTTAAGTCACTAGCCTCATAAACTAGAGGACTGGGTTCAATTCCCAGACCCGCCACCAAGCTAAACGGAGGAACCGCAGGCTTTGAGGAAACTCAGGTCTGCGGTTCTTTTTTTATTTCATAGGAGGTAAGTTATGAAGTTATCAGAGCCATATTCAATAGATAACCCGCCGGAGAAGATTAAGGATATGCCTAAACACGCACAGGAGATATTCATTAATGCGTTCAACGCTGCCCTCAAGCAATATGAGGGAGATGAGGAACGTGCTAATAAAGTGGCTTATGCAGCCGTGAAAATGAAATACGAACAGGACAAGGATGGCAACTGGATAACAAAAGAATCGGAGGTACCTATGAAAGATGAATTGCAAGCTAAATACTCAATGATAATTCAGGAGACCGGTAAGCGGAACGCAGCTCTTGATTCTGCCAGGATCAAGAAGATTGTGGCTCTCTGCCAAGAACTCTTATCAGAAGATGAGATAGATGAGGAGAAGGTCAAGAAGGCGGTCAAAGAGGCTGACAAGACTCTTATATGGCTAAAGGAGCAGGAGCTAGTAAAGGCAGAGGAAGATATCAAGTTTCCCAAAGAAGCCTATGCCTATGCCCCCTCTGATAATATCGCAGAGTGGAAACTTCGTATGTGGGAAGACCTTGACAAGAAAATAACCCGCAAGCAATTAGGCGCTGTGGCCGCGGCTCTATCCCCGGGCGGACTTAGAGGTCAAAAGGTAGAAATCCCCAAAGAAGCCTTATCAGCCGTGAAGAGGAAAATCAGGGCAGCTTATAGAAGCCTGGAGGTAGAAGATGAGGATATACCGCGCTGGGTAAAGGAATCTGAAATCAGGACCATCCTGACTGACACGATAAGTCTTGAAGAAGCGATTGTTACTTCTAAAGGCGTTGCCACGATAATCGTCATACAGCCCGGGTTTAATAGCTCAAAGGAAAGATATTATCCGCCTGAAGTATTGAGCCGAGATTATGGTTTATATGAAGGCGTGAAGATGTATGCAGATCATCCCACACCAGAGGACGAAAAGGCACGTCCCGAAAGGTCGATAAGGGATTGGGTAGCGACATTGAAGAATGTGCGTATAGATGAGAGCGGGCGAGTAGTTGGCGACGCTGTTATCGTTGAACCCTGGATGCAACAGAAATTAGCCAGCCTTAGAGATAAAGGAATGCTACCGGAGATGGGCATTTCCCATAATTCAATAGGCACGGCAACCAAGGGGGAGATTGAAGGCGTAAAAACCAACGTAATCGAGCGCATAGTCAGAGTGCGTTCTGTAGATTTTGTTACCGAGCCTGGGGCTGGTGGGATGGTAACGATGTTTGAAACTGATAAGGAAAACGATGTTGATTTAATCAATCTGGAAACCTTGAAGGAACGGCGCCCCGATTTGGTTAAATCTATTGAGGTTGAAATCAAAGCCAATATAATCAAGGAGGTAAAACGAATGTCTGAACAAGATGAGAAAATCAAGGAACTGGAAAATACTAACGAAACCTTGACCACGGAGAACAGCGAACTCAAGGAACAGAAAGCCGAGGCAGAGAAGGCGCAAAAGATAGCTGAAGCCAAGTCTGCAATAGACGAGGCTGTAGGCAAGTCCGAGCTGCCGGAGCCGAGCAAGGCGAGAATCCTGGAGAAGTTCAAAGAAGCCGAGAATGCCGATGGTTTAGAAGAGGCAATCAAGGCTGAGGAGAACTATATCGCGGCTCTAGCGGAAGCAGGCAAAGTCAAGGGAATGGGCGATACTAAACTCGACCCAGAAGCCGACAAAAAGGCGCTTAAAGAAGCCGCCAAGAAGTTGCATCCCGAATATACGGATGCACAAATAGAAACCTTTGTTGAAGGAAGGTAAATATGGTCGGTGAACCTGCGCAAGAAGCGGAAATAGCAACCAATTATTATTACGACACCCATCGAGAAGCAGGGGAAGAAGTCTCGTCAACCTTTGAAGGTCGCCATGTTTACGTGCAAGAGATTGTACTCATTCACGCAGACCCCGGCGATGGTCTAGTTGATAAAGGACAGCCCGTAGCTTTTTGGGATGGTGTAGGCATAGCCTTGAAATCGGCAACATCTACTTCTGAAAATATCCCTATCGACACAGAGGGAATATGGCGGCTTTCAGTAGTCGCCATTAATTCAGTAATGATAGGGCAAGCGCTGTTTATAACCGCCGCAGGAGTAGTTACCGATGATCCAACTGTCGCATGGGCCGTAATTGGTTATTCCATGCAAGCCATCACCGGAGCTGGAACTGAAATCATAGCAGTCAAAGTCCATTGGATGGGAGTGCCTTGGATTTGGTTCTGGTGGATGTGGTGGGGCCAATCTTAACAAATAAAACTTAGGAGGTAAAACAATGCCAGCAATATATTTATCAACTGGTAAAACTGCTGGAGATCAAGTCTCCAGTACATATGAAGGCAGACATATTACTATTGAGGAAAGTCTGCTTATACACCCTTATCATGCAGCCGATGGATATGTCGATAAGGGAGACCCTGTTATCTTCGGAAATCCTGTCCGAGCAACAGGGGTAGGTTCTGTCGGTGTTGGTGTGGCGCTACAAAGTGCTGTTGCTGCCACTGATTTGATTGCCATAGACACTGAGGGGATTTTCTTCCTGAATGTTCTAGGCAAGGAATCGGATGGCACTATTGATGGACATCTTCATGCCCTTCGGTTGGGTGATCCAGTTTACATTCAGAAAGTTCCCAATGAAGTAGCACCTTTATGTACGCTTTCTGGTGAAGACAATCCAGAAGACTGGATACCCTTTGGCTACGTTCTGGGGGATGTTACCGGTAGCTTGACCGTCCCGACTTTGGTGGCGGTAAAGGTTCACTGGTCACCGAACTACCTGGAGAGCATCAATGTTGGTTCTCTATCTCTTATTAATGAAGCTAATGTCATCTCCAATCTTGAAGTTGACATAGCAGATTTTAGAGCTGGAGGTCAAGCTCAGGAATCATGGGGCTTGGAGTATGCCTGGATGAAGTGTTTTGTCGGTCTCAAAAATATCCTAAATGTCAATGAGGATATGTGTGGTATCTATATGCGACTCGAGGATGACACGGCATCAACGGGCGGCGACCTTTACGCTGGGCGCTTCCAGACTCACGTCAACAATGCTGCTAGTGCTCTTACCCGAGTCTACGGTTTATATGTAGCTACTTCTCTTGAAGCACTAACTTCTCTTACCGAATGTTTTGGGATTGCTATTGCAATGGGTGGCCCTGGCGGTGTAGCTCCAGCAACACAGTGTGCGATTCAAATCTGTGGCGATGGAACGATGGGTACACTTCAGGCATGGTTTGATACAGAAATCGGAAGAGGTGCTGGATTGAAGGCTCAAATCGTAGCGACTGGTTGGAGTACAAGCCACAAAATTCCCATTAATATTGATGGTGTCCTTTACGGTATTCCCGTCATGGCTTGGGCATAACAAAGAACGAAAGGAAATTTATGGAAATCAAAATAACTGGTGACCCAGTAATCGACAATCTGAAAAGTCGTAAAGAAACGACCATCTCTAAAATCAGGGAGTTAGCCTATGAGCGCCTTCAGCTCACCAGGCGAGTCGAGGAAATCGACAAGTTTATTGGTCAACTAGAAGGGGCTCAGATAGGGAATGACTTGGTTCAAAGGGACATTGATGTGCGGGAAACCATAGCACAAGCACAAAAGGAGAAAGAAGAAACAAAAATAACGGAGGAAAAATAAAATGCCAGATTTGATGAAATTAGTTGAAGACTGGAAGGGGTATATTGCCCTTTCCGACATTAAACGACCCGAAGGCTATGAGCAGAAACTAAAGGAGACTATTGACCTGCTCAGCAATGCCAACCATCTTCCCCGGCACCGCCATGAGTATCTATTGAGGGAAGCGCTGACGACCTCAGACTTTCCACTTTTATTTGGCGATGTGCTGGACAGACAAGTCCTAGCATCATATAAGGCGGTTGATCCAGTTTGGAAACAGTTTGTGAGAATGGGAACTGTGCCGAGAATCTACCCTCAGATAGGTGGATATCGGTTCGGTATCACCGGGGGAGACCAGTACCTTGCTGAAGTGGCGGAGAAGGGCGAATACCTAGCATCCGAGAGGGATGAAAAGCGCTATGCCATGTATGTCAAGAAATACGGCAGGCAGTTCGACATCTCTTGGGAGGCCATGATAAACGATGACCTCGGTGCCTTAAAGGACACCCCGGAGAGGTTTGCCCGGGCTGCAATAAGGACTGAGCATCGGCTAGTGACCAGCACTTACGTTAATGATGCAATCGCTGACACGAACCACGCTGCGGGCAACCTGTATGATTCTGCCCTCGTGGATGCCATTAACCTGGGCGCGCTTCCCTTGACCATCGGAAATCTAGAGGATACCTGTGAGGCGATGGCTGCGTTCACGGATGTCAATGGCGAGCCGATAATGAACAGGGCTAAATACCTTGTGGTCGGCCCTGCGCTTGAGTTCACAGCTCGTCAAATTCTAACAAGTGCCGTTAAACAGTGGGTAGATAGAGCAGATGCTGGCACCACAACAATAGCTATGCCTATGACAAATGTCATCCCACAGTATGGGTTGCAGTTGATAATTGACCCATACCTGCCAGTATATGCTTCTACTCGTAAGCGCAGTTGGTTCCTGTTCGCTGACCCGAAGGATATCGCAGCTATGGAATGCGATTACCTGACAGGACACGAGCGACCTGAGATTTGCATGAAGGCTTCCAACAAGGTGAACATCGGGGGCGGAGAACTCGGTCCCATGACTGGAGACTTCGCTACTGATAACGTGTTCTACCGCGTGAGGGATGTCTTTGGATGCAACAAACTTGAGTGGCGTGCGACTTACGGACAATTAGTCGCCGACTAAACTTCGGGGTTATCTGGGGACGTGCGGTTTTCTCCTTCCCTGCATGTCCCCAGTTTCCCAATAGGAGGTAAATATGCAATCAGTTAGTGATTTCCCATGGGAATATGCCCATGTAACTAAAGATACTTTAGTCAGAACGGGGCAAGGTGTTCTTCATTCGATAGTTCTTAATGGCTTAACTACCGC
>Ga0307375_10003994_pt1 | contig 14281 bp, 8 predicted proteins | sample TR1MG_FD_202531 | JGI IMG/M metagenome (GOLD analysis project Ga0307375, IMG submission 202531) | Soil microbial communities from Risofladan, Vaasa, Finland - TR-1 | ecosystem: Environmental > Terrestrial > Soil > Coastal area > Acid sulfate soil | place: Finland: Risofladan, Vaasa | collected...
CCCCAAAGTCGAAAAACTTTCCGCGCCGCAGGCGCAGGAGGCTGGAGGGACGGGTCATGAGTAGCAGAACGAAGATTGCCGCGGTGCAGATGATTTCCGGCCCCGAGGTTGGCGCCAATCTGGTCGAGGCGGCGCGCCTGATCGAGCAGGCAGCGGCGCAAGGGGCGAAGCTGGTGGCTTTGCCGGAGTACTTCCCGCTGATCGGCGCCAGCGACGCAGCGCGCCTGGAAGCGCGCGAGCAGGATGGCGACGGGCCGATCCAGCGCTTCCTCTCCGAGACCGCGAAGCGGCACGGCATCTGGCTGGTCGGTGGTTCGCTGCCGTTCGTCGCCGCTGATCCTGCCAAGCAGCGCAACACCTGTCTGGTCTATGACGAGACCGGCCGGCGGGTGCTGCGCTACGACAAGATCCATCTGTTCGACTTTGCGCGCGGAACGGAACGCTACGACGAGAGTCTGACCATCGAGCCGGGCAGCGAGGTGGCGGTCATCGACTCGCCCTTAGGCCGCATCGGTCTGGCGATCTGCTACGATCTGCGCTTTCCGGAACTGTTCCGGGCGATGGGTAACGTTGATCTCCTGGTGCTGCCCGCCGCCTTCACCGAGACCACCGGGCTCGCCCACTGGGAGCTGCTGCTGCGCGCCCGCGCCGTCGAGAACCAGTGCTACCTGCTGGCGGCAGCGCAAGGCGGGCGACACCCGAACGGGCGCATGACCCACGGCAACAGCATGATCGTCGATCCCTGGGGCGAGATATTGGCCCGGCTGGACAAGGGTCCGGGCGTGTGCACCGCGAGCATCGATCCGGCGCGCATCATGGACGTCCGGGCGAGCCTGCCGGCACTCAAGCACAAGCGACTTTAACGAATTGGTTACCTCTCCATGACTGATCAGCAATCTTCCTACCTCACCGCCCAGCAAACCCTGCTCTCGCCCTACGATTTGACGCTGGCCTCGGTCGAGGGCGTGTTCGGCGAGCTGTTCCGGCATCGCGTCGATTACGCCGATCTCTACTTCCAGTACGCCCGTTCCGAAGGCTGGAGCCTGGAGGAGGGCATCGTCAAGTCGGGCAGTTTCAACATCGAGCAGGGCGTCGGCGTGCGCGCGGTCAGCGGCGACAAGACGGCCTTTGCCTACTCCGACGAGATCAGCCTGCCGGCGCTGTCGGGCGCGGCGGCGGCGGTGCGCGCCATCGCCGCCCAAGGCGGGACGGGGCGCGTGCCGATGCTGAGAGCGGAGCTGGCGCCGGCCCTCTATGGCACTGGCGATCCGATCGCATCACTGGCCGCCGTGGACAAAGTGAGCTTGCTGGAGCGGCTGGAGGGCTACGCCCGCGCTGCGGACCGGCAGGTCGTCGAAGTCATGGCCAGTCTCGCCGGCACCTGGGAAGTGGTGCTGGTGGCCAGAAGCGACGGCCAGTGGGTCGCCGATGTGCGGCCCCTGGTGCGCGTCTCGGTCAGCGTCATCATGGCGGCGAACGGTCGGCGCGAGCAGGGTTCCGCCGGCGGCGGCGGGCGCTTCGACTACGGCTACTTCTCCGATGCGGTGCTGATGGACTATGCGCACAAAGCCGTGCACCAGGCCCGGATCAATCTCACCGCAAAGCCGGCGCCCGCGGGCACCATGACCGTGGTCCTGGGTCCGGGCTGGCCCGGCATTCTGCTGCACGAGGCGATCGGCCACGGCCTCGAAGGCGACTTCAATCGCAAGGGCAGCTCGGCTTTTGCCGGACGCATGGGCGAGCGCGTCGCCGCAAAAGGAGTGACCGTCGTCGACGACGGCACCTTGCCCGACCGGCGCGGATCGCTGTCGGTCGACGACGAGGGCAATCCGACGCAGCGCACCGTGCTGATCGAGGACGGCATCCTAGTCGGCTACCTGCAAGACTCCTTGAACGCCCGCCTGATGGGGGTCGCCCCCACCGGCAACGGCCGGCGCGAGTCCTTTGCCCATTTGCCGCTGCCGCGGATGACCAACACCTACATGCTGAACGGCCGGCGGGATCCTCAGGAAATCATCGGCTCGGTGAAGAAGGGTCTTTATGCCGCCAACTTCGGCGGTGGCCAGGTGGATATCACCAGCGGCAAGTTCGTGTTCTCGGCGGCCGAGGCTTATCTGATCGAGAACGGCAGGATCACCACGCCGGTGAAGGGCGCGACCCTGATCGGCAACGGTCCCGACGTGCTCCAGCGGGTGTCGATGATCGGCAACGACCTGAGCTTAGACCCGGGGGTCGGGACCTGCGGCAAGGAAGGACAAAGCGTGCCGGTCGGCGTTGGTCAGCCGACGCTGAAGATCGAGGGCTTGACCGTCGGCGGTACCGGCTGAGGCTTGCCTCGCTTCATTCCAGGTAACGCGTGGCGTTGTCGAGGTCGCTGTGGATCGACGCCTTGCGCAAGGCGCTGACGAACTTGCGCCAGGCGAGGTCGGGCTCCTCCACCTTCAGCACATAGGTGTCCCGGTCGCTGCGGGCCTTGCGCAGGATAGTCACGCGCAGATGGCTCTGGTCAGTGCGGCCGAGATCGATGCGCGCCGTGCCTTCGACCTCCAGCGGCAGGGCGAGCCCCGAGCGGGCCCTGAAGCCATTCATCGAGCACTCGACGACCTGTAGCGCGTAGTTGCGTTGCAGCCGGCCGCGGCCGATCACCAGTTCCGCCGGACAAACGACGGAGAAGCGCTGGTGCCGCTTCGGGTAGTCCGTGTCACGTTCGCCCCCCTGGGGCAAGGGTGGCAGCACCGTCTTGTACGCCGGTAGGTCGTAGATCGCATGGAAGCGGCGTATTTCATCGTCGTTCAAGCCGGCGAATACCGCGGTCCGCTGGTTGAAGAAATAATCGAGGAGTTCCGGCGTCATCACCGGATCGTTGGTCGTATAAAAGCGCTTGTCCGGGAAGATGATGTTGGGCATGTGCAAGTCGATGAAGTAGCGGTAGAGATTCTTGGCGGGTTCCTTGTTGCCGTAATACCGTCGGTAGATCTCCGGGGCGGCCTTGAGATCGACGTGGGCGCCCACGGCCGGCGCGCCGTTGACGAAGTCGTAGTGCTCGACCGGGTTCTGCTTCAGGCGCTTGAAAAACAATATCGACTCGTAAAAGCCGATGTGCCTGGGATTCACCGCGATCACCAGATGGCGGGTATCGAACAGCTTGGTCGAGTACTCATACATGAATTTCATCAGCGGAAACAGGATTACGCCGCCCATCGCCTGAAATCGCCGGTGGACGGCCAGCGCCGAGACCTCCGCGATATTGCCGCCGGCCTTGCGGATAGCTTCGATGTTGAAAATCTTTTGCATGGGAAAACCGAGCGGGCTCTCCCGGATCAGCGAAATGGTGCCGACGATCCTGCCGTCATACTTGGCCAGCAGTGTCGTGGTCGTGGGCAGGGCATGATAGAGGGTGGCGCGCATGCCCGAGGGATCGGGTTTCATGAATCCCACCCGGACGTAGGCATCGTGCAGCAGGCTGAAGCAGTCCTCCAGTTCCTCCCGGGTCTCGGCGACCTTGAGTACCAGCTTGTCGGGCGGGGCCACGTCGCACCTGATCATGTTGCGAAAAACAGCGAAACGCATCCGGCGCGGCAACACGCCGGTCGCTCTGCGGGCGACTTGGCGATACAACCTGACGAATTTGTTGAACATTATCGACCAGTCGCTCCTGTTCATCCGGTCTTTCATAGTAATACACATAAGGCATATTATCAAAGCCGCGACAGCGCGGCTGCTCATCGCCTGCGGCGCTCATCGGCTTCGCCGCGCCGGCTCGATTTCAGGGCTGTCCATCGGAGTTTGTTGCTATGACGTAAGCATGTTAAAGTGACTTGTCATGACAAGCCCGGGCCAAGCGCATTCTGTCCGTGGATTGAGGGGGAATGCAATGGAGCCTCATGCGCTAGCCGAGGGCCAGAGCGGCAAGGGGAAGCTTGGTATCGGACGCCTCGGCGTGATGGCCTTACTGGGACGACTCCTTCCTGTCGCTTGTACGCTCCTGGTCCCGAGTGCCTCTTTCGCCTTGCCCACCGGGGGGCAGCCCGTGGCGGGCAACGCCACCGTGGCCTCGAGTTCCAGCACCTCCCTCGCCATCACCCAGGCCAGCCAACGCGCGATCCTCAACTGGCAGAGTTTCGGCATTGCACCAGGCGAGAGCGTGGCTTTCAGGCAGCCTAACGCGAGCGCGGTGACGCTCAACCGGGTGCTTGGCGGCAACCCGAGCGAGATCCAGGGTCGCATCAGCGCCAACGGTCAGGTGTTTCTGGTGAATCCCAACGGCGTGCTGTTCGGGCCGAGCGCGAGCGTCGATGTCGGCGGCTTGGTGGTCACGACATTGGCGATCTCGAACCAGGACTTCCTGGCCGGCCGGATGCGGTTTTCCGGAACCGATGGTTCCGGCGGCATCAGGAACTCAGGCCGGCTCACGGCGAACGCCTACGTCGCGTTGATCGCTCCGGACGTGGCCAACGATGGAACGATAGCGGCAGGCAACGTCGCGCTCGCCGCGGGCAAGAAGGTCAGCCTCGATTTTGCTGGCGACGATCTGCTGAAAATCAAGATCGACGAGGCGGCCCTGAACGCCGCCATCGACAACAGCGGTGCGTTGATGGCCGACGGCGGCAGGGTAGTGCTCACCGCCCGCGCTGCCGGCGAACTGGTCGGAACGGTGATCAACCATACCGGCATCGTAGAAGCCAAAAGCCTGAGCAATAGGAATGGCCAGATCGTGCTCGACGGCGGCACCTCGGGCAGCGTCGAAGTGGCTGGAACACTGGATGTTTCAGGCAAGGCTAGCGGCGGCAGCATAGGCGTGTTCGGCCGGAAAATCGCGCTCCAGAGTGCCAGCCTCGACGCCTCGGGGCAGAGCGCAGGTGGCACAGTACGGGTGGGTGGGGACAGCCATGGAACACCAGCGGTTGCCGCGGGCAATCCTGTGGCCAATGCCCGGACGGTGAGTATCGATGCCGCCAGCACGATCAAAGCGGATGCCAAAGTCGAAGGCGACGGCGGCAAGGTGGTGGTCTGGTCTGAGGGAAATACCCAGTTCGACGGCCGCATCTTTGCGCGCGGCGGTCCGCAAGGCGGCGACGGCGGCTTCGTCGAAACCTCGGGGGCGCAGCTCATGGTCGGCGACAACGCCAGGGTCGACGCTCGCGCGCCGCTAGGCAGCGCCGGGAACTGGCTACTCGACCCGACAGACTTCACCATTGCCGCCAGCGGCGGCGACATGACTGGCGCCACGCTGACTGGCAATCTTGGCTTGGGCCCCGTCAGCCTTTCGAGCTCGAACAATCTCAATGTTAATGATGCCGTCAGCTGGAGCGCAAACGATCTCTCCCTGACTGCGGCCGGCGACATCAACATCAACGCCGTGATGACGGCGACGGGCAGCGCCAGCCTGGATCTCAATCCCGGCGCCGGCAAGGCGGTGCTGGTCGGATTCAACCCTGGCACCGCCGCCGGATTCATGGGTCGGGTCGACTTCAGCGGGACCGGTGCGCTCCAGATCAACGGCACCCCCTACACGGTGATCAGTGACCCCGCCGGCCTGCAGGCCATGAGCGGCTCGAACCTGTACGCGCTGGGCAGCGACATCGCCGGCGGCCCCTTCACCCCGGTGGGCGCTGGTTCACCCTATGCGCCATTCCGCGGTTCGCTCGACGGTCTGGGTCACACCATCAGCGGGCTCGCCATCGATCTTCCGGCGACCGACGGGGTGGGCCTCCTCGGGGTCTTTACCGGCAAGCTCGGCAATGTCGGGCTGGAGGGAGGCGCCATCCGCGGACATAATTTCGTCGGCAGTCTGGTGGGTTTTTGCAACAGCTGCATCATCAACAACGTCTACTCAAGCGCAAGCGTGACCGGGAAAGGTGTTTATTCTGGCGGCCTGGTAGGTCTGTCCAGCGGGAACATCCGCAATTCATATTCCACCGGTGACGTTGTTGGCGCATTTGCTGTCGGCGGTCTGCTCGGCTACTCGAGTGATGGGGTGCTCACCGCCGACTACGCCACTGGCAACATTACCGACAGCGGCGGCGCTGCCGGAGGGCTGGTGGGCTATAGCTATGCCGACATTTATAGTTCCTATGCCAAGGGCTCGGTCACGGCAAGCGGTGATGATGCCGGCGGGCTGGTGGGTGATAATGAGGGGCGCATCTACGATGCCTACGCCACGGGCGCTGTGACTGGAGTTTCCAGCGTGGGCGGGCTGGTCGGCTATAACCGCTGGAAAATCTACCGAACCTACGCCACCGGCCTGGTGACCGGCACCGGTACCTCGATCGGCGGTCTGCTCGGAAACAATCAAGACCTTGGCGCTACTGCAGACAGCTACTGGGATGTAGGCTCGAGTGGCCAGGCTACTAGCGCCGCTGGCACGGGCGTAGGTGCCGTAGGTATCACCCCGACTGCCGCCATGATGACTCAAGCGACCTTCAGCGGTTTCGATTTTTCCACCACTTGGCGCGTCTACGGGGGCAACACGCTTCCCATGCTGAAGGCGCTTCTGGTGCCACTCAGCGTGACCGCCAACGCGGATGGCAAGACCTATGACGGCCTGGCCTATTCGGGCGGCAATGGCGCCGTCTATAGCGATCCGGCCGCCGTGCTGTCAGGCGTACTCGGTTACGGTGGCAGCGCACAAGGCGCGAAGAACGCAGGCTCGTACTTGATCACGCCCAATGGCCAGTGGTCCACCAAGTACGACATTAGCTTCAATGACGGCGCGCTGACCATAGGCAAGGCGGCTCTGACGGCCAGCGTTACCGCACCCGACAAGGTCTACGACGGCAATACCAGCGCCGCGCCGACGCTCTCCATCACCGGCGGACTGGTGAGCGGTGAGACCATCAGCGCCACCGGCACGGCCAGCTTCAACAGCAAGGATGTGACGACGGCCAATCTGGTGACGGTCAACAGCGCGGCGCTGGCCGATGGCACGGGCCTGGCCAGCAACTACAGCCTGGCCTCCGGCGAGACGGCGACGGCGCACATCACGCCGGCGCCACTGACTCTGGCGGCGACCGCGGCCAACAAGACCTACGACGGCAACAACACGGCGACGGTGATGGGCTACGGCCTCGCCGGCTTCGTCGGCTCAGAGAGCGTGACCGGGGCCTCGACCGGTGCGACCTTCTTGGACAAGAATGTGGCCAACGGCAAGACCGTCACCATCACCGGCATCAGCCTGAACGACGGCACCAATGGCGGACGGACATCGAACTACAGCGTCGCCGCCTCGACCGTAGCCACCGCCGACATCACCGCTAAACCGGTGACGCTCACCGCGCCGGCGGTAAGCAAGCGCTACGACGGAGGGCTTACCTACACCACCAGCGGCGCAGATCTCACGGCGCTCTCTGGTGCCCTGGTGGGTGGTGACACGGTGAATGCGGCGACCCTCGCCTACACCGACAAGAACGCCGGCACCGGCAACAAGACGGTGAACCTCAACAGCGCGACAGTGAGCGACGGCAACGGCGGGGCCAACTACAGCATCACCCTGGCGGGTAACAGTGGCAGCACCATCACGCCGGCGAGCCTCGCGGCTAGCGTGGCGGCTGCCGACAAGGTGTATGACGGCACGCCCGCGGCCACGATCACGAGCCGCACGGTCGGCGGCGTGCTCGGCGGCGACGTCGTGAGCCTCACTGGCGGCACAGCCAGCTTCGACACCAAAGATGCCGGCTATGGCAAGCTCGTGACCGCTACCGGCCTGACCCTTGCCGGTCTGGATGCGGGCAACTACACGGCGAACACCACGGCGACGACCACGGCGAATGTCACGCCGGCTAGCTTAGGCCTCAGCCTGACGGCGGGCATCACGGCTGCCGACAAGGTCTATGACGGCACCACGGCCGCCACCATCACCGGTCGCTCTTTGCTGGGCGTGATCGGCGGGGACGACGTCAGCCTCATCGGCGGCACGGCGACTTTCGACACCAAGAATGTGGGCACGGCCAAGACCGTGACCGCCACGGGCCTGACGCTGGTCGGTCCTGACGCCGGTAACTACACGGCGAACGCCACGGCGACGACGGCGGCCACGATCACGCCGGCCCAGTTGCTCTACCTCGCCGATTCTGCCAGCCGCGCCTACGGACAAGCTAATCCCGCCTTTACGGGCAGCGTCACCGGTTTCAGGCACGGAGAAACCCTGGCCGATGCGACCACGGGCAGCCTGGTTTTCAGCAGCACCGCCAGGTCCGTCAGTCCCGTGGGAAGCTACGAAATCACGGGCGGCGGCTTGTCCGCGACTAACTACAGCTTCGGTCAGGCACCGGGAAACAGCGTTGCACTTCAGGTGTTCGCCGCAGCCGAACCACCTGTCCTGCCCCCGGTGATTCCGCTGGTCACCTCGCCGCTGCCTCAGACGGAGACGGTGCTCCTGACGAGCCGGGCGAACCGTTCCCGTGACGACCTCATCCCCTGCAAGAGCGCCCTTGCGCAAAATGCGCTCGGTGACTATTCGGTTGCCTGGACCTGCGGCGCGTCCAGCCGATGACCCGGCTGACACGCTGCGTTGCGTCCTCGGTGGTCAGCACGGCTGTGCGCGGATATATGGCATAGGAGTAATATCGAAATCGTGAAAACGGAATTATTCGGAATGCGACCACGCTCCGGCTGTTGGCCATGATCGTCGCGACGACCGCACGGCTGCGGCTGATGCTGCAATTGCTCGCGACGCTTGCCGTCCTGGCATGGCTGCCCGGCAATGCATTCAAGCTTTTCGCCTTCCTGGTCATCTGGGCACTGGGCTTCGGCCGAATTACCGGACCGGAACTGCTGCTGATGCTCGGCATCAATGCACTGTTCGTCCTGATGAATCTCGGTGCCCTGCACCAAGGGGTGTTCCGCTTCAATCGTCCCGACGCGCTCGGCATGCCGATGTACGAGTTCGCCATGTGGGGTTTCTACATTCTCAATGCCCTCCGCTTTCTCGGCGGACGGCCGCCGCGGGGCCGGTCATGGGTGGCGCTCGGACTGGCGGCGATGTTTGCACTGCCGTTTTCCACCGTCGGCGACGCCACGGCATTGACCTTGGTCTCGGCAGCGATCCTGGCGCTGTGCCTCGCCTTCTACCATGAACGGATGGATTTGGCCTATGTCCTCTACATGGTCGTCATGGGTGCCATGGTCGAGTACATCGGCGTGGCGACGGGGCAATGGACTTATCCGGGCACCGGCGGCGTACCGCTCTGGTTCGCCACGATGTGGGGCGGGGTTGGCCTATTCAGCCGCAGGCTGCTGCTGCCGCTGCTGTACCGGGATGGGGTGCTGGGTGCGGCGCGTTGACTTGAGCCTGTCTTAGGGTTTTGAGAGGAGGAATCCCGTGGAACTGGACGATGCTTTGCGAGATTGGGGCGCGCTGCTCGGCCAGCCGCGGGTCCTCGGAGCGGCGGCGGCCCAGGCCGAGTATGGGCGGTGCACGACCGGACTCAGGCGCCGGCTGGCGGGCGCCCTGAAGCCGGGCGAGCGCACGCAGATTCCGGCGATCGTCGCGATCGCTGCCCGTTTCAAGGTGTCGCTCTACCCGATCAGCACTGGCCACAATTGGGGTTACGGCACGGCCCTGCCGGCGACAGACGACTGCGTCATTGTCGACCTCTCCGGACTCAACCGGATCGTCGACTTCGACCCGGACAACGGTCTGGTCACGGTCGAGCCCGGCGTCACCCAGGGGCAGCTCGCCCACTTCCTCGATCAGGGCGGGCATCCCTACCTGGTGCCGGTGACCGGTGCCGGACCGAGCTGTAGCCTGGTCGGCAATGCGCTGGAGCGCGGTTACGGCATCACGCCCCACGCCGACCACTTCGCCGCGGTGATGACGCTGGAAGCGGTGCTGCCCGACGGCCGCGTCTATCGTTCGGCGCTGTCCGGGATCAATGGCGAAGCGCTCGATCGGTCCTTCAAGTGGGGCATCGGTCCTTATCTCGATGGTATTTTCTCGCAGAGCGGCTTCGGCATCGTGACCGAAATGAGCATCGCGCTGGCGCGGCGTCCCGACGGCATCAAGGCCTTCCTGTTCGGCCTGAAGCGGGAGGAGCAACTGGGCGAGCTGGTCGAACGGGTGCGCGAAGTGCTGGCCCGCTACCCGGGCGTGGTCGGCGGCATCAACCTGATGAACTCCTACCGCGTCCTGGCCATGGCCGCAGCCTATCCGCGCGAGCGTCTGGGTCCAGACGGTCTCATTCCTCCGGCCCTGCTGTCCGCGCTCAGCCGGGACAATCAGGTGAAGCCCTGGACGGGATTCGGCACGCTCTACGGCAGCCGCGGCGTGGTGGCGGCGGCGCAGCGCGAGATCCGCGACTTGCTCAAACCGCTGGCATCGCGGCTGATCTTCATCGGCCCCGCCGGCGCCCATACCCTGGCCAGACTCGGTCGGCTGTTGCCGGGTCGTTATCGTTCCAGGTTCGCCAGGAGCCTGGACATGCTGGAGCGCTCGCTGCAACTGGTGGCCGGCCGGCCGAACGAAACGGCGCTGCCACTGTGCTATTGGCTGGGCGGCAAGCGAGCGCCGGCCGACGTGGCCATGGATCCGGCCCGCGACGCGTGCGGCGTGACCTGGTATGCGCCGCTGGTGCCGATGCAGCCGGAGCGGGTTGCCGCCTATCTGCGCATGGTCACCGCAATCATGCGCGAATATCGTCTGGAACCGCTGATCACGCTGACCAGCGTGTCGGAGCGCTGCTTCGACAGCACCGTGCCGCTGCTCTTCGATCTGGGCTCGGAAGCGAGCCGGGAAAATGCCGAGCGCTGTTATTGGGCGCTGCTGGAGGCGGGCCGCAGCCAGGGTTTTCTGCCCTACCGGGTGGGCATCCAGACCATGGGCTGGCTGTCGCGAAACGACACGACTTACTGGCAGTTGGTCAGGGAAATCAAGAGGACGCTCGACCCCGACGCCATCCTCTCCCCGGGGCGGTATGTCTGATAGATTGCCGGAGCGATAAGCCCCGATGCCCTGGTTCGCGCTATCCGGTCGGCTGACTTGCGTTGCCAAACGACGAAGGGCCGCTGTGGCATTCGCGTTGTTCGGGACATCAGCCGCCCATGCCCAGTCCGCGGTCTTGCTCGGCTTATCGGACGCCGGCAGCCTGCTGCGCAATCTCGAGCCGCTGCCTCGCGCGACGCCTTCCCTGTCCGCGCCGCAGTCGCCGACCCCAGCGGCAAAGTCGTCCGAGCAAACCGCGCGCGATCCAGACAGAGAGGCATTGACGACCGATCAGGCTCACCACAGCCTGTTGCTGGTAAACGACCTGATCGCGGCGAATTCCTTCTCCCAGCCAGTGCCGGACGCCGGCTCTCTGTTGCACGGTATCGAGCCTGCGCCCAGAGTGTCGGCGTCGCCGCCTGCAGAGGCGCCTCGTCCCGGTCTGAACGAGCTGCGCGTGCTGGTTCGTGATTTTCATATCAGTGGTGCCACACTGAATTTCGAGGCCAGACTCAGGGAGCGGCTGCTGCCCTTCATCGGCAAAAAGCTCGACCTGGCAGAGCTGGAAGCTGCCACCGCCGCGGTCGGCGAAGTCTACCGGGAACAAGGCTACGTCGCCCGCGCCTATTTGCCGCCGCAGGCGATCAAGAACGGTATCGTCGACATCGTCATCGTCGAGGGCAGGCTGGGGAAGGTCCAGGTGGCGAAGACTGAGCCGCCGGCACGATTGTCCAGCGATCGCGCCGCGCGCACCTTGAGCGAGAACATGCCGGTCGGCGAACCGGTCAAGACCGGGCAGTTGGAACGCAACGTGCTGCTCCTCAAGGATCTCGCCGGAGTCAATGCCAGCGTCACCCTGGTGCCCGGCACGCATGCAGCGGAGGTCGATGCGCAGATCGCCTTGTCCGATAATCCCCTGATCACCGCCAGCGTCGGCGCCGGCAACGGCGGTGCGCCGGGCACCGGCGCCAACCAGATTGATGCCGCGCTCTCCGTGAATGGCGCCGCTGGGATCGGCGAACGCCTGAGCCTGAGCGCCGTCGGCGCCAGCGGCCTCGACTATGCGCACGCGGCACTCGCCTTGCCGCTGGGGTATTCCGGCCTCAGCCTCGGCGCCAACATCGCGACGCTGCGTTACCGGCTCGGCGGCAACTATGCCAGCCTCGATGCCAGCGGCGAAGCATCGAGCGCGGGTTTCTCCGCCAGCTATCCGATCATCCGCAGCCGCGCACGGAATCTCTATCTGGATGCCAATTTTGAACGGCGGCGCTATGTGAATCGAGCGCTGGGTGAGATCAGCAGCGACAAGCGTGCCGACGTCCTCTCCCTAGACCTGGCCGGCAACAGCCTCGATGGCTGGTTGGGCGGGGGCTACGGCAGCTACGCTGCGGCGCTCACCGGCGGCCGTCTCGACCTGTCGGCGGCGCCGGCCAATCTCGCCTTCGATGCGGCCTCGGTTCGGACCCAGGGCGACTATTCGAAGTTTTCCTGGAACGCTTCGCGCCTGCAGGCGGTGGCCGAGACCCTCAGTCTGTACGCCGGCTTTTCCGGCCAGTTTGCGGGAAAGAACCTCGATTCCTCGGAAAAATTCTATCTCGGCGGCCCCAATGGCGTGCGTGCCTATCCGGTCAACGAGGCCGGCGGCGACGCGGGCTGGTTGGCCAGCCTGGAGCTGCGCGGCCGACTCAGCCGCGCGCTTCAGGCCGTTGCTTTCGCCGATTTTGGCGGCGTGCTGCAGCACCGCAAGCTCTGGCCGTCCTGGGCGGGTAGCGCCAACGTGCCCAATCGCATCGAGCTCGCCGGACTGGGTCTCGGCTTGAACTGGAGTTCGCTCAGTACCGCCGCGCGCTTGAGCGTCGCCTGGCGTCTGGGCAGCAACCCTTTGAGTGACGCCAACGGCAAGGACAGCGATGGCACGCGGCGCATCCCGCGTGTCTGGGCTCAGCTCGATCAATACTTCTGAGCAAGCCCGCTACTTTTTCCGGGCAAGTTGTTGCCACAGCATCAGCGCGATGCCGATGCTGATGGCCGAGTCGGCGACGTTGAAGGCCGGCCAGTAGTGGCGGTCGATGTGAAAGTACAGGAAGTCCACCACCGCACCGCGGCTCAGCCGGTCGATGACGTTGCCCAGGGCGCCACCCAGCACCAGCGCCAGCGCCAGCGGCTGCAGCCGCTCATGGGCGTGGCGGCGCATCAGCGTCAGGATCCAGGCCGAGATCACCAGCGCCAGCGCCACGAAGAACCAGCGCTGCCAGCCCGAGGCTGACGACAGAAAGCTGAAGGCGGCGCCGCGGTTGAAGACGAACACCAGGTCGAAGAAGCGCGTCACCGTGACGCTCTCGCCGAGCGTGAACGCCGACACCAGCCAGGCCTTGCTCACCTGGTCGAGGACGATGATGGCGGCAGACAGCGCCAGCCAGAGGGAAAACCTAGGCTGCCGCACGCGCTTCTCCCTCGCCGAACAGGTTGGATGCGCAGCGGCCGCACAGTTCCGGGTGCAAGTCGGCGTGGTCGTGGTGGCCGACGTCATCGCGCCAGTGCCAGCAGCGGGGGCACTTGGCGTGCGCGGAAGGGGTGACGATCACCGCTTCCGCGCCGACATCGGCGGCTTTCACCAGCGTGGTCTTGGAGCAGATCAGGACGAAGCGCAGGTCGTCATCCAGCGCCGAGAGCAGTTCGTACTTGGCGCCGCTGGCGCGGATCTCCACCTCCGCCTGCAAGGACGAGCCGATTGCGCCGGCGCCGCGCAATTCTTCCATCGCCTTGCTGACTTCGGCGCGTACTTCGCGGATCCGGCGCCAGCGGTCGAGCAGTTGTTCCTCGTCGCCAGACTCCGGCAGTTGATGCCAGGTGCTGAGCATGACGCTCTCAGGATTGCCTAGTGTCGACCACACTTCCTCGGCGGTGAAGGCGAGCACCGGCGCCATCAGCCGGGTCACGCTCTGCAGGATGTGCCAGAGCGCGCTCTGGGCCGAACGGCGCGGGCGCGAGTCGGCGCCGGTGGTGTACAGCCGGTCCTTGAGGATGTCGAGATAGTAGGCGCCGAGGTCTTCCGAGCAGAAGTTCAGCAGCGCCTGCGCCACCTTGTGGAATTCGTAGCGCTCGTAGTCGGCGCCGACCTGTTCCTGCAACTGCCGGGTCATGGCCAGTGCGTGGCGGTCGATCTCCAGCCACTGGGCGGGTGCCAGCAGTTGCGTCGCCGGGTCGAAGTCGGCGGTATTGGCGAGCAGGAAGCGCAGCGTGTTGCGGATGCGGCGGTAGGATTCGACCACCCGCTTCAGGATTTCATCGGAGATCGACAGCTCGCCTGAATAGTCGGACGAGGCGATCCACAGGCGGATGATTTCCGCTCCGAGCTTGTCG
>Ga0307375_10003996_pt1 | contig 14278 bp, 13 predicted proteins | sample TR1MG_FD_202531 | JGI IMG/M metagenome (GOLD analysis project Ga0307375, IMG submission 202531) | Soil microbial communities from Risofladan, Vaasa, Finland - TR-1 | ecosystem: Environmental > Terrestrial > Soil > Coastal area > Acid sulfate soil | place: Finland: Risofladan, Vaasa | collected...
ACACCGGTTGTCGGTGCGGTTTCCTGGCTGACGCGGGGGGCAGTTTTGCGGCGCGCATCGTGGCCCGACTGCCTGGTGGGCAGGAGCGGGCGCAGCCAGTCGCGCAGGGTGCTCATCTCGACAGGAAAGGCTGGTTTTCGACGTTCAACTACCCCGCATGCCCGTTTGCGCGGGCGCGCTTGAGCAGGAATTCGCTGATGAGCCCGACGGGGCGGCCTGTGGCGCCTTTGTTCTCACCCACGTTCCAGGCGGTTCCGGCGATGTCCAGGTGTGCCCAGCGATAGTCCTTGGTGAACCGGGAGAGGAAGGCGGCAGCAGTCAGCGCACCGCCCTCGCGCCCGCCGATGTTGGCCATGTCGGCAAAGTTGCTCTTGAGTTGGGGCTGGTATTCGTCCCACAACGGTAACTCCCAGGCACGGTCGTGGCTGATTTCGCCTGCCTTAAGCAATTCCTGAGCGAGGGCTTTTTGGTTGCTGAACAAGCCACTGGGCACCCGACCCAGGGCGATCACACAGGCGCCGGTCAGGGTGGCCATGTCGATTACGGTTTCGGGCTTGTAACGCTTGGCATAGGTCAAGGCGTCACAGAGGATCAGGCGACCTTCGGCATCGGTGTTGAGCACTTCGATGGTCTGGCCGGACATGCTCTTGATGATGTCGCCGGGTTTGAGCGCGCCACCGCCCGGCATGTTTTCCACACTGGGAACGATGCCGACCACATTGATGGGCAGTCGAAGTTCCGCGACGACGGACATGATGCCGATAACAGCCGCAGCGCCGGCCATGTCGTACTTCATCTGATCCATGTCTGCGCCGGGTTTGAGCGAGATGCCGCCACTGTCAAAGGTGACGCCTTTGCCGACGAGGACGATCGGCGGTTCATCGGCCGGACCACCCATGTGCTCCATGACGATGAGTTTGGGTGCTTCGCGGCTGCCCTTGGCGACGGCAAGCAGGGCGTGCATGCCCAGTGCTTCCATCCGGGTCTGGTCGAGCACTTCGACCATGAGGTTCGGATGGGTTACAGCCAGGCTGCGCGCCTCTTCCGCCAGGGTTGTGGGTGTGCAGATGTTCGGCGGCATATTGCCGAGATTCTTGGTCAGGTGGATGCCCGAACTGATGGCCATGGCCTCCCGCAGGCTCGCTTCGGCTTCCAGCAGGGCTCGGCGGCTCGGGGTGATGAAGGTGACCTTGCGCAGGGGGCGGCGCGGTCCTGGGTCCGGGATGGATTTCAGTTGATCGAAGCGATACAGGGCGGCATCGATTGCCAGGACGCTTTGACGGAGGATTTGTTCGAGCTCGATGCCCTTGATATCCAGTTCGGTCAGGTGACTGACGCATTCGGTCGTGCCGCGATAGTGCAGGGCTTTGACCGCCGCCGCCGTCGCCTTGTTGAATGCGTTGAGGTCGAACTCTCGCTCCTTGCCCAGGCCGACAAGCAGAACACGCTCTGCCTGGATGCCGGGGATCGCATGGATCAGCAACGTGTCGCCCAGTTCGCCTTCCATGTCGCCCCGCCGGGTCAGCGCGCTTAGATGACCGTCGCTGGCCTTGTCGATGGCTTCGGCGGCTTCGGACAGCTTGCGCGCTTCATAAATGCCGACGATCAAACAGGATGTGCGTTGTTTTTCGGGGGCGCCACTTTTGACTGAAAATTCTAACAAGGCTTTTCTCCTGGGCTGGGGCATAGAATATCGATAGCAATTCTAGCAGAATCCATGGGCCGGGCGTGATGACCTGAGCGTGCGATTGCTGATACGCCGCTCTGGAAAACCACATCGACATACGCCGGGTTTGCTTGGGGTGTTATGGTGTTTTATACAAACCGGAATCCGGCGGACGGCGACCGGGCCTCGTGCTTTGCACAACTGCGTAAACAGAACATTCCCCGCCGCTTGCCGCGGTGTTACAGGAAGGCGTGACATGTCATATATCGAACCAGACGATGAATTTGAACCCGGTGTTCAGAACCCGCATCACTTTGAACCCAAGATCCGACCCTCGGGTTTGGGCGTGTTTTCCAAGTGGCTGCTGATTCTGGGTGGGGTGTTGACTGCGATCGGGGTGATCGGCGGTTTCAGCACCATGATTCTCGTGAAGGGCGGCGGCCATTCGATCTTTCTTGATCTGTTGATGCTGGCCCCGGCGGGTTCGCTGATGGCTTTTGCCGGGATTACCGGTTGGGTGATCAGCGGCGGGAAATAGGCGCTTTCAACCCGCCGAGGATGACCTCCGTCACCCCCCGTGCTTACCCAGTTCCCGATAGCGGGGGCAGGGTTCGCTGATGACGGTGGCCGGCCGCGTATCGAGGTGCAATGCCGTCAGTTCACGCCCCCACAGACAACCCTGATCAATTCCCCAGGTTTTGCGTCGATCCCGAGCTTCGCCCAGGGAAGACCAGTGCCCGTAAACAATTCGCGCATCCCGACTCGCCCGGCGGGGCATGTCAAACCACGGAATCAGGTCGGGTGAGACCTCGTCCAGTGGCCGTTTTTCCTTGAGATCCAGTCGCCCGTCAGCGGTGCAGTAGCGCATCCGAGTAAGGGCGTTGATGGTGTAGCGGATCTTCATGGTCTTGCTCATGCTTTCCGACCAGTAGGGCGGATGCTCGCCGAACATGGCCGTGAAAAACGGCATCGGGTCGGATTGCCGGAGTGCCTTTTGCGCCATTTTCGCTTGAGCCATGGCCATGGGGATATCCCAGGCGGGCGGGATGCCGGCGTGGACCAGCGTCCAGTTGAGCGTGGCGTCATAATGGATCAGTGGCAGGTTACGCAGCCAGTCGATGAGTTCGTCCCGATCCGGCGCCTGGAGGATGTCGTCGAGCGTGTCACCGGGCTTGGGCGATCTGTCGGTGAATGCACAGGCGAGCAGAAATAGATCGTGGTTGCCGAGCACGGTGATGGCCGAGTCACCCAGATCGCGCACGAAGCGCAGCGCTTCCAGCGACTGGGGCCCCCTATTGACGAGGTCGCCGACGAACCAGAGGCGGTCGTTGGCCGGGTCGAAGTGGATGCGGTCGAGGAGGGCCTTGAGCGGGTCCAGGCAACCTTGCAGGTCGCCGATCGCATAGGTCGACATGAATTAATCCTTGTTTTTGATGAGCGTGATGCCGCGAAACCAGCCCCTGGCCAGGAGTGGCGTGTCTCGCGTCAGAATGAGTTCCGGGTGGGCGGCCAGCAGCGGTTCGAACTCAACGTCCGTTCGCGTGGCGAGCTGCCCCATGAGCGGACTGATGCCGCGCCGCAGCCAGGCCTTTTGGCCGGGACGCAGGAATTTATCGAAGATCAGTATTCGTCCGCCAGGCCTGACGATACGGCTGGCTTCGGACAGGGTGGCCACCGGATTGGGCACCACCGCCAGAATCAGATGCAGGATGACGGTATCGAAGGCGTTGCTCGCCAAGGGTGTCTGCATGGCGTCGCCTTCGATCAGGGCGACCGGGAATGATTGTGTGCGGGCCCGGGGCTGCGCACGATTCAACATGGCGCGCGTCCAGTCCAGACCGACACAGAATCGGGGCGGTGCGTCGGCGGAAAGCAGTTCGAGATCCAGCCCGCTGCCGATCCCCATGAGCGCAATATCCTGATCATCGAGGCCGCCCAGCGTTTCGAGATTATCGATGCGCGCCTGCCGGGTCGCCCGGCGCAACATCCGGTCGTACAACGGGGCCCAAAGGGTATAGGTTTGACGCAGGCTCATGAAGCGGCTTTCGATGGACGGTCAGTGGATCGGGCGATAGTCGCTGGGGGCGATGAGGTGAAACATCGGTATCGCCACCTTGAAGGCGTCCCCCTGCTCGTCGACGAAGCCGTAGTCGCCCCACATCCGGCCCGCGGGGCTTTCGATGACGGACCCGGATTGATAGCGGTGCTCGGCATTGGGTGCGATCTTCGGCTGTTCGCCGACGATACCATCGCCCCGAACCTCCTGAATGCAGCCATTACCCATGTCGATGCGCCAGTGTCGATTGATGAGCTGAACGGTTTGCAGGCCATGGTTGATGATGCGGATCTCGTATCCGAAGGCAAAGCGATGGCTGGCCGGATCGGAGTGCTGGGGGACATAGATGGCACGCGGAATGACTTCGATCGCTTCGGCGCGCGGGTCGTTCGGGGTGCTGCAGAGAAAATCGTTGAGAAAGTTGAAATTCATGGCATCAGGTACTCCTGCCTGCGCAGTCGCGGTCGATGAACCAGTCTGTCGCTCGTCGTTGTGTCAACAGGGCGCTGGGCAGGTCGCAGTCGGGTTTTTGAATGGCCTGGAACGCCGGCTGTTTTCCGACGCCTGCGGCAAGAAAGCAGACGTTCCGGGCCTGTTCGAATACCGGGAAGGTCAGGGTCAGCCGCATGGTTGACAGTTGGGTAACCGGATTGACCACGACCCAGCGCGTTCGTTCATCCAGTGCGGGGGTGTTGGGAAACAGGGAGGCGAAATGTCCGTCTGTGCCCATGCCGTTGAGGATGAAGTCGAATACCGGCGCGGCAGATCCGGCCCAGTCGCTCAACAGGGTCTGATAGCGATCGGCTTCTTCCTCCAGGTCGCGCATCGGTGCGCTGATCATGGGAAACAGGTGTGCTTTGGGCAGATCAAGCGGTGCGAACAGGTACCGGTTGGCCATGCCGAAATTACTGTCGGGATGGTCTTGCGGTACGGCGCGTTCGTCACCGAAATAGCATTCGACGCGAGACCAGTCGATTCGTTTTTCCTGTGTCGGACTGGCCAGGAAATCGTACAGCGACTTCGGTGTGCTGCCGCCCGACAGCGCAATCCGCGCCACGCCGCGTGCATCGATGCTTTCGGCCAGCACAGACAACAGGTGATCGGCACACGCGGCGATCAATTGGTCGTGGCGTTCGCTGATGTGTATGTTCATGGCCGGATTGCTTGCTGCACGGGGTACTCGCGGTTTTGACGGGATTGTGACGAATCCGATTGGTTGGCCAGGGTCAGGTTTTCTTGAGCGGTTTTGGTACCGACCGAGCGGCCTGCGCCAGTGCAATATATCCTTCCAGCGGAATCTGCTCGGCGCGGGTACCCGGATCGAGTCCTGCTTCAATGATTGTTGACGCTGGCAGCCAATGTTTCAAGTTGTTACTCAGGGTTTTTCGCCGATGAGCAAAGGATAGACCAACAATCTCGTCAAAGAGCGGTCGGAGTTCGTCCGCAACGCGTCGTACCGCTAACGGTGCAATGCGAACGATGGCCGAATCGACTTTTGGCGGGGGATTGAAGGCTTCTGGTGGGACGACAAACAGGGCATCCACCTCGGCCACTGCCTGAACCATGATGGACAGACGGCCGTAGTTTCGGCTTCCCGGGCCGGCGGCCAGCCGGTCCACCACTTCCTTTTGCAGCATGAAGGTCATGTCCGAGACCAGATGTGCCTGGGCGAGGAGATGGAAGATCAGGGGGGTGGCGATGTTGTAGGGCAGATTGCCGGCAATCCGCAGGGGGCCGGCCGCGGCCAGCGGGGCAAGGTCGAGGGTCAGGGCATCCTGGGGCAGGATCGTCAGGCGTTCGTCCGCGGAGTCGCCCAGCATTTGATGACAGCGGGCCGTCAGCCTCGGGATGATGTCCCGGTCGAGTTCAACAACGGTCAAATGCGCCAAGGGCTGAATCAGTTGGCAGGTCAGGGCACCGAGGCCCGGCCCGATCTCGATCATGCGATCCGTCAGGCGGGGGGCAATGGCCGATACGATGCGGGCAATGACGCCCTCATCGACCAGAAAGTTCTGGCCAAAGCGCTTGCGGGCCTTGTGACCGTCCTGTACGCCGGAGAGGGTCATTGGTGGTCACCGGTCTGTTTTTGAGGCGCATAGAGCGGGTGGTGTTCGGTCTGCATATCAGTAACCGGCCAAGGATAGGGCTGCCCGAATGGCCGCACGCAGCGATCCGCCCTGTGCCTGGCCTGTGCCCGCCAATGTCAGTGCCGTTCCGTGGTCAACCGAGGTGCGGATAATCGGCAGGCCCAAGGTGATGTTGACGGCTTCGCCAAACCCGGCGTACTTCAGCACGGGCAGACCCTGATCGTGATACATGGCCAGAACCGCGTCGGCGTGCTCCAGATATTGCGGTGTGAAGAGGGTGTCGGCGGGCAATGGCCCAATGGCCTGGATACCCTCGCTGCGGGCCTGTTCCAGGGCCGGCCCGATCACGTCGATTTCTTCCCGGCCGAGGTGCCCGGATTCCCCCGCATGCGGGTTCAGGCCGGTGACGAGGATGCGGGGTTGGGTCTTCTTGAGCCATTGGCCGAGATCGGCATGCAGGATGCGCAGGACCTGGAGCAGGCTATCCCGGGTGATGGCCGCGGGCACGGCCGACAAGGGGAGGTGGGTGGTGGCCAGAGCAACGCGAAGTTGCCCTGCTGTAAGCATCATGACCGGATGGCCACCAACCCGGTCGGCCAGATATTCCGTATGGCCCGAGAAGGCGATGCCCGCATCGTTGATCACGCTTTTGTGAACCGGCGCTGTCACCATGGCGGCAAACTCGCTCCGGGCACAGCCATCGGCGGCGGCATCCAGCATTGCCAGCACATAGGCAGCATTGCGCGTGTTCAGATGGCCGGGTTGGACAGGTTGAGCCGTGGGAAGGTGGTGGAAACGCACCGTGCCGGCCACGGCGGGCTGGGCCGGGTCATAATCCAGCCAGTCGAAGGGCAGGTCCAGTTGCGCGGCACGCGCGGTGAACACGGTGCGGTCTCCCAGCACCACCAGTTCGGCGTCGAATTCGGTCGGTGCCAGCGTCAGCAGGAGATCCGGGCCGATGCCGGCCGGCTCGCCACTGGTGACAGCAAGCCGGGGGGTCATTGTGCGTCGTTCACGGTGCCGGTCAGACGATTGTTGATATAGGCTTCGGCCCGCAGGCGACGGATGTAGTTGACGAGATCCTCGTCGGCGCGACGCTGGCCGATGGCCTGGCGTGCCTGGGCGCGGAGAGATTCAGTGGAAACCTGGACCTTGCGCGTGTTCAGGACCTTGAGGAAGTGGAAGCCGAACTGAGTGCGGAATACCGGGCTGATCGTTCCGACGGGCGTATTTTCCACCATGTCCGCGAATTCAGGCACCATGTCCGCGGGCTTGATCCAGCCCAGTTGTCCACCCTGTGTGGCCGATCCCTTGTCGGCGGAATATTGCCGCGCGATATCGGCAAAAGTCGCCTTGCCGGAGATGATTTCCTGTCGAAGGGTTTGTGCCTCGGCAGCAGCCTGTTGGGCATTCTGCTGGCCACTCACCTGGATCAGTACATGCTCGACATCGTATTCAGTGAGACTGGTACTGCTGGCGGTGCCGGTTCGCTTGCCCAGCAGTTTGAGGATGTGAAATCCGTTCGGACTGCGGATCAGGCCGCTGACTTCTTCCGGCTTCAGTGTCTTGACCGTGTCGGTGAACAGGCTGGGAATGCGGGACAGATCGCGCCAGCCCAGATCGCCGCCCTTGGTGGCGTCCGGGGCATCGGAGCGTTCGGCGGAAACCTTCTCGAAACTCTGGCCGGACTTGAGTGCAGACAGCACGCCTTCGGCCCGTTTCTTGGCCGTTTCAACCTGCTGAGGCGTGGCGTTTTCCGGCACGCTGATCAGGATCTGGGCCAGATGGTATTCGGTGGTATCGGTATTGGTCCCGGTATATTGCTTGAGGTATTCGTCCACTTCCCGGTCGGAGATGTTGACCCGCTCGAACACCTCTCGGCGCTTGAGGTCTTCGATAATGATCTGTTTGCGGACCGAATTGCGGTAATCCGCCCAGTTCTCCCCGTGGCTGAGTACGGCCTGTTGTAATTGCGGCAGACTCATGCCATTGCGGCTGGCAATGCCGGAGAGAGCATCGTCCAGTCGGGTATCGTCGGCCGTGATGCCCAGCTGTTTGGCCCGCTGCAGCTCGACTTCCTCGGTAATCATACGGTCGAGCACGCGCTCTTCCAGTTGCTTGCGGTCCTTTGGCGAGAGGCTCGCGACATTGATCTGACTGCCGACCCGCTTGAGCTGTTCGAACAGTTGCCGCTGCGTGATTACGTCCGTATTGACCACGGCGACGATGCGATCAAGTGTCTGCGTGCCCGCAAGCGAGGTAACGGGTGGCTCGGCTGCAAACCCAGGGGTGCCGATCAGGAGTGCGCCGATCAGGGCCAGCCAGGGGAATGATTTCGCCGCATGGCGGAATGAAGGGCGGTTGAAGCGGTTTGCTGGCATAAGAGTGATCCGGATCGCTGGCATGAGGTGGGATTGGGTCTGGGTGTTTGGGTTAAGCACAATAACAAATTGTCGACGTTAAGGGCATCCCGTTTGCCAACGGGTATGCGCTGTGTCTGGATACATCCTCAGTCTGTGGCTATGGGCGATTGTTCCCGAGCGACTATTCTTGAGTGACTCAGGGATCGTAACCGAGGATTTCCCGTTTCAGTCCGTTTCGTTTGCCGAAGGCACCCAATCCCTTGAGTTCGATTTCGAAGATGATGGCGTTTGAGTAACTGACCGGATTGGTCGCGGTCGTCAGGGTTTGTGGCGCGACAACGTAGCGTTTCAGCGCAATACGGGTTGCCCAGCAACAGGAGTCGTAGCCGACGCCCAGCAGCGACTGCACGATCTTTTTCTGTGCGAAATCGTAGCCCAGTCGACCGAGAATCTGCCAATGCGGGCTGGCTTGCCAGGCAAAGGAGACGTCGGTCTGGCGATAGGGAGCGGTGAGATCCTGGGGTTTGGTGAAGTAGCTGAGATTCGCCACGCTGCCGTGATCTGTTCGGTAGCCCAGTCGGGTCTGAGTCCGGCCGATGTGCCCCGTGTCGCTGTCATATTCTGCCGTAAAGGCACCGTTCCAGTTCCTGCTGATATCCGAATAGGCTTCGGCGACCACGGTCGATCCGCCTGTGGCGACTACGGGAATGACACGGCTTTCTCGAAAATTGTATTGCTGTGCGATGCGTAGGCTAATGGGTTCTGTGCCTTGTTCCGTATCCACCAGAGACCATGAAACCCCGTAAGTGAGGGCATTGGCATCGCTGATTCGGTCGCCGCCCGAGAAACGGTTGGCGGTAAACAGCTGGCTGTAGCTCAAATCGGTGAGACCGGTGTCGAACAGCGGAATGGCGGTCTGGTTCCGGTAGGGCACGTTCAGATAGTACAGCCGGGGTTGCAGTTCGGCGCGATAACGCCCGGTCGAACCATAGCTGCGCTCGAAGTACAGTTTGGAATCGATGCTCGTGATTGGCAGAACCCTGTTCGGATGATTCAACGGATCAGCCGTGCCATAGAGCGGATCGTTCGCGCCACGGGTGAGTTGGTACGTGGTGGCATCCAGGGTCAGGCGTGGGGTGATTTCATACCAGCTGGAACGAAAAACATGGAACAGCGAAGGGGCGACATGCAGGCGCTCGCCCACGGTATTGCCGATATCCGGATGAGAAAACCGGGTTGCGTCGGCGACCAGTGACAGGTTGACCGGCCCGAGATTCCAACTGCGTGAGGCGGTCAGGCGCGGCATGATTCGATAGGGATAAACCGATTCGGCAATCAGGGGGTTGATCGTCTGGTACCGCAGTGCCATCACACCCAATGCCCAGCCATTCGTCTGGGCATTGAGGTTGAACTGGCTGGCCAGGTTGTCGGTGGCGGACTGATTGAGATTGGTCGAAAAATCGCGGAAGAACTGTTTGTCCGAAACCCGGTTGATATTCAGGCTGTAGCTCAAGTTTGCATTGACTTGCGTCTGATCCTTGGCGATCAGCGACCAGCGACGATCCCCGTAGACGCGATCGTGCGGTAGCCAGAACAGGTTGACCTGATCGCGACCCAGTCCGGTAGCGCCGAAGGCGTGCAGATAGCGGAACTCCGTATCCAGTCCGAGGCCACGGCGGGTGAAGAGATGTGGGCCGACGGTCGCATCCATGTTGGGCGCGATGTTCCAGTACACAGGCTGCGCATATTCGAGCCCCCCCGACGAACTGGTGCCGAATGAGGGGTACAGCAATCCGCTCTGACGTTGTTTTTTGCTGGAGAACGTCCAGTACGGGAAATAGAACACGGGCACGCCGCCGGCATGCAGCACGGCATCGTGGGCGACACTCTTGCCGGTCGCCCGATCCATCGTGATGCGTTTGGCGGAGATATCCCAGTCGCGGTGTCCGGGCGGGCAGGTTGAATAATCAGCCGACTCGAGCTGGTAGGTCGACGCGCTCTGCTGTTCGATCTGTGTGGCCGTGCCTGATGCGTGCTGTGTTGCGATCCAGTACCGGGCGTTGCTGAGTTGCCCCTGATGGATCTGCGGCAGCAGCCAGCCGTGTTCGGCCTGAATGACGAAGTCCGGCGTCTCGTACCACAGGTCTCCGGCGCCTGTGATCTTTTCGTCCGGCTTTTTCTGGTAAGTCAGCTCGTTGCCGGTCACGCGGTCGGTCGGGCGCTGAATCCGGGCATCGCCGATCATCTTGATCGTGCCGTTCTGCTCCAGTTTGATCCGGTTTGCCGTAGCCTGGGTCGGCGTGTCGAGCGGATGGATCGTCAGGGGCGGTCGATCCGGCCCGAAGGGGGGACACAACGGAAAATCGGGATCCCCGCTGGTTTCATGCGTCGTCGGGTTCGCCCCCTGCGCGGCCCATCCGCTGACGGGGTATGCCGCCCCGTACAGGCCGCACAGGAGTGCGATGGCCAACAGCCGATCAGTGGTTCGTCGGCTTGGGGCAGGGGTGAAAGGCGAGAGGGATGACACGCCCGGGGTCACGACTTCATGCGTTCGATCACGTCATGGAACTCTTCGGTAATCGTATCGATAGGGCGTGTGCCGTCGATGCGGAATAACTTGCCCTGGTCGGCGTAAAATGCGATCAGAGGTGCCGTTTGTTCCTCGAATACGGTGAGGCGCTTACTCACGGTGGCCTCGTTGTCATCGCCCCGTTGAATCAGGGGGCCGCCGCATTCATCGCAGATATCGGGTTGTTTGCTGGGGTGGGTGAAACGGTTGAAAACGGCACCACAATTGGCACAGGTTTGCCGTCCGGTCAGCCGCTGCATCAGGTCCTCGAAGGGGATGTCCAGCAGAATAGCGGCTTCCAGGGTCTGCTTCAGTTCGCCCAGCAGACTGTCGAGTGCTTCCGCCTGCGCGAGATTGCGCGGGAAACCGTCCAGGATGTAGCCGCGCTGGGTATCTGCCTGATTCAACCGTTCCTTGATCATGCCGAGGACGATGTCGTCACTGACGAGCTGGCCATTGTCCATGGCGGCTTTGGCAGCCAAGCCGAGGGGCGTGCCCGCGACAACCGCTGCCCGCAACAGGTCGCCGGTAGAGATCTGGATGACGCCATAGTGGTCGACCAGTTTTTTTGCCTGAGTGCCTTTGCCGGAGCCGGGGGCGCCAAGAAGAACGATACGCATGGGCGGGATTTCCTGAAACAATCGAAAGAGGTTGATGTTGCCAGCGGAACCGGCGCGATAAAAATAAAGTCCGTATAATACGCAAACTTTGTGTCTGGGCGGTATGCACTTGTACCGCCCCGTTGTTTTATACCCACGCAATTTTTTTGTTTCCAGGAGAAAAACATGGATTTAGCCAAGATTCCCGCCGGCAAGGCGACCCCCGAGGATATTTTCGTTGTGATCGAGATTCCGGCACAGGGTGCGCCGATCAAGTACGAGGTGGACAAGGACTCGGGTGCCTTGCTGGTGGACCGCTTCATGGCAACCGCAATGTTTTATCCGGCCAACTACGGTTTTATTCCGAATACCTTGTCGGAAGATGGTGATCCGGTGGATGTGCTGGTCGTCACCCCTACACCGCTGATGCCCGGTTCGGTGATTCGCGCCCGCCCGGTGGGCATGCTGAAAATGACGGATGAATCCGGCGTGGATGCGAAAATCATTGCCGTTCCGCACAGCAAACTGACCCCGTTGTATACCGATATCCACGAAGCCACGGATTTGCCGGAATTGTTGCTCGCCCAGATCAAGCATTTCTTCGAGCAATACAAGGCGCTGGAAGTCGGCAAGTGGGTTCGTGTCGACGGTTGGGCGGATAAAGCGGCTGCCTGTGCGGAGATCAATGCCTCCATCGCGCGTTATACCGCGTCCTGATCGCGCTTTGCGACCCGCGGTTCCCGCTGATCTGGTGTCATGAGCATTCGTGATTCTTTTCGCGATGCGCAGCATGATGCCCTGAATGATCGCAGTCGCGGGCGGCGCATCTTTCGGCGTCGGGTGCTTCTGGCCGCTCTGATTGCGGTGATCGTCTTTTCGGTACTGATCTGGCGGGCGGCGTTCCTCCAGGTGGATCGTCACGCGCATTTCTCCGAACTGGCCGAAAAGAACCGAATCCGTACTTTGGTCATTCCGCCCGAGCGCGGGCGGATCTTTGACGACGACGGTCGGGTTGTGGCGGGCAACATCGCCACGTTCCAGGCGCAGATCACCCCGGAAGATGCCACGGATATCAAACATGAGCTGGTCATCCTGCAGGATGTGCTGGGTCTTGATGACGATACCCTGCACGATTTGCGCGAACGTATCCGTTTCGGTCGATCCTTCGATCCTGCCCTGGTTAACTCCGATCTCACACCCTATGAAATGGCCAAGCTGGCGCAGCTTCAGCCTTGGCTGCCCGGTGTCGAGATCGTCTCCAGTCTGAAGCGAACCTATCCCTATGGCCGTTTATTCGCGCATGTGGTCGGGTATGTGGGCAGAATCAACGTGGCCGATTTGAAGCGGATCAATCCCGACCTGTATCAGGGCACGCAATACATCGGGAAATCGGGTATCGAGCGGCAGTACGAGGATATTCTGCACGGAACGCCGGGGCACAAGGAGGTTGAAGTGGACGCGCTGGGGCGCGTGGTCAAGGTGCTGAAGGTCACTCCTGCGGTGCCGGGACGGGATATCCATCTGTCGCTCGACGTACCCCTGCAGGGCATTGCCGCTGCGTCGTTGGGCAGCTACAGCGGCGCCGTGGTAGCGGAAGATCCCCGCACGGGTGCGATCAAGGCGATGGTGTCCCGCCCCAGCTTCGATCCGAACCTGTTTGTGGATGGCATCAGCCGGAAGGCGTACCAGGCCTTGCTGAACGACCCCGAACGTCCGCTGTACGACCGTGCCGTTACGGCCACCTACCCACCCGGCTCGACGATCAAGCCGGTGATGGCGTTGGCGGGACTGCAATATGGCCTGCTCGACCCGGACAAGAAGTTCTTTGCCGGTCCCTATTTCCAGATTCCGGGTGATAAGCACCATTATCGGGATTGGCGAAAATGGGGGCATGGTTGGGTGAATCTGGACCAGGCAATCACCCAGTCCTGCGACGTGTATTTCTATGATCTCGCCTACCGGATGGGCATCGACCGTCTGCACGAATTTCTGACCGGCTTCGGCTTGGGTGAGAAAACGGGTATTGATCTGCCCGGCGAGTCTACCGGCCTCGTGCCCTCACGGGCGTGGAAGCGCAAAACCAAGGGGCAGGTGTGGTATCCCGGTGAAACCGTGATTGCGGGGATCGGGCAGGGGTATATGCTGTCGACGGTGTTGCAACTGGCTCAGACGGTGTCGATTTTGGCCGAGTCCGGCAAGCGCAAGCGCCCCTGGCTGGTGAAAAACAACGAATTTACGGAGCCGCCGATCCAACTCAAAAATCCCGCTTTCTGGCAGGATGTGCGTCACGGCATGCTGGATGTGGTCAATAGCGCACATGGCACGGCTCGCAGAATTGCTGCGCCGTATCTGATTGCGGGTAAAACGGGGACGGCTCAGGTGTTCACCGTGGCGCAGAATGCCCAGTACCATGCCAAGGACCTGGCAAAAAAATTACATGATCACGCCGTATTTATCGGCTTTGCGCCTTATGGTGATCCCAAGATTGCCGTGGCTGTTCTGGCGGAGCACGGCGGGAGCGGATCGGGGACGACGGCCCCCATGGCGCGCAGGGTGATGGATTATTATCTCGGGTATCAACCAAGCAAGGTCGTCAAGCCGGAGTTTGTGCAACATGGCGATTAAGGAACCCCGCAGCAGATTCCGTGCGCACGAACGCCTGGACTCTGCCTCTGGACTGGGGGGGCGGCAGGATTGGTTCCGCGTGCCGGGCCGGATATTCGGTGTGTTGGGCCGGATCCGCTACGACCCGGTTCTGCTGTTCTTTTTGATGCTGATTGCGGCCATCGGTCTCGTGGCCGGTTATTCCGCTTCGGAGCAGAGCGTGATCTGGGTCGAAAAGAGCGCCTTTCGGTTCGTGTTAGCGTTTCTGCTGATGCTGCTGATTGCCCAGATTCCGCAGCGGTTATTTTTTGCGGTGGCGCCCTGGCTCTTCGCC
>Ga0307375_10003997_pt1 | contig 14276 bp, 6 predicted proteins | sample TR1MG_FD_202531 | JGI IMG/M metagenome (GOLD analysis project Ga0307375, IMG submission 202531) | Soil microbial communities from Risofladan, Vaasa, Finland - TR-1 | ecosystem: Environmental > Terrestrial > Soil > Coastal area > Acid sulfate soil | place: Finland: Risofladan, Vaasa | collected...
TACCTTGGGAAGCGCGCTTTTTTAATCAGCCATTGACGGAAGCCCTCCGTCTTGGCTGATACCCTCCCTATAACCATAAGATTGGAGTAATGATCATGAGTGATCGTGTTGTATTTTGTGCCCGCCTGCAGTGTGAAGCCAAGGGTTTGGCCAAGCCACCCTATCCCGGCGCTCTAGGGCAGCGGGTTTTCGAGCAGATTTCAGAGTCGGGCTGGCTGGCTTGGCGCGATCACCAGACCATGTTGATCAACGAGTATCGGCTATCCCCCATCGACCCGAAGGCACGCCAGTTTTTGGAAGCCGAAATGGAGAAATTTCTGTTTGGCGGTGATGTGACGCAACCGGAGGGGTATGTACCCCCAGAAGCTTAGTTGTTTTAGTACGTGCTGAATTCCGATGTCGGCCCTTGAATGGCCCCTTGCCCGAAAATATCATCCGCCTTCATGGCTTGAGTCCATCTAAGTTTGCCCTTTGCGTTAAAGGCGTGAGTCAGGCAGGTGTGGTCTTGTGGGAACCAGCCAGATTGATGGAGTCAATGTACATGCCCCGATGTCCATCGGTGGAATTTGATCTATCGGCCATACGCACGTTCAGCGTAAGACGAGATGTAAAAACCCCTGCAAGGTCCACTTCTGAACCCGGCAGGGGTGCGCTGCGGGATTGGCCCCACGGCGTGTCGAAATGCCCTACGGACTGATGATCAACTCAATTCCCGGGACTGCTCTCGCCCGAATCCACACCCATATACCAGTCGCGCTGTAGTAATGGTTTTTCTGATTTGATCACTTGGGGAGAGAACCAGTAACGCAGTTGGAGGCCTGCTGATACGTTGCTGTAGTCCTGACTGTTGTCGGTTGCCAGGAATCCAGCCATCGTCAAATTGCGGGTGACCGCATAACCCAGATTGAATTTCAAGCCATAACCCACGCCGTTGACGGTTCCGGATGGATAGTAGGCATTTCCAGACTGCGCTTGCAGGTCGCTGTTTACAGGGAAGTAGGGGCTGCTGTCCCGGTGGAAGGTCTGCCATCCCATAAAGCCGTCTACGCGGTAACCAAAACGATCCCCTGCTTGGCCGGACCAGTTCATGGTGACTGCGGGGCGGAAGTAATAGCTCGGGCTGAAGTAACCCCCTTGACCATAGCTGAAGTGACTGGAGTCATGCGCATAGAACATTGACAGTGCATCGACGCCGACGCTAATGTGATTGTTTTTACGCTCCAGTACGGGCCATGACGCGCCGAAGTTCCCCTCGACCTGGGTATTGCTTTGTACATCGGTTCCGTTGAGGTACGCGAGCTTCAAGCCCCCGAACAGACGAGAATCCGTATTGTCCACACCAAAATTCATGCCCAGGCCATTACGGAAGACACCGCCCCAAGTTTGGCCTGTCTGCGGATCTTTCGCGCCGGCAAATGAAAGCACACTGTCGGTCACGCTTTGACGGAACAGGCTGAAACCGACCGGACTGCCCTCAGGGTGCAGATTGACCTGTCCAATCAGGCTGCTCAAGGGGAAGCCTTGCGGCGAGGTGCCCAGCATGACGCCATAATCGGCACTGTTGATGCCCACCGTCAGGCCTAACCCGGTGGCTGATGAGGATGCCCCTGCCTGTCCGCCATAAACGGGACCGGTGCCAAACAATTTGGCCGATTTTGTGTCCAGATTGCCAGAGTTGACTCTGATTGGCGTTAAGCGCGCAGTCATTCGCGTGTTATAGCCAAGAGCCACACTGCCATCGATCTGGGTCCCTACCAGGGAGAATTGATCCAGACCCGATGTGCCACTGCGCGAACGACCAAACAGTGCCCCGCCCACCACAGAGCTGGTGTGCGCATCAATGTTGTCCAGCTGGTCCTGAATGCGCGTACGGGTTTGGGCCACTTCAGTCGTGGCGACTCCCGTTTGTTCGGGCGCTAACATGGGGGTGTCATTTGTTGTTGATGAACGGTTATGACGTACCCCGAATGGATAGGCGACCGTATTGGAATCAGCAGGGGCGGCATTGGCGACAGCAGTCGTCGATGCAAAAGGGTAACGACTAAGTTCGCTGCCCGGACGACCTGACCGGTTAAACACTCGGGGGGACTGCGGCAAACTGGCCAACGCGCTCTGAAGTGCTTTTTTGGCCGAGCTGGCGTTGCCATTGTGCAGATCCAGTGTTGCCTGCATTTCCTTGAGTGACACATTGTCGGGATGATGCGTCAGGCCATCATGGAGCCAACGCTGGGCCTGGTCGCCGTCACCATTGGCCATGGCCGCCCCAACGGCTGCCTTAACGTCACCCGCGGTATCGCCGGGACCAATTTGGCGATAAATGGACTCGGCTTCATCAAACTTCCGTTGCTGTACCAGCAGGTTGGCTTGTATTCGGGCCACGCCCGGATCGTCCGGATATTGCGCGTTCAGACCGGCCAATATGGCATCGGCAGCCCCATCATCTCCCTGTTTTAATGCCGCTTGTGCTTCACGCTGAGCCGCAGTGAGGTACAGGGTGCGAACTTCATTATTTTGCGTGGCGGACAATGCATCCGGTTCCGCCATCAGGCCGGTAATCAGTTCATAGAGCGCTGCATCGTCTTTCATTTTGTAGAGCAGCCAGCCCTTTTGAATCGACAGGTCTGTTTTTTGTGCCGGTTTTGCTTGCACAATGGCGTTCTGGAGCAGTTTCAGCGCTTTTTTGTGTTGTCCCGCATCAGATTCTGCACTGGCTAATACGGTGGCGTAATCGGGATCCCGTTCCAGTTTCAATGAAATGCTGGCGGGCATTTTTTTCGATAACGCCAACACCTCTTTTGAACGGCCCGCTTGATTCAACGTTTGCATATAACCCAGCCAAGCATCGGCATTGTAGGGGTTCTTGCGGGTGAGATCGGCATAAAGATCGGTGGCTTGGCGCGTCTGCCCCATTTTCAGATAGGTGCTCGCCAGCCCCTGCACAGCCAGCGTATCGTCCGGACGCGTACTTAATGCTTGCCGGTAGGCATTCGCTGCCGTTTGCAGTTGTCCGGACGCTAGATTCTGACTGCCGGACTTCATCCATGACCAGAAATAGGCGTTTTTAGTAGCTTTGTCGAGCCGGGTGCTTTCTTCTCGTGATTTAGAAAAGGAGCGTGCCTGTACATAGTAGCGAGCGGCATCGTCAAACTGCTTGTCTTTGAATGCTACGTCACCCAGTCCCTCAAGTGCTTTCACATTGTGGGGTTCTTTGTCCAGAATCTGGGCAAAACGGGATCGCGCTTCGTCGAGCTGCCCTTGATTCATTGTCTTGTACGCGTTACCCAGCGCTTGGCCGCGTACACGCTGCACGGCTTCCGACGCGGACTGTTGTTGTAACTTGTGTAGTCGATTGCTGAGGGCTTGATCACGATACTTTGTCAGGTAGGCGCGCAGATAAGGGACAGCCGCCGGATCGTCCCCCATCCAGACGAGTGCCTGATGCCAGGCATCACGGGCGGCGTGTGCGGCAGTGCTCGAGCCTTTGTTCGCCAAATTAGACAACTGGTCTATGCCTTGAGTACGCGTCGCCGCATCATAGGTAAGCACTTGTCCGAGTACCAAACGATAGGCGGGTTCATCGGGATGGTTTCGAACCAGGGCGGTGAGTTCGGTCACTGCTCTCTTCTGTCCTCCGGGCATCTGAACCATGGTCTGATAGTAGGTTTGCGCCCACTTTGGCGGCGGTGGCCCATTGAAAATACCGTTATATTCGGCGATCGCTTGGGCATATTCCTTATCGGCAGCTAATTGGGAGGCTTTTGCCAGTTTCGGTCCGGAATTTGGTCCCAATGCGAGCAAACCCTCGATGTCCGCAATGGCCGGGTTTTCGGGGGCAACCTGCTTGAGTCGTTGTAAATACGCGTCGGCTGACTGCATCTCCCCTTGCGTCGCCGCGTTGCGCGCGAGACCAACGAGCGCCTGCGGTTGATTGGGATTTGCATTGAGCGCCTGGCGCCAGTTTTGGACGGCCAGGTCCATGCGGCCATTGCTTTGCCAATAGGATGCGCGTTGCAGCAAAAGTGTAATGGCTGGATCCTGATCGACTGCATAGGCGACCAGCGGCGCGCTTGCGCCTAAAATACCTGCCAGCAGTAGCGGCGACCAAATTTGTCTCTTCATTGCCAAGGCACCTCAAGTGTTCCATGTTCATTAAATTGATATAAACCGGCTAAATATCCCAAGGCAAACAAGCCCAGGTTCTGATCGTAATAGGTCGGTTTGGCCCCCAGGAGCCCGGAGGGTTGCTGATCCGCTTGAACCAGGGCGGCCAGTCGATTAAAACGGGTCTGCATTTTTTGCGCGTTCAAGTAGGGCAACAGTGCGGCAGAAAAGCCGACAGGTCCATCACTGCTGGCCGAGCCTTTCAGTACGTCCACGTGCTCGGGGGGGATTGTATGACCACTCAAATAGTTGGCCATGCCCCATATGCCTTTTAACAGGGGCTCGGATCCCGGGGTGTTTGGTGCGGTGATTCCCGCCCACAGGTACACGCGAATGGCATCGTAGCTGCCGATCGGCGGATGCGCCGCCGCGGGAATTATCACTCCCTTTTCGGGGCATGCCTGCACCCAGTCGGCGGGAAATCCATGGGGTGCAGAGGCCTTGATCAAATGCGGCAATCCATCTGCGATGGATTGCCAGGGGGCGCCGAACTTGTGCGCCATGAGACGAACAACAGGTAGCGGCGTGTAACTGGGATTGATCATCACGCAGCCCTGGGCATCCGGCCCAAAACCCTCCAGACCGGGCAGAAGCACGGTCCCTAAGCCGGCGACATTCAATACCTCCATCTGAGCGATGAGACTGGCCATTTTTTGGCCGGTCTGCACGTATGTCGGTTTGTGCCATAAGCGGCCAGCCTCAAGCAGGGCATAGGCAATCCACAGATCCGCATCGGATGCCGTATTGGTATCAAGAACGCCCCATTGATGGTTATCCGGGTTCAATCCCCAAAGCCAGGCGGGCAAATGAGTGCCTAAATCGCCCTTCGCAAGATTTTGCTGCGTCCAGGACCGAATCTGTTCGAAACGCTGGGGGTCATTGGCCACGAGCGCAAAGAACAGCGCATAGGCCTGGCCTTCGGAGGTTGTGCGATGATCCGGATATGCAGGATCGATCACCCTGCCTTGAGTGTTAACGAACTGCTTCTGGTACCCCTGCCACAGGTGTGTAAAACGTTCGGACCAATCCTCTTTCGCTGTTTTACCGCAGCCGATAAGCAGTGCTGAAATCACCACAATTAACAGCAACTGCCTTGACTGACGCCATGGCCCATGGCTCATATCAGGTGCCTGCGAGGCGTTTGCGCGCCCGATGCTGCAACAATGTGCCGACAAGACCGCCCAGAACGAGTGTCAGTGCCACGACGCCCAGCCAGATCATCCAGGGATGTTGACTCAGGTGAAACCGCATCCAGGTCCACCAGTTGAGGCGGCCTTCAAAGTAATGGGGGCGGTCCATCACAAATGAGTCGACGGCATCACCATGGAGAATCGACAGTCCCCCAAAGACATTGGTGCGTAATGCCGTATTGCCGAGCATTTCCTGTAGAGCATGCCAATCTTGGTCGCTGCCCGCGCTGATGCTAAGTAAAACGCGCTTGGCATGGTATGGCGATATCGTTTCTTGCACCAATGCTTGTGGAATCACCTGTGAGTCGATCATTTTTCCCAAGGCCGCTTTTCCGAAGCGGGCGTCCTCGGAATGCCACCAGGGTAAATTCCAGCGAACTTCATTAAACCAGCCCAAGGGATCATTGACCGTGAGACGTTGGCCGTCGAAAGTGACCGGCAGATTTTTTTTCCAATCCTGCTTCGAGAGTTGCGCTGGCGAACTGATGGCCAACAAGTCGCGATTGGATACGACCGACTCATTGCCGAGGTTGACCACTTTGAGTCGAATACCCGGCATGCCCGTAAACTGCCCGAAAAGACCCATGATATTCAGGTAGGTTTGAAGTATGGCCACATCGGGTTTCAGCGGCAATACCACGGCAGTGCGTGAAAGGTCCGCATACCGAGTAAATGGGTAGCCGCCGTTAATCCAGGAAGACAGTTCCGGCAGACGAGCGTAGTGGGGGATATCGCTGATGTTAACTGTCGAGTCAGGGTAGATCGAACCCGCCGCATTTTTAACATCGGTTTCCGTGCACTTGCCCTTGAGGGGCACAAAATAAAATGTGGTCTTTATCTGGTTGGCATAGGGCGACAGCGTACTCACCGGGAAGGTCAGGTTTACGCTCTGCTCTTGTTTGGCTTTATCGCCTTCTTTTAACGGGTATGAGCGTATGAAATGTCCATTGACCTCAAGATTCAAACTTGAGTTTTGTGCCAGAGGGATCGAGTTATAACCGTAATGCAACGAAAGGGGCACGCCATCGCGATTCCAGTAAAACAGTGACGGTGGGAGATAAAGGGTAAACGGCAGGGTGCCGGTCCCGTTTACCGTCATGGGCGTCCAGTTGGATAACGCATCCAGGCGAACGGGGCCATTGCTGGGTACCCAGCGTGGCGCGCTATCAGGTTTGGGAATTGGCGGCAGGTTGACATGTCCCAGTTCGGCCACTGGGCCATTGAGTAGGCTTGAGCCGAGCACCAGATTTTGTGCCGCTGAAACTAATTCCTGACCATCTTTGCCGAGCACCCACAATATGGTCCCATAAGGATCATTCGGGTTGGCCGTGACAGCGAGCGTTGGCCCATGAGCAGCAGGGGCGCCAGTGATGGCGCCACCCTGGCCTTCTATCGCAAAGACCACGGCATTTCCGGTACTGGGGATTTGACCCAAGGTAGCAGGGAAACTACTCCCGCGATAGCCCGCCAACGCCCCAAACCAGGAGGCCACAATGCCCGCGGCTTGAGAGGTGGATGCATCGGGCGACGTCATGAAGACGAAGGGCAGGGTCAGTTCGGCGGCATCAGATTTATAGAAAAATGGTGCGGGTAAAAACTGAAGATCTTTCTGCAGCGCTAAACGTGCCCCGGAAACGGAAATGGTTGTTTCTGGCGAAATGGTCGCCCAGAGCGTTGAATTCATCGGGTCTTCACATTCCGAGGTGTAGTGCCCAATCAGTTGAAACCCGACATAGTTGTATTGGGAGAATAGGTTAGGATCAATCGAGAACGTGACCTGGTGCGGCAGCCCTTTATTATCTGTGGCATCAATGGGGAAAGACCGGATGACCTGGCCATTAAACAGGACATTGACCTGGCTTATTTTGGGCAGCAGGCCTGGAGAAAGATGGTAAATCAGGGTCATATTCGCAGCAGCGACAACACGATTGGGCGGAATGGACAGGCTGAGTGACTGTATGCCGTTAACCCCTTCTATCCGCAAGCCCTGCTTGGCGCCAAGATCCTTAACGGACCATTTTTGACTAAACCGGCCAAGTGGGTCGGTGGCAAGATTTGTTGCAGCATCCGTTGTGATCGCTGTTGCCTCAGGCGTTGGATTTATTGCCGCCTCTGCGTACTGCGGCGTTTGTGCCCATAGACCAATTGCGCAGATACCTGCCACGATTACGGAGGCCACCCGTCCGGCGATAGGCGTTGTAGGCGTCCTGGCAGGACTATCTGGTTTCTGGGCTTTCGGCTTCGGTACGCTCTCATGGCTGCCACCTTTGCTGAACGAACCGCGGATCAGGCGGGTGAATCCCATCAGGGCAAGGAAAACGATCTGCATGAGGCTGCGCCAAGGACGATCAACCTGTCGTCCCTCACCCCAGCCCAGCCACGCGTCCGCTCGACCATAGATAACGCGTACCAAGTAGCCAAATTGCAGATGATTCATCTCCCTGAACTGGAACCGCATCAAATTATCCTCCGATGGTAATTTTCTGACGGGTAAAGCGTATTCTTCACCGTCGTATAGGAAGGCCAGTACCAGATTTTCATCATCGGGTATGTATTCAGCCGTAATCAAGCTACCGCCGCCTTCGGAGATATCCACCGTTTTGGCCATGAGGACCGAACCATCCGCGCGCATGATTCTTGCGGGCAATGAGATGGCAATGCGAACATTTTTACGAACCTGCTTGGTTTCCCAGTTAACGCCCAGAACCACCAGGATCATGGACAGGTTATAAACCGTCCACACGGTTGTCATGACCAGCGTGGGGATATCGACATCCGGGTGCCCCCACCAGCGCAGGGCCCCGGCAATCAGGCCGCCGACATTAAGCAGGAATAAAATGACAAACGGGCGGGCGATTTTTTTATCGAAATAGTCTTTTTGTACTAGGCCGCCCTTAGCGGTGACATTAAATTTACCAAGTTTCGGGTTAATCACCGCCAGCAAGGTGGGCAGAAGGATGTAAGGCGCCAAGGCCGTTTCATAGACCTCATTCCAGAACGAATTGCGATGTTTCCCTTGTACCCGCGAGTTGGCAATCATGGCCAGGGCGAGGTGTGGTAGTGCATAGGCAGCGATGGCCAATGCGTAGGCATCAATCACGAAGACCCCGAAGTAAAGAAAGAGTAGTGGCGCTGTTAGAAAAATCAATCTGGGTAGCGCAAAGAAAAAGTGCAGCATCGCATTGAGGTAGCACAACCTTTGCATGAACTGTAGGCCACGTCCGAACAGGGGATTATCGATCCGCATGATTTGAGCCATACCTCGTGCCCAGCGAACACGCTGCCCCACATGGCTCGAAAAACTTTCCGTGGCCAGACCGGCGGCCTGCGGGATGTTGATATAGGCAGAACGCCAACCTAAACGCTGCAGTTTCAATGATGTATGCGCATCCTCAGTCACGGTTTCAATCGCAATGCCACCGATTTCATCCAGGGCTTCACGTCGAATGACAGCGCATGAACCACAGAAAAATGTTGCGTCCCAGAGGTCATTGCCATCCTGAACGATGCCGTAAAAAAGCTCGCCCTCGTTGGGTACTTCCTTGAATACCTTGAGGTTGCGTTCGAACGGATCCGGCGAGTAAAAATGGTGGGGTGTCTGCACCAGGGCCAGATGGTCGTCCTTGAGAAGCCAGCCCATCGATATTTGCAGAAATGAGCGCGTTGGAACGTGGTCGCAATCAAAAATAGCAATATATGTGCCATGAGTTTTGGTCATCGCGTGGTTCAAATTGCCGGCTTTGGCGTGTTTGTGCTCGGCGCGGATAATATAGGTTATGCCGACTTCTTCTGCGAACTGACGGAATTCGTCTCGTCCGCCATCATCCAGTAGGCAGACATTGATTTTTTCACGAGGCCAGTCCATTTGCATGGCCGCCAATACGGTCGGACGGACCACCTCGAGGGGTTCGTTGTAGGTCGGGATGTAGACGTCAACCGTAGGCCACGTATCCGGTGTTGAGGGCAGAGTGGCGGGTTTGCGCTTGAGCGGATGGGCTGTTTGTAGGAAGCCAAGTACCAGCACAACCCATGCATAGGCTTCAGCGCTGTACAGAATGAGCGAGACAGTCAGATCGTACCAATGAAAGTCTGGTGATCCAAAGCCCAGGGTGTCTGTTGTGCGCCACCAGGCGTACCGAGCGGTTGAAAATAGCGATAACGCCATGAGGAAATAGGTGATCCAGTGCGCCTTGTTGAATATTCGATTGACCAGAACGGCCATCAGTACGAAGCTGAAGCCGAGCCACGCTTGTGTTTTCCAATCGAAAGGCACGACTACCATCGGTAGTAACATGATGAGACCGAATAAGAAAATCAGCACCAATAGCAAATCGTCAAAACCTAAAGACCGGTTTGATCGTTTCATTTAATAAACCTCAAATATTCCGTTTCAAAATACGCTTGGGTAACACAGTAATTTTCTCAAGCCAATTGCTCAGTGTTTCCAGAGATTCAGCAAAGGGGCTGTCCGGCTGGTAAAATTGAGGGGCTTCTCCATTTGCCAGAGCTTGTTGGACCGAGTTATCCAAAGGCATTGCGATCGAAATCAGCCGATTTTCCAAGCGTGTTTCTAGTGTTTGTTTGATTGCCGTGTGTAATTCATTTCCCTGGTCATGTTGATTCAATATGTAAAATACCCCCATTTTTGGGGGGGCGGGCATTCTTGCCACCGACTGTTCAATTCGATCAATAATAATTAATGCATTTATGTCGGGGCGTATGGGGACGATCAGCAGATCAATCGCTTCGAATTCCTCCGTCACGAGGGGAGAGGCCTCTAAATCCAATAGGATTAAATCCGCTCGTGAAACAACCTGACGAGCTTCTTCAATGATATCTTTAATTCGTCCCTCACCAATAAATACATTCAGCGATTTTCCAATAGGGGGGATTGGCTGTTTATAGTGCAAGACCGGACCGGGTTCGTTATCTAAATCCAGGCCTGATCCGCCTAAGTAATAGGGCAAGGGTGAGAAGATTGTTTGCCCTAATATCATGCAGCGCTGACCGCGTGCCAGCATGCATATCGCCAAGGATGCGCTCAGCGTGCTCTTGCCCACCCCGCCAGAGAATGAAGCGAAGCCAACGACGGGGGCATCTGCACTTGCTCCGTGAACGACGTCACGCTCAAACAGAGACAGCAATGAAAACCGCTGTGTTCTCGATTCCGTTGATCGTGATGGAGTGGGCAGGGCGGTTGATCTAAGATTTTCTGTGGGCTCGGCTGGTGCCAGCGTGCTTGCGGAAGTAGACGCATCTTCAGAATTAATTTTGACCGGTATTTCAGCTGGCGCAACGGAGGCACTTGACGCGACGGGCGTCACCGGTTCGGGGGGGGCGTCTAGCGGGACTGGTTCTGCGGGCGTGGGCCGGATTTGTATTGCCGGAAGAGGGGTGGGTTCAAATCTATGGTAGGCCTTTGAATCAAGATTCAGTTGATCATAAAGACGCTGTACATCTTCGAGCGGATCAACGTTTTTAAATCCTTTAGCAGCGGGGGCTTTCCGACCCCAAAGGGAAAATAAGTTCAACATTAAGAAAAGTCCCGTTTCTGCGCATGTGGAATTACCTTAGAGTCTTCAAGCAACTTATAGGCCAATTTTTTGTGATTTTCTTTGGATGGTCTGACGGATGGCCAAATTATGGTTGGCGCGGTCACTGAATTCATGTGGGGGTTTCGCCTTATTTGCATCTATATCAATGCATTTTATCCGTTTTTATTGTGGGCCTGCAGTTGCAGGGCGCAGGCTTCTGGATGGTGTTGATTTGGGTTTTTTTAGACTTTCGGTTAAGTGACCGCAGCGTGTTACTTGCCTGTGGATTTTCAATTGCCGATATTGACAATTTTGTCGTTATTTTACAATTACTCTCTTGCAGCCTATTTGTTACGTTAATGTAAGTGTTCATGCGTTATTGGTGCCGTTGCTAATGCGTGACGAGGCGATTTCGTATGGTTGTAGTGTTTTGTGGGATATAGGTGAAGCGTTTCGCTTGCTGGATTTTCTGATATTGCTTGGTATTCGTGATTTTATGGACGGTATCTGTGTTTTACCTGCGCACGGGGTAGTGGTCGCTGTCCGTGGGTTTTCCTCGCGACATTGCGTGATGTTCTTGATTAGAGGTTGGTTTTGAACTATCTATGCAGATTTTAGTGACCGCCCAAAGTCTGCGGAGTGTCGGTAGAATGTTTTAAGAGTCCAGCCCTGCTGGCGGATTTTCCTTGAAATGGGGGGCATAACCGTCGTGCTGCCGGATAACGCCCCGTTATGTTTCAAAACACAAAGTCATCTATGGTGAGCACCCATAAACGGGTGCTTGAATCGCTCGCTTGCGCGGTTTGCTTGGACGATTGCGGTCTATCAGCGGTTGGCGCAGAAACCAAATTCCGCCTGAGCACCTGGCGCTAGATTGGCATTCCAGTCAACCCCGCTGGCGGACGACTGCCCAGAACCGAGGCCGGTGATGACGGCATTCCAGGCATTGGCGATACTGCCGTCCACCGGAAAAGTGGTGTTCCAGGTGACTGATTGCGTTGTTGTGTTGGTGACATCGACCTGCATGCAATAGCCAGCCCCCCAATCGCTCGTTTTTGTCATCACTGCCGTGAGTGCCGTCGGGGTAGGCGTTGGGGTAGGCGCTGGGGTAGGTGCTGGGGTAGGTGTCGGGGTAGGTGTCGGGGTAGGTGTCGGGGTAGGTGTCGGGGTAGGTTGCGATTGACGCGCGGCGCAATATCCGAACGAGGTTTGTTGACCCGGTTGAAGTTCGCTGTTCCAGTTTTCCCCCACGGCGTTGATTGTGGTGGCATCAGTCGTCAGGACGGCGCTCCACGATTGGGTCAACGTGTCCTGGAATCCGAAGGAGATCGCCCATGGCGCGGTTCTTTGACTGGTGTTGGTCACGGTGTAGGTGACACAGTATCCGGTGTTCCAGTCGCTATCCACCACACTTTGTACGGCGTACTCACCTGTGGTCAGCACCCCCGTCGGGGTGGGTGTCGGGGTAGGTGTCGGGGTAGGTGTCGGGGTAGGTGTCGGGGCCGAAATGCCCCAGAGTTCCTGCAGCTTCGCCAACTTGTCGGGCCAGACGGTGGTCCAGTCATCCTGAAGCAGGCCGCCGGTGTCTCCGCTGTTTGGATTCCATGACCAGAAGAATGAGTCGCGAATGTCCTTCTGGATCATCCAGGCGGTCACGGCATCGAACCAGGTCTTTTCGATTGCCAGGCCGCCATGTCCATAGTGACTGCCGAACTCGGTCGGGACGACGGTATAGCCGAGGTCTTTGGCAAAACCGAACTGGGCATTCCAGATGGCGGGCATATTGGCGGGGAATGTGGGGTCGCTGAAGTAGGGCTGGAGATAGACGTCCGGCCCATAAAAATGCGGGGCCAGAACCAGCTTGTTTTGCGGAATATTCAGAGGGGTGCATTGGATCGGCGCAAGATTGCCCCCCCACCAGGCGTTGTCCGGGCTGGAGCAGGCGGGCTGGTTGCCGATGCCTTCGACGAATACCACGGCACTGGGGTCGGCGGTCAATACGACATTCGAAGCGCGTTCTGCCGCCAGATTCCAGTCTGTTGCCGTGTTGCCGCTACCCCAGGTCGCAGCCCCATGAGGTTCGTTTTTCAGATCGATACCCAGCATATAGGGGACGTTTTTGTAGCGATTCGCTAGGAACTTTAGATCATCCAGCCATTGTTGTTCGCTGTAGCTGTTGGTGTACCACAGCTCGGAAATGGCATTGTCATCGGGTCGGTGGTGATCCAGCAGGATGTACATACCGGCCTGATTCAGGGCGTTTACCAGATAGTCCAGCACTTGCAGGCTGTTCATGCCGAGCAGTTCAGGATTCAAGGTGTAGTCGACGCTGTTGACTGGAGCGCCATGAATGGCGTTCGGCGCCAGCGGGATGCGCACGGCATCGATGCCGAGTGATTTCATCTGCGCGATCATGTCATTGATGTTTCGCGCCCATAACCCATCGGGCGCGTGGGTGGCGGTTTCGAAGCCGAACCAGTTCACGCCGCGTAGCTGGATGGCCTGGCCTTGGTCGTTATGAATTTTCCCTGCCTCGACGTAATACGCCTCGGCGTTCGGCATGCCTGATAGGGCAAGCGTCAAACCAAGCGCAATGACGGCGATGGAGCGCTTAAAGAGTGGGATCTTTCGAGCATGTTTCATGATGTGCGTCCTTTCTGTTAACGCACGAAACCGAATGACAAACTTGGCGCCAGATTTGGGGTCTGGTTGCCGCCCCGACCACCCATCCTGATACGGGCCCATTCAGGGGGCCGTTCGTGTGGTTTTGACACCGGCTTTCGTGCAATTTTCCCTGATAAATTAAAATCTTGCCGGCAATGGGGTAAGCCAGAGCACCCATTTCAAGAAGAATATGACCGTTTGCTGATATGAAGTCAAATGACCGATGATAAATTTTTTCTACACGGGACTACGTCGCCAAACAGAACCTGTTTTGATACCCAAGTTGTCGGCGCGGTGTTCGACTTGTGGACGAATTAATGAGGGGATTAAAGAAGCACCCGATTCATTGTTCAGGTGCTGTGGACCGGGTCTAGGCGTGACCTAGGATAGGGCCTATTCGGGACGGAAGCCCGAAGTGATCGGATAGCGGCGGTCGCGGCCGAACGCACGGCGACTGATACGGATGCCTGGGGGAGCCTGGCGTCGTTTGTATTCGTTCAACAGAATCAGCCGGACGACACGGCGGACGATGGCACGATCCATCCCTTCGGCGACCATATCGTCCACGGATTGATCTTCCTCGACAAAGCCGCGGATGATCCGATCCAGCAGGTCGTAGGGCGGCAGAGAGTCCGAGTCCCGCTGGTCCGCCCTCAACTCTGCCGAGGGCTCGCGCTCGATGACGCGCAGCGGGATGGGCAGGCGCCCCGCGACCAGCGACTGGTTG
>Ga0307375_10003998_pt1 | contig 14276 bp, 11 predicted proteins | sample TR1MG_FD_202531 | JGI IMG/M metagenome (GOLD analysis project Ga0307375, IMG submission 202531) | Soil microbial communities from Risofladan, Vaasa, Finland - TR-1 | ecosystem: Environmental > Terrestrial > Soil > Coastal area > Acid sulfate soil | place: Finland: Risofladan, Vaasa | collected...
ACGAAGCGGGGGCGGTCGCCGGTTTTGCCGGGAGGCCGCCAATCTGCTATACTTATAATTAATGAAGTTCGAATTATCATCCGAAGCCGAGACCAAACGCCGCGCCGCGGCGCTGACGCAGCTCGGCATAGACCTCTACGACCGAGGTCGCTACGACGCCGGCGCCGCCGCTTTCGAGCGGGCGCTCGCGCTCGAGCCGCGCCGCATCCGCGCGATACGGGGCAAAGCGCTCTGCCTCTCGCAGCTGGGCCGGGCCGGCGAGGCGTTGAACCACGCCGAAGAAGCCGTCAAGCTCGCGCCCGAATCCGGATTGGCTTACGCCACCCTCGGCCTGGTCCTCCATCGCCTCGGCCGGCGCGAGGAGGCTCAGGAGGCCTTCCGCCGCGGCCTGGAATATACCCCCGACGACCACCGCGTCTACTACAACTTCGCCTGCTATTGGGCCGAGGTCGGCGACGAGAAGGGATGCCGGCGATTTCTGGAGCTGGCGCTGGAGCTGGCGCCGGAGACGTTCGGCCAGACGGCGCTCAACGACCCGGACCTGGCGCGCTACTCGCGGGAGAAGTGGTTCGCGGACCTCGTGGCCACCCACAGGACCCGCACGGCGACGTGGCAGCCCGGGGGAGGCGAGCATACAATAGAACCGGCCTCGGCGTAAAGCCCGGGTCATAGAGGTCTTGAGTAAAAATCAACGGCGGCCTTCCGGCCGCCGTCGTCTCTTATCGCTATCGATTATTCCTAATCCTTGGCCTCGCTCCAGCTGAACCCCCACTCGGCCGACCTTTGCGTCGAGCGGACCGCGACGTAGAACTCGCCGCCGCCCTTGACGCGGACGTGCGCCTGGCCCTCCACGTCCTCCACCCGGACGTTGCCGGTATCGCGCTCGTCGTCCCGGATGTCGACCAGGCGCGCGACGCCGGCGAAGCCGTCGATGCCGAAGGTGCACAGGTATTTGCCGTCCCGCGTCACGTCGACCTCGAGCTTGGCCTCGGTGAAGCAATTGAACTCTATCTCAATAGTCGCCGCGTCGGTGGTGAAGGAAAAAGTGTCGACGTCGCCGGTGCCGGTCAGGAACCCGGAGTAGCTGTGGATATAGGCCGGCGCGGCCGGAGCCAAAGCCGCCGTAAGCGCGACGACGAAAATCGCCCGAGCTCTCACGTTCGTCATCTAGTCCTCCTTGGGTAACTTCGTTAGTTGCGTACCGAAACTCCTATTCGTATATCATAATCGCGGGTTAATATCAAATAATAAACGGGCCGCGACGACACCCTCCTGCGCCCCCTACCCCACCACCTTCCGCAGCATCTTCCCCAGCGTCGCCGGCGTCGTTCGCTCTACGGCGGCCCCCTTTCCGCTTGCAATCCCGGTACTATTTGTTATAATCTTCCAACGGGCGAGTTTCTCGCCCGTTTTTCTGCGCCCGGCGCAAGCGGAGGTTTCCTAATGTCGATAGTCGCGATGATAGGCGCCCAGTGGGGCGACGAGGGCAAGGGCAAAATTGCGGACGTGCTGTCGCGCGAATGCGCGGCGATGGCGCGGTTCAACGGCGGCAACAACGCCGGCCACACCGTCGTCGGCGGCGAAACGAAAATAGTCCTGCGGCTGGTGCCGGTGGGCATACTGCGGCCCGAGGTCCGCTGCTACGTAGGCCGGGGCTGCGTCGTCAACCCCTCGTACCTGCTGGAGGAACTGGGCCGCGTCGAGGAGTTCGGCGTCGCCGATTACGACTTGACCGTCGACTGGCACTGCCACCTCATACTGCCCTACCACGTGAAGCTGGACCAGGCCGGCGACGAGGCGCTGGGGCGGTGGCGCGTGGGAACGACGGGCCGCGGCATTGGGCCCTGCTACGCCGATAAAGCCGCCCGGCTGGGCTTGCGGCTGGCCGACCTCTTCGACGAAAGGCGTTTAAAGGAGCGGCTGGGGGCGCTCGCCGACCGCCACGCGCCCACGCTCGCGGCGCTGGGCGTCGAACTCGACGAGGAAGAGGTCCTGGCCGGCCTTAAGGACGCCGCGCCCCAACTCGAGCCCTACGCCGGCGACGTCGCCGCGGCGATGCAGGAGGAGGTCGCGAGCGGCGCCAAGGTCCTGCTGGAGGGCGCCCACGGCCTCTTGCTCGACGTCGACTACGGCACGTACCCCTTCGTCACCTCCTCGACGATTCACCCGGGGGGCGCGTACGCCGGCCTGGGCCTGCCCCCGGACGCCATAGGCCGCGTCGTCGGCGTCGTCAAGGCGTACCAGACGCGCGTGGGCGAAGGGCCCTTCCCGACGGAACTGGAGGACGAGCTGGGCGAGCGGCTGCGCAAGCGCGGCAACGAATACGGTTCGACGACGGGCAGGCCGCGGCGGTGCGGCTGGCTGGACCTGGTCCTCCTGAAGTACGCCGTCGAGACCGCCGGGATAAATTTCATCGCGCTGAACAAGCTGGACGTACTGGACGGCGTGGAGCCGGTCAAGGTATGCGTGGCGTACGAGCTCGACGGCCGGCGGCTCGAGCGCGCGCCGGCCCCCTTCGACCGCCTGGATAAGGTGGAGCCGGTCTACGAGGAAATCCCCGGGTGGGCGGACGGCGCGAGCGGCGCCACCTCGTACGCCGCGCTCCCCGCGGCGGCCAAAGAGTACATCGACTTCATCGAGGATTACGCCGGCGCGGAGGTGGCGTTCGTCTCCACCGGCCCGAGCCGGGAGGAGGGTTTCATACGCCGGGAGATATTCCCCTAGCACCGGGGTTGCAAAAGGTTACGATATTTGTTATAAAATAGGCCGACGGGAGCCGCTAGCTCAGCCCGGTCAGAGCACCGGCCTTTTAAGCCGGGAGTCCTGGGTTCGAATCCCAGGCGGCTCGAATTAAAACCGCCCTTCGGGGCGGTTTATTAATTAAGCACGTTTTACGATTCACGACGCCCGCTCGGTTTCGTCCTTATTCAAAACCGTATACACTTTCGCGAGCACGCCGCCGTCCATCGCGAGCTCGAAGTGGTCGAGGTCGAAGTAGTAGACCTCGGCTCGAGCGTCCTCGCCGTACGGCCCCACCGCGGACGGCACCGTCACCATGCCGTCGCCGAAGTCGAGCGGCCCCTCGCCCATATAGTTGTCGTACTTGTTGCCGACGATGATGCACACCGGCGGCCTTTTATAACCTTTAACCTCCGCGTTAGTTCGGCCCTCCTCGAGCCATTTAACGAAGCCGCCGTTCTCCTTCATCTCGAACAGCGCCGGGCTCCGGTAGTCGCGGCCGTCCTCTTTGAGGTTGCCGAAATTCGGCGTCGCGATGAGGACGAGGTTGGCGACGTCGTACCGGTAGCGCAAACGGCGCATCTCGAAATCGGACACGTTGAAGAAGCGGTTCCAGGTGTAATCGCTCTTCTCCTTATGGGGGAACCGGTAGTTCTCGCGCCCGGGCTGGCCCGACTCCACGTAGTACCGGCAGATAAGGCCGCCGGTGCTGTGGCCTATCAGTATAACCTTATCTTTGATGAACCTCTCCTTGGTCCACTTAATAATCCGGGCGAGGTCGTACGCCTGGTACTCGAGGGGCCGGTTGCGCGAGTCGGGGTAGGTATAGGTGACGACGTCGTAGCCGAGGTCGACCAACCCCTGGGCGTGACCCACCGCGGAGATGTCGCGCTGCTCGGAATAGATGAAGCCGGCGAACACCTCCACCTCGCCGTGCACCCGCCAGAAATAGGCGTCGGACGTCCCCATGCCGTGCACCAGGATTACGGGCGGGCCGTGGTATTTCGGATGGTCGAAGTACTTGATGCGCAGCGGGTAGACGCCGGCGGTGCCGTGGACGCCGAAATTCGTGACGCGGTAGTCGCCGCCGATGCCGGCGAAGAGGCGGTCTTCGGGGGAGGGCAGGTCGCTTTCGGTCCCCATCGCGACCAACATGAAGATGCCGATTAGCAAGACCGGCAGCGCGGCGGCGTCGCGGAGGACGCAGCCGCTACTTCCTTTATGGGTCCTCATACGTCCGTCGGTTGGCTATACAGCGGCTCACCTCGGCCTTGGTAGATCGCCGCGACCTCGGCGCCGTATTGGTCGGGGGCGTCGTGTACCACGAGCGGCCGCATGACGACCATTTCGCGCGCGCCGCCCAAACGCGCCGCGACCAGAACCAGGTTCGCCGGCTCGCCCGCACGGGGCTGCACGAAGCGGAGCCGCTCGACGTTGAACCCCTGGTCGCCGAGGGCCGAGAATATTTCGGCCAGCCGACGCGGTTGGTGCACGAAGTAAAACCGGCCGCGTTTTTTTAGCGTAAACGCCGCCGCCAACGCGAGCTCGTCCACGGTCAGCGTCAGCTCGTGACGGGCCGCCGCCTTCCCGGCGCACGGGCTCAAACGGCCGCCGTCGGCCTCCCGGAACGGCGGATTGGCGCACACCACGTCGAAGCGGTTGCCGAACGCCGGCGGCAACTCGCGCAAGTCTCCCTCCACGACCGATACCCAGGCCGACGCCCCGTTCGCGACCACGTTCGCCCGGGCGAGCGCGGCCAGGTCCCCCTGATACTCGACGCCCGTAACGTCGCGGGCGCCCCGGCAGCGCGCCAGGGCGAGGCCGACGACGCCCACGCCGCACCCCGCGTCCAAGACGCGGTCGTCGGCCTCGAAATCCACCCACCACGCCAGCAAGATAGAGTCCAAAGAGAAGCGGTAGCCTTCGCGCGGCTGCGCCAACACCAGCCGGCCGCCGAAGAGCTCACACCTGTCCTTGGCCCCGAGTTGCGGCGCGTTAACGTTCGTCGGCCTTTCCCCCTTCCGCGAGGCCCTCCCGCGGTATGAGTTTCGCGGCCAGCTTCTCGTTGAGGAGGCGGTCGTAGACGGCGGCGGGGCGCTCGCGCGCCGCACCCGGCCGGGAGGCGGCCGCGGTTATGGCGTCGCGCACCTCTTCCGCCGTGACCTCCACGTTCTCGCGGCGCGCCAGCTCGCGTACGATGAAATAGCGGCCCAGCTCGCGGCGCGCCTCCCCCATACGCTCGTCGCGGCTCTTGCCGCCCTCCCCCTCGTCGTCCCCGGGTAAAAATTGTTCCACGAAAGCGTCGTCCAGCGGGACGTCGGCGTGCGCGGCGATGTCCTCCACGAAGCGGCCGTACGCATTGGCGTACGATATCTCCTCGGCTCGAGCCTCCAGCCGCACCTTCAATTTCGCCCTCAATTGGTCCAGGCCGTCCTCGCCCAGGTCCTTGGCGAACTCGTCGCCCAGCTCGGGGAGGACCCTCTTCTTAACCTCCGTGACCTCCACCGGCGCGTTGACCTTCTTGCCGGCGTGCCGTTTGGAAGGGTAGTCGGCGGGATAATCTATAGTCAGCGCGAACGTGTCCCCCGGCGCTTTGCCCATCACCTGGCGCGCGAAGGAATCTTCCTCGTCGCGGACGCTCGCCCATACGCCCACCGTAGGTTGCGAGAAACCCTCGGGCGGTTCCTCGTCGAGGAATTTCAAGATTACGAGGTCGCCGTCGAGGCCGCCGCGCCCCTCCACCGGCTCGAGCCGCGCGTTGGCCTGACGCAGGCTCTCGAGCGCCTTCGCGACGTCGTCGTCCGTCACCTTGGGCCGCTCGCGCTTCACGACGAACCCGGCGTAATCGGGCAGCGTTATCTCGGGGAAGACGGCCACCTCCGCGGCGAAGGAGATGGGCCCCCCCTCGGAGGCGGCCGTGACGTTGTAGCGCGGCGAGCTTACGGCGTCGAGGCCGAGCTCGGCGGCGGCGCGCTCGAAGGCCACCGGCACCAGCTCGTCCACTATCGTCTGGACGACGCGGTCGGCGTACGACCGCTTGAGGATGCGCCGCGGCGTTTTCCCCTTCCGAAACCCGGGGACCTTAACGGTGCGGGCGAGCTCGGCGTAGACCGCGGCCGCTTTGGCCTGCACCTCCGCCGGCGGTATCTCCACGTCGACGCGGACCGTATTCTTGCCTATCTTCTTCGCTTCGGCCATAATTTACCCGTAAAATTTATTTGCGAGAGGCGGGACTCGAACCCGCACGACCAAGGCCACTGGAACCTAAATCCAGCGCGTCTGCCAATTCCGCCACTCTCGCGACTTAGGCCGTTCGTCGTTTCGGCCTCGCCCTCGCGCCCGCGGCGCTGACGGAACGAGGCCGACGTCCACCGGCCGTATATGATTATATAATAGCTTGAGCGCCGCGGCAACCCGCGCGTTGCGCCTCCGCTAGCGCCCGCCGTTACCGCCCGGCCGCGATTTGCGCCGCGAGGCCCCGGACCCGTTCCTCCACGTAGTTGAAAAACTTCTTGTAGCCGACGCAAAGGTAGTTGTGGCCCGGCTCGCCCTCCGGCGTGCCGAGGAAGCGGTTCTTGCAACACTCGCCGTAGCACCACTTCAGGAATTTGCAGGATTGGCACAGCCGCGTCAGCGCCTGCTTCCCGTTGGCGAAGGCCCGTTGCCGCTCCGAAAACGCGAGGTCGACGATGGGTTTGGTGAGAATATTGCCCAGGCGGTACTCCGGGTAAACGTAGTGGTCGCACGAGTACAGGCCGCCGTCGGTCTCGAGCGCCAGGCACTTCCCGCACAGCGGCGCCAGTATGCAGAGCGGCGAATACCGGCCGGAGGCGGTGTAGACCGCGGACTCGAACAAATATACCCACGTCTTGCCGACGTCGCGTTTGAACCACTCGTCGAATATCACCCGCAGAAAGGTCCCCCAATCGTCCGGGTCCACGGACCAATCCGTCACGAACGAGTCGGCGGTGCCGGGCAGCGCGGCCGTCGTTCCCAATATCGGCATCTCCTCGACGGGCCAATGCTGCGGCGGCGTCCGCTCGAAGCCCTGGGGCTCGACGATGGGGATGAACTGCATCGTGACGGCGCCGAGCCGGTCGCGGAGGAAACGGTACACCGCCAGCGGCTCGAGGGCATTATCGCGGTTCACGGTAGTCAGCGTGTTGAAGCGGACGCCGTGCTTGCGGAGGAGACCCGCCGCCTCCACCACGCGCTCGAACGAGCCGTTCCCGGCGCGGTCGACGCGGTACTTGTCGTGGAAGTGCCGGGGGCCGTCGACGCTCAAGCCCACCAGGAAGTTGTTCTCCTTCAGGAAGCGGCACCACTCATCGTCCAGGAGGGTGCCGTTGGTCTGGAGGTCGTTCTCCACCCGCACGCCCGCCCGGGCGTACTTCTTCTCCAGCGCGACGACCTTTTCGAAAAACGCCAACCCCAGGAGCGTCGGCTCGCCGCCCTGCCACGAGAACACGACCTCCGCGGCGCCGGTTTGCCCCTCAATATTCTGGCGGACGTACGCCTCCAGAACGTCGTCCGATATCCGCGCGTCGCCCGCCTGGCCCAGGAGGTCCTTCTTGCTCAGGTAATAACAATAAGTACACGCCAGGTTGCAGGCCGACGCTACCGGCTTGCACATCACGTGATACCGGACGGTGGGCTCGTCCCAGCGGAATTCGAACTCGGTCATATCTTCAACGTGCGGCCCTGGCCCGGCAGGCCGAGCGCGGCCGCGACGCCCACGAACGTGAAGACGCCCTTTCCTCTCATACGCTACTTCCGGGGAGGGGAGCCGCTCGACGCGAACGAACCCGATACGGGCAGCTCCCCGTCGCTATCCTCTGTTTTCCGATGGGCGGTTAACGCCCCGGCTTAGTGGCCTTTGCTTCCCGGCTTCTGTAGGCCGATAACCTTCACGGGGTACTTCGCGAACGTCGCCGCGTGGCGCAGCCCCTCGCGCGTCAATATGGGGAGGGCCCATTCCAAATAATCGATGCCCACGCTGAACTGCTCCTTGGGGTCCACGTATAAGTTGTAAACCCAAGGCGACAGGCCGACGTCGCTGACGGTTACCTCGCTAACGCCGCCCATCGGCCGCCCGAGCGTCATTACCTTGAGGTGGCCTTTGAACTCCGCGCACCGCACGGCCATGAGGTCGTACTCCGACCACATGTAGACCGCCTCGCGCCTCGTCTCGCCGTCGTCCGCCAGCAGGAACGACGTCTGGTCGACGCCGTCGACGTAGCGGCCGCTCGGGATTTCGCCCGCAATTCCGGCGATGCCGAGCGAGGTATTGAAGAGGTCCATCAGGTCGAACAGGCCGTCGCTGACGCGGCCGGCCTTGATAATGCCGGGCCAATAGGCGATGGCCGGGGCGCGGACGCCGCCTTCCCACGTCGTGCCCTTGCCGGCGCGGAAGGGGGTGTAGCCGCAGTCGGGGTACGTGTCTTCGTTCGGGCCGTTATCCGAGGTTACGAAGACGAACGTGTTGTCGCGCTGCCCCTCCTCCTCCACCACTTTCATAAGGCGGCCTACGATGTCGTCCACCTCGACGACGGAGTCGCGGTAGGGCGTAGCCGCCGGGCTTTTGCCCTCGAAGGCCTTGGAGGGCCAGTTGTCCTTGTGCACCTTCGAGAAGGCGTGCACCAGGTAGAAGGGCTTGCCGTCGGCCACGGCGCGTTTGATGAAGCCGGCCGACCACGCCGCGAACTCCTGGTCGCACTTGGATACGTCCTCGGGCGTCGCAAGCGGCTTTACGTTCCTCATCTCGCCGCCCTTCTTGGCCTCCACGACGTACTCCGTGGCGCCGAGGGCGTGGTAGACGGCGAGCCGCTCCGGTTTATACATCAGCGGCCCGTACTTGCGGGCGTCCATATAGGACGTGTAGTCCGATACGACGCCCAAGAAACCGTAGAACTCGTCGTACCCGACCTCGTGCGGCTTCATGCCTTCCCCTTCGCCCAGGTGCCACTTGCCGGACAGGGCGGTCCGGTAGCCGTTGTCGCTGAGCAGCTTGGCCGCCGCTACCTCGCCCGACCAGGGATTGACCGTAATGGGGTCGCCGGCGAGGATGGGCCGGATGAGGCCGGTGCGGCAGGGAAGCCGGCCCGTCATTAAGGCCGCGCGCGTGGGGGTGCACGTCGGCTGCGAATAGGCCGAGGTGAGCCGCAGCCCCTCCCGCGCCAGCCGGTCGACGTTGGGCGTGGGCGAACCGACGGCCTCGCCGCCGCCGTAGCAACCGAAGTCGCCGTACCCGAGGTCGTCCACGACCAGAATTATGATGTTGGGCTTCCTCCCGGTCCCGGCCTCGAGCGCCGCTAGCTTCTCGGCGGCTATCTTTTCCTGCTCGGGCCGGGGGATGGCGGGCTCGAGGTAGTCGGCCGTCTTCTCGGCCTGGAAGAACCCGTCCCCGGCCTGGGCCGACGCGGCCAAAACCGCGCCCTGGGCAAGGCCCACCGCCGCACGCAGTCGACGTTTCACGCCCATCTTTGACCCCTTTCGCATTTTGGGTAAACGTTCGCCGGGGCCGGCACCGATTTGGGCCGCCGCGGCCTTAAAACGCAGCCCCGCGCAAAGAACCGGCGGGTTTGAATTAATTATAATCCATAAAATCCTAATTAGCAAAGGGCATTTGGCGTCCCGCCGCCAAACGCGGCCTTCTCTACGCGGCAGCGGGGCGGGCGGCGTATTTAAACGACCCAATATCCCACAACAACATTACTGCCGCGATTCTTATATGCAAACGGCGCGTCCTCGCACGCCACGAACACCTCACAACGGAGGGGCGGTCCACGCCCGCCGGGGCTTACCTCGCCGAATTTTAATTTGATTTAACTCCTCGGATATGTTAGTTTGTGTGTCAAATTGCTACGAAGCACGGCGTTCGCCGGCGAACGGGCCGATTGCGCCGTGAGTTGTTGTGTTGTCTTACTTAGGAGGTAAAATGTCCCGGCAGTACTTGTTCACGTCCGAAAGCGTAACCGAGGGTCATCCCGACAAGGTCGCGGACCAGATTTCGGACGCCATCCTTGACCATATCTTTGGGCAGGACAAATTCGCGCGCGTGGCGTGCGAGACGATGGTCAATACCGGCCTCGCGCTCGTATGCGGCGAAATCACCACCGACTGCTACGTCGATATACCCAAAATAGTAAGAAATACGATAAAAGAAATCGGATATACGGACGCCGAATACGGCTTCGACTTCCTGACCTGCGCCGTGCTGACGTCTATAGACGAGCAATCGCCCGATATTGCCGCCGGCGTCCTCCCCACCGACGCCCGCGAGCAGGGCGCCGGCGACCAGGGGATGATGTTCGGCTTCGCCCTGAACGAAACCCCGGAGTTAATGCCGTTCCCCATCATGGCCGCGCACAAGCTCGCGCGCCGGTTGGCCGCGGTCCGCCGCGACGGCGCGCTGCCCTGGCTTCGGCCCGACGGCAAGTCGCAGGTCACCGTCGAGTACGTCGACGGTCGACCCGCCCGCGTAGACGCCGTCGTCGTCGCGGCCCAGCACCATCCGGAAGTATCCTCCGAAGAGATACGGGCCGGCGTCCTCGAGCACGTCGTCCGGCCCGTCATCCCGGCCGAAATGCTGGACGACGAGACCAAGTACTACGTCAATCCCACCGGCCGGTTCGTACTGGGCGGGCCGCAGGCGGACGCGGGCCTGACAGGCCGCAAGATAATCGTCGACACCTACGGCGGGATGGGCCGGCACGGCGGCGGCTGCTTCTCCGGCAAGGACCCCTCGAAGGTCGACCGCTCGGGGGCCTACATGATGCGCCACGTCGCCAAGAACGTCGTCGCCGCGGGGCTGGCGGACCGGTGCGAGCTGGAGGTGGCGTACGCCATCGGCGTCGCGCACCCGGTCTCGGTAACGGCGGATACCTTCGGAACCGGCAAGATAGGCGATGGAAAAATCGCCGACCTCGTCCGCGACCACTTCGACCTCCGGCCCGCGGCCATTATTGATTACCTCGAGCTCCGGCGGCCCATATTCAAGCAGACCGCGGCCTACGGCCACTTCGGCCGCGAAGAACCCGACTTCACCTGGGAGAAAACCGACCGCGCCGACGAGCTCCGCCGCGCCGCGGGGCTGTAAATCGCGAGGGGAGAACATGCCGCACGACATTAAAGACGTTAAGTTAGCTCCCGCCGGGAAACTTAAAATAGAATGGGCCGACCGGCACATGCCGGTGCTGGCGCTCATCCGCGAACGTTTCGAGAGCGACCGGCCCCTCGCGGGCCAGCGCATCAGCGCCTGCCTCCACGTTACCACCGAGACCGCCAACCTGGCGCGGACGCTCCAGGCGGGCGGCGCGGAAGTGGCGCTGTGCGCCTCCAACCCCCTCTCGACCTCCGACGAGGTCACGGCCTCGCTGGTCGAGGACTACGGCGTCTCGGTGTTCGCGGTGCGGGGCGCGTCGCGGGATTTATACTATAAACACATCAACCAGGCCCTCGAGCACAAGCCGACCATAACCTTGGACGACGGCGCGGACCTGGTATCCACGGTCCACACCGAGCGCCGCGAGCTCCTGGACGGTATCCTGGGCGGGACGGAGGAGACGACGACGGGCGTCATCCGCCTGCGCGCCATGGCCGACAACGGCGAGCTGGCGTACCCCATCGTCGCCGTCAACGACGCCCTCACGAAGCACCTCTTCGACAACCGCTACGGCACCGGCCAATCCACCGTCGACGGCATTCTCCGCGCGACCAATATGTTGTTCGCGGGTTCGACGGTGGTCGTCGCGGGTTACGGTTGGTGCGGCCGCGGCTTCGCCTCGCGCGCGCGCGGCCTGGGCGCCCACGTCATCGTAACCGAGGTTAACCCGGTACGGGCCCTGGAGGCCCAGATGGACGGCCACCGCGTCATGACGATGGCGGAAGCGGCGCCGTTGGGCCACCTCTTCGTCACCCTAACCGGCGACATCCACGTCGTACGCGCCGAGCACTTCGAGCTGATGCGGGACGGGGCGGTCGTCGCCAACTCCGGCCACTTCAACGTCGAGCTCGACCTCGACGCGCTCGCGAAGATGGCGGCGTCGCGGCGCACGGTCCGGCCCAACGTGGAAGAGTTCACGCTCGCCGACGGCCGGCAAATCTACGTGCTGGCGGAGGGGCGCCTAGTAAACCTCGCCGCCGCGGAAGGGCACCCCGCGGCCGTAATGGACATGTCGTTCGCCAACCAGGCGCTGGCCGCGGCGTACCTGAGCGCCAAATCGGATACCCTCGAAAACCAGGTGTACGCCGTACCTCGGGACATCGACGACGAAGTGGCGCGCCTTAAACTACGCGCCCTCGACATCGACGTCGATACGCTGACCGACGAACAGGTAGAATATCTGGCGTCGTGGCAAATGGGGACGTAGTGAACGGACCGCCGCGGATTTTAAGGCGGGTTGACTACCCGCCTTCATTTTGTATAATCGGAGGGTCCGGCAGGTAATAAAGGTGCCGAGCGTAAACGTCAAAGCCCCCGTCCGCCGCGCCCCGAGTACGGGCCGGTTCGAAATCTTCAGGAAGTTGAAAGCGGCCCGCGTCCGCCCCGCTCTCCTCGCCGAACTGGACCGCGTCCTGTACGAGTTCGCGCGCCGCGAGGCGGACCAAGCGACGCGGCGATGGTACGCCGGCCGACGCGACGAGGGTATCCCCACCTCGGAGCTGGCCAACGTCACGCTCGCTTACTACGGACGGGTGCTGCGGAAGTTGAGGCCCCACTTCGAGCTGGACTTCACCTTGAAAGGCGACGAGCGGAGTTGTAGATACCGCGGCGTGGAGCAATTCTCGAGCTGGCTCCGCCGCCAACGCAGATTCCGGCCCAAATCCCTCAAGGTATCGTATCTGTCGCCTTCCACCAACGTACTCATCCAATTGAAGAGCAGCTTCGCCGCGGAACGGTCGTACATATGGGCGGCGGGCGACGAACACACCCGGCTGGAACGGTTGTTCCGCGCGCTGTACGAGACACTCGCCGCGTCCCCCGGCAAGTGGGCCCGGCTGCGTTCGTGGCAAGCCAACCTGACGTACGCCACCGTCTGCGCGCTCACGTGCGCGTCCGGCGTCGCCTTCAAGCTCCACGACTTCTCGTGGACGACCGTCGTCTGCGCCGCTACGCTGGTCGACGTCGCCGTCGCTTCGGCGCTGGTCTTCCTCTTCCGGCAAGGCTGGCCGCAAGTCGAGTACGACTTCGAGGGCGTCGACGTCGCCGGTCGGCGGCTCCGGGTCTTTTTACGGGGCGCGTACGCCGCGGCCGCGGCGGCCTTCACCGCCGCCGGCGCCTGGGCCATCCTCACCTCCTTTGTTCGCATCGTGTGGTGAAAGGGTTCCCGTCACACCCGGGCGCGTGGGCCGTCGCCGGCCGGCGCGCGACGTGGGCCGCGCTGATGGTGTGCGGCCGGGGCGTCGCGGCCGTCGTACGCTACTTGTGGACCAGGTCGCGGCGCACGAAGCTCAAAGGCGCGGCGGCCGCGTTGGTGGCCGTCGTCCTCGTATTGACGCCCTTTGACAAAGGCGACGCCGGCGTCGTCCTCCTCCCCACCGACGGCGCCGAAATCACGCTCCCCCATACGCTCCTCGACGGAAAACTATACAAATTAATCGTCAGCGGGACGTACGTCGGCGCGGGCGACGGCCGCCGCTACGACGCGGAGTACGTAACGGAGAGCGACCCCTTCGATACGCCGCGCTCGTCGCTGGTCATAGACGACCGCCTGGCAACCGCCAACCTCCGCGACGAGGCCAACCACCGCTATACGTACTACGTCGCGGGGCGAGGGCACACCGTCCGCCTCCGCCTTACGGACCGGCTTACGGCGGGCGGCCCCGAAGGCGGGTACTTCGACAACGAGGGTTTTCTGGAGGTAACGCTCGAGGAAGCCGACTTCCGCTTCTACGCCGACGACGACCCGGGCCGTCAATCGCCCGCCATCGTCTTCCGCTACTCGCTCGAGCCGCCGCCCCGCCCCGGCGACGTGGTGTCGTTGGAGGTGTTCGCCCGCAAGGCCGGCGGCGACCGCGAGGTCGTCTTCGACGCCGCGAGCGACGGTTACGTCGACCCGGCGGCGGGTTTTCCGCTCCGGCTCGGGAGAGCCCCCGTTAACAAGTTTACCTGGTACGGCGTCGCGAACAAGGGGGCGCGCGCCTACCAACCGCTGCCCCCCGACCTGTACGACGCGCGCCTGTCGGTGAAGTCGGGCAAGGATATCTTTTACGCCTTCCCCCCCGACGTCAAATCGGAGTACTTGACCGTCGCGGTCCTGCCCGCTTCGTCGGACCCGCGCTACAACCCGCGCCCCGTAATCGCCCAGGACGACCGCGGCCGCAATGCGTTTCCCTACTACAGCCCGCGGGCCACCCACCCCATCCTGGGCCTGCTCGAGGGCGTCGAGAATATATACGCCCCCGGCGAAGAGTACGACGAGCCGGCGTTCCTCTACTATTCGCCCGTGGGCGCCGACGGCGCGGCCGTCGCCTCCGGCGCCGTCTTCTACGTCAAACGCGCGGTGAACCTGGCGCTGGCGACGCTGGCCGAGTGC